>Ga0268386_10000176_pt1 | contig 38273 bp, 25 predicted proteins | sample RVTome_15_FD_200260 | JGI IMG/M metagenome (GOLD analysis project Ga0268386, IMG submission 200260) | Soil microbial communities from uranium-contaminated site in the Upper Colorado River Basin, Wyoming, United States - RVT150D86... ... | reverse complement strand
TGCCGCCGCCTGGGCCGCGACCCCCTCGCCTGCATCACCACAGCCGTCACCCACCAATTCCAAAACCAACCCGCCCCGACGCTGCTGGGGACTGCGTAGCGGGGAATCGTTGTGAACGCTTACCGGACGGCAAAACTGCGCGTGGTGTGACATGATCTGTCCGGGTCGTTGAGTATGCTGCCCGGATCAGTGATCTGGCCACCGTGGCTGGACAACGTCATGGCCGTCTCCGAACAGATCGTTCGCCAGTGGTCGCTGCTCGTCGCTCTCTCAGCGAGGCGACATGGAATGACCGTTTGCGAAATGGCCGACGAGCACGACGTCTCGCAACGCACAATCCGAAGGGACCTCGCCGCCATGCAACAGGTCGGCTTCCCGCTGGAAGAATCCGAATCCGATCACGGTCGCAAGCATTGGCGGCTCCGGCCCGGCGCGTCCAATCCCCAGCTCACATTCACCTGGGACGAGGCGATCGCCCTCTATCTCGCACGCCGGCATCTTGAGCCGCTGGCGGGGACACGGTTGTGGGAGAGCGCCCAACGGGCGTTTCGCAAGGTCCGTTCGACGTTGACCGAGACCGCGCTCCACTACCTGGAGAAAATGTCGGGGGCATTTCATCACACGACAGTCGGCGCCGGGGACTACACACAGAAGGGCGAAGCGATCGACCAGTTGACAATGGCCATCGAAGACCGCCGCGTCACCTTCATCACCTACCAGTCGATGCGCTCCACGGAGCCGGTCAGCTACGAAGTCTACCCCTACGGCATCGCGTTTCACCGGAATTCCCTGTACCTGGTCGCCCACAGCCTCAACCACGACGAAATCCGGCACTTCAAGATCGACCGCCTCAGCGATGTCGACGTCCAGCAGCTTCAGTTCAACAGGCGACCGGACTTCGACCTGCAGCAGTACTTTGCCGACAGCTTCGGCGTCTACCGCGGCAACGGCCAACCCCAACGCATCCGCATCCGCTTCACCCCGGAGGTCGCCCGCTACGTCGAAGAATCCCGCTGGCACGAAACCCAGCAGCTCCACCGCCAACGCGACGGCCACCTGCTGTTCGAGGTCACGCTGGGGGACACGGCGGAGATTGCGAAATGGATTCTCAGCTTCGGGGCGAATGCCGTCGTGCTGGAACCGAAACGGCTGGCGAGGGAGATTTGCGATGAGGCAAAACGTATTGTGAATGGGTACAAAGGGACAAACCGCAAATTGAAATCAAACTGAACAGCTTCGCCGGACGAATCATCATGCCGCACATCGACCTCGCCTTTCGCCTCACCGGCACGCAGCCGTTGCCGGCGGATCACGCTTACCTGTTGTACGGGGCCGTCTCGCGGCTGCTGCCGGATGCCCATAGGGAGAACGGCATCGCGATTCATCCCATCCGCGGCCGGATCGTCGGGGCGCGGCAGATGATGCTCGCCGAATTCAGCCGGCTGACGCTCCGCGTGCCGGACGACCGCATCGCCGACTTCCTCCCGCTGGCCGGCAAACCGCTGCGCATCGGCGAGACCACCCTCCGCGTCGGCGTCCCCGAAGTCCGCCCCCTCATCCCGGCCCCGGCCCTCCGCAGCCGCCTGGTGACCATCAAAATCGCCGGTGCCGACAAAGACCCGTCCCTGCTGACCGAACCCAACTTCCAAACCGCCGCCCGCAAACAACTCGCCGCCCTGGGCGTCTCCGACCAGGCCGAACTCACCCTCCCCAAACGCCGCACCTTCCGGATCAAACACAAGGAAGTCGTCGGCTACGAGACGATCATCGAGGGGCTGACGGCGGAGGAATCGCTGTCCGTGCAGGAAGCGGGGCTGGGAGGGAGGCGGCACATGGGATGCGGAGTTTTTGAAGCGAAAACGTAATGAATCGGGGTCAGACAATGAGTGGGAAGCAATTCTGGGCCAAGAAGCCATACAGAGGGTCGGTGCCGACCGTGGCTGAGCATTGCCGCGATGTGTGTCAGGCCGCAGAGGCGGTCTACGACTCCATCGGAGGTGATTTGATGACCGCGTTGACATTGGACTTAAGGATGCTCGATTCACTCAGGCCGTTGCTCCGCACGGCTGCGCTCCTCCACGACCTCGGAAAGATCAATTCGTCGTTCCAAGCGATGTTGCGAGCCAGCCGCGGCGAAACGGCACGGCAGCCGGTTCGGCATGAAATTCTTGGTGCATGGCTCCTCAGCGATCCCGATTTCTTCGGCCATTGGTTCAGAAGGTTGCGACAGGATGAGGACGTCTGGCCGGTGATCTGGGCGATTGCCGGCCATCACCTGAAGATGGGCGATCCAGCGAGGGGAACGTCGCTTTTCAACACCGCTAGCGAAACTGGCACCGTGGATATCTCATTTACCGCGCCCAACATCCGGGATCTGCTCGAAGAGGCAGCCTCAAGATTCGGGACTTCGGCCGCTCCTCCACGATTGGCCGACGCCCAATTCGACACGGCCGACGACGATGACGACAGCTTGGAACAGCGCATCATTCGGTTCGCTGAACTTTCGTGTCAGAAGTGGAATGGACTGCGGCAAAACTCAAATGTGGTGAGTCGCACGGCGTTGTTGAAGGCGCTTCTCATTGCGGCTGACGTGGCGGGATCCGCCCTTACGGCAGACGGACAGCGCCCCGCCGAATGGATTCCGCGCGAGTTGTCTGCCCGGATTACGCCTGAGCTACTGATGCCGATCATTTCCAAAGGGACGAAGGGAAAAGAACCTCTCCCGTTCCAGAGGGCCGTCGGCGCGTCCGACAAGCCCACCACGATTGTCATCGCGGGATGCGGCAACGGAAAGACAACCGCCGCCTACCTGTGGGCACAACGCCACGCGACCGGGCGAAAGTTGTGGTTCACCTACCCGACTACCGGGACCGCGTCGGCCGGATACCAGGGTTATCTGTATGATCACCCGGACCTGCTCTCAACCCTGATGCACGGTCGATCCGAAGTGGACCTGCAGGCAATGCAGGGCACTGCCGAAGACGACCGAGACGACGAGCCGTTGCGGTTGGAATCGCTCCGGGCGTGGGGTAAGCAAGCCATCGTATGTACCGTGGACACTGTTCTGGGGCTGCTCCAAAACCAGCGTCGGCCATTGTTTTCGTTCCCGGCAATCGCCGCGGGTGCCTTCGTGTTCGACGAGATTCATAGTTATGACGCCCGGTTGTTCGGCTCCCTGCTGAGATTCCTGCAGATGTTTCCCGGCGTGCGTGTGCTGCTCATGAGCGCATCGATCCCTCCCAGCCGGATGAAGGTGCTTCGGGAGCTGCTTGGCGACCGGGCCGGGGACGAGATTCGTGGTGACGAACAAATGGAGGGACATCAACGATACCAATTCGAACCGCGAGATTCGGCCGAATCTTGCCGGATGGATGTGACTGCCGCGCTCGCGGCGGGTATGAAAGTGCTTTGGGTGTGCAATACTGTGGGTGATGCGATCCAGACGGCCCGCGACGCCAAACAGTGGTCCGGAGTCGCGTCGGAAAGGATTATCGTCTACCACAGCCGGTTCCGATATCGGGATCGGGTGAAGCGGCAGAAACAGGTGATCGCCGAATTCGAGTATTACACGGACGGAGAGAAGAAAGGGCAGCGGGTTAAGCCTGGGCCAAGCTTGGTAATCTCCACGCAAGTGTGTGAAATGTCGCTCGACATCAGCGCGGACCTGATGCTGACAGCCGAGTGTCCACTTCCTGCGCTGGTTCAACGTCTCGGCCGGCTGAATCGGTACGCTACGGATGATGATCCTTGGCCGTGCTTGGTGTATCCGTTCCAAGGCGACCCGTATAACGAGAAGGCGGAGTGGGTCCAAACGCGAGGTGACTACCGGGCCAGCATGGGAGCCGCTCGCGCTGCTGTCCGTGAATTGGCCGGGCAGCCGTGCTCCCAGCGAGACTTGGCGGAGCGACTCGACGGGATGGTCGACACCGAGCAGTTCGAGACATTTTCGGCTTGGCTGGACGACGGTTGGCTGACAGAAGCGTCCCAACTCCGTGGCGGAGACACAGGTATTACTCTGATCCGGGAAGACGATCTGGACGAGATCGAACGTGAACTCGGACCGGAGAGTTCCAAACCATCGAAGTGGACATCGCGGCTCCTGGTGCCGTGGACGATCCCGATGCTCTACCGCCGCGGGTTTCAGCCGATGCGGCAGGCCGGCGGATACCCGGTCGCTGCGAGGGGCAGTGTGGCTTACAGCGTTGAGGAGGGAGCAACATGGCGGACGAACACGAACTGACCTGGCGTCTATCCGACGCCGGAATGGATCTGCTGCACCGCGTTGGCCTGTCCGGGCTGTACATGGCGCTGCAGGCGGCCTCCGAGGCAGGGGCCGACCTGTCGCCACTGACGTGGCGCGAGGACGATCTGCAACCAGACTCGGTGACGGTCCGTTGGTCCGGCCCGGCGAAACCAGGATTCGTGAAGCTGATTGAATGGGCCTGGCAGGTGCGTGAAGGTGTGCTATACCTTCCCGCTGTCCACGATGCGAAGGATGCAGCAACGATCCAGAACCGCGTCACGATGCATAACGGCATCATGCGGACTTTCCTCCAACACACCAATGTCCAACCGAAAGGGGAGCTGCTAACCCGGATCATTACCCTAGACGAGAACCATGAGATTGAAATCCGTTACCAGTCTCCAATCATCCGATCTCCCAAGAAAAAGAAGAACCAGAGCGAAGAAACCGCAGCGCCCCGAAAACTCCTTCGGCCCTGGAGTGATGTCGTAGGTTGCTTTACGTCCGGAGGGGAGTTCAAACCCCAGACCGGACTGTCGAGCTGGGCGTTCCCCGGAATCGGTGGACGTTATGGCCAGGAGCAAAAGGGTAAGGCGTGGAATGGTCCACCGCAAATCGCCATTCTACTGATGCTGGCACCGACGGTGTGTTTCTACCTCCGACTGCCGAAGACAGAGGCCAAGATCAAAGAAAAGAAGGTGTGGGTTGAGAATTGGGCTACGGTAGTGCCAGATGTCCGAGATCTGCAAGATTTCGCCGAGAAGCGACCACGAATTCCTCTCAATCCCGATTACACGGACGTTGCAAGCCTCGGCGATGCAGCGATGCATTTTCTCGCACGATATTCAACCGACAAACCGCGTCGATCGTTACAAACTGGGTGTCGCGTCGTGGCGATGGGCAAAGTCTCGTACTATGCGAATCAGAGTGTTCGCAAGATGGTTCTCGATATATCAGCCGAGGAACGTTCGCTGAAGAGATATCGCATCCTGCACCGCGAAATGCCGAACACCTACGAACTATGGAAAGCCGAAGCCTCGATTGACCCTGCTGTGGTGAAGCCCAAGAAGCGGGGCGAAAAGCCGACCGACTCTGCCGAGGAAACTGAGGATACGCCGAAGGCATCCGGACGATTCAAGATGCCCGCCGCACGCGGACGAATCGCTGACAACTTCGTCACAGGTCGGACATGGTATGCCGACCTTGCGATCCCGACAGCTTGGGATCATGAAGAACTTGAGCGCCTCCGAAAGCGAAACAAGGAACTCAACGACCGCGATGGAAGAGATCGGCCGACGTCTCACGAAACCATTCTGTTCACCATCCTAGGCTACCAACGGAGGAAGCTGATGAAACTGATTAACGAACCCGAGATGTGGGATGACCCGAATGACCGTGCGTTCCTGGAGGCGTTCTGGGAGACACTCTCCCGCCTGTACTATCTCGAACGAAAACACGCAGAAGAACGAGGCGGCTCGCGTCCTCCTGAAGAGCGGATGAACGATCTCAACGACAAAACGCGTCGCGAGTTGATGCAAGCAAAGACACGCTTGCTACTCCGAAAGACTCTGGCCGAGTTCTTCGCCAAACCAGCGAAACTGCCTCGATCTGAGGCACTGTGTAACAACGTCGCAGCCCTTTGGAGGATCATCGACGCAGACTGGCGTAAAGGGCGAGATCTCGCCTTGCTCGCCTTGATGACGTACCAATCACGAGAAAGGCGAGAACAGCCGGACGCGAACGATTCCACACCCACGATGAAAGGAGCCTAATCTATGACGATGCATCTCTTCGGCGCTGTGCTTACCCCGCAAGCCGTCGCGCACAATAACCGCGGCGAGTCGGAGGGAGGCACGGTCTCTACACTCCAGAAAGTGATCCGTAACGGTGACCTGTACTCGACCGTCAGCAGTGAGGCCATCCGCTACGCCATCCGTGAAGGATGGGCAGAGGACAATGAGCGCGTCAATCGGGACGTCCGCAAGCCGCCGAAAAACGCGTGGACTGACAAGGAGTTCAAGAAACCGGGGGACTTCATCGACAACGACGTGCTCGGTTTCATGCACGCGAAGAAAGAAACCCTGAGCCGCCGTGGCGTCCTTGAGATCAGCCGCGCAGTGAGCACAACTCCTTGGCCCGGCACGGTGTCCAACCATTTCGCGTCGGCAGGCTCAAACCCCAGTGTCACTCACGAAAACCCGATTCCCTACGCAAAGGAGGTGCATGACACCCGGTATCAGTACACCTTTGCCATGACTCCGGAGTCGCTTCTCAAAGACAAAATGGATCGCACTCGCAACACGTTGCTGGCGATCCAGAACATCCGGCGAGTCGGCGGAGCGCACGCGCTGCAATTCTTCGATTTTGCTCCGGAAGCAGTTGTCCTCCGCTGGACACCGGACCCGGCCCCACGAATCATGTTCTGCTTTGAGCAGGGTGAGGACGGAGGGCTGTCGCTCGAGAAATTGGTCGGCCGGGTTAGGGGCGGGGACGTTGAACCGGATGGGTTGGCCGTCGGCACTTCTGTGTCGATTGATGGGCTGAAGGAACTTCGAGAGTTGGGCGTGAAAGTCCACGATGGGATCAAGAAGGCTTTCGCCGACATCCTGGCCCGCGTCGCGAAGACCACCAAGGACTAAAGGCCGAGGGGGGAAGTTGTGACCAATCCGCTGCCGATCCGGGTCGAAGTACCGGTGTGCGCATTTCGCCCCTATGCCTCCCGCGAGTATCAGGATACGTATCCGGTGCCGCCGCCGGCGACCGTGTACGGAATGCTGCTCTCGCTGCTGGGGATTCCCCGTGGAGAGAAAACGCGGCATCGGGGGGCCGAGATGGCCTTGGCGATGGGCAACGTCCTGGGACGGTCGCAACGCTCGCGCGTGTTCCGGAAACTTCGGCGAGGAAAGGATCTGGAGAACACGCGACCGGACTATCAAGACTTGCTGCTCGATCTGAAGCTCTCGGTGTGGCTGCGGAAGGGCGCTGATCAATCCGATCCACCGCTTTGTCACAGCGTCCCGGCAGCGCTGTGTGACCCATCGACCATCAAGAGTCGGAACGGCGGACTATCCCTCGGCGAGAGCAGCTATCTCGTCGATGTGATCCGTATTGACCCGCAACCTCAAGAGCCGATGGTCTTCGTCATCCCCGACGAGGAACGCGGATTCTATTCGCTTCCTGTCTGGGTCGATCACCTTGACCGAAAAAACACAGTCCTTCGTCGATTCCGGTTGTCCGACCCGATCCCGATTTCCGAAGGTTTGAAGTGTGCTTGGGTCAGAATTGGAGGGTGACTGTGAATGTCAACCCAGAGTCATATTCCGACGAACCTCCGCTGCGCGTCATGGCCCTCCACGCCCTGCTCTACTGCGAGCGGCTCTTCTACCTGGAAGAGGTCGAGGAAATCCGCGTCGCCGATGGGAACGTCTACGCCGGGCGGCGGTTGCATGATGATGTGGTGCCGCTGGATGACGAGTCCCCGGAGCGTCGGTCGGTTGAGGTGGCCAGTGAGACGTGGGGGCTGTTGGGGAAGGTGGATGCCGTGCGGCGGCGGGACGGGGTGTGGGTGGCCCTCGAACACAAGAAGGGACGCTGCCGCCGCGGGGAGAACAAGGAACCGCTGCCGTGGCCCAGCGACCGCGTTCAGGCCGTCGCGTATGCGGTGCTGCTGGAAGAGGAATTCGGCGAGCCAGTGCCGCAGGCCCGCATCCGGTATCACGCCGACAACGTGACGGCCTTCGTCGAGGTTGACGAAGCGGCGAAACAGGAATTGCGGCAGACGATCGAACGCGCCCGCGAACTCCGCCGCGGCACGCAGCGGCCGCCGGTCACCGAGAACGAACGGCTGTGCAAGACGTGTTCGCTGAACGTCGTCTGCCTGCCGGAAGAGGAACGGCTCGCGCAAGCGGAAGACCCGCACGTGCCGACGCTGTTTCCGTCGAATCGCGAACGCCACACGCTGCACGTCGTCGCCCGGAAAGCCTACGTGTCCCGCAGCGGCGAGACGCTGGTGGTCAAAACCGATGACGCGGATCAAAAGGTGCCGATTCAGCAGATCGACGCCGTCGTCATTCACGGCCACGGGCAAATGACGACTCAGGCGATTCACCTCTGCGCGTATCACGGAATATCTGTCGGCTGGATGTCGTTCGGCGGGAAGTTCATCGCCGGAACGTCTGCATCGCCCGGCCGGGTTCGACAACGCATCCGGCAGTATCAGGCGCTTTCGGATGCCGAGACCTGCCTGCGTCTCGCCCGGACGCTCGTGCTGGCCAAAGTGGAATCGCAACTCCGCTACGTGATGCGCGGCACGCGGGGGAATTCGGCTTTGCGGCAACAATGTCACGGTGAGCTGGAACGCATCCGGGAATCGTTGAGGCGGGTTTCCAGTGCGTCATCGCTCGACACATTGCGCGGCCTGGAGGGAATGGCGGCCAAGGCGTACTTCGCCGCTCTGCCGCTTCTCCTGTCCGAACGGGTCCCTGAGGAAATGCGGCCGAAGGGGCGTTCAAAGCACCCGCCGCGGGATTGTTTCAACTGCCTGCTGAGTTTCGGCTACGGCATGCTGCATTCGTTAATGCACCGCACGCTGCTGGCCGTCGGGTTGGAGCCGGCGTTCGGGTTCTTCCATCAACCCCGAACGGCCGCCCCGCCGTTGGTGCTGGACGTGATGGAGTTGTTTCGCACGCCGCTGGTCGATATGCCTGTCGTGGGCAGCGTGAACCGGGGACAGTGGAGCCCGGAAGGGGACTTCACGATTGCCCGCGAACACGTCTGGCTTTCCGATGAGGGGCGGAAGAAAGCCATCGCTCTGTTCGAGCAACGCCTGGAGGAATCTTACAAACACCCCCACACGCAGCAGTCGCTGAGCTACGCCCGCATGGTGGAACTGGAGGCCCGGCTGCTGGAGAAGGAATGGACGGGTTCGCCGGGGCTGTTCGCCCAACTGCGAATGAGGTAACAATGGCCGAAAAATGCTGGCACCTGGTGGCCTACGACGTGCGGGAGCCGAAGCGGTTGCGGCAGGTGGCGAAGAAGCTGGAGGGCTACGGCACGCGAATTCAATACAGCATTTTCCGCTGCCGCGTCGATCGGGCGACTTTGGAAAAACTGCATTGGGAACTGAATCAGATCATGGAACCCGAGGACGACCTGCTGGTGATGCCGATCTGCGCGCAATGTGCGTCCCGCGTTCCGATTCACTCCACCGGCGACCAATCCGACTGGGCGGCGCCGCCGGCGACGTTTCGGATCGTGTAGAGATTCACGGACGTGCCGGTGGTGGACCCGCTCAACCCGATTGTCCGCCGCAACTCGTTGTGGAGACGGAACTCCATCAGCCCCGTTGATTCGCTCAGGAGCGTGACGATCCGAATGCGATACGATATCATGATGCGAGCGAAAGACTTCCAGAGACCCCGAGACGCAGTTTGCACCGCGGGTTCAGCGTGCAACGGCAACGTCGGCCTCCAGAACATCGATGCGCCTGAAATCACGGCCGTTAAGCGCAGGCCACAACACGGGATGAGGCACCCGCGGTCGTTCGTTCGTTGATGCCGAAAGGCGTTGAGCACACGACGCGGGACCGATTGCGTTTGCCGTGCGGAATGGTCGTTCGTTCGTTGATGCCGAAAGGCGTTGAGCACAAGTCCATGCGGGCGTGTACCCGGACGGCAACAGCGTCGTTCGTTCGTTGATGCCGAAAGGCGTTGAGCACTTGAACCTGTTCGCGTTCCGGGCGACGGACCCGAAGTCGTTCGTTCGTTGATGCCGAAAGGCGTTGAGCACCCGATCGGCAGGTTCCCGAAGACCAGCGGGCCATGATGTCGTTCGTTCGTTGATGCCGAAAGGCGTTGAGCACGAAGGAGCCCTCCCGATGGCGGCCGCCTGCAAAGGTCGTTCGTTCGTTGATGCCGAAAGGCGTTGAGCACAATTCCACCACTCCACCACTCCACCACTCCAACAGTCGTTCGTTCGTTGATGCCGAAAGGCGTTGAGCACGGAAGAGGGAGTTCGCCCTGACCCGCCGCCGTCGTGTCGTTCGTTCGTTGATGCCGAAAGGCGTTGAGCACACTCGCGGAGTGTGCAGTGCAGACCGTGCGCTGTGTCGTTCGTTCGTTGATGCCGAAAGGCGTTGAGCACCAGAATACCCTCAAACATCCCGGCAGCCGGTGTCTGTCGTTCGTTCGTTGATGCCGAAAGGCGTTGAGCACCAGCACGCGGCGAGGAGGATCGTGATGTCCTCGTGTCGTTCGTTCGTTGATGCCGAAAGGCGTTGAGCACACGAAATCGACGTTGACGAAAAATTCGTCCCCTCCGTCGTTCGTTCGTTGATGCCGAAAGGCGTTGAGCACATTTCCCGCTTGAACATCGTGTAGGTCGTGGTGGGTCGTTCGTTCGTTGATGCCGAAAGGCGTTGAGCACACTCGACAGTTTAACCAACGCATCCGCTGCGAACACGTCGTTCGTTCGTTGATGCCGAAAGGCGTTGAGCACAATGCGGAACGTTCCGTATCCGTTGGCAGGATTGAGTCGTTCGTTCGTTGATGCCGAAAGGCGTTGAGCACGCCAAGACCGCTACGAAAGACGACGACAGCGGCAAGTCGTTCGTTCGTTGATGCCGAAAGGCGTTGAGCACATGTCCTGCCGCGTGATCGCGAGCATTCCGGCGTGTCGTTCGTTCGTTGATGCCGAAAGGCGTTGAGCACTTAGTAGGCGCGGTGGGACGGCCACATACCAACAGTCGTTCGTTCGTTGATGCCGAAAGGCGTTGAGCACAGAACTCATCCGGACGCCCCGGCCGAAACGACCACGTCGTTCGTTCGTTGATGCCGAAAGGCGTTGAGCACCCGTGGCGAGCGCTGCTGCGGATAAGGTCGTCGAGTCGTTCGTTCGTTGATGCCGAAAGGCGTTGAGCACTATCGAGCCGTCGTTCGCAATGGATTCGCCCGTGCGTCGTTCGTTCGTTGATGCCGAAAGGCGTTGAGCACACTGGAAAAAATCAGCTTGTCAAGCCCCTCGGAATGTCGTTCGTTCGTTGATGCCGAAAGGCGTTGAGCACCTTGGCACCAGCTTGCCCTGAAACATCACCCGTGGTCGTTCGTTCGTTGATGCCGAAAGGCGTTGAGCACAGTTCGACTCGCTCGCCACAGAGCTTGAGTCACAGTCGTTCGTTCGTTGATGCCGAAAGGCGTTGAGCACCATGTTCACCGATTTTGATGTGCGATCCGCTCAACGTCGTTCGTTCGTTGATGCCGAAAGGCGTTGAGCACACGCGAAGAGGCAAGCACCACTCACCACTCACCACGTCGTTCGTTCGTTGATGCCGAAAGGCGTTGAGCACTCGCGATCGAAGGAGGCGAAGTCTTTGAAAATCTCGTCGTTCGTTCGTTGATGCCGAAAGGCGTTGAGCACTCGATCGCCATGATGAGGGGAACGTTACGCGCGGCGTCGTTCGTTCGTTGATGCCGAAAGGCGTTGAGCACAGCGCCAGGTGATGCGCGACGTCCTCGATCCGCAGTCGTTCGTTCGTTGATGCCGAAAGGCGTTGAGCACCATCAACGAATCCCAATGGGAGCGTGCCAAGGCGTGTCGTTCGTTCGTTGATGCCGAAAGGCGTTGAGCACCGACTGGTCGTGCGTGGCGGACCATCTGCGACAAAACGTCGTTCGTTCGTTGATGCCGAAAGGCGTTGAGCACCTGGCGATGCGATGGGATTGGATCGACGAGCGCGGGTCGTTCGTTCGTTGATGCCGAAAGGCGTTGAGCACAGGAGCACAACGACGCCCTGTTGCTCATCGGGTCGTCGTTCGTTCGTTGATGCCGAAAGGCGTTGAGCACTCGTGGATGTTCTGCTGGCTGACCGACCGTTCCCTGTCGTTCGTTCGTTGATGCCGAAAGGCGTTGAGCACTCGGCCAGCAACTGCAGGTCGATCACCGCCCGTAGGGTCGTTCGTTCGTTGATGCCGAAAGGCGTTGAGCACTATTTCGCCGAGTGCAGATCGGGATGCCGGGCCAGGTCGTTCGTTCGTTGATGCCGAAAGGCGTTGAGCACGGAAGATGATTGATTCCTATTGGATTGATCAGCAGGTCGTTCGTTCGTTGATGCCGAAAGGCGTTGAGCACGCGGAACTCTCGCGACAGCGGAAGTGGCAGCTCGGTCGTTCGTTCGTTGATGCCGAAAGGCGTTGAGCACACCGGGCGGGAGGTGCGGCGGGTGCTGGCGGTGAGTCGTTCGTTCGTTGATGCCGAAAGGCGTTGAGCACCTAGACTTCCAATCATATTAGGTAATTGCTCAAGGTCGTTCGTTCGTTGATGCCGAAAGGCGTTGAGCACACACCGTACAGAACATAAGTTACTCCGTCGATCCGTCGTTCGTTCGTTGATGCCGAAAGGCGTTGAGCACCGCTACACCGCTGTTTGGTTATCCGAAGGTGGACGGTCGTTCGTTCGTTGATGCCGAAAGGCGTTGAGCACCACACAGGGATTCCGCGTCCCCGGCGTCCACCTCGTCGTTCGTTCGTTGATGCCGAAAGGCGTTGAGCACTGCCGAACATCGCGGAGTCCCACTGGCAGCCTTCGGTCGTTCGTTCGTTGATGCCGAAAGGCGTTGAGCACTCGTCCTCGGTGTCGAGCGTGGTGTTGGTCATCACGTCGTTCGTTCGTTGATGCCGAAAGGCGTTGAGCACATGTCCTTCGCAGCCTCCCCGACGGCATGACGCAGCGTCGTTCGTTCGTTGATGCCGAAAGGCGTTGAGCACACCTTGATTCAGGAACATGCGTGGAAAACTCCGTGTCGTTCGTTCGTTGATGCCGAAAGGCGTTGAGCACTCGGTGCAGGTGCGGCACTGAGAGGGTGTCCATGTGTCGTTCGTTCGTTGATGCCGAAAGGCGTTGAGCACACGGAGTGGGAGTTGTGGTACTACACGGAAGGCTGGTCGTTCGTTCGTTGATGCCGAAAGGCGTTGAGCACTCGCTGCTGGCCGTGAAAATCTTCATCAGTTCCGGTCGTTCGTTCGTTGATGCCGAAAGGCGTTGAGCACCCGATTCGACGCTGACGATTGACGACGGGAGGGCGGTCGTTCGTTCGTTGATGCCGAAAGGCGTTGAGCACCCGTTGTGACCGCGATCAACGCCTCGGGCCTGCTCGTCGTTCGTTCGTTGATGCCGAAAGGCGTTGAGCACTTCGGAACGCGCTGGTTTCTCGCGCAAAGGCAACTCGTCGTTCGTTCGTTGATGCCGAAAGGCGTTGAGCACATGCCGTAGTGCTCATCCTTTTTCATCGCCTCTTGTCGTTCGTTCGTTGATGCCGAAAGGCGTTGAGCACAAGACATGCTCGAACACACAGACGCGACGTTTCGGCGTCGTTCGTTCGTTGATGCCGAAAGGCGTTGAGCACAAGATGCCTGTCACCGCGTCGTACACGTCGGTATGTCGTTCGTTCGTTGATGCCGAAAGGCGTTGAGCACACGTATTCCGGCCGCTTTCCGCTGGTGAGTCTCGGGTCGTTCGTTCGTTGATGCCGAAAGGCGTTGAGCACAGGTGATCGAGCAAGCGGAGCACGATGCCGGCCTTCGTCGTTCGTTCGTTGATGCCGAAAGGCGTTGAGCACGCGTTCGCCCGGCTGGTCGCGGAATCGTTCGGCCAGTCGTTCGTTCGTTGATGCCGAAAGGCGTTGAGCACTCTCCATCACACACTGGACACTTTACCTGTTCCCGGTCGTTCGTTCGTTGATGCCGAAAGGCGTTGAGCACTCAAAACCAAGTGAAAAACCAAGTTGCCAACCGCTGTCGTTCGTTCGTTGATGCCGAAAGGCGTTGAGCACACCCGCAACCGGATCGGCGGATATCCCCCCGCCCGCGTCGTTCGTTCGTTGATGCCGAAAGGCGTTGAGCACCAAGCGGCGTCGGTCGCCGTTGATCCAATCCACACAGTCGTTCGTTCGTTGATGCCGAAAGGCGTTGAGCACAGGAAGACAGCAGCACGTCGAAAGCGGCCGCGTTCATGTCGTTCGTTCGTTGATGCCGAAAGGCGTTGAGCACCGGAACCTGTGCACGCGGGTCGCGCACTACACGAGTCGTTCGTTCGTTGATGCCGAAAGGCGTTGAGCACAACGATTTCAGTTCCCCTTGAAACGTCTCGACCGGGTCGTTCGTTCGTTGATGCCGAAAGGCGTTGAGCACAAGATCATCCCCGCCGCGTTCTGGTCCTGCATGTGTCGTTCGTTCGTTGATGCCGAAAGGCGTTGAGCACGCGGAACAAACACAGCCATCAGCCGCCGGCAGCTCGAGTCGTTCGTTCGTTGATGCCGAAAGGCGTTGAGCACCGAAATCTCGTCGAGGGATTGAACGATGCGAGGGCGTCGTTCGTTCGTTGATGCCGAAAGGCGTTGAGCACCAGAGCTTCGGCGGCGGCGCCGATGTGGATGCGGCCGGTCGTTCGTTCGTTGATGCCGAAAGGCGTTGAGCACAAGGGCTGATGGCCCGCCGCACGACGACCCGCCGCGGGTCGTTCGTTCGTTGATGCCGAAAGGCGTTGAGCACCAGCAGGCATGGCAGCCGAACCCCTACGCGCAAGCCCGTCGTTCGTTCGTTGATGCCGAAAGGCGTTGAGCACACGACCTCGGCGTCGGCCAGCTTTTCGAGTCGTTCGTTCGTTGATGCCGAAAGGCGTTGAGCACATTCGGAGTCGCGGATTGTGTTCGCGACGATCGTGTCGTTCGTTCGTTGATGCCGAAAGGCGTTGAGCACTCTCTCTCCTGGCGTTGGTTGTGTCAGGCTGCTACGTCGTTCGTTCGTTGATGCCGAAAGGCGTTGAGCACGTTCTCTCCCAGTCTTGAGTTCCACGTCCACGCACTGTCGTTCGTTCGTTGATGCCGAAAGGCGTTGAGCACTGGTTCGGAACGGCGGTTCAGCCGGTGATTGCCGCGTCGTTCGTTCGTTGATGCCGAAAGGCGTTGAGCACTTGCCCGTGCTTCACGGACCAAGTTGTCAAGGCTTGTCGTTCGTTCGTTGATGCCGAAAGGCGTTGAGCACACGTGCGAACCTTTCCGCCGCTTACCGCCGAAGACTGGGTCGTTCGTTCGTTGATGCCGAAAGGCGTTGAGCACCGAGTCTGGACCTCACGCCGATTGACGCTGACCTCGTCGTTCGTTCGTTGATGCCGAAAGGCGTTGAGCACCGTCTCCGGCGGCCCCATGGTCACTCCTCCTCGAGTCGTTCGTTCGTTGATGCCGAAAGGCGTTGAGCACCCGTCGATATGGACGTTGAACTGCTGAGGACCGTGTCGTTCGTTCGTTGATGCCGAAAGGCGTTGAGCACACGGCATAACTACCCTGAGAGCGGGGAGGACGCCGGTCGTTCGTTCGTTGATGCCGAAAGGCGTTGAGCACGCCCTGGACGAACACGGCAACGCGGTGACTGCGCAGGTCGTTCGTTCGTTGATGCCGAAAGGCGTTGAGCACCGGCGAGTTCCGGCTTCAGGTGCCGCACTTCGGCCGTCGTTCGTTCGTTGATGCCGAAAGGCGTTGAGCACGCGACGCACGGTCTGAAGGATGCCGAAAGGCGTTGAGCACAACTGCTGCGCCGCGGGGTCGTTGGGGTCGCCCTGTGGCCAAAATGGATTTCCGTCTGCGCTGGGTGCCCGTCAGCTTCCCAATGTGAAGTTACATTTCGCTCCGCCGACGGACAGAGATAAGCATCTCCGTTTCAAGCGCGCGACCGGGGGGGGGGCGGTTTCGATTTCCCGACCGGTGTGGGTCCCCCGATGGCGTTGGGAAGCGAGTTTTTTCAAAAATCCTGCGGTGGCGATATACCGGTACTTCGACCGCCGTAGGGGGCGAGGGGGGGCGGGGTCGCGACGTAAGTCAATGGCGTTGAACAGGTTTTGAGTTTTGTTGCACAGTCCCCGAAACTAGGCCGAAATAGCGGTCAAACAGGCCGGAAATAACGGCCGATCAAACCACTGATGCCGGAAGCCGGCCGCGGCGAACCGGCGCTTGCGGTCGAACCGGGCCGGGAACTGCGCCCGAATAGCGGTCAAACAGGCCGGGAACAACGCGGGAACGACGGTCGAGCTGCGCCCGATTGAAGCCGGCCGCAGTTCCCGGCCCGCGCTGTCTCGGCACGGATGATCCCGTGGGCTTCACCGAACCGGGCGCGAATCGTCGCCGATGATCCCGCCGCGCGTCGCCGAACGTATCGGAAGCCGGCCGGGTCGAACAAGCGCCGCGGCCGATTCTCGCCGGCAAACGACGCCGGCCGCTGGTCACTCCGCGCTCTTCTTGGCCCGTTCGCGCTTTGTTGCCGGCTTCTTCTTGGCCTGTTTGCCGGTTGTTCCGGGCTTCTTCGCGGCTTCTTTCGGCGCGGTTCCCGGCTTCTTCTCGGCCAGCTCCAGGCCGAAGTATTCAGCAACTCGATCCATTGTGTCGGAGCGCAAGAACGGGCGCTCACCAGAAACGAATCGGTCGAGAACCTGGGGCGCAACCGATGCGCCCTTTCCGATGGCATAGTGCGTTTCGCCACTCGCGATGATCCGGTCCCGGAGTTGCTTGGTGATTGTCATTTCGCCCGCTTTCAAAAAAATCCTGAAATTCCATCTTCAATGCAGCCAACGGATTATAGCCCAATTGGGATATTTGTCAAATAATTCCCACTTGACATATACACCACCTGGGATATTGTGTCTCCCGCGTTCAGACATTCCCTTCACTTCGCATTCGGGAGACAACGCAATGCAACTTCACGAACAGTACCGGCCGCAATCGTGGTCGGACGTCGTTGGCCAGGACAAGGCGCTGGCCAGAATCGACAAACTGCGGAAACGTGGTCTCGGCGGCCGCGCCTACTTCATCAGTGGCCAGTCCGGAACCGGCAAGAGCACGATCGGCCGGCTTCTCGCCGCGGAACTGGCCGATGAATTCTCGACGGAGGAAATCGACGCATCGGATGCGACGCCGGCCCGGTTGAAGGATATCGAACGGTCGATGCAAACACGGGCGCTGGGCAAAGGCGGCCGCGCTTTCATCATCAACGAAGCGCACGGCCTGCGAAAAGACGCGATCCGGCAACTGCTGGTCATGCTGGAACGCCTCCCGGCGCACGTCGTGATGATCTTCACGACCACGAACGACGGCGCGGAATCGCTGTTTGAAGAGCAGATCGACGGGCATCCCCTCTTGTCCCGATGCGTCGAACTCCCCCTGTCCCGCCGCGGACTGGCCGAACCGTTCGCCGAACGGGCGCGGGCCATCGCGCAGCGCGAGGGACTCGATGGGAAGCCGCTGGCCGAATACGTGAAACTCGCGCAGCGCTGCCGGAACAACTTCCGGGCCATGTTGCAGGCCATCGAAGCCGGCGAAATGGCCGATTGACTTTCCCCTTCTCTTCCCCATCACAACCACAACGAAAGGAACGAACGATGCGACAACCGAAACGAATCCGGGCGAAGTACGCGGGCCAGTGTCCGGCCTGCAACGCGGCAATCCATCCGGGCGATTCCATCTACTGGTACGGGCGCGGCCGCGGCGCTCAACACGTGAACTGCGAATCGTCCCGTCTGCGCGCCTGCAACTGCACGTCCTGCAACGGATCGGGCAAGCGCTGGAACAACGCGCCGTGCGCGGTCTGCGATGGGACCGGTTCCCGCGACGTCCAGGAACTGGCGAAGCGGCGCGATCTTCACCGCGTCGATCCGATGGGAGTTGATCGCGCCTTCGAAGACGACTGCGCCCGGCGGTGCGGTCTCTGACGCAATCCCGTTTCCTCAGTCCGAAAGGCGCAACGCGATGAACGATTTCGACTTCGAAGACCTGTATCCGTTCTCCGATTCGATGCTGGAACGGATGGCCGAAAACGCGAACTGGTGCGGAGACTACGTCGCGGAAACCTACTACCGCGCTGAACTCTCCCGCCGTTACCGCGCGGCGTCGCGGCCGGCATTCACCATGCCGAACTTCGCCCCGGCGAAGTGACACAAAGCAAACGGCCCCTTCCGTGGCGCCAACCACGGAGGGGCCTTCCATCACGGTTTTCCCCCGATCCTGTCACAGAACGAAAGGAAAGAGCAATGGCGACGAAATTCTACGGTCAATCGGAAGCCGCCGCAAAGCGGATTCTGGACGCATTCCAGAACCCGAACGAACTGCCGGCGAAACTCGCCCCGCTGTTCATCCGCAAAAACGACGATTCCATCCCCTGTCACCGCTGGAGCTGGTCGAACCAGCTCATCACGGCGCTGGCGGGACATTCCGACGCCCGCGGCTTCCGGCAATGGCAGGACGTCGGCCGGCACGTCAAGAAGGGGGAGAAGTCGTTCCAGATCCTCGTGCCGCTGAAGAAGAAGATCGAACGGGACAACGACGCCGGCGGGAAGGATGAAATCTATCTCACGTTCGGCTTCAAGACGGCCCCGGTGTTCGGCCTGTCCCAGACGGACGGCGAACCGCTCACCGATCCGAATCCCGAACTGACGACGTGGATTGAATCCCTCCCGCTGGTCGAAGTCGCCCGGCAATGGGGGATCGCCGTCAACACGTTCAACGGCGAGGGGTCGCACGCGGCCGGCAAGTATTCCCCGGCCGGCTTCATCGCCCTGGGCGTGCGGAATCTCGCCACGTGGTGCCACGAACTCGTGCACGCCGCGGACGACCGCAAGACCGGCGGCCTGAAACCGGGCCAGCAGGTCGACCAGGAAATCGTCGCGGAACTCGGCGGCGCCGTCCTGTTGACGACCCTCAGCCAGCAGGTCGACGCCGACTTGGGGGGCTGCTGGGAGTACATCCGGCAGTACGCGGAATCGGCCAAGCTGGAACCCGTCGTGGCCTGCATGCGGTTCCTCAACCGCACGTGCGACGCCGTGGCGCTGATTCTCGACACCGCCGGGGAACTGGCGACGGTAGCGGCCTGAGACCGTCCGGCGAACGCGCCCGCGAGGGACCGCGGGCGCGCTGCCGGCCGGTTTCACTTCCATCACCCCCGGAGAACCAACGATGCAACCGCACGAACACCGCCCGTCTTTTACGTCGACCTGCACCTGCTGGGTCCGCACCCTTCCCCCGGAAGAAGCCTTCGCCATCCGCTACGGCGCTCACTCCGTCACCTGCCCGGTTTACCGGCCATCCGCCGATCCTGTGGACCGGGCGCAAGACGACGCACTGTGGCGCGCCTGCGGCTTCTGAAAGTGTAAAGCGTCATTCCCCCCGCCGATCGGCCGTTGTTCGCCCCGTGATTTCACGACTTGCGACGCCGATTCAGTGTCAACGGTGGTCTGTAGTTGACCTTTGACAGTTCCGATTCCGGACAAGTCCGGAAGCTGACCCCATACACGAGAGATCGACCAATGCGAATCACCTGGAACACCGAAGTCAATGCGCCGTGCTGTCCCGGCGAAATCCTCGCCGACGACGGCCGAACGCTGCTGATTCAAACCGACTGGCACTTTCCCGGCGTGGCGTCGTCGTTCGGCTGGAACATTGCCGACGTGACGGTCTACAGCGGGCGGTTCCGGCTGCCCTGCGACCACTCGGAGACCGATGGGACCGTGGACTGCCCCCGGTGCGGAACGCGGGCCGGAGTGTTCATCGAGGCCGCACGGGACTGGCTGACGGAGAACGACGGCGCGACCGCCGACGACCCCGGTTACTTCGAAGTGTAAGAAACCCCAACTTCCGCCCGGTTCGTGACGCGGTTTCAGCTTGCTCAAGACGCCGCGCCGAACCGGCCGGTTTTTACAGAACGGGAGAACGACCGATGCGACAAACGGCAATCTACGTCCGCGTTTCATCACGGAAGCAGGATACGCGCTCCCAGGAACCCGACCTGAACCGCTGGATCGACGCCTACGCCGATGCACTGGCGACGACCTGGTATCGGGACAAGGCCACCGGCAAGACGATGGACCGGCCCGGCTGGAAGCGCCTGGAAGCCGCGATCGACGCCGGCAAGGTCTCGACCGTCGTCGTCTGGCGACTCGACCGGCTCGGCCGCACGGCCAGCGGGTTGACGGCGCTGTTCGAGAAGCTGGCGGCCCGGAAAGTGAATCTCGTTTCGATTCGGGACGGCGTGGACCTGTCAACGGCTGCAGGACGGCTGATCGCCAACGTGTTGGCCTCCGTCGCGGCCTACGAGAACGAAGTCCGCTCGGAACGCATTCTCGCCGGCCAGGAGGCAGCACGGGCCGCAGGCAAACGCTGGGGAGGCTCTGAGAAGGGACGCCGGCTGAAGGTCACTGCCGAGCAGATCGAGGCAATCCGGGCCATGCACGGGCGAGGGGCGACGAAAGCGGCGATCGCCAGGGCGACGGGGCTGAGCCGGCCGACGATCTACGCCGTTTTGCGGGCCGACTGAACACACCGCGTCACGCTTGCCATTATCAGGCAATCCCGAACGCAGAGCGCGTGAAGCGACTCGTCGGCTGCTGGCGGCACCACCCATCGTCTGGGACCACCGCGCCGCGAACCGGAAATTGCCCAGACTACCAAACGACGAATCGCGGTAGCGCTGGGCAATTGCGTCCGCCCCGCGTGTGTCTCACGCGAGCGCAGTCAACACGCGATGCGATGATAAGTGCCGAGGTGAAACACATTTAAGTGCGAAACACGTGAAAACGCGGTTCGCGCGCGGGTGAATTTGCGGCGAGCGCGCGCCGGACGGTGAGAGCTATCTTCCACACCAGTCGCGATTCTCCCCTGCACCAACCGCTGTGGCCACACCACAAGCCCGTTCCGGCGTCGTTCTCCCCCAGTCACGGCGCCCGCCCCGCCTGTTGCTGGAAACTTGGTATTCGGGAATAGTCGGCAGAGCAATGTCGGAGGCCACAAATCAGAATCGATGTGGTCAACGAACGCGCACGCGGTCACGGATTCGCTGCAACTCGGCGAGTTTGAACTGCTGATAACGATCATGCTCGGCCGGTGGAATCAGAATTCCCTGCTCCGGTTCCACTTCGTCCGCGTCGACCGAGTTCACAATCGCTGCTTGATGCAGCGCCGTCTCCCGGACGAATTCCGACACCGACTTGCCGAGCCGCGCGGACGCTTCGTCGAGGTCGAGTCGCTCACCGGCGGTGAGCCGGATCTTCAGGATTTCGCTGCGACGCTGATTCATTGGATTCGATTGTGCGACTGCTGGCCCGCTTTCCCGGGTTGGCATGCGGTACGCCAATCTGTAGCGGGGCCGGATTCAGCCGAATTGTACACCGGCCGGCTCAACCATTGGAGGCTCCGGTTGATGCGTCGGGCGATGTGACCGACGCGCGTCAGCAACGGCATGCGACCGCCGGGGCAGCTCGCTGCGGTCCAGTTTTTCGGTCGTTTCTTGAACCTCCCGAAATACTGATGGGTTCTCGGCACAATGGGGGTCGCAGACGCCGTTTCTCGAATTCGAACCTCACTTTACGGTTCAATCGCGGACGTCGAACTTTCCTTCGAGACTCCGTACACCTGTCCGATGTCATCCGCACCGCCCGTCGCCGTGTCAGCGCTGTAGGACGGCTCTCCGAAGCCGTCCGTACGGCCTCGGAGGGCCGTGCTACCGCAAAAGGTCGTCGCGCAGTTGAGTTTTTGCCGGATTTCGTGTCCGAATCGAGCGGCCCGTCGCAAGTGTCCTTAATATGGTCATTGTGATGGCTGAACCCCAATCATCAGACGACTTCCTCGTCGAACGCGCTGCGGCTGGGGACGAACAGGCCCTTGCGGAGCTGTTCGACCGGCATCGGTACCGGCTGCGGCAGATGGTCCGCCTGCGGCTGGACCGGCGGTTGCAGGGGCGGATCGATCCGTCGGACGTGCTGCAGGAAGCGTTTCTCGATCTGTCGCGCGAGCTGCCTTCGTATTCGCAGAAGCAGAGCATCCCGCTGTTTCTGTGGATGCGGCTGGTCACCGGGCAGCGGCTGATGCAGGTGCACCGCCGGCACCTGGGGACTGAGATGCGCGACGCCGCCCGCGACGTTGCGCTGTATCACGGCGCATTGCCGCAGGCGGCGTCGGCGTCGCTGGCGGCCCAGCTTCTGGGGCATTACACGTCGGCGGGTGCGGCCGCGGTGCGGGCGGAAATTCAATTGCAGCTCCAGGAGGCCCTGAATAGCATGGACGAACTGGATCGCGAGATCATCGCGCTGCGGAACTTCGAAGAACTCGACAATCATGAGGCCGCCGAGGTGCTCGGCCTGTCGCCCGATGCGGCGCGAAAACGGTACGTTCGCGCCTTGAAGCGATTGCAGGAGGTGCTGAGCCGTTTTCCCGGGCTGATCGAACCGTAACGGGGGCACACCCGATGCCACTGCCAGAATCCGAGTCGATCAGCGTCGAATCCCTGGCGGACGAATATCTCGACCGTCTCCGCCGCGGCGAGAACCCCAGCGTCGACGAGTATGCCGCCCGTTTTCCTGATCTGGCCCGGGACATCCGCGAGTTTTTTCCGGCCCTGAAGCTGGTCGAGCGTTTCAAGCCGGACCGCCGCGATGACCTTGCGGCCATGCGGCCCGCCGGCGAGTTCGGCCCGTTGTCGCAGGTGGCGGTCCCCGCGCGGCTCGGCGACTATCACATCCTGCGGGAAGTTGCGCGGGGGGGCATGGGAGTCGTCTACGAGGCCGTGCAGGAGTCGCTGGGCCGGCCCGTCGCGCTGAAGGTCCTGCCGCCGCACGCCCTGACCGACGCCCGCCAGCGGAAGCGGTTCCAGCGAGAGGCCCGCGCCGCGGCGAAGCTGCACCACACGAACATCGTTCCCGTGTTCGGCGTGGGCGAGGCGGACGGCGTGCATTACTACGCCATGCAGTTCATCAACGGGCTGGGGCTGGACAAAGTGCTTGAGGAGTTGCGCCGCTTTCGCGCCGAAGGCGCCCGGCCGGTTCTCAACGACGCGCCGCGCGAACCGGCCGCCGCCGTTCCGGAGACGGAGTCAGTCAGAGGTATCGAACGGGATTCCCGCGGCGGCCCGAGCGTCACGGCACTGTACGTTGCTCAGTCGCTGGTGTCGGGCGGCTTCGCACTCGACCGGCGCCACAGCGGAGAGGATGCGGAATCGGGCGATTCGGGTTCCGACGGCTTCACCGTCGGACCCCAGCCGGCGAACGAGAGCGGAAAACCGTCGCCGCATTCGCCTCCCGAGCCTGCGGATCCAGCCGATGCGCCGGCTCGTCACCACGACACGGGCGTCGGCAAACTCTCCGATACCGCCGTGTACGCGCTTCCCGGGCGGGACGAAACCGCCACCGGCTCCGGCACGTTGACCACCTACTGGCAGAGCGTCGCCCGCATCGGCGTGCAGGTGGGCGAGGCGCTGCAGTACGCGCACGACCACGGCGTCCTGCATCGCGACATCAAGCCGTCGAACCTGCTGCTCGACAGCCGCGGCACGGTCTGGGTGACGGACTTCGGCCTGGCGAAAGCCGACGACCACGACGACCTGACCCGCACCGGCGACGTCATCGGGACGCTGCGCTACATGGCGCCGGAGCTGTTCACCGGCAAATCCGACGCCCGCAGCGACGTTTATTCGCTCGGGCTGACGCTGTACGAGCTGCTGGCGTTGCGGCCGGCGTTCGACGAGACGAACCGGCACACGCTCATCCGGCAGGTGATGCACGAATCCCCGGCCCGGCTGCGAACCCTGGATCGAACCGTTCCGCGCGATCTGGAAATCGTCGTTCACAAAGCGATCGACCGCGATCCAAGCTCTCGATACCAGACGGCAGAAGAACTGGCGGACGACCTGCAACGGTTCCTCGGCGACGAACCGATCCGCGCCCGGCGGATTTCCTACGCGGCGCGGTTTCGGCGGTGGTGCAAGCGGAACAAAGCGGTGGCGTCGCTGACCTTGACGATCGCCGTGTTCCTCGTGGCGACCATGGTTTCGTTATCTTTTGCAACAGCGATGTTCAGCAATCTGGCCGGCCGGAACGAGAAACTGGCCGACGAGAATGCGACGGCGCTGAAGGATGCCAAGCAGCGGCTGTTTGATTCCTCAGTGGCCGAAGCACAGTCCAGCCGCTGGAGCAGGAGGCCGGGACAGCGCTTGAATGCGATGGCCGCGATTGAGCGGGCCTCCCAACTCATCGAGCCGCTCGGGCTTGGGGAACCGGCCCGAGCGGCTCTGAGAGATGAGGCGATTGCCGCTATAAGCCTGGCCGACGTGAAGCGCGTCGTGACCTGGGACGGCCCGCCGCACGCGGGCTGGCAAATCGAGTTCAGCCCCGATCTCAGTCTTTACTCGTTCAACGATCGGAAGCAGCGGGTCGTTCGAGTTCATTCCACGGCCGATCCCAGAATCACTTTGGCCGTGCTGCCCTACGCAAAGCACTACGAAAAGTGTCACTTCAGCCCGGACAACCGCTATCTCGTCAAAATCGGTTATCGGCCGGCGCACGTCACAGTCTGGAACCTGACGACACGAAAGGCGACCTTGAATCTGACCCTCCCGGGAATCTACGTCTGTGCCGACATCAGCAGCGATGGGCGCCTGCTGGCTGTCGGGCAACACGACGAGACGGTCAGCGTTTTCGATCTCCACTCCGGAAAACTTATTGCCAGGCATCGACTGCCCAAAACGAGTCAACACATTCGCCGCGTTAAGTTCAGCCCGGACGGAAAACGGATCGCGGTGGGACGGCCAAACACGGGAATCATCGAAGTTCTCGATGTCGCCACCGGAAAGGCCGAGTTCAAGCTGCGGCTGGTCAGCAATCGGCAGCTCTGGTCGATCGCCTGGGATCCTCGGGGACGATGGCTGGCAGCGGGAAGCTGGAAGGAGATCAACCTCTGGGACCTGCGGCAGACGAAGCGGGTTCCGATTCTCATCCCCGGGCACGAGTCCGCCGTCGACGTGCTGCAATTCCATCCCAACGGCGATCTGCTGGCATCTCATTCCTGGGACGGGACGGCACGGGTCTGGGAAGCCGTCACGGGATTTCAGTTGATGCAATTGGAAGAGAGATTTGAGCGGTTCAGTCGAGACGGCCGACGGATGGCCACTCACAGAGGCCTCGAATTGTGTCTCTGGGACGTCACACTTCCGCTCGGCTCCCGGTGGATCTATTCGAACGAACCGACCCTGGTCGTGGCGCTCGAGCGCGAGAACCGGCTGCTGGCGCTGGGATTTCATGACGGCGTGCGACTCTACGACCTGAAACGTGACGAGCAGATTGCGGCGCTCCCGATCGGACAAACGTACGGGCTGCTGTTCCATCCGCTGGATCGCGGGCTGGTCACGTCGACGTCCCGCGGAGTCGAATTCTGGCCGATAGAGACCAGACGGCAATCGCTGCGGATCGGGCCGCCGAAGTCGCTGAACTCCGCGTTTCGCGCGTCCTGGTCGGTCGGCATGAGTGACGACGGGGGAACGGTGATCGCGCAGGCGGCGAACCAGGATACGGCCGTATTGGTGAAACGGGAGGAAACGAAGCAACGCACCTTTCGCTTGAAATGGCCGTCGTTGAATCGGATTGCGCTCAGCCCCGACGGGAATTGGGCGGCCGGAGGAAACTGGGGGGGAGAAAACGTCGTCCTGTGGAACGCGCGGACCGGCGCGCGAGTTCGTGAGCTGATCTCGAAAGGAAACGCCTGGGCCTTTTTCAGTCCGGACAGCCGCTGGGTGGCCACGAACAGCGGCGAAGCCGTGCGATTCTGGGACGTCGGTTCGTGGACGCTGCGGTATACGTTCCCGGCCTACTCTGATGTCCACTCGCCCGTCGCGTTCACCCGCGACTCGCGAGTGGCGGCGATCGGCCGCCGCGGCCTGGGTTTGCACCTCGTTGACCTCAGCAACGGCACGCTCCTGGCAATGCTCGCGACGAATCAGCGACGACCGCACTTCAACAGCATGTGTTTCAGTTCCGACGGCGGCACATTGGTGGTCGCCCGGGGCGACGCCGGCGTGAGCGTCTGGGACCTGCGAACGATCCGCCGCCGGTTGAAGGCGATGGATCTCGACTGGAACCAGCCCGCGATCCCCGAAGAGCCGATCACCAAGCCGCTCGAACCGCTGAACGTGGAAGTGGACCTCGGCTTACCGGCCAAGTCGAAGTAGGTGGTCTGACGGGACTCACGAACGTCGCGTTCCTGAAACCTGCCCGCCGGGTTGCGAATTGTTTCGCCGGCCGAGCGCTTCAAACCCACCGCCAGGCCGCAACGGTGACTCCACCCGGCGGCGTTCCCCCCTTGGCGCCGGCTTTTCCGGCCGCATGCCGCCCGTTGCCGACGCTCGAACTTCTCCGACGACTTTTCGGATTCTTCCGGTTTTGCTGTCCGGTTTCCGGTCCGCGTCGCAAGTATCCCCTTATCGGGGCCCCGGCCCGGCCCTGCACGTCTCGGCTTTCCCCTCACTTTCCGGGCCGTTCCGCCAGATCGGAATCCGCCATGTTCCTGTCGCACTGGCTTCGCGGATTGCAGTCGCGCGTTCTCGGCCCCGGTCGCACTCGCCAGCAACGAGCACCCCGCCGCCGCTCCCGCAAGGGACTGGCCGCGGCCGCAGACGTTTCGTTTTCGCGCGGGGTGGAGGTGCTGGAGGACCGGACGCTGCTGACGGCGACTTTGTTCATCGATTACGGGGATAACTTTTCCGACCCCGACGGGCCAAGCGGCCCAACGCCGCCGACCCTCACCACTTCCCAGGGCGCGTTCCGGGATGTGGCGAACGATGATACTCCGGCCAACAGGATCTTGGGCACGACGCTCAATGACGCCAACAACAACTTCAACGCCGGGACGCGACTTGACATTCAGGCGCAGTCATTCTCCGCAACCGAGCGGGCCCAGATTCTAGCCATCGTCCAGCGAATCTACCTGCCCCTGAACGTTAACGTGGTCGAATTGACGGCCAACCTACAACTCACTCCCGACGGAAGACTCGTGACGGGAGCAACGAACATGCAGGACGTAATCGATACCCTTCGGACAAAACCAGCCAACTACTCGGATGACGACGCAACGGATTCCAGGGATGCCTACGTATTCGTGGGCCAATTCATTGTCGATCCGGAGAACGCAGACAACAGACGGGTATACAAAAACGGAGGTAATTCCCCCGGGTTTTCTCTGGGCGATGACCAAACGGACTTAGGTTCTGGGTCAAATGTCCACGACGATGTCGCCGTCGCATACAGTGACGGCAGCAGTGCAATCGGTATCGGAGAAACGATTTCCCACGAAGCAGGCCACCTTTTCGGTGTGCGGCACGCACTCACCGCGAGGGCAGTATCCGACGCGACAAACCTGTTCCATCAGGCCGAGGTGATGTCATATCGCGTCGTTTCGACATCGCAGATGTTCACGCGCTACCCCATGATCCACGGGAACGAAAACTCCCCCGAGATTCAAACCGAAGTGACAATCAATGCGGCAGGTCGAACGATCATTCGAACAGATGGCGACTTCATAGTGGACGGTCTCTCAGCAGGACGACAGATCTACCTGTTGGATGCGGGAGCAAAAAACGAAGGAGTTCACACAATCCAAAGCCTGAGTTCCACCGTTCTCACGCTTACAGAAGACAGTGACTTGGACGATTTTTCAGGGAAGGTGAAAATCCCGTGGGGACCGAAGGACTACGACGACGTGGCAGCCCGCGCCGGTGCCGTCACTGTATTCGGACAATTGGTTTTCGACGCGAATGTCGGTCCCAACCCGCAGTACGGTGTCATACCCGAAACGGGATTGCCACAAACCACCTTTGTGTCGGGCACCGGCGCGCACGACATCATTACCATCACCCGCAACGGGGCAAACGCCGATGTGACCGTGCAGGCATTCGCAGTCGCAGTCGCAGACGCAGACACAGACGACTATAAGGACCCAATCAGGGTGCCTGGCGAGGCCGACACGATCTTCAGTTACAGCATTCCACTGACGAGACCGATCCTGGTCTACGGTGGGGACTCCAACGACAGGATCATCATCAATGGCGATCTCGGCGTAGACGTGCAGATCGATGGCATGCTCGGGACCGATACGCTCGTCGTGGACGGCCTGAGCGCGGCGACCGCTACTTACACGCCCAATTCGTCCTCCCGCGCGGGCGTGGACATCAACGCCGCCGGTAATGCCGTGACGGACTTCGGCGGAGTGGTCGTGATCGGCGGCAGCTCAATCATCTTCAACAACTTCGAGACGACTGGTTCCGTCACCATTCAAAACGTCGCCACCGTGACGGTCGAAACGTCTGACGACGATGACGTACTCAATATTCGGCGCGATGGCGCCAACGAGAGACTCTTCGGAAGCAACGCCGGCACGAGCATTGTTCCCCTCACGCTGGTCAACATCGCAAGCGCCAACCTCAACACGAACCGCGGCGCCGACACGGTCAACCTCATCAGTTTCTCGAACACCACGAACTGGACCGTCCATGCCGGCGCCGGCGACGACGACCTGCAGGTCAGCCCCTTCGACAGCGACCTGAGCTGGCTCCAATCGAATTCGAATATCCGCTTCAGCTTCTTCGGCGATACGGGCGCCGACGACCAAATCTCCATCTTCAATGCGTTCTCGTCGCAGTCGACGCGGCACACATTCACGGGACCGGAATTCGGCCAGCCAGCCGGCATCTTTCAGGACGGACGCGGCTGGCTGCTGGGGTACGGGAGCGTGGATGAGATCAGTTTCTTCGGCAGCGCCTCGGCGCGCGACGAGTTCGACGTCAGGCACGTGCCGCAGGGAACGGAGCTGACCCTCAAAGGCAACGGCGGGAACGACGAATTTGAGATCGGCGGCGGCGACTATTTCGCGAAAATCCGCGGGGAAGTCAGCATCAACGGCGATGGCGGGGACGATGAACTTTTCTTGAACGATGCTCAGGCGGAGACCGGGTTCGGGGCCTTGGGGCAGTTGATCGAGGATGAGTATTCGCTCGAGTCGCGCACCTTCCGCAAGAGTCTGACAACGACCCTTTTTGGAGATCCCGACACTTTCGATGCGCCGGTGTTGACCTTCGACTCCATCGCCGAAGTCACGCTCAACGCTAGCGGCACAACGGATTTCGGGGCACCTGAGACGTCGCCCTCGACAATCAACATCACCTCCCTTGCCGCCGGGACAACGCTGACGGTCAATGCCAACGCTGGCGACGACGTCATCAACTTCAATGCATCGGCCGCTGATGTCACGGTGACCCTGAATGCCGGCTCCGGCAACGACGCCGTCAATATCAACCAGTCCGGCGCCGGGGCTTCCATCAGCGTCAACGGCAATGACGGTACCGACAAGTTCGTCGTCTGGGGCGGCGGCAGTGAAACCCTTGGCGGTGATTACGATACCTTCATCAAAGGGCCGGTGACGATCCACGGCGGAACAGGCGACGACGAACTGGTCATCGACGATCGACGAGACTTGGCGGACGACAGCTACGTTTTGGACAGGCTGGGGCTCAGTTTCTTCATCGGAACATTCACGAAGGTCAGCAGCGGCATCAGCGTTCCGGTCCTTTCATTCAGCGAAGTGGATTCGCTCGAGCTCCACGGCAGCCGGGGCAATAACCTGTTTCAGGTCGACGGCACAATCCGCGGCGCCGACTATACGCTCAGAGGCAACGACGGCGCCGATAGTTTCCGCATCGACGGGCTCGGGCAGCAGTCCGACGTACGTGTCAGCGGCGGTGGACCCACTTCGGCTCCTGGCGACTCCCTGAACGTGTTCGGCCTGGGTCTGCTGAACGCAACCCACACGCCCGACTTGAACAATCCGGATGCCGGGACCGTCACGACGAGTTCGGTGTTTTCGCCGGGAACCGTTCGTAGCACAATCACGTTCGCCGGCCTGGAGCGGGTGTCGGTTGAAGGCTTTGCCGCCGTCACCATGATTACGCCGCGGAGTTTTGACATCATCAACGTGACTCCGGAGGCCGACGGCTGGACGAGGATCAGCGGCACGAGCGGGCATCCGGTGTTGCCGCTGCCGTTCGAGAGCCTCTCGTTCCGCGACGTGCGGCACGTGACGCTCGATACGGCGGCCCGCGATCTGGTCAGCTTCGAGTTTCCGCCAGGGTCCGGACAGGTCTTCCCGCCGGTACCGAACGACACCGTCGACATCGAGCAGGGGGCGCTCAACGCCCGCGGGTTGGAATCGTTTTCCGTCCTCACGGGATTCGGATTTAACATCGTCGATGACCATACGTTGGAAGGCCCCGCGTCGTCGGTCACGCTCGCGGTCCGCGGCCAAGTCGCGTACATGACGAAGCACGTCGTCTACGGAACGGCCGCCCGGCTGGACGCCGAGCTGCGCGACCATGACGGCGCCACCAACGGACCGTTCAACACAGTGATCGCCTACGACAGCGTCGGCAACATCATCCATCAATTCGAGGACGAACTTGGCGGCATAGTGCAATTCCTGCAGCAACAGCCGGACGTGCAAGTCACGCTCGACGGGACGAACGCGACGCTGGGCAACGGCCAGATTGCCGGCGCCGGTCTGTCCGTCGTGGAATTGCATCCCACCACCGACGGTCGCCTGCGCGTGCTGCCGGTGGCGGACATGACGATCAACATCCTCGACACGCTGTTTCCCAACTTCGAATTCGCCCCGATCTTCGGCCTCGACGTAAGCCCCATCGGCACGTTCCATGTCTACCCCGTCAACAGCACCAGGTTCATCGAGGACGTCTCGGTGGAGCGGGCCGTCCTCAAGGCGAATGACGCCCCGGCAGGCGGCTACGCGGCCGTATTCTTCGCGATCCCCGCGCTGGACTCCGGTTTCCGCGACGTCGACGGCGACGGGAGCAAGGATGTGTTCGTGGCGACGCCGGCGTTCTCGTCGACGCTCTTCCACGACGACATGATCCTCAACGGCGCGTCGCAGCAACTCTACACCGGCGACACGAACCCCTTCGGCCCGGAGATCGTGCTTGATGGTGCCTTCGCAATGAACAACGCGCTGAGGCTCATATCCGACAACAACATCGTCCACGGCCTGGGGATTCACAGCTTCAACCAGGCGGCCGTGGTCGTCGGCGGCTCGGGGAACATCGTCTCCGGCAACTACATCGGCGTCGATCCCACGGGAACGCTCGCCCCTGGGAACGGCGGGGCGGGCGTCTTCATCGCGGGCGGCGGGCAGGACGACCCGACCGTCGGCAACTTGATCACCGGCAACCTGATCTCCGGGAATGACGCGGGGGGGGTGGAGATTTCGGGCGATTTTGCGTTCGAGAACGTGATCAGCCACAACCGCATCGGCACCGACCGCGCCGGATCATTGGCTATCGGCAACTCAGTCGGCGTCAGCATCGAATTCGCCCAATCCAACGACATCGTAAACAACCAGATCGCCGGAAACGGCGTCGGGGTCCAGCTCAGCCAGTTTGCCAGCGGCAATCTGATCCAAAACAACGAAATCGGTTCGGCCGCAACCGGCGGGCTGGGCAACGCCGCCGACGGCATACTCGTTGACGGCGCATTTGGAAACGGGATCTGGGACAACGTGATTGCCGGCAACGGGGGGAACGGGGTGACGGTCCTCGGCGGCTTCGGCAACAGCCTGCTCCGCAATGCGACGTACTCGAACGCCGGTCTGGGAATCGACCTCGGCGGTGACGGCGTGACGCCCAACGATTTCGGCGACAGCGACGCCGGGCCGAACGACCTGCAGAACTATCCCGAGCTGCTCTCCGCTCAAAGCGAAGCGCTGACGCGGGTGGTGGGGACAATCAACAGCACGCCGAACACCAGCATCCTGCTCGACTTCTTCGCCAATGCATCGCTCGACGCGAGCGGTTTTGGGGAAGGCCAGCGCTGGCTGGAATCGAAAACCATTACGACCGACGGCAACGGCAATGCCCAGTTTGATTACCTCCTGGACGCCGCGACCGCCGTCGGCGAGTGGATCACTGCCACTGCGACCGGCGACACGTCCAGCACGTCCGAGTTCTCAGGCGGCGTGGCAACTGACGTCGCCATGTTCCGGGCCGTCACCAACACCAACGACGCCGGTCCCGGCTCGCTGCGGGACGCCATCGATGCGGCGAACCAGACCGCGGGCGACGATCCGTTGGAAGTCCTGTTCGCCATCCCCGACACCGACCCCAACTTCATCGACGTCGACTCGCAGCTCGGCGGCGACGCCGACCCCGACGTGTTCGTCATCTCTCCGCTGTCGGCACTGCCGGCGCTGACCCGCGGCAACACGATCATCAACGGCGCTTCGCAGCAGGCGTTGACGGATGATTCGAACCCGTTCGGACCTGAGATCGTGCTGGCGGGGAGTTTCGCGGGCACCGATGCCAACGGGCTGCATCTGGCCTCGTCGGGGAATTTGGTCCACGGCCTGAACATCCAGCAATTCAGCGGCGACGGCGTGCTGATCGATGCAACCCCGGACACGAGTTTGAACGGTCTGGTGGACAAGAGCACCTTCCTCGCCGCCACCGGTGCGCAGCCGGTGGCCGAGTACGAGAACCTCGGCGCGGTCCCCAATACGTACACGACGACTGACGGCAAAGTGACGATTACCGCCCACGGCCTGCACGTGGGAGCACTGCCCGGCACCGGAGTCGTCAACGACGACTGGACGCTGCGGCTGCCCGGCCCCGATCTGGCCGCCGGACTGGAGAACTTCACGTTCGATCTGTCGGCGCCGGCCTATGCCTTCGGTTTCGATTTCGTGGAGCCGATTCTTGATCCGAACGTCAATGTCGGGGCGCCCATCGACTCCACGTTCCGGCTTGTGCTGCACAACGGCGCCGCGGAAGTCGGAACATTCACCTTCAACGCTCCCAATGACGCAGCCAGCTTCATCCCTGCACGGTCAGGGGTTCCGTTCGACCGAGTCGAAATGACCGAGATCGTCGGCAACCACGACAACGAGTTCATCGGCCGCATCTACATCAGCCACACACCGCCCGCCGCCAACGGCAACACGCTGAGCGGCAGCTACATCGGCACGGATGCGACGGGAGCCTCTTCGGAGACCGGAACGGAAGTGATCGTACTGTCTTGGCCAACGGTTGCTCAAAACGCAGAGCAGATTGTCGGCCCGCCCGATGGCGATATCGTCACGCTGGCCGATGGCGCGACGGCGCAGTTCAGTTCGTTCTCACAATCGACGGCGATTGACCGCTCGGACCTCGCTGCGATCCTGGGAATCAGCACTTCGACACTCGACACCATCGACTTCGTCGCGTTTGAGCAGAATGGCCTGCCGGACTTCGGTTTTGAAAGCAGTCAGTGGGACTTTGATGATGGCACGACGACGGTGTCGGTCACACATACGGCCGGTGGTGGACCCAACGGTCCAATCATCAAAAACGGCAGCATCTCTGCCCCGGTTTTCAACAGTCTCTTTGGAACCGGCACGGCTGGAGAGGGTGTTTCGGTCGGCTTTCTGCTGTTCGACTTTGCGGAAAGCGGATTAAACGCCGCCGCCGCCGACGTCACTGTTTCCGGAGGCACCGGCGATACGATCGGTAACGCCCCCGACGTGTTGGCGGTTGCCGTGTTGTCGACCCCGACAACGGCGACTGGCAACGGCGGCGATGGCGTGCGCATCGTCGATTCCAGCGGCAATCTGATCGGCGGCACAACGGATGCAGACCGCAACGTCATCTCCGGCAACACCGGCAGCGGGATCAGTATTGTCGGTTCCACGCCGGAGTCCAAGACGCAGGCGTTCGCCGACGCAGCCCAGGTGGCTCGGGAGTGGACCGGGTTCGGCAACTTCGCCAACCGTGATTCGTTCGGGCATGCCCTGAGCAACCGTACGAGCATCGACGGAACGCTGGGCGAAGCCGGTGGCGTCTTCGCCCGCGCCAGTACAGCGCTGGGCGAGACGTTTGAGCCGGTCTCGTACTACGCCGACCCCCATCTCGGCGGCACGTTGACGCTCGACAACGCGATCCACGCCGACGGCGAGTTGCTCGTTACCGATCCGCATGACTGGAATCAGAACATCCATATCGGGCACTTCGACAGGTCCGATGCCGAAGCGAATCTTTCCCGAAATTCGATCGGACTGGTCGTGCTGGAGCCGGACGCGCGGACGGGCACCACGGGAATCCGCGCGGCGGCCTATCTGCGAATGGCGAGCGGACCGGAGATCTTCGGCTCCCTGGTGAACGCGCCGGGCGGTCTCCTTCCCGACGTCCTTTACACTTGGCGATACGACTACGACCCGGTCGGCGGGGCCGAGGGCGCTGGTGAACTCGTGCTTGAAGTGTTCGCCGATGGCGTCTCACTGGGAACCAGCCGCATCGAATTGACGACCAACCAGCGCGAAGAAGTCGGCGCAGGCTTCGACGCGTTCGGACTGCGCAACGGCGGTTACGCCGCCCGGTCAAACAATCCGAACACCGTCGAAGTCTATACCGACAACGTGACCTACACCCGCGTCGTGGGCAACACGATCCAGGGAAACCACATCGGTGTTGGCGTCGACGGCAAGACCAACCTGGGCAACTTTGACGGTGTCGTTGTTTCCGGCGGCGCGGCCGCCAATCTCATTGGCGGGGCTGCGGAGGGCGAGCGCAACGTCATTTCCGGCAACAGCAGGATCGGTGTGTTCGTCACCGGCGACAACGACACAACAATCCAGGGCAACTACATCGGGACCGACGCGACCGGAACACAGGCCGTGGCCAATTTCTCGGCCGGCATTGCGTTGCTGGCCGCGACGAATACGCTGATTGGCGGAGTCGATCCGGGTGCCGGCAACGTCATTTCCGGCAACGGCAACGGCATCCAGATGGGGGCCAGCATCGCCACGCAGACAGTCCGCGTTGAGGGCAACCGGATCGGCACAACAGCCGATGGCCACCACGCGTTGGGAAACAATGTCGGTATCCAGATCATCGGTAGCGGGAGCTTCCAGGTTTTCGATGCCATGATCGGCGGGACTGATCCAGGCGCCGGAAACTTGATCTCCGGCAACGCGAATGAGGGAATCCTCGTCCGCGGCGAAGGTGCCCAAGAGGTCCACATTCAAGGCAATTTGATCGGCACGGATATTGATGGCGTTGACGCTCTGCCGAACGGCACCGGCGTGATCTTGCAGGACACAACCGGCAACACACTCCGCGGCAATGTGATCTCCGGCAACGACAATCATGGCGTGCACGTCTTCGGCATCGTCTCCACTGACCTCACGAACCTCATCGAAGCGAACTACATCGGCACGACGGCTGACGGCATGTCGCGCCTGGGCAACGGCGCATCCGGCGTGTACATCGATAACAGCGCCGGCAACCTGATCGGCACGATGGGCACCGATCCCAACAACAACCCAGAAGCAAACGTCATCGCCTACAACACAGGCAGCGGCGTCTCCATCGTGGGTGAGGGATCCAGCGGCAACCGAATCCGCGGCAATTCGATCCACTCCAACGGCGGCCTGGGCATCGACCTGGGCGCGGACGGCGTCACGCCGAATGACGATCTCGACGCCGACCCCGGTCCGAACCTGCTGCAGAACGTCCCCGAATTCACGTCCGCCGTGCTGGTCCGCGGCGACGCCCGCTTCAGCATCACACTGGAAAGCACGATCAGCAGCCACTACACAATCGACATTTATACCAGCAGCGAGAAAGACCCGTCCGGATCCGGCGAAGGCCGCCGCTGGCTCGGACCGGTGGAGGTCGATACGAACAGGCAGGGGAGCGTCTCCTTCAGCAGATCGCTGCCGGGACTGCTGGCAGGCGAATTCCTCACCGCGACCGCAACGGACGCCTTTGGCAACACTTCGGAGTTCTCGCGGGCGGTCGAAATCGTCGAACCCGGCGGCGGCGGCCCCGGTGGTCCCGGCGGCGGGCGGCCGCTGCTGGCCGCGACGGGCGGTCCTTCGGGCGGCGATGCATCTCCGCCGACGCTGACGATGGCCGTCCTGCATCCAGTCTTCACGGCGGCGATCGACGCATGGCGACAAGCCGGAGCGCAGGCCGACTTCATCCAGGACATCGATCTTGCGGTCATCGATCTGCCGGGGACGGAACTCGGGCGGGCGGACGGCCGAATGATCGCCTTCGATGTTGACGCGGCCGGCGCCGGCTGGTTCATCGACCTCACGCCGTGGGAGCATTCGGAATTCACGACAGTGGAGGTCGGTGAGCTTGTCGCCGCCGGCGATTCGGCTGCCGCCAGACGGTACGATCTGCTCTCGGTCGCCATTCACGAACTCGGCCACGCGCTGGGGCTTGAACACGCAGAACACGGCGCGATGGCCGGGACGATTCCGATCGGCACGCGACGACTGCCGGCAACCGCGGACGAACCGACCGAATCCGTTCCACGCGACGGCCTCCTTCCGGACTTCAATTCCGGCTGCGACTTCGATCAGCAGCTTGCCGCCGGGCCTCCGCCGGCTGCGATCGCGGCAGCAGCGCCGCCACGCGATTTCGGTTTCGCAGATGACCACGAAGACGAATGGCCGACCGACCTCGCCGGGGGGTGGTTGCCGGATCCTGACGAGGCCTATGACCCCGACGCGCTGTTCGCCGATTTCAACGGCAGCCTCGCAGATGAACTCTTGACGGTCTGATGGCGTCGGTATCGTCGTGCCAGAAAACGTTCGAGTGGAGTTCTTGAAGCGCTCTCTCTCACGGCCCGACACGACTGTAACCTGCTTCGGTCCGACACACCGAAGTGCTCTGTCGTTGATGATTTGAACGTTTCGGAGGCATGACATCCTCCGAAGACCGGCATCGGGAGAACCCCTGCGATACCGAGGCTCGGCGGAAATGCAATCAGATTCTGGGATATCTGGGAGAAGTTGGAAGTGCAACATTGGGGACCGGACGGCTGCGAAAACGCAGAGGTCGTCTTCCCAACACTCGGATTTCGTCCCTTCGGGGGCATGTTGAATGCGAATTCCCTGCGGGCATTGGACTTAAGCGTCCGACCGCCGCATCGTTCAATTTGCGCACCCACTCCGCCCGCCCCCGGAAGCATAGGCTTTTCAGCCTCCCCGACGTCGAATCCCCGGCGACTTCGGCCCAATCCAACTCGACACGTTCGTTGATGCCGGACGCCTCACAGGTGCCGGCGTGCAGTTTCCTGGTCACAGTTCGCCGGCCATCGCCAACTCATCGAGCTTTTCCCGAATCTCCCGGAACGGCTCGGGATTCCGGGTGTAGGCGACCGCAATCCGGATGGTGGTGGGGTTGGTGAAGTCGGCGTTCTCGTGCTCCAACGCGCGGAGCAACAATTCCTGGTGGTACATCCGCCAGACGGTGTCCTTGGAGTACGGCCGGTTCTTCTGGGTGCTGTGGCGGTCGTGACGAACGCCGTCGCGCTCCAAGCGGAGCGTGATGGCTTCGAACGACATTCCGGCGCACTTCATCTCGACGATGCGGCCCATGATCCTCCGTTGTTTGAGGTCGGGGACCAGCTTCTTGTTGCCTCTGGGCCCCTTCCAGCGGAGCCCGATCGGCGAACTGCCCGAAACCGGCTGGCCGTTCTGGATGGCCCGCTGTGCCGTTTCCCGTCGCTGCTGACTGATGCAGGTCGATTCGATCTCCCGGAAGACGGTGAGCATCCGGGCGACATCCTGCCCGGAAACATCCAGCTTTTCCCTGGCGATGTGGAACTTGAGCCCGCTGTCTGCGATGTATTCCAGCGTGCGGACGAAGTCTTTGATGGAATGGCAGGCCCGGTCGGCCGTGGCCACGACGACCGCGTCCCCGCGGCGGGCGTGACCGGTGAGCTTCTGCCCGGCGGGTCGATCCCAGAATCGGCAACTCTGCCCGGTGTCGACGTACCAATTCCACCACTTGTAACCGGCTGGTTGCAGATGGCGGCGGTAATGGTCTTCGATGAATTCCTTCTGGGCCGCCAGATCGAGCCCGACGCCGGACGTGACGTGGCAGTAGCCGAAGACGAGAGGGGTCTGCATGCTGGTCCTCCGTGACCGTAGGCGGACTGGCTGGTCGAGTGTCTGAACCGTATTATACTATGCGGTGGACACGGGAGAAGGTTCCTCCCCAGGCGAGGGACGTCACCGTGTGTGCGTCTCGAAAGTCGGTGGGAAATCTGAGACAATCGACGGTACGGGTTGACATAAATGGAATTCGATTCGTTTTCCCAAGGAGGGAAGCCATGAAAGGACTGCTGCCGGACGTCCCGC
>Ga0268386_10000175_pt1 | contig 38352 bp, 33 predicted proteins | sample RVTome_15_FD_200260 | JGI IMG/M metagenome (GOLD analysis project Ga0268386, IMG submission 200260) | Soil microbial communities from uranium-contaminated site in the Upper Colorado River Basin, Wyoming, United States - RVT150D86... ... | reverse complement strand
TGCCCCCATTTTTGGGGCCGGCGGCCCGCCCCCGCCACGATTCTTTCACGACTTTGACTGGTTCCCATGACCGACGAAAACCCGCAGATCGAACTCGACCGCATGATGCTCGTCGAAGCCGAGCGCACCGGCACGGGCCCGCGGCTCTGGGCGTACACGAAGCTCTCCGGCCCCGGCTGGCTGCAGAGCGCGATTACGCTCGGCGGCGGGTCGCTGGCGGGAAGCCTGTATCTCGGCGTGCTCGTCGGCTACCGCGCGATGTGGTGGCAGCCACTGGCGATGGTGCTCGGCATCGTGATGCTCAGCGCGATCGGCTACGTCACCCTCTCGACCGGGCGGCGGCCGTTCGACGCGATCAACAAGCAGATCAACCCCGTGCTCGGCTGGGGCTGGGCCATCGCCACGCTGATGGCCAACCTCGTGTGGTGCATGCCGCAGTACAGCCTGGGGACGGCGGCGTTGCGGCAGAACCTGTTCCCCGAGTCGCTGGGGGGCGCAACCGACGCCTGGATCGCCATCGGCATCCTGTTCGCCGTCACCGCGGTCGTGATCATCTTCTACGACTCGGGCAGCGCTGGCGTGCGGCTGTTCGAGTGGCTGTTGAAGGGGATGGTCGCCGTCGTCGTCGTCAGCTTCTTCGCGGTCGTGGCGCAGATGACGGCCAGCGGCACGCTCGACTGGGGGGAAATCGCCCTGGGGTTCGTCCCCGATTTCAACGTGCTCACCGAGCCGTCGGTCGAATTCGCCGGCGTCCTTTCCGAAACCGGCGGATTCCGCGCGTTCTGGGAAAGCCAGATCGTCGCCAGCCAGCAGCAGGTGCTGATTACGGGGGCGGCGACGGCGGTCGGTATCAACATGACATTCCTGCTCCCCTACTCGATGCTCCGCAAAGGCTGGGACAAGGACTTCCGCGGGCTGGCGATCTTCGACCTCTCGACCGGGCTGTTCATCCCGTACCTGCTGGCCACGAGCTGCGTCGTTCTGGCGGCGGCCTCGCAGTTTCACGCGAAAGAGGCGCCGGGGCTGGTGAAGGAAATCTCCCACCCCGGCGACGAGCCGAACAAGGCGATCGTCGGCCGCTACCACAAAGTGCTCGACGCCCGCATCGCGAAAGAGATCGGCCAGGACAGGTTCGACGCCTTGAAAGACGACCAGAAACGGGATCAACGCAATGCCCTCCCGCTGGCCGACCGCCGTGTCGCCGCGATGATCGTCCAGCGCGACGCCTTCGACATGGCGGCATCCCTCAAACGATTGACGGGGGATGACTCCGCGGCGCAGCTCCTGTTCGGCGTCGGCGTGCTGGGGATGGCGGTCTCGACGATCATCATCCTGATGCTGATCAACGGCTTCGTGCTGACGGAAGTCACCGGCCGCCCCGGCCACAAGGGGCTGCACCTGGCCGGCTGTTTTCTGGCGTCGATCGTCGGCGCCGTCGGGTCGAACACGCTCTGGAAGGGGGACGCCCGCACGTGGCTGGCCGTCCCCACCTCGATGTTCGCGTTCGTCCTGCTGCCGATCGCCTACATCGCCTTCGCGCTGATGATGAACTCGAAAAGCCTGATGGGGGACGACCGGCTTTCCGGCGGGAAGCGGCTGAAATGGAACCTGCTGATGCTGCTCGCCGTCGCCTTCGCCACTGCCGGCAGCCTGTGGAGCATGAGCCTGCAAAGCTACGCGAAGTACGGCTTCATCTCCCTGGGGGCGTTCGTGGCGCTGGCGCTGATCGTGCAACTGGCGCGGCGAAAGTAGGTCCGGACGGCCCGTCCGGACCTCGGTGGGCCAATCGACACTTGTGGCTTAGCCATACGCCGGCTAAGCCGCAAGCGGCAGGTCCGGACCTGGTTCAGAACTCGCTTACCACTTCACCTCCGGCCCGCGTCCCCAGCGACCGCCAGGTCGCGATGTTGATGTTCTCGCTGACCGACCGTGCCGAGCCGTCCATCAGCAGCACGTGTACGATCCCTGCGTGATGACTGCGGGACGTGACGGCGGCATACGTAATCTGGTCGGTCGTCTTCCCTTCGCGGTTCGAGTTGTAATCGACGTCGTAGGTCGTGCCGTCGCTGACGTGCGGGACGACCGCGTTCGGCCCGAACGTCGTCGTGAAGCCGGTCTGGTGCGCGCGGGCGTCGACCCACTCGGTGTGGCCGGAGTTCGTCTTGAAGTTCCCGCCATAGCCGGAAACATCCAGCGGGCTGGCGGGGGGCGTCGCGCCGTTGGGGGGCGTGCCGCCGTCCCGCAGGTACGCCGTGAACGCCTTGATCTCGGCGAAGGCCAGCGTGTTCGTGGTGCCGTCCTTCACGTCCCGCTGTTGCAGGCCGCTGTTGGGGAAGAACATCCCCGCGCCGCCCGCCCCGGTGAGCGGGTTCCAGACGAACCACGTCCCGTAGTTGGCCCCGTAGCTGATCGGGTAATGCGTTAGCGCGCCGTCGGGCCGCGCCATGTCGTTCACGTCGCTGGGGCAGAGGTAAATCTCGACCCGCGTCTGCGTGACCAGCGGCTGCGCGGAATAGGACTGGTTCCAGTCGATCAGCCGCTGCAGGTTGGCCTGTTCGAGAAACGGCAGCAACCGGGCGTGGACCGACCAGCGGTCGGCCGTGAGCACGACGGGGTAGTCGCCGCCGGGGGGATACCGCTTGTACGTCTCCTCGTAGTTGTGCAGCGCCAGCCCGATCTGTTTGAGGTTGTTTTTGCAGCTTGCCCGGCGGGCGGCTTCCCGCGCCTGCTGGACGGCGGGCAGCAGCAGGGCGATCAGAATCGCGATGATCGCGATCACCACCAGCAGCTCGATCAGCGTGAAACCGCGACGACGCAACGCAGAGGATGTGCTCAGCATGGGACGGCTCTTTCCAGTTCGACCAGAGGATTCTCAACGATGCCGAACGTCGGCATCACCACAGCGGGTTGAGAATGGCTGGCGAACCGGCAGGGAGCCGCGGCTGGCGATCTCAGGGACACCGCGAGCGTCTCAATTGACATTGAGACTCAGTATCAGTATTGTAGCCGCCTGATCGACCTACGCAAGAGTCCCGCAACAGAAAATCTGCTTCCCATGAATCCGCCCGGCCCCGAACCGGCAGACCACGTAGCCGTTGACGCCGCAGCCCCTCGCGAAGAGGCCGTTCCAGGCGAAATCTCCTCGCAGCAACTGCTGGGCGGGAAAGCCGAGGTCTTCATCCGCCACGGCGACGACCTGTACCGCCTGCGGCTGACCCGCAACGGCAAGCTGATCCTGCAGAAGTAGGTCCGGACGGCCCGTCCGGACCCCGGGCCAGGGGACTGGTCCATTTTTCGGGCGGAGCGAATCCCGCAGATGGGGACACAACGCCGAAAAATGGACCAGTCCCCGATTCGGCTCAGTTATTCTCGTAATTCCGCGGCGATTCGTCCTCGTCATCGGTTTCGAGCCGATTCGTGCGGCCCGACGACTCGATCGGGAACTCCACGTGAAGCTCGACGGCCGGCATCTCCTCGGCCTTCTCCTCGGCGACGGCAGCGTACTTCTCGATCGCGTCCGCGAGGTCGTCGCGGCCGGTGTTCCGCAGGCAGGCGGTCAGCGAATTGACGGCGGCCCGGTTATGCGGAACGGGGATGTCGCGCACCGCCCGTTGCAGCCGTTCGATCGCGGCGTTGTAGTCCTGCTTTTCGCGGAACGCCTCGCCCGTCAACCAGTCGACTACGCCGGTGTACGGGCCGGGGTCGTCGATGCGCTCCAATTCCTCGAGCGCGTAATCGGGCAAGTCGAGTTCGAGATAACCTTCCGCGGCAGTCAGGCGACGGATGAGTCGGGAATGGGCCAGGTCGAGCATCATGTGGTGTTCCCCCGGGAGGTTGCCCCTCCGATTCGATCAATCCTCGCCGACACCCGCTGCCGGCAGATCGCCGATCTGCGGGAATTATTGGCAAACATCGTGCCGTTGTTGAGAAATGGGGAAGCCGATTGTCCACAAGTTTCGTCAGCACCGACGCTTGCGCCGCCAGACCCGGCAATACCCCAGGCGCGCGACACTTGCACAACTGACATTCCCGCTGCAAAAAACGTCAGAGATCGGTCGCTTTGAAACCGTTTTGCGGTCATTCTGATAGCACAGCGGTCGGAGGAGTCGAAGGTCGAAGGTCGGAAAGTCGTCATCGCAGCCGCACATCCGCGGTCCCGACCTTGCGACCTTCGACCTTCAGACCTTTCGACACTTCCTCTTGGACACGGCACACACTCGGAGGGTTCTCGATGCGGTCCTGGTTGTTGTTCGCTTTCGCCGCTGTTCCGTCTGCTGTTTCGGCGGCGGACCGGCCCGCGCTGAAGCCGATCCCCGACAAGCTCGTCGTCCTGACGTTTGACGATGCGGTCAAATCGCATTTCACCGTCGTGCGGCCCCTCCTCAAGCGGTACCGGTTCGGGGCCACCTTCTTCGTCACCGAAGGGTTCGAGTTTAAAACAAACAAACGGCACTACATGACCTGGGAAGAAATCGCCCACCTGCACCGCGACGGCTTCGAAATCGGCAACCACACCAAAGACCACATGACGCTGATTCCCCAGAAACCCGACGTCCTCCAGAAGCAGCTTGCGAAGCTCGGCGACCAGATCGAGCACATCAACAAGCGGTGCGCGGCCCACGGCATCCCGAAAACCGTCACGTTCGCGTACCCCGGCAACGGCACGGACCCCAAGGCGTTCGCCATCCTGCGGAAGCACGGCATCCAGTTCGCCCGTCGCGGCGGCGCGCCGGAATTCCCGTATAAAGAGGGTCGGGGATTCGCCTGCGAGCCGGGGCTGGACCACCCGTTGCTGGTTCCCTCCGCCGGGGATGCGAGGCCGGCGTGGAAGCTGGCTGACTTCCAACGGGCCGTCGATCAGGCGAAGTTCGGCCGCATCGCCGTGCTGCAGTTCCACGGCGTGCCGGACCTGGCCCACCCGTGGGTGCATTCGCCGGTCGAGCAGTTCAAGGAATACTTGAAGTACCTGCACGAGGGCGGCTTCAGGGTGATCGCGATGCGGGACCTCGCGAAGTATGTCGACCCGACCGTCGCCCCCAACAACCCGCTGGGCGTCATTGCCGACCGGAAGGAATCGCTGAAATCCGGCAAGCCGCGGACGAACTTCCGCTCGCCGCGCACCGAAGCCGAGTTGAAATCGTGGCTGCGGAACATGGTCTGGTATCACCGCTTCACGCCGGCGGAGATTCGCGCGGCGACCGGGTTGCCGCCCGGAAGAATTGCCGCGGCGTTGAAGACGTTCGACATCCGCCCCGACAACCGCCCGAAGCGCCCCAGGGACGCCCCGCTGCTGGTGCTTCCCTACCCCGGCGGCCGGCATCCGCGGACCGGCTTTCGCGACGGGATGATCCGCCCGCAGCGGGAGACGAAGCTCTCGGCGTTCCTCCCGTGGGACGAAGCGGCCTACGTCGTGCTCGACCTGCCGGAAGCTATCCGCCGCAACGACGAGGCCAAACACGGCCTGCTGTACCTGGCCCACACGCACGTCCCAACGATGTGGACGAAGCGCAACGTCGAATTGCCGCGGCTGGAATGGAAGCGGACCACCGACGGCGGATTCGAGATGCAGCGCACGCTCCCCAACGGCGTCGCGTTCGCCACTTGCGTCAAACCTTCGGGCAAGCGTGAGATCCGGATGGAGATGTGGCTGAAGAACGGCTCAAAGGAGACGCTGTCGAACCTGCGGGTGCAGAACTGCATCATGCTCAGCGCCGCCCCGGAGTTCGCCGGGCGGATGAACGACAACAAGCTGCTGCGGCCACCCTACGTCGCCTGCCATTCGAAGGACCGCAAACGGTGGATCATCACCGCGTGGTCCCCCAACTTCCGCGCCTGGGCGAACCCTCCCTGCCCCTGCATGCACAGCGACCCGCGGTTTCCCGACTGCAAGCCGGGAGAAACGAAACGGCTGGTGGGGCGGGTGTGGTTTTACGAAGGGACGGACATCGACGGGGAACTGAAGCGGCTGCAAGCGAGCGGTTGGGAGAAGGCGAAATGAACGCTCCCGTTTAGCCGCGACTCGGAGCTTTGCGGAGAGGAGCGCTCCGCGTTGATGCCGCATCGACGCCGCGCTCCTCTCCGAAGACTTCGTATCGCGGCTAAACGGTCAGTCGGACTTATACAGCAGCCGCCCGCAGGAGCGGCAGAACACGAACTTGCCGACGTTCAACTCGACGCGCATGTTGGGGGCGACGGTGGCGTGGCAGGCGCTGCAGGACGTGCCGTCGAGCTCGGCCAGGGCCGTCGAACCGTGGGCGGCGACGAGCCGCTGGTAGACCGTGGCGACGGACGCCGGCAGTTCCGACTCGGCCGTTTTCAGCGCCGCTTCGAGCGTTTCGACTTCGGCCCGCAGCGCGGGGGCCAGGGATTCGGCGTCAGCCTTGGCCTGCTTCTCTTCGGCGAGCGCCACATCGCGCTGTCGTCCGGTTTCGGCGATCTGCGCTTCGAACTGGTCGATCTTCTCATAGGCCTCGAGGATTTCGTCTTCGAGGACGCTGTTGGCCATCGTGTCGGCGTCGATCTGCGACTTGATGATGTCGAATTCGCGGTTGGTCGTGGCCGCGTTGAGCTTCCCCCGCAGATCGGCGATCTTGGCTTCGTTCGTTTTCAGTTGCAGCGATTTCTGGTCGGCGGCCATCTTCATCTGCTTCGCCCGGTCGCGCCCTTCCACGATTTCCTTCTCGAGCCGCTCCACCCGGCGGCGGCGGGATTGAATGCGCTTCGGGCCTTCCGCCAGCTTCTCCCGGGCGGCTTCGAGCTTGACGTGCAACTGATGAAGTTCTCTCAGCCCCCCCGCGGCTGTGCTCATAAACGTCTCCCCCTTCGGGCCGTGTCGTGCGGTCGCCGCGCTGGATGTTCGTAGTGACCGGCTTCAGCCGGTCCCTTGACCGGCTGAAGCCGGTCACTACGAACCTGCCGTCGCGACCGGGTCACCCAGCAACCGTATCATTGAGCCGTCGGGCGGAAATGTCAAAGGGAACGCGGCAAGTGGTCGCGTAGGGAGGTTCCGCTGGTTGGGAGGGCGTGGCGGATGCTGCCAGCTTCCGCCACGGAGTTTTCGGATGCCCCCTGAGCGGCGTCGCTGCGCAATCGATGTTCAAAGACGCCGCGCTTGATTTTCCGCCGCGGTTGGGGGACAAACAGCTTCGGACGGCTCGTCCGGACCTCGGTGGGCCAAACGGTGTGATTCGTCCGCCGAGGTCCGGTCGGGCCGACCCTGGATGGATGCGTCGGCCCGCACGCATCCAGCGGGCCGACCCTGGATGGATGCGTCGGCCCGCACGCATCCAGCGGGCCGACGCGGACCTGCTTCAACCCCCGGACCGGCCATCATGGCAAAGAAAAGCGCGACGACCTCATCCGCCTCGAACCCGGCGAAGCGCAGCGCGGCCAAAGTCCAGACCGCGAAACGGAAATCGTCTGGAAAGTCGGGAATGAAGAAAAAATCGCCGGACGGCCAGCTTTCCCTGACCGACGACCTCGAACGGGAGGCACGCGCGCACGACCTCGAACGGATCATCGCCCACCTCGACACGCTCTACGAGCGGGGCGACGACTGCATCCATCCCGACTCGGGGATCATCGTCTCCGACGGCGAATACGACGCCATGCGGCGGGAACTGCGGGTGTTACGACCCGATTCGCCGGTCTTCCGCACCGCGACCGCGTCGAACCTGGAGAGCGCCGCGCGGAAGATTACGCATCGGCCGCCGATGACGTCGATCGAAAAGGCCAGCCACGAAGACATGGCCACGCAGGAAGAGATGCTCTTCAAATGGATGACCGACTGCCAGACCGGCGTGCCCCCCCGCGACGGCGACGGCCTCGTCGAAATCAAAGGCAAGACGTACAAAGGCGACCCGGTCCGCTATCCCGCCGACTATTTCTACGAAGCCTACAAACTGGACGGCGTCGCGATCGCCCTCTACTACGAGAACGGCCGGTTGGCCGCCGCCGGGCTGCGGCCGCGGGACGGCGTGCACGGCGAAGACGTCACCGAGCAGGTGCAATACGTGGCCGGCGTGCCGCAGCGGCTGAAGACGCCGGTGACCTGCTCCGTCCGCGGCGAACTGATCTGCAAGCAGTCGGACTTCGAGAAGGTGCAGCAGGAACTGGCCGAGCGGGGCGAAAAACTGCGGGCCAACCCCCGCAACCACGCCGCCGGCGGCATCCGGCAGTTCAAGAACCCCGAGAAGACGAAGCTGATGCGGCTGAGCTTCATTGCTTACGGCATCGAAGCACTCGACCACCCGCCGTATCACACCGAACTCGACCGCGCGAAGTGGTGCGAGAACGACCTCGGCATCCCCTACGTCGAGACGAAGCCGTTCCGCTTCGAGGACCTCGCGAAGCTCGAATCCCGCGTGTCGAAGCTGGACATCGAGGTCGACGGCGTTGTGCTGGGCGTGAACAACCTCGAAGACCAGGAGCAGCTCGGCCGGCACGGCGACCCGGTGACGGGCAATCCCAAGGGAAAGATCGCGTGGAAATTCCGCGAGGAAGAAGCCGAGCCGATCGTCGAAGAGATCGAATGGTACACCGGCCGCACGGGGAAGATCGTCGCGGTGGCCGTCTTCGCCCCGGTGCGACTGGCCGGGACGAACGTCACGCGAGCCACGCTGCACAACGCGGGGTTCATGAAGCGGAACGGCATCGCGATCGGCACGCAGATCGCCGTCCGCAAGGCGGGGAAGATCATTCCCAAAGTTACGCGGGTGGTCTCGGGCGCGGGCGAGCCGGAGTTCCCCGACAAGTGCCCGTCCTGCGGAACGCAGACCGAGCTCGTCAAAGGGGGCGTCGGTAAAGACGGCGAGGAAATGCTGGAACTCGTCTGCCCCAACCGCAACTGCCCGGCGCAGAACATCGCGGGGCTGATGCACTTCCTCTCGACGCTGGGCGTGCTGGGTCTGGGGGAAAGCCGCATTACGCAGCTTGTCGAGGCCGGTGCGATCGAATCTCCGGCGGATTTCTACCGGCTCGACGTCGAAACCGCAATGGCTGCCGGTCTCACGCATCGGCAGTCGCTGCTGGCCGTCGCCGCCGTGCAGATGATTCCCGCTCCCGACCAGTTGGAAAGCGACGAACTGCAGCGCCGCATCGACGAAGAGCAGGGCAGGAAGAAGGTCATTGGGCTGTCGCAGCTCATTGCTGCGTTCGGCATCGAATCGGCCGGCAAATCCGCGGGCAAAGCGCTGGCCGACCATTTCGGGTCGATCGAGAACCTTCGCGAAGCCAGTGTTGAAGAACTGCAACAGGTGCCGGACGTCGGGACGATCACCGCCGAGGCAATCCACAAATACCTCCACGACCACGCCGCCGAAATCGACGACCTGCTGCAGTTCATCGAGCCGGAAGTTCCGAAAGCCGGCAAGCTCACCGGCAAGACGTTCTGCTTCAGCGGCAGCTTCGCGGAGGGCAAACGCCACTGGGAACAGCGCGTCGAAGACCTGGGCGGCAAATGCACCGGCAGCGTCTCGAAGAAGACCGACTACCTCGTCGCCGGCCCCGGCTCGGGGTCGAAGAGCGAAAAGGCGGAGAAGCTCGAGGTGCCGATTATTACCGTCGAGGAGCTGGCGAAGATGCTGTAGTGGATGCACCTGTCGAGGATGCCACGGGCACGGTCATCACGCGGGTGTTCGCGCCGGGTCGGCGATCCGCAGCGTGCGACAGGCGGCTTCGTAGCTGGCTTCGAGTTCCAGCGGAACCGCGACGTCGTCGAGCAACCACAGCGGCAGCGTCGGCAGCGACTCGCCGACCGACAGCCGGTGCGCCCAGTTTTGAATTCGCAAACGGGAATTGACGGTCTGTGGCCGGCACGTCGCGGCGTAGATGGGCGGCGCATCCGGCTGGAACTTCGGGTCCGACTGCCCGAACTCGGCGAGCACGTCGTGATACAGGTTGAACTTCCGATTCGTAACGAGATCGATGATCGACACGCACACGTCCTGCTGCAACATCGCCGCACACTTGCGGACGAACGCCCGCCGGTTCTCCGGGCGGTCCTTGTTTCCCGGGCTGACCAGTTCGACCGCGGCGACGAGCTTCCGCGCCTGGGGCCAGCTATAGACCAGTACCTCGTAGGCGTACTGGTCGAGGAGATTGGTGTCGACGGTCAACGTCGGTTGCGGAGGCGCCCAGGTTGCGGTGGCGAGGCCTCCGGAACCACTATCATACGCGAACCGATCCGTTTCCCGGTCCTCGTCGAACATCCCAACGTCAACTTCGAATTCCCTTCCGAGATGAACGCCCGGTTCCGCCACGTACTCATCCGGCAGATGCGGTTCGAGATGCTGCACCATTGTCATTGGCCAGCCGCCGTGGAAACCCTCCCACGGCCTCGGAAAAATCGGCGGTTTGAAGTGGTCTCGCAATGGCATGGTTCACTCCTCAAGATGGCGTCGCTCCAATCATACCGCGACCGAGGACGAATTGGAACAACTGCTCACTCAACTCCACTCCCCCGCCAGCGGCTGCAGCGCCTCCCGATCGGTGATCTGCAACAACACCATGTCGCGGTAGCGGCCGCCGGCGGACATCAGCTCGGCGTGGGTGCCGGTTTCGACGATGCGGCCGGCTTCGACAACCACGATCACGTCAGCATGCGCGATCGTGCTCAGCCGGTGGGCGATGACGAAGCTGGTGCGGTCCTGCATTAACGCCGCGAGTCCCGACTGAATCAGCCGTTCGCTTTCCGTATCGAGGTTGCTGGTCGCTTCATCGAGTATCAGAATCCGCGGGTCGGCCAGGATCGCGCGGGCGATCGCCAGCCGCTGCCGCTGGCCGCCGCTGAGTTTGACGCCGCGCTCGCCAATAAGCGTTTCGTAGCCGTCGGGCAGTTCGGCGATGAACTCCGCGGCGTTGGCGACGGCGGCGGCCCGTTCGACGTCGTGCAGCGTGGCGTTGCGGTTGCCGTAGCCGATGTTCTCCGCGATCGTCCCGTCGAAGAGGAACACGTCCTGCTCGACGATCCCCAGCAGGCCGCGGTAGCTTTCGACCTTGATGTCCCGCAGGTCGCGGCCGTCGAGCAGCACGCGGCCGGCCGTCGGGTCGTAGAAGCGGGCGACGAGATTGCACAGCGTCGTCTTCCCGGCCCCCGACGGCCCCACCAGCGCGACGATCTGTCCCGGCTGCACGTCGAGGTTCACATCCTGCAGGGCGAACTTGTCCGCGCCAGGATACTGGAAGTCGACGTCCTCGAACGTGATCCGTCCGGCGACTTCCCGCGGCGAAATAGTGATCGCATCCGGCGTCGGTTCCATCTCGCGCGGTTCGGCGATCAGGTCGAGAATACGGTCCAGGCCGGAGAGGCTGTTCTGGAACGTCGTCGCGGACTGGGCCAGAACGGCGAGCGGTTCCAGCAGCATCAGCAGGTAGGCCAGGAACATCATCAGGTCCCCCAGCGTGAGATTCCCTTCCAGCACCTGCCAGCCGCCGTAGAGCATCAGCCCGGCGGTGCCGAGCGGAATGAGGGCGTCCCAGACCATTTCGATCACGCGGGCCCACCACCAGACGAACAGTTCCTGCCGGGCCATGAGGTGGTTGGCCTTCATGAAGCGGGTGGCTTCGCTGCGCTGCCGGCCGAACGCGCGGACGACCCGCATGCCGCCGAACGCTTCGGTCGCCTGCCCGTCGATGCGTTCGCGCTGGCTGCGGATGTCGCGGTACTGCGGGCGGATGCGGGCGATCCACGTGCGGTGTGTGAGGAACACCATCGGGATCAGCACGATCGCCCCCAGCAGCAGCCGCCAGTCGACCCACGCCAGCACGACGAGACTGCCCAGCAGTTGAATCACCGCCCGCCACGGGTTGTAGAGCATGCCGAAGATCAGATCGCCCACGCTGCCGGCGTCTTCCCGCAGCACGCTGGCCACGCCGCCGGATTTCAGTTCGTACACCCGATGCAGCGGCAGCCGCACCGCGTGCTCGAACGCCTTGCGGCGGACTTCCATCTGCAACCGTTTCGTCGCCCGCGTCGCCGCCCAGCGGCCCCAGATGTGAATTACGATCCGCACGAACGAAATCGCGCACACCGCGACGCAGATCCACAACAACAGGTCCCACCGATCCTGCGGCACGGGGATGCCGCCGGGCAGCGTCGCGGGGGGCGTCGCACCGCCGAGCACGTAATCGACGATGAATTTCGTCGCCACGGGAGGAATCAGCGCCAGCACCGTGGAAATCGTGAGCGTAGTGAGGGCAAAGACGACGGCGACGCGCTGGCTGTGAAGCAGCTTCAAAAACTCGACGACCAGCGTCTTCGCCGGCCGCGTCCGTTGTTTCGGCGGGCCTTTCGCGGAGGAATGATACGGGCGATGATCGGTAGGTTCCGACTTCGCCCGCGTGGCGAGTTCCTCGCGGTACTTCCGGAATCTCTCGCGGCTGGAGACGATTTTCTGGTGCATGATGCTGCAATCGTAGCAGGGTCAACGGAACGGTCCAGCCGCACTTGAGCTTGTTTCAATATCGAATATCGAACACGGAATGATGAATGATGAAGGAAGAGTTGTGGCGTCCCTTCCTCATTCTGCCTTCATCATTCCCTGTTCGATATTCGATATTCCTCTTCTCCGCCGCTAAACTTTCATTTCCACCTGTAGCGGACAACAACGCATGAGCCTGGTTCTGCGGGACCTGAAGAAATCGTATCGCGAACCGGGCGGCGGGGTGCTGCCGGTGCTGGATGTTGCGCAGTTCGAACTGAAAACCGGCGAACAGGCCGTGCTGGTCGGCTCCAGCGGCGGGGGGAAGACGACGCTGTTGAACGTGATCGCCGGCATCAGCACGCCGGACAGCGGCACCGTGGAAATTGACGGCACCAACGTGACGAAGCTGCATGAGGCCGCCCGCGACCGCTTCCGGGCGGAGCGGATCGGGTTCGTGTTCCAGACGTTCAATCTGCTGCCGGCCTTCACCGCGCTGGAAAACGTGCTGCTGGGGATGAGTTTCAGCGGCAAGGCGGACCGCAAACGGGCGAAGGAGCTGCTGGAGACCGTCGGCCTCGGCGGGCGGCTGAAGCACCGGCCGAGCCAGCTTTCCGTCGGCGAGCAGCAGCGCGTGGCCGTCGCGCGGGGACTCGCCAACGCCCCGTCGCTGCTGCTGGCGGACGAGCCGACGGCCAGTGTGGACCTCGCCAATCAGAACGTGATCCTGGACCTCATCCGAACCGCCTGCCGCGAACGAAACGTCTCGCTGCTGCTGGTCACGCACGCGCCGGAAGTGGCGTCTCAGTTCGAGCGGGTGGAGAAGCTGCACGAATTCAACCGCGCCGCCCGCGGGGCGGCGTAACCGTTTAGCCGCGACTCGGAGAGAAGCGCGGCAGGCGGCGTGATATAATGGAACGGACGTCACAAACACGGAGACCAACGCATGTCAGTCACACGCGAAGAACTGGACAGTTTTCACAGCTACGCAGTGGCAAAGATCTCCAACGGCGGCGCGGACCTGTCGTGGGCGGACCTGTTCGATCTGTGGCGGATTGAGAATCCGACGGAAGCGGAACGGGCAGAGATGCGGGAGATCATTCGCGAGGCGATCGCAGAAATCGACGCCGGGGGCGGTACTCCGGTGGATGAATTCAATGCCGAAATGGAACGCGAATTCGGACTGCGCCGAAAATGAATTTCGACGTCAAGGTCCTTCGACGAGCGCAACGGGAAGTCAGTCAGATCGTCCGCTGGCTTCACGAGCGCTCTCCGCGCGGCGCGGATGCCTGGTATCAACGTTGGCTGCACGCACTCAAGCGATTGAAATCGAATGCCGATACCTGCGGCCTCGCACCCGAGGATGAACTCTCTCTGGAGACCGTCCGCCACATTCTCTTCAAGACCAGGCGTGGCAACATGTATCGGGCGCTGTTCATTGTTCGGGGAAAGCTCGCCTACGTCTTCTCCGTTCGCGGCCCCGGACAGGACCTGCTGCGCGCCGAAGACATTGAAATCCCCGACGACCTCGAAGAGACGTAGCAACTTCGCATGAACCTCTTCACCATCGCCTTCAAAAGCATCCGCCAGCGGCTGCTCGCCTCGTCGCTCACGCTGCTCAGCGTCGCGCTGGGGATCATGCTGATGGTCTCCGTGCTGGTCTTCCACGGCATCTTCGAGCGCATCTTCCAGCAGCAGTCGATCGGCTACGACCTGATCGTCGGTCCCAAGGGGAGCGACCTGCAGCTCGTCCTCAGCAGCGTGTACCGCATCAGCCCGCCGATTCAGAACGTGCCGTATCTGTACTACGAAGAACTCAAGAAAAAATACCGACGGAACATCGATGTTGCGGTGCCGATCTGCCTGGGCGACTACACCGACACGGGGGACTTTCCGATCGTCGGCACGACGAAGGAGTACTTCACCACGCCCTACGCCCCTGCGGAGCGCGGCCAACCGGCAAAGAAGTTCCTCATCCGTTTCAAGGACGGATATGAGAACATGCAGGGCTCGCTGGACGCGATCATCGGCTCTGAGGTCGCGAAGCGGAACGGGTGGGACATCGGTTCGAAGTTCAAGCTCATCCACGCCGGCGTTCAGGATCATGTGCATGACGAACTGTTCGAGGTCATCGGTGTGATGCAACGCACCGGGACGCCGAACGACAAGACGGCGTTCGTCTCGCTGGAAGGCTTCTATGCCATCGCCGAGCACGCCAAGCCGGAAAACGAGATGAGGACGCGGCTGGAGGACTTCCTCGAACGGAAATACACGGACGAGGAATGGGACACGTTGAGGCGGAAGAAATTCGCGCTGCGGGAAGTGACGTCGATCTTCATCAAGGCGAAGCGGCCGAGCGATGACCCGACGGGAACCGACACGTCCGCCGCAGTCGCTTTGCAAAGCGAAATCAACCAGGGCTACAAGGCGCTGGCCGTCAATCCGATCGAACCCATGAAACGCTTGATGGACACCGTCGTCGGCAACGTCCGCAAAGCCGTGCTGGTGCTGATCGGCCTGATCATCGTCGTTTCCGGCGTGAGCATCTTCGTGAGCATCTACAACTCGATGGCCGACCGCAAACGCGAGATCGCCATCATGCGAGCGCTCGGCGCGCGGCGGCAGACGGTGTTTTCGATCATCCTCGCGGAGTCGGTTCTGCTCTGCGTCGGCGGCGGGGCGCTCGGGATTCTGCTCGGGCACGGGCTGGTGTTCGCCGCGGCGCCGTTCGTGGAAGCGCAGACCGGGCTGCTGATCAATCCGCTGGCGTTCGAAACCACCGAACTGTGGCTGCTGCCTTTGATGGTCGTCTTTGCCTCGCTGGTCGGGTTCGTGCCGGGAATGACGGCCTACCGCACCGACGTGGCCGAAGCGCTGGGGGACTAACGAGTCCCCGTAGGACGGATTTCCAATCCGTCCGGACGGTTTGAAAAACCGTCCTACGTGCGTGTTACGTCGTGAACTCCGAATTCAACCGCACGTACTCCGCCGTCAGGTCGCAGGTCCAGAATCGGCAGGCCGCGTCCCCCAGCGTCAGCGACAGGTCGATGTGCACGTCTTTCTCCGTCCGCAATCGCTGCGACAGCGCGGCGGCGTCGAAGTCCGTCGGCGTGCCCGCCGCGTAGATCGGCACTCCGTTGAGCGACAGCGACATGTCTTCCTCGCGCAGATCGACGCCGCAGTATCCCGCGGCGGAGACGATGCGGCCCCAGTTCGGGTCGGCCCCCGCGATGGCCGTCTTCACCAGCGGCCCCTCGGCGATCGCTTTGGCGATCTTGCGGGCTTCGTCCGGCTCGCGCAAGCCGCGGACGTCGATCGTGATGAAATGCCCCGCTCCTTCCGCATCGCGAATGATCTGCTTTGCCAGGTCTTCGCAGACGTCGTCGATCGCCGTTTCGATCGCCAGCAGTTCCTGCTGGCTCGACGGAACGACTCCCGACGCGCCGCTGGCCAGCAGAATGACAGTGTCGCTGGTGCTGGTGTGCCCCTCGACCGAGATGCAGTTGAAGCTGTCGTTGACGGCGTGCCGCAGGATGCGCTTCGCGGCGATCGGGTCGAGTGTCGCGTCGGTCATCACGACGGCGAGCATCGTGGCCATGTTGGGGGCGATCATCGCCGCCCCTTTCGCCGCCCCGCTCACGCGGACCGTCTTTCCGCCGATCGCGACTTCCCGTAGCGACTGTTTGGCGAACGTGTCAGTGGTCATCATCCCGCGGGCGGCGTTGTGGAACGCCTCTTGCGTGCCGGCGAGCTGTTCGATACCCCGCGGAATGCCGGCTTCCAGCTTCTCCCGCGGCAGAAACCGTCCGATGACTCCGGTCGAGCAGACGAGCACGTTTTCCGCGTCGCAACCGATCCGATCGGCGACAAGGGCGGTCATCCATTTCGCGTCGTCGATCCCCCGCTGCCCCGTGCAGGCATTCGCGTTTCCGGAGTTAATCACGACCCCCCGCGCCGCCGCAGCCGGCACTCGTTCCCGGCTGACCTTCACCGGCGCCCCGCACACGCGGTTCTGCGTGAACACGCCGACGGCCGTGCAAGGCTCGTCGCTGACGAACAGCGCCAGGTCGAGTTTCTGCGGGTCGTCCTTGATGCCGCAATGCAGGCCGGCAGTGCGGAAGCCGGCGGGGAGGGGGGGGAGATCGCTCATACGGATGTTCTCCAGGAACGCTCGATTTACGCTTTATTGCAACCGATTTGAGCCGATAGAATGACGAAACGAAAGTGAATCGGCACGTTCGCATCTCATCGCTGCTACGAGTCGCCGCAAATGTCTACGGTCGCGTACCCGCACATCGAAGTTTCCGACGATGGCGTGCCGGTTCTTGCCGGAACGACGACGAAGGTCGTCGAAATCGTGCTGGACCGGATTGCTCACCACTGGGACGCCGACGAAATCCGACGGCAGCATCCACACCTGAGCCTGTCGCAGATCCACGCGGCGTTGACGTACTATTACGACCATCAGTCGGAAGTGGACGCGGAAATCGGTGAGCAACTCGACGACGTGGAGCGGATTCGGCAGGCGCAAGGGGAATCCGCCGTGCGGCTGAAGTTGAAGCAACGGGGTTTGATCCCCGTGAGCGTAGCAAATGCCGACGTCGATATCGCCACACTTCTGAACTGACGGCGATGAATTGCACAGTATCTCGTGCAGCTACGTTGATCGACCAGCATTCTCCTTCAGCAGTTTAATCAGGTCTTTGCCTCTCAGCAGCCCATCGGCCATTCCGCGAATAATGACGAACGGTCGAAGAAGCGGATTTGCGAAGCGAAATCGATATCGCCGCCGCGTACCCTGTTTCTCCAGCACATTTCCGCGGTCAGGACTCGCGAACTTGTCAAGATGCCCCAAGAACATTCCGATGGCGCACTGCTTCCTCAGGATCTTCGACAGAGGTCCGCGAACATCCGACGAGATGAAGAAGCCAAGATCGTCTGTCGTCGTGATTGCGCAGCTGAGAAGAACCTGCTTGAAAATCGCGTCCTTTCGCGGGCTCGACGTGGCATGATGATACGCGTTTCTGATGCTCTGCTGCGAGTTGTCAATGGCGGAATTGATACTCGCGTAAACATCCTCAAGGGAGACGTTCAATGCACCATGATTCAGGGCGTGGAGCGTCGCAGCTTTTCCGAGGGAATGTGTGTAATGCGGCAATCCTTGAGAAAGAAGGACAATCAGCTCCCGTGCGTCACTCTCCATCGTCATCCCGATTGCCGTCATCGCCTTGTTCACGATCTCATGAAGCTCCGACGTGGTCATCAGCGGCATCAAGATTTGGATGAGCGCTCGGTCGACAGACGCATGTTCCGCAATGAGTTCGTCGATATTCTTCGCCACTCCAACCAGCACCAAAGTGCAATCGGTCGAGTTGTCGCTGAGGGTCTTGATTGTATCTGCGAAGAGACCTTGACCATCGGAAATCCGATCAAATTCGTCGAGGATCACGATGGTTGTGCCGAATCTCGTGACGACCCGACGGATGTCGTTCGGAGACGGGTGTTCAGGAAGAGCGTCGGCTGCGCTGTACTCTTCGAGAATGGGCTTCGCTTTGAATCCAAGTGTGGAGTAGCCGCCGTCTTGAATTACCGTGATCTCTGAAAGCGCTTTCTTCCAGATGCTCGCAAAGTTGTCCTCCTGGCTGCAATTCACTTTTACCACACGCCCCTGATCCGCGTCGTCGAAGCTATTCTGGATGACGTCCAGTACGATATTGGCGAGAGACGTTTTTCCAACGCCCCGGTCTCCAAAGATCACTACGTGCTGTCCACGAGTACCGATTGCCTCGACGACTCGCTGAAGTTGCGTGAGCCGACCCGCAAAAAGGTCGCGCCGGTTGATCGGTGCCGCTGGGCTGAAGACTCGGCTCGCTTTTGAAATCAGCTCGAACTTCGCAATGTCGCTCAGCCGCTCTTGTTCGGAACTCATTTCGGCCAATCCTGACAGAATGAGAAGTTGCAACCCATAATGAATATACCGCAATGGCAAATGACTGCAATAGAAGCCCGAATAAAAGCCGAATTGGGGCCGATTTCCCAAAATGAAGCCAGAATGCCGCGCTGCAGTCCCGCTTGAGTGGTCATGTCAAAAAGCGATGGCAAGCCGTCGGCTTCGGTCGATTATACCACCAGCCCCGTCTCCTCCGCGAACCCGCACATCAGGTTGAAGTTCTGCACCGCCACCCCCGCGGCCCCTTTGATCAGGTTGTCCAGACAGGAAAACACGAGCACCGAGCCGCGCGTCACCCGCACGGTGATGTCGCAGTAGTTCGTCTGCGCGACGTTCTTCGTGGCGGGCAGGTCGTCGACGACGCGGATGAACAGTTTCCCCGCGTAAAACTCGCGCATCGCGGCCAGCAGTTCGGCTTCGGACGCCGGTTTCGCCGGACGGCAGTACATGCTGCACAACAGGCCGCGGTCCATCGGGATGAGGTGCGGGGTGAAGACGACTTCCACCCGATGCCCGCTCGCCGTGGAGAGCACGTCGTCGATTTCCGGCGTGTGGCGGTGCTTGCCGACGTTGTATGCGGTGACGCTCTCATTGCATTCGGGGAATTGCAAGCTGAGCTTCGGCGTGCGGCCGCCGCCGGAGACGCCGCTTTTGCCGTCGATGAAGATGCCCGTCGGCTCGATGTATCCGCCGCACAACAGCGGCGCGAGGCCGAGGATTGCCGTGCTGGTGTAGCAACCGGGGTTGGCGACGAGTTTTACATCCCAGGGATTTTCGGAAATCCCTGGGATGTGGCCGAACAGCTCCGGCAGGCCGTACACCGTCGTCCCCAGCCGCGTGGGGTCGGTGTGCACGTGGCCGTACCACTTCTCGTAAACGGCGGGGTCGGACAACCGGTAATCGGCGCTCAGATCTACGACGCGGCAATCGCCGGCCAGCAGCGCGGGCACGGCTTCCATGCTCGCCACGTGGGGCAGCGCGCAGAAGACGAAATCCGCCCGCCTGGCGACCTCCGCCGGCGTCAGGTTCTCGCATCTCAGATCGAGCCGGCCGTGCAGCGACGGGTGGACCGACGCGATCGGCGGCGACCCCTCCTGCCGCGACGTCGCCGCGGTGATCCGCACCTCCGGGTTCCGCAGCAGAATGCGGATCAGTTCCAGGGCCGTGTAGCCGGAGGCTCCGAGGATGGCGACGTCGATCATGGGAATCGGTTTGCGAGTGTGATTGCGTGAAGGATGCGTTTATTCTATGGCGATCTGGTGGCGTTGCGTAGGACGGATTGCCAATCCGTCCTGCAGCGAAGGTCACGCTTTCGTCAATCGCTGCACGAAAGAACGCCCTTTCGCGGAGCGAAAATCGACGATGGAGACACGCGATGCCGGCTCGCCGTTCGCTGTTGATCGGAATGATCGCCGTCGTTCTGCCGTTCGCCGCCGTCTGGTTCGGCCGCGCGGCCCTTGTGCAACGGAAATCTACGGCGACGGCGGAACAAGTGGAAGGCGTCGTTCACCCGACCGGAAAACCGAAGTCCGCCGACGCCGCCAGCGCCGGCACGCTGCGACTGACGATCATCGACGCCGACTCGAAATCCCCCGTGTTCTGCCGCGTTAATGTCGTCGGCTCCGACGGCAACTACTACGAGCCGGACGACCACCGGCTGAAGCCTTGGAGCCTGCACCGTCTCGGCAATCGCAAGGACAAGGGGCCGATTCGCTATTACGGCTGGTTTTTCTACTGCGACGGGAAATGCACCGTCCGCGTGCCGCCGGGGAAGACGCGGATCGAGGTGTGGAAGGGCTTCGAGTATTCGCCCGTGCGAGTGGAAACTGACGTCAGGAAGGGAGAAGCAATCCGCAAAACCGTGTCGATCTCACTGGCGGTCGACATGGCGAAACTCGGCTGGTACTCGGGTGACACGCACATTCACCTCAACCGCCGCAATAAGACCGACGACGCCCGGGCACTGGACCTCGCGGCGGCGGAAGACATCCGCTTCGCCCACATTCTGGCGATGAACGACCCGCGGACGTACTCCCCCACGATGGGCAGCCAGATCTGGCACCAGAACTCGGGGCTGGGGCCGAGGTCGGCGCGGTTCCGCACCGACGGCGGCGGGCGGTATGGGATCATGTCGGGGCAGGAGTACCGCTGCGGGACCTTCGGCCACATCTGTCTGGTGGGGCATTCGCGGCTCGTGCAGGGGGACGGGTTGAAGACGAATCCCAGCAACTGGCCGGTATTCGGGCTGGTCGCTGATGAGACCACGGCTCTGGGGGGCCGTTCGTTTCACGCCCACGGCGGCTACGAGCGCGAAATCTACGCCGACTTCGCCCAGAAGACGACCTCCGGCGTCGAACTGCTGCAGTTCGCCGTGTACCGCGGGATCGCGCTGGATGGCTGGTATCACATCCTGAACGCAGGCTTCACATTTCCCGCGGTCGGGGCCAGCGACTATCCCTACTGCCGAGCCTTGGGGGATTGCCGAACTTACGTCTGGCAGAACAACGACCACCTCAAACGGACCGGCCGGCCGGGCCCCGAGTTCGCGAGTTGGCTGAAGGGCGCCGCGGAAGGGCAGAGCTTCTTCACGACCGGCCCGCTGCTGACGATGACGATCAACGGCCACGGGCCGGCGTATCATCTCCGCCTGCCGAAGGGGAAACAGACGCTGCCGGTCAAAATCTGGATGCAGTCCCCCGTCGCCGGCGTCGACGAAATCCACGTGATCGCAGGGGGAAAGGTCGTCGCCCGTCGCCGGTTGAAGCCGAAAGAACGCCGCGGCCCGGTCGAGTGGACGGTGCCCGTTCACGTCGAAAAGCCGACCTGGATCGCCGTCCGGGCTTTCGCGAAGAACCGGCAGACGAGACGGGAAGACATGGAAGCGCACACGAACCCGATCTACGTCCGGATCGACGACAAGCCCCCGTTCGAGGCCGACAGCGTCCGCTGGCTGCTCCGCAAGCTCGACGGGCGGATCGGGTTTCACGCAAAGCGAAAGTTCCCGCAGCGCGAAAAGGTGCTGAGTTACTTCCGCAAGAGCCGGGCGGTGCTGGAAGGGCTGCTGAGGAACGCGAATCGCTGAAACCGCTGCCGGTTACCGGGTTGCATTTTGAATGCGTTCGCGAATCCAGGCGAGGCGTTGTTCGTCGAAGGGAGGCGGCGGAGGGTCCGCACTGTAGTCGATTCGCTTCTGATAGGCACCCGCGACATAAGCCCGATCGTAGAGTTCCTGGATTGGCACTTCCACCTCACCGTCGTCTGGCAGCAACGGAATACCAATCGCCGGAAGTTCCTGTTCGATGCGAATGGGGTAGATGAAGAAATCGCTCGGACGGTGGAATCGGTGGACGCAGACGTGGTAATCGAATGCAGGCACACGTTGACGAAGCTGCTGCTCGGGGATCGCGGTCGTATGCTCCCCGGCCCGCAGGAAATCGATCTCGACAAGGTTCGTGTTCGATGACCGCAACCGTCGTTGTTTTCGGCGATAGAGCTTGCGGCCCTTGTGGCGCGACTTTTTGTTGGACGGGCTGAGGATTTCCACCGTCGTCACCAGTCGCTGCTCCGAGTAGGGACCCAGGTAGATCTCGAGGTAAGCCTCCGTGTGCTCGAATTCCGGAACCGTGATGACAATCGGTGTCGCGACGGTCGCCGCGACCGCGGTCCCCTGTCCGCGGCTTTGGTTCCCTGAAATCCGAACGACATCCACATCGGGTTCAATGTATGGCTCCGATGCTTCAATCCAGGTGCGTTCGCTGCTCGACGCGTAATACGGTTCCGGAAGCAGCCCCTGCAGACGCTGCTTCAGCAGGAAAATCAGCGACCCGTGCAAATCCGGAAAGAGGTTGGGTCGTTCCAGATACGGGTCCATTCCGGGAAACGGGGACGGCATCGATCTGCTCCTCGCTCAGTTCAGGCGACGAATACATTCTATCACCCGACGGCGGATCAGACATTCCCCGAATCCGCCTTTCCGTCCCGCCGGACGAATCAATCCGCCGTCGACAACTGGCTGGATTCACGCTCCCGCAATCGATAGAATCACTTGTCCGCCGCAGACGGCTTGCGTGCTGCGCGACGTTTGCAGCGGGGTGGTGTCGTCACTACAATCCGGCGTTTCCGCCGAACGGCGATGTGCCGGAAGGGATCGATCCAGATTTCAGGCCCGCTCCGTGGACCGGGCAGCCGGGGAGGAATTCTTCGTGCAAGTTTCCGTAACGTGTCGCCACGGAAGCATCACCGACGAGGTGCGCGATTACATCACCCAGAAGGCCGAAAAGCTGCTGACGTTCTTCGAGCGGGTCTTCGCCATCGCCGTCACGGTCGACATCAACAAGGACCACGTGCTGGTGGAACTGCTGGTCGACACCGAGCACCGGCACAACTTCGTCGCCAGCGACCGCGGAGAAGACGTGCCGGGCACTTTTGACCGCGTCCTGCATAAAATGGAACAGCAGATCAAGAAATACAAGGAGAAGATTCAGGACCACCGGCGCGACAAGAGCCTCAACGACGTGGCCGAACAGGCGATCGACGTCGTTGAGCCGGAAGAAGGCTGAGCCGCCGGCGCAGGACGGCCTTCCCAGGCCGTCCTGCGGGAAATCAGCCGGCACGCGCCGGCGTCCGGTTGGGAAAATCAGCCGGCACGCGCCGGCGTCCGGTTATCGCGAGGCTCGAATCCAGAACACGAAACCGGGGGCTAGCGCCCGCCGGCTGATTCATCAGAGCAGGTTTTCGGAACATCATAGCTGAACTCACAAGAGTTCAGACGGGCGTCCGCCTGATTCGGAATTCTTGCGAATTCCGCGACAGTGACAGTCTTGAGTGGCAGAAAACTCACGCGGCGAGAGGAGCAGTTCATGAAGTTGACCGACTTCGTGGTTCCCGAGGCGATCATTCCCGACCTGAAGGCCTTCACCAAGGAGGAGGCCATCCGGGCCATGATCGACAGCTTGAAAACGGCCGGAAGCATCAGTGCGGGCGATGCCGACAGCATCCTGTCCGCCGTGTTGAAACGCGAAGAGCTGGGATCGACGGGCATCGGGAACGGCGTGGCCGTTCCGCATACCAAGCATCCGTCGGTCGACCGGTTGATCGCCACCGTCGCCTTGTCGAAGGAGGGGGTCGATTTCGCCAGCCTCGACGGGGACGACGTGTATATTCTGTTCCTGCTCGTCTCTCCGCCGGACCGTCCCGGAGACCATCTCCGCGGTCTCGAAAACATCTCCCGCCATCTTCGAAACCAGAACTTTTGCAACTTCCTGAGACAGGCCAAAACGCAGGACGACATCGTCGAACTGCTCAACGAGGCCGACCGGGGAGAACTGAATTCATGACCCGCGGAACCGTTCCGTGCGGTCTTTCGAATCGTCGCCTCCCGCGAGGGCGTGCCGGTCTTCGACGGGACCGTTTCGCGGCAATCGGCCGCGTCGGGCCGATCACCGCCATTCGCTCTCGGGACGCCCGTCCGCCGGAACTGCCGGGGCGTTTTCGCGGGGCGACGGTCGGGTCGGATTCGCGGGAGAACTGTTCCGTTAACAACGGCACGTGGATGGGAAGATCGATGTCGGCCCCAGTGCGCCGCACGGTGAAAGTGGAATTGCTCGGCGGGCTGCATCTGCGGCCGGCGTCGGTGATCGCGCGGCTCGTTGCGCAGTCCCCGTGCACCGTCCGCATTTTGAACGGGGAAAAGACCGCCAACGCCGGCGACGTGTTCGATCTGATGGGCCTCAACGCCGGCCACGGCACGGAGTTGTCGCTGGAAGCGGACGGAGAAGGCTCGGCGGAACTGCTGGAGGCGATCATTCCCTATTTTCAGGTCGAAGACACCGGCGGGGAAGAAAGCGAAACAGACCCCGGATGACGACGTAGTGCGCCCCGTTTAGCACGGAAAAAGGGCATTTCGCACGATCCTCAACCGCCGTTTCACCAGTTCGTCAGTTAACCCCCACCGTAGGCCGCACCAGGAATACCGGACCCTCGCATGCTGCAAAGGCGCGGAATCGCTGTTTCCCCCGGCGTCGTTTCGGGACCGGCCCTGGTCCTGGGGACGGAGGATTTCCGCATCCCGCAGGTGTTTGTGTCGGTCGACGCCGTCGATACCGAGGTGGCGCGGTTCCGGCAGGCGGTCGAGCTGGTCTGCGACGAAATCGCGCTCAACGAACAGCTCGCCACCAAGCAACTGGGGAAGCAGTACGGGGCCATCTTCGCGGCCCACCTGATGATGGCCCGCAACCCGAAGCTGCTCTCGGAAATCGAAACGCTCATCCGCGACCGCTGCTATTCGCCGGAGTTCGCCTCCAGCCGCGTGCTGCGGCAATACGCGCGGGAGTTTCAGAACCTCGGCGACCAGTACCTCGCTGAGCGGGCCGTCGATCTGTTCGACCTCGAAAAGCGGATTTTGCGGCACCTGCTCGGGGAGCGCCGCGAAGAGCTGACCCACCTGACCGCCCCGGTGATCGTGCTCGCGCACGATCTGACCCCCAGCGAAACCGCGAAGCTCGACAAGAAGTTCGTGCTGGGATTCGCCACCGAAGCGGGCGGACCGACGAGCCACACCGCGATTCTGGCCGGAGCGCTGGAGCTGCCGGCGATCGTGGGGATCGGAAACTTCCTCTCGGAAGTCTCGGGGGGCGAACTGGTCATCCTCGACGGGACGCATGGCGAGATCACGATCGATCCCGACGCCGATGCGACCTCCCGTTACAAGGATTCCGCGGCCCGGCTGCGGACGTTTTCCGAACGGCTCCAGCAGCTTCGAGACATCGTCCCGCAGACGAAGGACGGCACACGCATCCAGATTTTCGGAAACATCGAGTTCCCCGACGAGATTGAGCACTGCACGCAGCGGGGGGCCGATGGTGTCGGGCTGTACCGCACCGAGTTCCTGTACCTCGAAAACGACACCGAACCGACCGAAGCCGACCACTATCACGCCTACTCGCGCGTCGTTCACGCAATGGGCGACCGGCCCGTCGTGATTCGCACGCTGGACCTGGGGGCGGACAAGGTCCCCGCGTCGTCTCCCACGCTGGCGCGGGCGTTGAATCCCGTGCTCGGGCTGCGGAGCATCCGGCTCAGCCTGCAGAATCTGCCGTTGTTCAAAACGCAGTTGCGGGCTATTCTTCGCGCCGCCGTCAACGGAAACGTGAGCATCATGTTCCCGCTGGTGTCGACGCTGCTGGAACTGCGGCAGGCGAAAATGATCCTGGCCGACGTCGTTGAAGACCTCGAGGACCACGGGATCGCGTTCCAGCGCGACGTGCCGGTGGGAATGATGGTCGAAGTCCCCGCGGCGGCCGTCATTGCCGACGAGTTCGCGCGGGAAGTGGACTTCTTCTCGATCGGCACGAACGACCTGATTCAGTACACGCTGGCCGCCGACCGGTCGGACCTTTCGGTAGCGAACCTGTACTGCGCCGGCGACCCGTCGATTCTGAGGTTGATCGAGATCGTGCTGCAGGCCGGGGAAAAGCAGGGCATCCCCGTGACGGTCTGCGGCCAGATGAGTTCCGACCCGAAGTACCTGCCCCTGCTGGTGGGAATGGGGCTGCGGCAACTCAGCGTCACCCCGCATGCCATCCCCAATTTGAAAGAAATCGCCAGACACGTCACACTGGCGGACTGCGAGCAGATTGCGGCACACGCCCGATCGCTGGACACGGCCCGCGACGTCGACAGCTACCTCCGCGGCGAGTTGTTGCGAATCTGCCCCGAATTGATTCAGTAAGGAGAGTATTCACCGGTGGGACGGCCGTCCACAGTCGTAGCAGAATTCGTAAGAATTCTGCAGTGGGAGAAACGGACGGCAGAATTCTCACGAATTCTGCTACCTGAAGGCCGGCCCGCGGGATTGTAATTTCGCGCAAGTTCTGAAATCATTGCTGTTTCCGCCGCCGGGCGGACCGCCGGACGACGGATTTCGTCCCGCATCACTTCGACAGGCAAACATTCACTCCGGACGAATCGGCGCGGACCGCGTTGCACGCCAACCGTGCCGTCTCGACCGGCGGAATTCCGGCTCTTCAATTTCGAAGTCCGGACGATCACGTACAGTCAGGTTTCGTACAGGGTGCGTAGTCGTTTTCCCCATCAGCAGCGACGGTCATTCCCGCCGGTGAGGCGTGCCGGCCGTTCGGTTCGCAGGAACGTCAAGTCCTGGTTCTCGAAACGAACGGCAATCGGCCTCTTCGGCGGAATCCGGCGCGGGCCGATGCACGGCAGGCAGGATCGCAGCGCGGCGAAGCCGGGTTTCCCGGCGGATGTCGGGATCGCGCCGCGCGCGTCATCCGTGCGTCCCGCTCCGCGCCGGCCGCTCGTTCGCGCGCCGCAAGATCAATCCGGCCGCGTGCAGGCCGGCGGAGCGTCGGCCGGGGAAACGAGACGACTCGTGAGAACACGTTCGCTGTTTCATCGTTCCCCGCGGTCCGACCACGTCGACCGCGGGCGGCACCGTCCCGACCCGCGCATTCAGATCAGCGGATCGGCCGGAAACGCGCCGCCCGGGCAATGCGCAGTCGCGTCCCCGGTGGCCATCCGGGGGACCGCGGAACGATCTGGAACAGCCGACGGGCAACCGCCGCATCGGCCGTACGGCCCCTCCGGCGCTCTCGGCGGGTCGCGCGCCCTTCGTTTTTCCCAACGAAAGGTGCCCGATGAAAAAAGAAATGCTGATCAACGTCCTCCAGCCGGAGGAAAGCCGCATCGCCATCGTTGAAGACGGCGTGCTCGAAGAACTCTACGTCGAACGGACCGGCGCCGAGAACTACGTCGGCAACATCTACAAAGGCAAAGTCGTCAACATCGAGCCGAGCATTCAGGCCGCCTTCGTGGATTTCGGCGTCGGGCGGAACGGCTTCCTGCACGTCAGCGACGTCGAGTACCAGTACTACAAGCATCTGGTCAAAGAGCGGCCGGACGAAGACGACCCCCGCGACAGTGGGAACGGCAACGGCAACGGCGGGGGACAGCGCGGGCGGCGGCCGAAACGCCGCGTCAACGAACGCAGCGTTCGCAACAAGCCCCCCATTCAGGAAATCTTCAAGCGGGGCAGCGAGGTCCTGGTGCAGGTCATCAAGGAAGGGCTCGGCTCGAAAGGGCCGACGCTGTCGACCTACATCAGCATTCCCGGCCGCTACCTCGTGTTGATGCCCGGCCTGCAGCGCGTCGGCGTGAGCCGCAAAATCACCGACGACGACAGCCGCCGCAAGCTCCGCGCCCGCATGAACGAATTGCAGCCGCCGGAAGGGCTGGGGTTCATCATCCGCACCGCCGGCATGGACCGCTCCAAGCAGGACCTGCGGCGCGACCTGAACTACCTGCTGCGGCTGTGGCGGACGATCGTCCGCCGCATCAAAAAACACCCCGCCCCGGTCGACATCTACGAAGAAAGCGACATGATCATCCGCACGATCCGCGACATCTACACCAAGGAAGTCGACGGCGTGTGGATCGACGAGCCGCAGGCCTTCGAACGCGCCCGCGAGTTCATGAAGATCGTCATGCCCCGGCAGGTCAGCCGAATCTTCCTCTACGAAGGCAAGGACCCGCTGTTCTTCAAGTACAACATCGAGGATTCCATCTCGCAGGTGCAGCGGCGGCACGTGCCGCTGCGGGGGGGCGGGTCGATCGTCATCGACCAGACGGAGGCGCTGGTGGCGATCGACGTCAACAGCGGCAACTTCCGGGCCGACGACGACGCCGAGGAGACCGCGTTTCAGGTCAATCTGCGGGCCGCCGAGGAGATCAGCCGCCAGATCCGCCTGCGGGACCTGGGGGGCGTGATCGTCTGCGACTTCATCGACATGCGGGACATCCGCCATCGCCGCAAGGTCGAAGACGCGCTGAACGCCGCCGTGCAGCGGGACCGGGCTCGGACGAAAGTGCTGCGGATCAGCCCGTTCGGCCTGATCGAGATGACCCGGCAGCGGATCCGCCCGTCGCTGCGGCGGAGCATCTACGAAGACTGCCCCTGCTGCCGCGGCACCAGCCAGGTGAAGACCGCAGAAAGCATGGCGATCGAGGTCGTGCGGATTCTGATGACGGCGGCCAATCGCGAGGAGGTGAAGTCGATCAAATGCGAGATTCACGACCGGGTGGCCGGCTATCTGAACAACCGCAAGCGGAAGGAGATCACGAAGATCGAAGATTCGTGCGGAGTCTCGATCGTCATCGATGCCCGCAGCGACGTGTCGCCGGAACACCTGCAGCTCCGCTGCACCGACGAGATCGGCAGCGAAGTCCGCGTTTTGGCCTTGGCACCCTCGAAATCCTGAAACCCGTCCGCTAGAATTCCCGATTCCGCCGTTTAGCCGCGACTCGGAGGCTTTGCGGAGAGGAGCGCGTCGCCGGATCGCTGTACCGAATGAAAGACTGTGAAGATGTTCGCCATCATTGAAGACGGAAGCCGCCAGTACCGCGTCCAGGAGGGAGACACCCTCGTCGTCGACTACCGTGCCGACGGCGAAACCGGCGGCGGGCTGACGTTCGACCGCGTGCTGCTGGCCAACGGCGGCGGCGCGAGTATTGTGGGGCGGCCGGTGATCGAAGGGGCCCTCGTCGAGGCCGAGATCGTCCGCCCGCTGCAGAAGGGGCCGAAGCTGGAAATCCAGAAGCTCCGCAAACGAAAGAACTCCCGCCGCCACACCGGCCACCGCCAGAAGCACACGACGGTTCGCGTGAAGTCGATCCAGGTCCCCGGCCTGGAAATCGTGGAAGCGGCCCCGGAGCCCGCCTACACGCCGGAAGCCCCCGCGGACGAATCGTAATCGTATCGAACTGGAAAGGTGCATCCGGCGAATGGTGGGGATGGCGGCCTTTCCGTGGCGGACGCTGCCAGCGTCCGCGCGGATGCTGGCAGCATCCGCCACGGGCCGCGAACCAGCCCGACCCCAACCCGTCCAGCGGCATGGCTCACGCATTCACCCCCAGCAAACGCCGGCGGAGGGCGCGGGGAATGCCGATGTCGATCACGTGCACGTCGCCGGTCCATTCCTTCGACGACGGCTGTGCGAAGCCGGCCTTGCGGGCCACGAACGTCGCCGTCACGTCGGCCCGCACACAGACACCCAGCGGTTCGCCGCGGTCGCAGTCCAGCCCCGACGGCAGATCGACCGCGAACACCTTCGCCGGCGATTCGTTGATCGCGGCAATCACCGTCGCGTAAGGTTCGCGAACCGTTCCCGCGATTCCCGTTCCCAACAGCGCGTCGACGATCCATGCGGCGTGCTGAAGTTCGGCGTCGAGCGCCGGGCGGTCGATGTCGCCGGCGAGGACCGTCAGCGAAATGCCGGCCTTCTGCACGATGCCGCAGTTCGTCGCGGCGTCTCCGCTGAGCGAATCCGGCTCGGCGAACAGCAGCACGCGGACGTCGGCCCCGCGGTTTTCGAGGTGCCGGGCGATGACGAACCCGTCCCCGCCGTTGTTCCCCTTGCCGCAGCAGATCACGACCGGCCCGGAGACTCCTTGTAGCCACAGCAACTCGGCGGCGTTTCGTCCGGCGTTTTCCATCAGCACGACGCCGGGAACGCCGAACTCCTCGACGGCGGCGCGATCAACGTCGCGGACGGCGGAGCGGGAGAGCGTTGGTTCGGTCATGGCGGACGATTGGGGAGGAGGGATAAGGGATGAGGGATGAAGGATAAGGGATGCGAGAAATGAGCGGTCGGAAAGGGGAGATGAAGGGTCGCCGATTGCTTGCTCACGACCTTCGATCGCGGAGCCTTCATCCTTCATCCCTTATCTCTTATCCCTCATCGGTTGTCGAATGCAACTGCTTCCTGAAGCGCGCCGCTCGTTCCAGCAGCGCGGCGGTTTCTCTTTGGCGGGGCTTTTGTTACGATTCCCGCTCACTCCGAGGGGAAACGGGGAAGCAACCATGCCGCGGTCCGGGTCACCGCCGAGGGTGTAGCGTGGAATTCATTCCACGCCACCCCCGCAAGCTGTGCGTGGTTGTGGCACGGGAGATTCCATCTTGATCGACCAATATGCCGATCGCTGGGCACTGGTCACCGGAGCCTCGTCGGGACTGGGGGCCGAGTTCGCGCGGCTGCTCGCGGCGCGGGGCATGCACCTGGTGCTCGCGGCGCGGCGGCGGGAACGGCTGGACGAGTTGGCCGAGGAACTGCACACCCGGCACGGCACGATCTGCGACGTCGTTTCGGTCGACCTTTCGGAGCGCGACGCGCCGGCGAAGCTCGCCGAGGAAATCGCCCGGCGGGAACGAACGATCGAGCTGCTGGTCAACAACGCGGGGTTCGCGGTCGTGGCCGACATCGCCGGGACGGACCGCGACGCCGTGTTGCAGATGCTCCGCGTGAACGTCGCCGCACTGACGGAGCTGACGTACCTGTTTCTGCCGGAGATGATGGGCCGCGGCCACGGGGCGATCATCAACATGTCGTCGGTGGCGGGGTTTCAGCCGGTGGCTTACATGGGGGCCTACGCGGCGGCCAAAACCTACGTGCTGCATTTTTCCGAAGCGCTGTGGGCCGAGGCCCGCGACGCCGGCGTCACCGTGATGGCCTTGTGCCCGGGCGTGACCAAGACCGAGTTCTTCGACGTCGCCGGCGTTTCCGGCTGGCTGAAAAAACAACGGTCGCACTCCCCCGGCTGGGTCGTCCGCAAGGCGCTCAAGGCACTGGAAAAGAAGCGGCAGTACACGGTCCCCGGCGTGTGGAATTACCTGCGGTCTCTCATCATCCGTATTGCCACCCGCCGCCGCGTCGTGCGGGAAACGCTGAAATACTTCCGCCCCCGCCGCAAATCGGACGAGGGACCGACAGCGGCCAAGCCCGAAAACGAGCAGTCGCAGCCGGTCGGTTGAAGGTCGGAGGCCGGAGGTCGGAAGGTCGCTCGGTTGTCGTACCCCTTCGGGGTACATCGCGCTAATGTCGGTCGCCGACCCAGGGTGCGCTCCCTTCGGTCGCGACCCTGGGCTTTGTTCTGAAACCCCTTCGGGGTAAATAGCTTGCATTGGACGCGGTAGGGACAACGGAATCTTGAACGACCGACTTGCGACATTGCGACCTTCGACTTTCCGACTTCCGACTCACGACACGCTGCGGCGGTCGTAGTAGCGGCTCAGGGCGCGCACGCGGTGCACCTGGTGGGCGACGACGAGGCCAATGACGACCAGCGTCATCGCGTAGATCACCGGGTAGTGCGCGGGGCGGGCTTCGTCGGGACGGAGCATCATCAGCACGATGTAGGCCGCCAGCGTGACCGCCAGGGTGAACAGCACCAGCCGCACGCGGAAAAACAACCCTGCCGCCGCCACCAGCAGCGGATAGCCGATCAGCAGCGGTCCCAGAGGGGCATCGGCCAGGCACAGGGCCGTGGTCAGCAGGACGGCGTCCAGGAACGACCAGCCGAAACGGGCGGCGTGTTCCGTGCGCTTGCGTTCCATCAACCGCTGAAAGAGGACGGAGACCGCCGCCCACAACGCCAACACCGCCATGATCCTCAGGTGATAGTTGAAGTCGTGCGTCTGGTCGTCGGCCCACAGGTTGTAGAAGTGCCGCCCCTGCACGATCGTCGCGGCTGCAAGCAACCCGCCGAGCCGCGAGACCAGCGCCGGCTTGCGTCGCCCCCATCGCCGCAGCCACTGCCAGACGTTGGCCGGCCGGGCCGTGACCGGTTCGCCGCGGAGGAAGCGGTCGAGGTCGTCGGCCAGCTCCCGCGCCGAGGCGTACCGTTTCTCCGGCACTTTTTCGAGGCACTTCAAACAGACCAGCTCCAGCTCGCGGGGAACCTGCGGGTTGACCCGCGTCGGCCGGTCGGGTTCCCCCTCAAGCACGTCCACCAGCACGTCCAGCGGATTCTCTCTCACGAACGGCGGCTGACCGCACAGCAACTCGTACAGAATCGCCCCCAGCGAATAGACGTCGCTGCGGGGGGAAATCTCCGACAGCTTCCCCGCGGCCTGCTCCGGCGGCATGTAGCTCGGCGTGCCGATGATCGTCCCCGTCTGCGTCTGCCGGCTGTCGGAATTGAAAACGCGGGCGAGCCCGAAGTCGGTGATCTTCGGTTCGTAGTGGGGTTCGTAGTGACCGGCTTCAGCCGGTCCCCGTTCGTAGTGACCGGCTCGTTCGTAGTGACCGGCTTCAGCCGGTCGAGGGTGTGCCGAAGAAACCGGCTGAAGCCGGTCACTACGAGCCATCAGAATGTTCGACGGCTTTAAATCGCGGTGGACGATCCCGTGTTCGTGAAGATAATCCGCCGCCCGCGTGATCGCCGCCAGACATTCGACCCGCTGCTCGATCGTGGGCTGATCGCGGCGGACCCATACGGCGAGGTTCGGGCCGTCGATGTAGTCCATCGCGAAGTAGTGTTGCCCGAGCTGCTGGCCGGCGTCGTGAATGCCGACGATGTTGGGATGCTGCAAGCGGGCCGCCGCCTTCGACTCGGCGTGAAACCGGCGGACGTCGTCTTCCGAGGCGAGCCGGCTGGAAAGAATCATCTTCAACGCGACGACCCGGTCGAGTTCCGTCTGCCGCGCGAGATAGACGACGCCCATGCCGCCGCGGCCGAGCTCCTGCTGCAGCTCGTACTGGCCGAACCGTGTTCCGTCAGCGAGGTGCGGTGGCGCCGACGGCGGCGACTTCGCGGATATGGCCTCCAGATTGTCGCTGGAACTCAGGATCGTCGGTGAGTCCGCGTTCGAGCTGTCATCGCCCGCAGTTTCCCGGGGGGCGAGCATTTCCAGCGAATCGAGGCACTTCAGCAGCCGTCGCAGTTCCGGATGCCGGATCAGCACCTGCGATCGCGAATCGGCGTCATAGGCCTGCAGGGCCTCGACGTATTGATCCAACACGTTGACGAGGCTTTCGTCCCCGGCATGCGATTCGTCGGCCTGATTGCGGTCGGTATCGGACATTTCGAAAGCGGAATGCGGAAGGCGGAAAACCATAGTCGAAGGTCGAAAAGTCGAACGTCGAAGGTCGGTGGAAGAAGCCTCACCTCGACCTTCCGGCCTTCGACCGTTCACCGCTCTCGACTCTCAACTCTCAACTCTCGACTCTCAACTCTCAACATCCCCTCCAACTGCCGCAGCGCACGCAGCCACAGCATCTGCACGGCGGGCCGCGAACGCCCCATCCGCTCGGCGACTTCGTTGAACGGCAGCCGCTGCAGGTTCCGCAGCATCACGACTTCGCGGTAGTCTTCCGGCAGGCGTTCGATGGCTTCGGCCACTTCCAGCTCGCGTTCGTGCTGCAAGAGCAACTGGCTGGGGGTCTCGCCGGGATCGGCCGGGTCGCGGAAGAAGCTGCCCGAAGCCCCCGGCGGCGAAACGTGCAGCGGGACCTCGCGGCCGATCTGGCGTTTGCCGGCAGTGCGGTAGCGGCGGATGAAATCGGTCGCGTTGTGTGCCAGAATCTTCCGCAGCCAGCCCAGCCATTCCTCCTCGGTGCCGCCGCGGAAGTTCTTCAGCCCGCGGTGGGCCTCCAGCAGCGTCTGCTGCACGAGGTCCGACGCATCGACTTTCGCCCGCAGCCGCCCCTCGATCTGGGCCCGTGCCACCAGCCCCACGTAACTGCGGCACCGCGCGAACAACTCGTCGCGGGCGGCATCGTCTCCGCCGCGGGCACGCGCGAGGAGTTCGGGGATTGGCGTCATTGCGGATTGCGGATTGCGGATTGCGGATTGCGGTTTGCCGACAAGACGTTCTTCGATTCTCGCCGTCCGGGGCAGCGGTCGCAACGGTTCCCGCTGGAATGCGGCCGGATGGAGGTCCGGACTGACAAGAGGCACCGCTTGCGGCTTAGCCGTCGGGTTACTGCGACCGGCTAAGCCGCAAGCGGTAGTCCCGCCCGACCAAAACTGATACGCTCAATCCTGCTCGGACGATTCCCTGGAGTCGGGTGGGATCTCCTCCTCAGATAAACACCGGAGCCGCCGTCATGTCATCCCAGTTCCGTTTCTCCGGCCCTGCCGCGCTGCTGCCGCTGGTCGCGACGATTGCCCTGTTCGCCGGTTGCCCGAAGAAGACCGACAAGCCCGAACCGGCGAAAGGCGAAGTCCCGCAGCAGGCCGCCGCGAAGGTGACGCTACGGGTTCGCGTCGACGACCTGAAGGGCATGCTCCAAGAACCCAATCTGCGAATTCTCGACGTGCGGTCGAAGAAAGACTACGACCAGGGCCACGTCCCCGGGGCCGTGCGGGTCGACGTCGACGCATGGAGGGCGCAGGCGCTGAAAGATGACGGCAAGGGGCTGAGCGACCAAGCCGGCTGGCAGCAGCTCGCACGGGCCGCCGGGATTAACGATCTGATGCCGATCGTCGTCTACTCCGATTCCCCCACCGACGCCGCCCGCATCTGGTGGACGCTGAAGTATCTCGGCGCCGAGGCGGTCGGTATCCTCGACGGCGGCTGGAAGCTGTGGACCGAACAGGGGGGCAAAACGTCGACCGAACCGGCCGACGTGAAACCGGGCGACTTCACCGTCGAATTCCAACAGAACCGGCTGGCCGACATCGACGCCCTCAAGAAGGACTACAAATCGGCCGACTTGCAGATCGTCGACGCCCGACGGGACGACGAATTCGGCAGCGGAAGGATCCCCAATGCCGTCCATCTGGAATGGAACGGGCTGATGAACGCCGACGGCACGTTGAAATCCGACGCCGCCCTGAAGAAGATCTTCGCCGACCGCAAGCTCGCCGAAGACAAACGGACAGTCACCTACTGCCAGAGCGGCGGCCGGGCGGCATTGAACGCCTACGCGCTGGAAGTGGCCGGCTTCAAGAACGTGCAGAACTACTACTGCAGTTGGCAGCAATGGAGCCGCGACAAGACGGCGCCGGTCCAGAAGCCGTAGCAGAATTCGTGAGAATTCTGCAGTGCGAAGTAACGGACGGCAGAATGCTGACGAATTCTGCTACCACCAATGACGGACGCCAGAATTCTCACGAATTCTGCTACCACCAATGGCAGACGGCCTTGGAAGGCTGTCCTGCGGTCGTCATTGAAGAATCCGTGCCGCCCGGCTACGATTCTCAAGGAAGCAGGCCGGCTTCCCCCTCCCCCGTGTACCGACCCCGCTGATGCCGCGCAGTCTCGTCACCATCGATGACTTTTCGAACGCGGAGATCGAAGCCGTCTTCGCCCTGGCCGATCGTTTTCTGACGGAGATGGCGCCGCCGGGGAAACCGTGGCTGATCCGAGGGCGGAAATCGTGGGCGACCGACAAAATCCTCGCCACGCTGTTCTACGAACCCAGCACGCGGACCCGGCTGTCGTTCGAATCGGCGATGCTGCGGCTGGGAGGCGGAGTCATCTCGGCGCCCGACGGCAACCTGTCTTCCTCGGCGAAGGGGGAGACGCTGGCCGATACGGTCCGCGTCGTCGACAAGTACGCCGACCTGATCGTCATCCGACATCCGTGGGAAGGGGCGGCCCGGATCGCGGCGGACTTTGCCGACGTGCCGGTCATCAACGCCGGCGACGGGGCGCACGAGCACCCCACGCAGACGCTGTGCGACCTGTACACGCTGCGGGTCGGCCAGCGGGAGAAAAACCCGCAGAACGCCGATAAGTCGCTCAAAGACCTGCTGCACGACCTGACAATCGTGCTCTGCGGCGACTTGCAGCACGGCCGCACGGTGCATTCGCTGGTGTTCGCGCTGGCCCGGTTCGGGGCGCGGATCATCCCGCTGCCGGCCGCCGACGAGTTCGATTTCCCTGAGCATGTGCGGCGGCGACTGGCCCGCGATTACAACTGCTTCCCCGTCGGCAAGAAAGACCTGCCGGAAGGGGCCACGCTCCCCGCCGACGTCCTCTACTTCACCCCCGAAAAACCGCACCAGCTCTCGCTGTGGCAACCCGACCGGCTGGACATTTCGCTGCGGCTGACGAAAAAGGAGCAGCGGTCGCTCAAGGGGATCAAAGACGTCGACGTGTTCTACGCGACGCGGCTGCAACTGGAGCGCAAGGACGCCGATTCCGGCACAGTCGAGTACCCGATCGTCGATTCGCAGTTCCTGAAACAGAAGCCGTACCGCCACAGCCGGGTCATGCACCCCCTGCCGCGCGTCGACGAGCTCGGCTACGACATCGACCGCGATTCACGGGGGATTTACTTCCAGCAGGCGGCCTACGGCGTGCCGGTGCGAATGGCTCTGATGATGGCCCTGATGGAGCTCGCGCCCGCGCTGGAGGGGGCCGAATCGGCGAAAGCCGGCAAATACCCCGTCTACCAGAACGTCGGCGGCATCGAGTGCCGCAACCGGAATTGCGTGTCGGCCCAGCCGGGCGAACGGCGGTACTTGCAGCCGCGAATGCACATCATGGAGGAGTTCCACGTCACGCTCCGCTGCGCATACTGCGACCACGAGCAGTCGCCGCTGGTGATGAGCCGGGCGTCGACGAAAAAGTACCGCACCGACGTCGAGAGCTGGCGTGAAATCCGGGCCGAGGACCTGCTGTTCTTCGCCGACGAAACCGCCGCCCGCCAGGCCGGGCACGAACCGCGGAAGACCCGCGTTCGTCACCATGAACCGGAAGCGGCGGGAACGGGCGCGTCCCCGCGCTGACCGTTTAGCCGCGACGCGCAGTCTTCGGAGAGGAGCGCGACGCGTCGATGCGGTGCACGTGCCGCGCTCCTCTGCGCAAAGCCTTCGAGTCGCGGCTAAACGCGGCAATCGCTACCCCGGCGGCCAGTTCATCGCGCGGCCGCCGAGCAGGTGCACGTGCAGGTGGTCGACCGTCTGACCGCCCTCTTTGCCGCAGTTGACGACCGCGCGGTAGCCGTTCTGCAGGCCAAGCTGCCGGGCCAGTTTCGCGGCGACGGCGAACAGATGGCCGATCAGGATTTCATCGACTTCGGAGACCTCGTCGAGCGAGGCGATTTCTCTTTTGGGAACGATCAGCACGTGCGTCGGCGCCTGCGGATTGACGTCGCGAAACGCCAGACAATGGTCGTCTTCGTGCACGACGTCGGCGGGGATCTCCCGGTCGATGATGCGTTTGAAGATCGTCTTCTGTGTCTCTGCCATCGTTGTCTCCTCGCCAATGGCCCTCACAAAAACCGCTCGTCCGCGAACGGATGCAGTGACTTCAGCCCCTTGTCCTTCGGCAGCGCGTCGATCAACGCTTCGGCCAGCTTGAAGTCCTGCTGCGTCGTGATTTTGATGTTCATCGGCCAGCCTTCGATGACGGCCACGTCCACGCCGATTCGCTCCACGAGCTGGGCCTCGTCGGTCGCCGGAAAGCCGTCGCGCTTTGCGAATGCCTCCAGCAGAAGCTCGCGGCGGAAGACCTGCGGCGTCTGCGCCTGCCACAGTCCGTCGCGCGACACCGTTTCCGTAATGCGTTTCGAGCCGTCGACGCGCTTCAGCGTGCTGGAAACCGGCAGCGCGGGAATCGCGGCCCCGTGTTGTTCGGCCGCGGCGAAGATCTTGTCGATCCAATCCTTGACCAGCAGCGGCCGGGCCGCGTCGTGGACGGCGACGAATTCGACGTCGGCCTTCACGCGGGCCAGCGCCTTCTGCACGGTGTCGGCCCGCTCGGCCCCCCCTTCCACGATCTCGAGGTCCATGAACGCCAGGTTCGGCCGGTACTTGTTCTTGAACCACTCCATGTCGTCGGCCGAAACCGAGACCAGCGTCTGCGCCACGTCGTCCCGCGACACGAACAACTCCGCACACCGCAGCCACACCGCCCGCCCCTTGAGGTCCGCGAACGGCTTCTTGCGATCCTTCCCCGAAAACCGGGCGCTCTGGCCGGCGGCAGGCAGAATGACGGCGAACTTCGACATCTCTCGCCCCCTTGTTACGAGTACCGGGCTCTCTTGCGGCATTATAACCGATTTCCCACCGACGACCGCCCCAGCACCACCCGCCCCGACGCCGACACGCCGACGTGTGTGCGTCTCGAAAGTCGGTGGGAAATCTGAGACAATCGACGGTACGGGTTGACATAAATGGAATTCGATTCGTTTTCCCAAGGAGGGAAGCCATGAAAGGACTGCTGCCGGACGTCCCGCT
>Ga0268386_10000173_pt1 | contig 38479 bp, 39 predicted proteins | sample RVTome_15_FD_200260 | JGI IMG/M metagenome (GOLD analysis project Ga0268386, IMG submission 200260) | Soil microbial communities from uranium-contaminated site in the Upper Colorado River Basin, Wyoming, United States - RVT150D86... ... | reverse complement strand
CGCCGGGGGTACCTGGACCACCCCCACACCAGCGCCGGGCGCGTGCCCACCGACGAGGGCTACCGCGTCTACGTGGACAGCCTGATGAGCCACGAGCCGCTGCCCTCCTCGGACGCGGCCGCGATCTCCTCGCGGCTCCAGGTCCGGGACCGGTCCCCCCAGCAGGTGCTCCAGGACGCGTCGCACCTGCTCTCCCGGCTCAGCCACCAGGTCGGGTTCGCCCTCGCCCCCGACCTCGGCGGAACCGTCTTCCGCCACGTCGACTTCGTCCGGCTCACGCATCCCCGCATCCTGGTGGTGATGGTGTCCCGCACCGGCCTGGTCACGAGCAAGGTGATCGAGCTGGATGACGAGCTGACCCCGGAGCAGCTCCAGGCCTGCGCGAACTACCTGAACGCGGAGTTCTCCGGGATGACGCTGGGCGCGATCCGGACCCGCCTGCTGGAGCTGATGCGGGAGGAGAAGGCGCTCTACGACTCGCTGCTGATGAGCGTCGTCGCGGTCGGCGAGCGGGCGTTCAGCGCCGGCGGCGAGGGCGGGCAGGTGTTCCTGGAAGGCACCGCGAACATGCTCGACCAGCGGGAGTTCGAGGATTTCGGCCGGATGCGCGCGTTGTTCCAGACTTTCGAGGAGAAGAGCCGGCTGCTCAGGATCCTCAACGCCTACCTCTCCGGCACCGGCATCCGCATCACCATCGGCCACGAGAACCCCGACCCGGAGCTCAAGGACATGGCGCTGGTCACCGCCAGCTACGCGGTGGACGGGCAGCGCCTCGGCGTCGGCGTCATCGGGTCCACGCGCATGGAGTACGCGCGCATGATCACGCTGGTCGATCACGTCGCTCGAGCCGTCTCACGGGCCCTCGAGGAGATCAAGGCGTGACCCACGACCCCGGCGACGACGATCCGACCGGCCCGGAAGGGTCCGGCCCGCGGGGCGGCGACGGCGGTACCCCGGAGGGCGAGGAGCCTACCGGCCTCGCCGGCGTGGACGCCGAGCCCCTCGCCCCACCCACCCGCGAGGCGGTCGAGGCCCTCCGGCGAGAGAACGACGAGCTGCGGGACCAGCTCCTGCGGCGGCGGGCGGAGTTCGAGAACTACCGCCGCCGCGTGGAGCGGGACCGGGAGCAGGCCGGGCAGGAAGCAGCGGCCGGGGTCTTCCGCGCCCTGGTGCCGACCCTCGACAACCTGGACCGTGCCCTCCAGGCCGGCGGTGACGAGTCGTCGCTCCGCGAAGGCGTGGAGCTGATTCGCCGCGAGCTCCTCGCCCTCCTCGAGGCCCACGGCGTCGCGATCGACGATCCGGTCGGCCGGCGCTTCGACCCCCGGGCCCACCAGGCGCTCTCGTACGAGCCGGCGCCCGGCCACGAGGAGGGGACGGTGGTGGAGGTGTTCCAGAAGGGGTACACGTTCAAGGGCCGGCTGCTGCGCCCGGCGTTGGTGAAGGTGGCCAAGGCCGCGGCCGACGGCGCGGACGAGCCGGAAGCGGTACACTAGTCGGCCCCCAGGGGAAGGCCGGGGAGCGGAGGAGCGTCCGTGGAGGGCTTTCGCACCCGAGAGGTGAGCGCGTGACACACCCAGAGCGAGGTTCTCCGTGGGCAAGGTGATCGGGATCGACCTCGGCACCACGAACTCCTGCGTGGCGGTCATGGAAGGCGGCGCGCCGCAGGTCATCCCCAACCAGGAGGGCGCCCGCACCACGCCTTCCGTCGTCGGCTTCACCGCCAAGGGCGAGCGCCTGGTCGGCCAGATCGCCAAGCGACAGGCGCTGACGAACCCGCGGAACACCGTCTTCGCGGTGAAGCGGCTGGTCGGCCGCAAGTACAACTCGACCGAGGTGGAGCAGGCGCGCCGGTACCTCCCCTACTCGCTCACCGAGGCCCCCAACGGGGACGTCCACATCCAGATCGAGGAGAAGGTCTACTCCCCGCCGGAGATCTCCGCCTTCGTCCTGCAGAAGCTGAAGGCGGCCGCGGAGGACTACCTGGGCGAGCCGGTCGAGGAGGCCATCATCACCGTCCCCGCCTACTTCAACGACCCGCAGCGGCAGGCGACCAAGGACGCCGGCCTGATCGCCGGCCTGAAGGTCTCCCGCATCCTCAACGAGCCCACCGCCGCCGCCCTCGCCTACGGACTGAAGAACGCCCGCGGCCAGTTCGTGGCGGTGTACGACCTCGGCGGGGGCACCTTCGACATCTCGATCCTCGAGATGGCGGAGGGGCTGTTCCAGGTGCGCGCCACCGGGGGCGACACCTTCCTTGGCGGCGAGGACTTCGACCAGCGGGTGATCGACTGGCTGATCGAGGAGTTCCTGAAGGAGACCGGCATCGACCTGCGCCAGGACCGCATGGCCCTCCAGAGGCTGAAGGAGGCGGCGGAGAAGGCGAAGTGTGAGCTCTCGACCGCGCAGCAGACCGAGATCGTGCTCCCCTTCATCTCCGCGGACGCGTCCGGGCCCAAGCACCTCAACACCGTCCTCTCCCGGCAGAAGTACGAGTCGCTGACCGACGACCTGATCGACCGGACCATCGAGCCCTGCCGGCGCTGCCTGGCCGACGCCGGGCTGCGCCCCGAGCAGATCGACGAGGTCCTGCTGGTGGGCGGCCAGACCCGCGCCCCCAAGGTCTCAGACGTGGTCCGGCGGGTGTTCGGGAAGGAGCCTAACCGCGCCGTGAACCCCGACGAGGGGATCGCGATGGGCGCGGCCATCCAGACGGGCATCATCGCCGGCGAGGTGAAGGAGCTGGTCCTCCTGGACGTGACGCCCCACACCATGGGCATCGAGACCAAGGACGGCACGTTCACGCCGCTGATCGAGCGCAACAGCACGATCCCCACCCGCAAGAGCCGGGTATTCACCACCGTGGCCGACAACCAGACCAAGGTCGAGGTCCACGTGCTCCAGGGCGAGAGCGACATGGCCGCCTACAACAAGAGCCTGGCCAAGTTCGAGCTGACCAACATCCCGCCCGCCCCGAAGGGAGTCCCCCAGATCGAGGTGGCCTTCGAGATCGACGTCAACGGCATCGTCTCCGTCGCCGCCCAGGACCAGGCCACCGGCCGCAGCCAGTCCATCGTCATCCACCCCTCGAGCGGCCTGAGCCAGTCCGAGATCAACCGGCTGGTCAGCGAGACCCGCATGCAGGAGCAGGGCGAGCGGGTCCGCAAGGAGCAGGAGGCGGTGGTGCGACAGCTCGAGGGGCTCGTGGCCAACACCATGAGGTCCGTCCAGGCCCTCGAAGGCAAGCTCACCAGCGACGAGCAGGACCGGATCCTGAACGCCATGGAGAGGGCGAAGCGCGCCAGGGCGGAGGCCGACATCGACGAGCTGAAGTCGAGGCTCGCCGAGATGGAGAAGGCGGCCAGCCTGATCGGCCAGGCGATGCTCCGGCCGTGAGACGGTACCTGCCGGAAGCCTGACCACGATGACGATCCGAGCCCAGCGGGACTACTACGAGGTCCTCGGCGTCCCCCGGAACGCCTCCGACCAGGAGGTCAAGTCCGCCTACCGCAAGCTCGCCCTCAAGTACCACCCGGACCGGAACTCCGGCGACAAGGAAGCCGAGGAGCGCTTCAAGGAGGCCGCCGAGGCCTACAGCGTGCTGGGTGACCCCGGCAAGCGCCAGCGCTACGACGTCTACGGCCATGCCGGGGTGGCGGGAGCTGGCGCGGGTTTCGATCCCACCGTCTTCGCCGACTTCGGGGACATCCTCGGGGACCTGTTTGGGTTCGGCGACCTCTTCGGCCGGCGGCGCGCGGGACCGCGCCGGGGCTCGGACCTACGCTACAACCTCGAATTGAGCTTCGACGAGGCGGTCTTTGGCACCGAGACCCACATCCAGATTCCGCGCTCGGAGCTGTGTTCCACCTGCCAGGGCTCGGGCAGCGCGCCCGGGACGAAGCCTTCCGAATGCCCTTCCTGCGGCGGCGCCGGCCAGGTCACCTTCCAGCAGGGCTTCTTCAGCGTGGCCCGGACCTGCGGCCGTTGCCGCGGCACCGGCCGCATCATCACCAGCCAGTGCCGGGACTGCGCCGGCCAGGGCAGGGTGGCGGCGGAACGCAAGCTCCAGATCAGGATCCCGGCAGGCGTCGACACCGGCAGCCAGCTCCGCATCGCGGGGGAGGGCGAGGCGGGCAGCGCGGGCGCCCCGCCGGGCGACCTGTACGTGGTCCTCCGCGTCCAGGAGCACCCCTTCTTCCGCCGCGAGGGCTCCGCCCTGATCTGCGAGGTCCCGCTGAGCGTCACCCAGGCCGTCCTCGGCGCCTCGATCGAGGTGCCGACCGCCGACGGAGGGCAGACGCGGGTCACGGTCCCTGAGGGGACGCAGAGCGGCACCACCTTCCGCGTCCGCGGCCAGGGTGTCCCCCACCTCGGCTCCAAGGGCCGCGGCGACCTCCACGTTTTCGTCCGTGTGGTGGTCCCGACCAAGCTCTCCGCCGAGCAACGCAAGCTCCTGGAGCAGCTCGCGAAGACGCTCCCGGTCCCCGACGTCCGGGGGGGCAAGGACCGTTCCTTCATCGACAGGATCTTCGGCCGCGACAGCGGGACCTGAGCCCGCGCCGGAAGCCTCCGCCGTCAGGCCGCCGCCAGCCCCAGGCTCGCCTTGGCGATCGCGTCCGCGCGGGCGATCCAGTGCCGTGCGACGTCCACCGGGCGGGCCAGGTAGACCTCGCGGTCGGCGGCCAGGCGCTCGAGCAGCCGGAAGTAGGTCTCCGCCCACGCCGGGAACAACACCGGGTCGAAGACGTACTCGTGCATGTCCGCCATGAGCAGCCCGCCCTGGTCGCGCACAGTGGCCACCAGGCCGTCGAGCAACGCCTCGCGGGCGCTGCCGCCGTTGTGGGCGGCGTACCCGAAGAGCTGGTCGTCCATCCAGGTGGTCTGGAGCTGCAGCGTTCGGATGGGCCGGCGCAGGCGATGGGAGTAGGGGAAGAACGGCCAGGCGATGCCGCGCCGCCAACCGATGGTCTGCTCGAACGCCAGGGAGCTGTCGTAGAGCAGGCCGGCAGCCTCGTGGATCAGGAGCGTCTCCTCCGCGTCGGCGGGATTGAGGTGCCAGTAATGGTGGCGGTTCCCGGCCACGAGCGCCCCCAGCGCCGCCTCGACCCTTGCCTTCTCGGCGCGGAACGCGGCGACGTCGCGGTAGGCGTTGTAACTGGCCTGCATGCCGACTTCGAAGCCGTTCGCGGCCAGGTCGGCCATGAGCCGCCCGAACTTCGCCTTCCCGACGTCGTAGAAAGGATCGGGCGTCCCCAGCGCGTATTCCAGCAGCGAGCCCGCGCGGGCGACGAAGTAGAACGCCGAGCGCATCCCGATGGCCTCCTCGGCGCGCGTCCACCCGTCGAAGTGCCAGTGGTGCCGGCGGCCGAGCAGCAGCTCCAGGGCGGGCACCACGCCCCGGCCCCCGAGCCGCCGGACCGCGCGCAGCGGCTCGATCAGGCGCTTGACCTCGGGATAGTCCACGTCGTGGGCGGCGCAGGCCGCCGCCCTGGCTCCGCCCGGCCAGCGCGGGAACCCCGGCGGACCGACGTGCGGCTCCAGGTCCTTCCGGAGCCGGTGGGCCAGGGCGGAGACCGGGGCCTTGCGGAACACCCCGGCGGCGTGCAGGCGGGAGCCCTCCATGCTGAAGAAGCCGAAGCGGTCCTTCGGCCAGTTCGTCTCCGCAAGCCCGGAGGCCAGCCAGAACGCGTCGAACAGCTCGTCGTGGCCGTGCGGCGCGGGAGCCGCTTCTCCGTGGAACCGGAACCGCAGGCGGCCCTCGGCCTCGGTCACCTCGGCGAGAGTCAGGCTCGCGCGGGAGCGCCACCGCTCGGGGCGGGCCGGCCACCAGCAGCGGGCGCCCGCGCCGGGTCCGACGCCGTACGCCAGGTCGCACGGCTCTCCGAACTGGACCTCGCTCCACGCGTAGCCCAGGCCGGCGAACAGGGTCTGCAGGATCCAGGTGATCTCCGGCCGATACGGCGCGAGCGCCGCGTCGATGGCGACGCGGAGGACCTTCACGCAGCGGCCCCGGGGACGAGTTGCCGGTCCATGTCAGCTCGAGGCCGCCCCCGCCGGACGCCGCGCCAGGAAACCGGCCAGCCTGGAGGCGGCGACGCGCCTCCGAGCCCAGGGCATCTTGTGGTACTGGCGGCCGCCCTCGTTGGGCAGCGCCGGCAGCGTCGAGGTTTCCGCCTCCGCGGCCGCTTCCGTGAGCAGGCCGAGGCAGTCCTCGTAGAGGCGCGCCGACAGCGTGCGGAGGCTCTCGTCGCCGCGCCACTGGTAGGGCTTGCGCCGGACGATCGGACCGGTGTCGATCCCCGTGTCCACCCAGTGCAGCGAGCTGCCCACGCGGGCGAAGTCGTCCTGGACGAGAGCCCACTCGGCGCAATCCACGCCTCGATAGCCCGGAAGCCAGCCCGGGTGCGCGTTCAACGTGCCCAGGCGCGGCGCAGCGAGGGCGGCCGCCGGCACGATCCCGGACTGCCCCAGCAGGACGAGGTCGATGCCGTGGGCCGCGACGATGCCGGGGAGCTCCGGGCCGCGCACGCCCTCGACCGAGGCCACCTCCCGGGCGAGCTCGGCGTAGGGGCGTGCGGCGCCGGGCTCCAGTGCCGGGCCGACCGCCTGTCGTGCCACTTCGTCCACCGCGTACCTCAGGGCGTCGAACCAACCGATCCGCCGCGCCATCCCGCGCAGGAGCCGCACGTTCCGGGCACGCGTTCCTCGGGCGACGACCACCAGATCCGCGGGCTGGCCGCTCTCGGCCAGCCGATGCAGGAGCTTCTTGCCATAGCGGCTGCCCGCCAAGGTGACGACGGCGACCCTCATCTGCGCTCGTTGGGCAGGGAGATTAGAGCGGAGCGCCTTCGGACGCAAGGGCCCGCTGCGGGATCCTCGAAGGCCGAGCGCCGCCACGGAGACCGCCGTGGCCCCGTGGCCCCGTGGCCGACGACCGTTGACGTTGGCAGCGGCGCGGGCCATCATCCAGTCACGGGAGCCAAACGAGCGCCTCCGGCGCGGCGCCGTTCCCGCCGTCCAGGGGTACCACTCAATCGGCAAGCCCACCTCCGCGTTCCGCCTCTCGCTGCCCCAGGCGCTGGAGGACTCCGCCGCCACCGCGCTCTGGGAGCACGGCACCGACGGCTTCCAGAGCCTCCCCGCCGGGGACGGACGCTCCGTCCTCCTGGCGTATTTCTCGAACGGCGTCAGCCTGGAGGCACTGGCGCGCGGGCTGGGCGCGCTGCCGGGGGTGGTGGTGGAACCCGCCGAGGTCGCCGCCACGGACTGGGTGGCACGGTTCCGTGAGGGGTTCCGACCGTTCGCGTCCGCAGGCTTCCGGATCGTCCCGGCATGGGCGCCGGGCGCGCCGGACGGCCGCTCCCTGGTCGTCGACCCCGGCCAGGCGTTCGGCACCGGCACCCACGAATCGACGCGGCTGTGCCTCGCCGCGCTCGAGCGTCTGGCGGCCGCACGGCCGCTGGGACGTGTCCTCGACGTCGGCACCGGGACCGGCATCCTCGCCATCGCCGCTGCCCGCCTCGGCGCCGGTCGCGTGACCGCGGTCGACCTAGATCCCGCCTGCATGGAGTCGGCCCGGCGCCACGCCGCGCTGAACCGCACCAGCCTGGCGCTGGTCCGGGGCGACGGCGGGCGTCCTTTCGTGATGCGCCGGTTCGACGTCGTGGTCGCCAACTTGACCTGCGCGACGCTGGTCGAGCGCCGAGCCGAGCTCGCATCGCTCCTGGACACGTCCGGAAGGCTGGTCCTCGCGGGGTTCCTGTCGGACGACGTTCCGTCCCTCCAGGCGGCCTACGCAGAGCTGGGACCCTTCGAGGTCTCGACGGACGGGGACTGGGCGGCCGCGGCGGTGGAGACGTCGGCCGGGCTCGTGGCGCGGGGCGGACGGCGGTGAGCCTCCCCCGCTTCCACGTGCCCAAGGCCGCGCCCGGCGCCCGGGTGGCCCTGCCCGAGCATTCGGCCCATCACGCGCGGGAGGTCCTGCGCCTGCGAGCCGGCTCCCCGGTGCGCGTCTTCGACGGCGATGGCGGCGAGTTCGACGCCGTCCTCGAGTCCGTCACCCGTCAGGGCGTGCTCGCCCGGCTCGCCGGCCCGGTGACAGCCTGCCCCGAGCCCGAGCTGCGAATCGTCCTCGCGCTGAGCCCCCTGAAGGGCGACCGCATGGAGCTGGTCGTGCAGAAGGCGACCGAGCTCGGGGTGGCGGAGGTCTGGCCCGTCGTCACCGCGCGCACCGACGCGGCGGCACGGCCGGCGCTGCGGGGGACACGCCACGAGCGCTGGGAAAGGGTGGCGAGCGGCGCGGCCGAGCAGTGCGGGCGGGCCGTCGTGCCGCTCCTCCTACCGACCCGGCCGCTCGGGCAGGTCCTGGCCGAGCCCTTCGACGGGACGAGGCTGCTCTTCCACGAGCTTCCCGGCGAGCCCACGCTGGCCAGGCTCCAGCGCCCTGCGTCCGCCATCCTGACCCTCGTGGGCCCGGCGGGGGGTTTCGATCCTGCCGAGGTGGCCGGGGCCCGCGACGCCGGCTTCGTGACCGTCGGCCTCGGCCCGCGGGTCCTTCGATCCGAGACCGCGGCCCTCGTCGCGGTCACCGCCATCCAGGTCCTGTGGGGCGATCTCGCCTGAGCCCTCGGGGCTCCGGGAACGTCCTGGGCCGGGTGTTATACTCACGCGCACTTCATGTTCCTCCTGGGACAATCGGTCGGCAAGTACCAGATCCTCGCCAACCTGGGCTCTGGCGGCTTCGGCACGGTCTTCCTCGCCAAGGACGCCTGGATCGGGAAGAAGGTGGCCATCAAGGTCCCGCACCGGCAGAGCGGCGACTTCGACGAGCTGCTCCAGGAGCCGCGGCTGCTGGCGGCCCTGGACCACGCCAACATTGTGGGCATCGTTACCGCCGAGCGCGTGGACGGTGTCTTCTTCATCGTGATGGAGTACGTGAAGGGAGAGAGCCTGGAGGGCATCCTCGACCGCGAGAGGAGCCTCGACGTCCCCCGGGCGCTCGCCTACACGGCCCAGATCCTGAAGGGAGTGGAGCACGCCCACCAGGCACAGATCCTCCATCGCGACCTGCGTCCCGCGAACGTTCTCGTGTCGGACAGCGGGCTCGTCAAGGTCGCGGACTTCGGGACCTCCCGCCTCCTGGAGAAGTCCCACGCGACGACCGTGATCGGCAGCCCTCCCTACATGGCCCCCGAGCAGTTCCAGGGCCGCGCGGTCCTGGCCTCGGACATCTACTCGGTCGGCGTGATCCTGTACCAGATGCTCACGGGGACGCTGCCCTACTTCAGCCCGAACCCGGCGCAGATCGAGCGGATGGTCGCGCAGGGACGCTGCACGCCCCCCAAGATCCGGAACATGACCGTTCCCAGGGAGATCTCGGACATCGCCATGAAGGCCATCGCCGCGGACGTTGCGCAGCGCTACCAGCGCGCCTCGGAGCTCCTCGAGGACCTCGCGACCGCGGCCGACATCGACCACAAGGCCACCGAGCTGGACGACATCCGGAAGCGGTTGAAGGCCCGCGAGGCGCCCAAACGCGGCTTCTGCTGGCACTGCCGCAAGCCCGTGCACGCGCGGTCCGACACCTGCCCCTTCTGTGGCGAAAAGCAATGAGAGTCGAGCCGGGCGCGCCCTCGCGTCACGTTCCGGGCGCCTCCCCGCGGCCGCCCTGCTAAAGCACGCGTCTTCAGGAACTTCCCCACCATGCAGCGTTGACAGCCCCGAGCGACGGGGCTAGAATCCCCACCAAGCAGGCACCTGTCACCCGGGCCACGATCCCTTGCGCGGGTTTCGAGGTGCACATCGCCAGGATGCCGGAGGAGGAAACCGTCCGATGAGCTTCCCGAAATCGGAGAAGATCTGGATGAACGGGAAGTTCGTCCCCTGGGACGCGGCCACCCTCCACGTCGGCTCCCACGTCGTCCACTATGGCTCCGCGGTGTTCGAGGGCATCCGCTGCTACGCGACCCCGGAAGGGCCTGCCGTGTTCCGCCTCGACGCCCACGTCGAGCGGCTCTACGACTCTGCGAAGATCTACCGTATGGACGTCCCGCTCGGCCGCGAGGCCTTCACCCGGGCGGTCCTGGAGACGATCCAGGTCAACCGGATGGAGGCCTGCTACATCCGCCCCCTGATCTACCGCGGGTACGGCCAGCTCGGAGTCCTGCCTTTCCCCTGCCCGGTGGACCTGGCGATCCTGGTCTGGGACTGGGGCAAGTACCTGGGCACCGAGGCCCTGGAGAAGGGCGTCGACGTGCGCGTCAGCTCCTGGACCCGGATCGCGCCCAACACGCTCCCGGCCATGGCCAAGACGGCGGCCAACTACATGAACTCCCAGCTCGTGAAGATGGAGGCCCACCTGGAGGGCTATGCGGAAGGGATCGCGCTCGACGCCGAGGGGCACATCTCGGAGGGGAGCGGCGAGAACCTGTTCATCGTGAAGCGCGGCACGCTCGTCACCCCGCCGCTCGTCTCCTCCGTGCTCCCCGGCATCACGCGCGACACCGTCCTGGCCCTCGCCCGCCGGCTGGGGATCCCCGTGGTCGAGGAGCGGCTGCCCCGGGAGATCCTCTACGTGGCCGACGAGGTGTTCTTCACCGGGACGGCGGCGGAGATCACCCCCATCCGCTCGGTGGACCGCATCGAGGTGGGGGACGGCGGGCGCGGGCCGGTGACGGAGGCGTTGCAGCGGGCCTTCTTCGACGTGGTGGAATGCCGTGTTCCGGACGAGTACTCGTGGCTCACCTTCGTCCGCGAGGCCGGGGCGGCCAAGGGCCGCGCCGGCGCGTCGGTCACCGCCGGTTAGGGTCGTTCTCGGGTCCTGGCGAGAGGGGCGTCATGCACATCAACGATCTGCTGAAGATCGCATCGGAGCGGAAGGCCTCCGACCTGCACCTGAAGGTCGGGTCCCACCCCGTGCTCCGGATCAACGGCGAGCTGATCCCGCTGGTGGAGACCAAACGGCTCATGCAGGAGGACACCATCGCCATGGCGTTCTCCATCATGAGCAACCGCCAGAAACAGAAGTTCAAGGACAACCTCGAAATCGACATCGCCTACTCGGTCCCGGGTCTCGGGCGCTTCCGGTGCAATGTGTTCCAGCAGCGCGGCACCGTCGGCCTGGTTCTGCGCGTCATCCCGGTCAAGATCATGACCGTCCGGGAGCTGGGGCTGCCGGTGGTGCTCGAGAAGATCGCCCAGGAGCAGCGCGGGTTGATCCTGTGCACCGGCACCACCGGGTCGGGAAAGTCCACGACGCTCGCGGCGATGATCGACTACATCAACTCCCAGCGCTGCGAGCACATCATCACCATCGAAGATCCGATCGAGTTCCTCCACCGGGACAAGAAGTCGATCGTGAACCAGCGCGAGGTGGAGGTGGACACCCGCTCGTTCGCGGCCGCGCTGCGGAGCGCCCTGCGCCAGGACCCGGACGTGATCCTGGTCGGCGAGATGCGCGACTACGAGACGATCGAGACCGCCATCACCGCGGCAGAGACCGGCCACCTGGTGCTCTCGACCCTCCACACCCTGGACGCCACCGAGACGATCAACCGCATAATCTCGGTCTTCCCCCCCCACCAGCAGAAGCAGATCCGGCTCCAGCTCTCGGGGGTGCTGAAGGCGGTCATCTCCATGCGCCTCGTCCCGCGCGCCGACGGCCACGGACGAGTCCCCGCGGTGGAGGTGATGATCGCGACGCCCTTCATCCGCGACTGCATCATCAACAAGGACAAGACGAAGCTCATCCACGAGGCCATCGCCGCCGGCGTGAGCCAGTACGGGATGCAGACCTTCGACCAGTCGATCTTCCAGCTCTACAAGAAGGAGCTCATCACCTACGACGAGGCGCTGCGCCGGGCCAGCAACCCCGACGAGTTCAAGCTGAAGATCCAGGGCATCCAGTCCACCTCCGACATGGCCGCCGAGGAGATGGAGAAAACGATGCAGTCCTTCGAGATGGAGTGAGGAAGGGAGCGCGGGGTTCCGGACGGTCCGCTTCCGCGGCCCCGCCTTCCGCCTACGAGCGGGCGGTGGGGCGCTTGTCGCGCCGGGAGCTGAGCGTGGCGGAGCTCCGGCGGGCGCTAGAGCGGGCGGGGCACGCCGAGAACGAGATCGAAACCACCCTCCAGCGCCTGCGCGGCCAAGGACACCTCGACGATGCCGCCCTGGCGGGCCGGTACGCTCGCAGCCGGCTGGCGTACCAGGGCCACGGGCGATATCGTATCCGCGAGGCCCTCCGGTTTCGTGGCGTGGCGGCCGGGACCACGGATCAGGGGCTTGCCCGAGCCCTCGCCGAGGTTCCCGAAGCGGACGCGCTCGACGCGGTGGCGCGGCGGTATTGGGCTCGGCGGGCCTCGGTCGAGCCGCGGCTGCGGCTGAGCAAGCTCCGGGGCGTGCTGCTGCGCCGCGGCTTCCCGGCCACCCTGGTCCGCGAGCGGCTGCAGTCGCTGTGGCCGGCCTGGGCCCGCGAACTCGAAGCCGAGGAGGCCTCGGAGGGGCCGGGCGCAGACGACGACCGGGACGGCGGGTTTCGGGAATAGGCGGGGTCCAGGAGACGGCAACGTGGCCAGCGAACGCAAGCACGGGGAGTCGATGACGGCGGACGAGATCCGGAGTGGGTTCCTGCGGTTCTTCGAGGCGCGGGGCCACCGGGTCGTCCCCAGCTCGTCCCTCGTCCCACAGAACGACCCCACGCTCCTCTTCGCGAACGCGGGGATGAACCAGTTCAAGGAGGTCTTTCTCGGGCGGGAGAAGCGCGGCTACGTGCGCGCGGCCTCGTCCCAGAAGTGCGTCCGTGCGGGAGGCAAGCACAACGACCTCGAGATCGTGGGCCAGACCGCCCGCCACCATACGTTCTTCGAGATGCTGGGCAACTTCTCCTTCGGGGACTACTTCAAGAAAGACGCCATCGCCTTCGCATGGGAGCTGCTCACCCGCGAGCTGGGCCTCCCGCCGGACCGGCTCAAGGTCACGGTCTTCAGGGGGGAGGACGGCGTCCCCCGCGACGCCGAGGCGCACGGCTTCTGGCTGGAGCACGTGGCCGCCGACCGGATCCTGGAGCTCGGGGGCAAGGACAACTTCTGGGCGATGGGCGACACCGGCCCGTGCGGACCGTGTTCCGAGCTCCACTACTTCCAGGGCGACTCGCTGCCGTGCTCCGAGGAGGCGGCAGGACGCACCTGCCTGGGGGTCGAGTGCGAGTGCGACCGCTGGCTCGAGGTCTGGAACCTCGTGTTCATGCAGTACGAGCGGGACGCGGCGGGATCGCTCGCCCCGCTGCCGGCACCGTGCATCGACACCGGAATGGGCCTGGAGCGAGTCGCCGCGGTGGTCCAGGGGCAGCTGTCGAACTACGACACCGACCTGTTCCAACCGCTCATCCAGGCGGTGGCGGAACGAAGCGGACGCGCCTATCGAGCGAGCCCGGAGGACGACGTGTCGCTCCGCGTGATCGCGGACCACCTCCGGGCCATGACGTTCTTGATCTCGGACGGCGTCATGCCGGGCAACGAGGGCCGCGGCTACGTCCTGCGCAAGGTCATGCGCCGGGCGATGCGGCACGGCAAGAAGCTGGGGATCGGGGGCGCATTCCTCCACGAGATGACCGGGGTGGTCGTCCGCCGGATGTCGGCGGCCTATCCCGAGCTGCTCACCCACGCGCGCTCGGTGGCCAAGGTCGTGAAGAGCGAGGAGGACCGCTTCGGGACCACGCTGAAGCAGGCCTTCGCTGTCTTCGAGGACGTCGCCCGCAAGGGGGGTGCCCAGGGCCGCATCGGCGGCGCCGATGCGTTCCGCCTGTACGACACCTACGGGCTTCCCCTCGACTTCCTCGAGGAGCTGGCGAGCGATCGCCGGCTCACCGTGGACAAGGCGGGCTTCGAGCGCGAGCTGGAGGCCCAGCGCGAGCGTGCGCGCCAGGCCAGCAAGATGGGCGCCGTCACCGGCGATCCCGTGTACATGGGCCTCCTGGAGAAGGGACAGACCCGCTTCGCCGGCTACGCGACCCTCGTGCTCGACGAGGCGCGGGTGCTCGCGGTACTCAAGGACGGCCAGCTCGCCAGGCGGCTCGACAAGGGCGAGGTCGGCCAGGTGGTGCTCGACGAAACCCCGTTCTACGCGACCGCGGGCGGCCAGGTGGGCGACCACGGCGTCATGGCGGCGGAAGGCTCCGCGGGCGAGGTGACCGACTGCAGCCAGCCCGTTCCCGGCCTCCACCTGCACGACGTGCGAGTGACCGCGGGCGGCTTCGAGCCGGGCATGAAGGTACGAGTGCAGGTCGACGAGAGCCTCCGAACCGGCGCGATGCGGAACCACACCGGGACGCACCTGCTTCATGCCGCCCTCCGCGAAGTCCTGGGCACCCACGTCAAGCAGGCCGGCAGCCTCGTCGCTCCCGATCGCCTCCGCTTCGATTTCAGCCACTACCAGGGCGTCGATCCGCGAGCGCTCAGCCATATCCAGAACCGGGTCAACGAAGAGATCCTCAAGAACGCCGAGGTGCAGACGCGAGTCATGGACCGCGAACAGGCGCTCGCCTACGGCGCGCTCGCCTTCTTCGGCGACAAGTACGGCGAGCGTGTGCGCGTGGTCGAGATCCCCGGGTTCTCGAAGGAGTTCTGCGGCGGGACCCACGTGCGTCAGACCGGCGACATCGGCCTTCTCCTGGTGACGCAGGAGCAGGGAATCTCGGCCGGTACCCGGCGGGTCGAGGCCCTGACCGGCGAGGGTGCGATCAACCGCGCCCGCGAGGACCAGGCGATCCTCGAGGAGCTGGAGGAGTCCGCCAAGGCGGACCGGCGGAACCTCGTCGACGAGTACGCAAAGCTGCGGGAGCAGCTCAAGGCCCAGCAGCGCGAGATCGAGAAGCTGAAGATGAAGCTCGCCACGGGCTCGGCCTCATCCGCCGGGGGCGATCTGCGCGAGATCGCAGGCGTCCAGGTCTGGACGCCGCGGTTCGAAGGCCTGGATCGCAAGGCCCATGCGGCGGTGGTCGACGATTTCCGCAACCGGAACCGGGAGCGGCCGTTCCTGCTGCTGTCGGCCTCGGTCGACGACGAGGGCGTGAGCGTGATCAGCGCGGTGTCGGCGTCGCTCACCGGCCGGGTGAAGGCCCCCGATCTGATGAAGCGGCTCGGGTTGAGGGGAGGGGGCAGGCCGGACTTCGCCCAGGGTGGCGGCGTGGCCCCGGGCGAGGTGGAGGACCTGCGCAAGAAAGCGGGTGAAGTGATGAGGAGCATGCTGGAGAGCGACGGTGCGGCCTGAGCCCCCCGGCGGAGACGATCTCGACGAGGACCGCCGACGGGGAGAACGCCGGGAGCAGGACCGCCGCCTCGCGGCTCGGGCCCGGGCCGACCGGCGGCGGTCGTTCCGCCGCGCCACGGACGCCGCCGGCCTGCGCGCCGCCCTCTGCGCCGGCTTCCTGCTCACCGCGCTCCCGGCGCAGGCACAGATCTACACGCGGGTGAACGGCAACGGGGTCGTGGAGGCGACGAACGTCCCCGACCGCTCCGACTACCGCCTGACCTATCCGGGGAAAGGGACCCTCATCCACTCCCGCGGGTTCCGTCGCGGCTACGACGGCCGGTTCGATCCTCATATCCTCGCCGCCAGCTCCGCCCACCGCGTCAGCCCGGACCTGGTCCGCGCGGTGATCCAGGCGGAATCGGAGTTCGACCACCTGGCGGTCTCCTCCAAGGGGGCGCAGGGGCTCATGCAGCTGATGCCTTTCACCGCCCGCCGCTTCGGGGTTTCGGACTCCTTCGACCCGCGGCAGAACATCTTCGGGGGCGTGCAGTACCTCCGCTTCCTCCTCGACATGTTCCAGGGCGACGTGTCGCTGGCGCTGGCCGGCTACAACGCGGGCGAGAACGCGGTCACGCGCTACAAGGGGATCCCCCCCTACAAGGAGACACGGGGCTACGTCCAGAAGATCCAGGCCATCCTGGGCGGGGGTCCGGTCTCGTTCGGGACCCGGAGCGCGGCCGCCGCATCGCCCGCCGCCGTCCGGCCCGCGGCCTTTTACACGCCCGGGGCGCGATGGTCCCGCCCGCCAGCCCGTCCGGCGAAGCTGTCTCCGGCGCGTCCCCGCGTCTATTACAGGTGGAAGGACACCGGGGGCGTCGTGCACGTCGCGCACACACCTCCGGCCGAGGGGATCGTCTACACGATGATCCGGGCCCTAGACTAGCGCCGCCGACCGACGAACATGCGCGAACCGTCGCCGCGCGCTCCCTTCGACCAGGGCCTGTTCCTGGCCCACTTCAACAAGGGGAAGGGCTTCTACGAGCAGCGGCGGTTCGAGGAGGCGGAGCGTGAGCTCGAGGAAGCCTACCTCCTCCGGCCCCGAGACCAGCGGGTCCTGAATCTGCTGGGCCTCGTCTACTTCAAGCAGGACAAGTTCGAGAAGGCCGAGGAGGTCTACCGCAAGCTGGCGGCGGAGAGCCCGGACGCTCACACCCTCTACTACAACCTCGGTCTCATCTACTTCAAGCTGAACCGCCTCGACGAGGCGGAGTCCGCCTTCCTCAAGGCCCTGGACCTCGCGCGCGAGAACCCGAAGATCAACTTCTATCTCGGCTCCATCTACGAGCGGCTCCAGCGGTTCCAGGACGCGATCTACCAGTACCGACAGGCGGGCGCCAACCTGATGGTGCGGAGAGTGGAGGACAAGATCGCCGCGACCGGCCCCCGCACCCGGCCGGCGGTGGCCGCGGGCGCCGTCCGCCGCGACGACACGGCCGAGTTCAAGGCCCGCGAGGTCCAGGACAAGGTCCGCCGCAAGGCGGAGGAGGCCGTCCTGCCGACCAAGACGGTTGGGCCGGTGAGCGACCGGATACTGGCGGACGGGGCACCGAGGAGCACGGCCGATACCGCCCGGTTCCAGGCCCCGAGCCTCCCCGACCCTCCCGGCCGCTTTCCCGAGGTCATCTCGTTCCCGAAGGGGGCGGCCGTCCTGCCCACGTCCGGCCAGACGCTCCCGCCCCGCCCCACCTCCGAGACCTTCCGGTTCCTCGAGAACCGGCTCATGGAAGTGGACGTCTCGGGGAAGGTGTTCATCAAGCAGGGGACGATCTACTCGTACAGCGGCAACCTGACCTTCTGGGTGAAGGACCCCCGCCCCGGGGGTCATCCCGCCCTGGTGATCATCACCGGGATCGGCAAGGTGATCCTCACCGAGAAGGACCGCGAGATCACGTTCATGCAGATCGAGGACGAAAACGTCTTCATCGAGCCGGGGCACCTCCTCGCCTGCGAGGAGAGCCTCACGCCCCGCTACGTCCAGCTCGGCGAGGGGGAAGGGTCGCTGGAGGTCCTTGCCCTCGAGGGCAAGGGAATGGTGGCCCTGTCGGTGCGGACGAGGCCGCTGGCGCTGTCGGTGACCCCGGACCTGCCGGTTTCGGTCCCCTCCCCGTCCATCATCTCGTGGAGCGGCAACCTCACCCCTCGGATCGTGGAGGACCGGCAGCTCTACGAGGTGATGCTCTCGCCCGCGAGCCGGGACGGCTCGCTAGTGAGGCTGGAGGGCACAGGCCGGCTGCTCGTCGAGCAGGCTGTAGGCTAGGCCCAGGACGCTCCCACGAACGGAAGCACAGAGGCACCGAACACGCAGAGGTTCGTTTCTGCCTCCGCCCTCTCTGCGTTCTCTGTGACCTCGGTGCCCCCGTGGCGTCGTAGCGATAGGCGACCGAACGGCCGCCTACCGCGTCAGGACCACTTCCGCGCCATCTCGCCGAGGGCCGGCAGCTCGAACTCCTCGCCGCCGTAGGCCTTGATCATCATCACGATCAGAGCGGCCAGGGCAGCGAAGCCGACGACCAGGGACAGTAGCCAGACCAGGAAACCCAGGGGCCCGAAGATCATGCCCAGGACGATCTGGAGGATGGCCAGCACAACCCCGACGACGATGGCGGCCGCGTGCAGCAGCAGGCTCTGGAAGGCGTGGAAGCGGACGAAGCGGCTCTGCTTCTCCACGATCGCCGCCACCAGAGAGAACAGCAGCCCGACACAGCACGGGACGTAGCAGAGGAGCCCCGCCAGGTTCGGCGCCATCCCGAGGTTCGTGGGGCCAGAAGTCGTCGGCGAAGCCATCGAGACCTCCTTGCTCTTCAGGAAAGCGGCACCGGGGCGCCCGCAGAGAAGCGAGCGGGATTATGTTGAGGCGTCCGCCCGGTGTCAAGGCAGCGCCGCGGAAAGGCCTCCGGCGTGTCACCGGCCGTGCCACGCCACGGCCCGCTCCAGCGCGTCGGCGTCGTCCGAGGACACCAGGACGACGCCCCCGGCTTGGGTGCCCAGGGCGTAGCTCCAGGCCCCGCGCCCGAATACCGCGAAGCCGTGCAGCCGTCCCTGCGAAGACAGCCGGCGCCCGAACCGCGCGAGCGCGGCGGCCAGGAACTCCTCCGCGTCCCGCGGCGTGTCCCACACCGAGCGCCAGACGAGCAGCGTGCGCCCGCCGAGGTCCCACACCCGGTACCGGTCGCCGCCCCAGCCCTCGGATGCGGCCTGGGGAGTCGCGTCCTCCAGGAGCGTGCGGACCAGCAGCTCGCCGAGGACACCCTCGTTGAGCGGCGTGGCCCTGGGTGGCACGTAAGCGAGGTCCACCGGGCGCGGCTCCTCCCCCTCGGCGTACCTCTCCGGATGGAGTACCTGCTCGGTGGACCGGGGCGGGCGCGACCAGGCCTCCTTGAGCCCGCCGAGCCCCTGGGCCTTCAGGATCGCCCGCGCCAGGTCTCGCCCGGCGACGTACGGCATCACCAGCTGGTCACGGACGACGGGAGGAACCCCGGGCACCGGCGGTGCGGGCAGCGACAAGTCGGAGAGATCGGGCATGCCGGCGTCACCACCCACGCCGGGCAGCCGGGCGACGAGGAAGCGCTCCATCACCAGGGTGGCGTCACCTTCGAGAAGGCTCAGGAAGGCGATGCGGCGGTCGTCGTAGTCCCCTACCGACGCCGGCAGGGCCCCGTGGACGTCGGCGTACTGGTCCTGCAGCGCGTGCCGCAGCTCGTGCGCCAGGACGAGCTGGTTGGACGGGGTGAGGCGCTGATCCTCGCTGACCGCGTAGAGGCGCTTCCGTCCGGGCCGCTCGTCGTAGAAGCCGGCCACGTTCTCCTCCAGGACCTTCGCCCGGAGCGCCCGCAGGTCCGTGTCCGGCGAGAGCAGGTCGAAGCCCACGAGCGTCCGCTGGTCGGTCTTGGCGCGCGCCTCCGGGTACTCGGAGTCCATCAGCTCCTTCAGGTAGGCGCCCAGCTCACGCCGGCTCATGTACTCGAGGGGGACCTCCCTCCGGAACGGCACCCCGCCCAGCTCGGCGACCTCCTCCTGCAGCTCCGCTCCGCTGAGGTCGCGGAACCCGAGCAGGCTCCCCAGGAGGTTGTTGATCAGCTCCGCGGTCTCGGCCGCGGACGGGTCCTGGGCCCGGGCGGGCGGCCCTGCCAGCAGGGCGGAGGCGAGCGCCGCCGTGAGGAGCGCGAGCAGGCGCCTCGTCATTGGACCTCCACGACGTCCTTGGGCAGGACCAGGTCGAAAGCGCCGGACGGAAGGCCGGCGTTCAGGACCACGTTCTCGAAGCGGATCGTCGTGTGGTCGCCGGTAGGCTCGGTGAGCCGAGTCTGCACGGGGATGGAGCGGGCCTTGTCGACCCAGAGCCGGATGCGGCTGAAGAGGCCCTGCTGGCCCGGCCGAGGCGCGAGGTCCAAGACCCATGCTGGAGACGAGCCAACCGCCTCCTCGCCTTCCAGGCGCACCTCGTACTTCCTGCCCAGCCCGGCGGCGCCCGGCCCGAAGCCCACCAGCAGGTCCGCCTCCCCCTTCGCCGGCGCGCGGAACACCTGCTTGCTGCGCGGGATGTAGCGCGCGAATCGGCCGTCCTTGACGAGCGTGACGCTCTCCTGGGGAGTCCTGTAGTCCCATCGGAAGCGCCCCGGGACCTGGAGCAGCACCTCTCCGCGGCTCTCCTCCTTCTCGTCGAGCAGGACGTTCACCTTCACCTCTACGAAGGACGCCTTCATCGTCGTCAGCGAGCGCCCGGCCTGCTCGAGGGACCGCAGGACGGCCGCGCTGTCGGGGCTGCCTGCGAGCAGGGCGCCGGCCAGGACGGCGGCGGTCACCCGGTCCTCCCCACCATGGGATCGCCCCAGACCCCGGGAGCGACCAGGATGAGCAGAGCCAGGAGAGCGAGGCACAGCACGTCGTAGGCGACCGAACCGCGCGGGTAGTCCCAGAGCAGGAGACGGGCCGTGGGCGAGAGCCCTCCGGTCACGGCCCCGCCCCGCTGACGAGCTGAGGCACCATCCCGTGGCTGACCACCCGGCCGTCGCGCATCTCGATGATCCGGTGGCCGACCGCAGCCGCTTCGAGATTATGGGTGATCATCAGTATCGTCTGCTCCAGCCGGGCGTTGAGGCCCCGGAAGAGGTCGAGGATCAGCGCGCTGTTGACGGAGTCCAGGTTCCCCGTCGGCTCGTCCGCGAGCAGGATCGCGGGCTCGTTGATGAGGGCGCGGGCGATCGCCACCCGCTGCTGCTCACCCGCGGAGAGGTCCAGCGGCTTCATGTCCATCTTGTGGGGAAGGCCCACCAGGTCCAGCATCTCCCGGAGGCGGGCCAGCGGCGGCGGCGGCTCGCCCCGGAGCTGGCGGGCGATCTCGAGGTTCCCCCGGACGGTCAAGGTCGGAAAGAGGTTGAAGCGCTGGAAGACGAACCCGATCTTCTCCCGCCGTACACGCGTCCGCTCCGCATCGCGGGCGGAGGAAATCTCGACCCCGTCGACGACGATCGCCCCGCCGGTCGGCCGGGCAAGGCCCCCCAGGAGATGGAGGAGCGTCGACTTGCCGCACCCGGACGGGCCCACGATGGAGACGAACTCGCCCCTGCGCACCTCCACGTCGACGCCGCGCAGGGCCTCCACCTGCACGTGGCCCACGTGGTAAGTCATTCGGAGGCCGATCGTCTTCAGTACCGGTCCGCTCCCGGGCGTCACCGGCGAGGCTCCGTGCCGCCCCGGTTCGACGGGGCCTCGCGACGGCCTTCGTCCTCCACCTCGATCACCCTGAAGCCCTCCGGCGTCCGCGGCGCGAAGGCTCGGTCGGGCAGCGTGGGGTTGCGGTCGACCCGTTCGAGCTCGAGGACGGCCTGGTAGCCCTGGACAGGCCGCGAGATCTCGATGCGCCGGGCGCTGCCGTCCCTCCAGGCGCCGAACCGGGCCTCGGTCTCGACGTCCCCGTTACGGTCGTAGCGGCGCAACCTCACCGGCCGGAGCGTCTCGCGGTCGAGCCAGACCCGCCGCCGCACCAGCGCCCGGCCGTCCGCAGCCGGGCCGGCGAGGGCCACCGAGAACGTCTCACCGTCCGCTTCCATCATCACGGCCTCGCCACTGCCGGGGACCAGGGGCTCGGGGATGAGGGAAGCGGTCACGTCCTGCGGCCGGAGCGCCCGGTACGGAACGCCTTCCGCCTCCGCCTGCGCCGCCTCCGCTCCGGCATTGCCGGTCCAGACCGTCTTCCGTGAAGGGACGTGGAACCAGAAGCGCCGGCCGTCGGAGACGAGTTCCAAAGCGGTCACGACCGCTACCGACCCCTTCACGTACAGCCGGCCGTCACGGCCTGCCAGGACCCGCACCCCCATGCGGCGCGACTTGCCCGCGCGCAGGTCCCGCACCTCGAGGTCCCCCGAGGCGCTCAACGCGTGGGTTCCGTTGCAGAAGGCGTCATAGGCGGCCAGCACCTCGTCGAGGCTCGCCGCCCGCAGCGCTCGGAAGGGGACCACGGGGGTGGGCGCGGGCGCCGTGGCGCAGCCGGCGGAGCCCGCCAGCAGCAGGACGATGAGGACCGCAGGCGCGCCCCGCGGTCCGACGCGGCTTATGCTAGCGAGCAGCCCAGGGTGGGTCAACAACGGTCCACCTCCAGCCCCCCGGGGCCACCCCGGCGCCCCCAGGTGCGGGCGCCGATGCCGAACGCGCGCAGGACCGCCGCGACTGTCTCCAGGTGCCCGGTGACCTCGCGCGTGGTGACGCGGCCCCCTTTTCGTGAGAGGGCGAGCGGCACGGCCAACTGGTCCGCCAGGTGCGGGTCCACCGCTCCCTCGGAATCGAGCAGCCCGAGCAGGCGCCTTGCGGCGCGGTCTCCCACCAACTCGGCCCGGACGCGGCGCTCGCCGAGGATTCCCAAGGCGAGACGCCCTTGCTCGAAGAGCGCCTCCACCAACAGGAAGGAGCCCGGCGAGGAGGCCGGGACATCCACCACCTCCCACTCCGCCTCGAGGCGCCTCAGCTCCCAGAACCGCTCCTGGGCCGCATCGCGCTGGCGGCGCGCGACGTCGCCCTTCAGCCGACCCGCGCCGGAGATCCCGCGCAGCGCCACCAGGTTGCCACGGTTTTCGAGGACGAGCGGCTGGGCGTCGCCCCAGGGCTGGACCTCGGCGTGCACCTCGCCGCCCCCGCGCGGATAGAAACCCGCCCGGACCAGGGTGGCCGCGGCCAGGAGCCCCGTGCGCGCCGCCAGGGGAGCCCAGTGGCGGGCCAGGAAGTGGAACGAGGGGCTGGCCGGAACGTGGGTGCCGCCGGTCACCTCGACGCGGCTGGCGCGCGCACCACAGGCGAGGAGCGGCAGGACCGTTTGGAGCACGAGAGTGGTGGCGCCCGCGGTTCCGATCTCGAACCGGAACTCGCCCGGGCTCGGCTGGCCGGGAACGAAGCGCAGGTCCGGGGATCCCTCGAAGGCGCCGCCGACCCGCGCGTCGCCGGCCAGGGTGGCCGCCCGGACGGCGGCCAGGTGCTGGGGACGGAGGCCGGGGTGGGTGCGGCCGGCCCGCACCCGCGTGACCTGGAATCCCTGGCCCGTGGCGGCCGAGAGCGTGAGCGCGGTGCGCAGGACCTGGCCGCCTCCTTCCCCCATGGAGCCGTCCAGCGCGATCAGCGGCGGCATCGCCGCCGGAGCCGACCCCCGCTCAGGCCGAGCGAGCGATGCGAACGGCGCCCCCGCCGCTGGCGGGCAGGAAGTATCCCGGAATCGCCGTCATCAAACGGGGGCGAAGCGGCCCGCTGTAATGGGAAAGGAACGCCTCCTGGGCGCGCGGGTACGTTTCCGCGGGAAAGAAACGCTCCATCCGGACCGGGACGCCGTAGGGGCCCGGCCGTTCGAGGCAGACGCGGAGCACCGGCTCCAGGTCCTCCGCCCGAAAGCCTGAGTTCCAGCGCGCGGCTTCCTCGGCGATCCAGATGGACACGGCTTCCACCTGGACGGCGCGCCGGTGGTGGTGCTCCATCATGTAGCGCCAGAGGCCGAACTCGGCGAGCGGCACGTAGCGTACCGCGCTGGTGGCGAACTCGTCGAGCCCGCCCAGCCGGCAGCGGACTATCGGTATCGCCTCTTGCCGATCCACGACCGCGATCGGAGCAAGCGACGTGCCCGCCGCCAGGAACGCGCGACAATTCACTGGAGTCCATGGGGTTGGCCGCGCTGGCGCTCATGAGGGTGGAGAGTCCGACAGTTCCTCGATGTTACCGATCGGAACGCTCGCCCCGGGGGTCGAAGCAGCTCCGGCATCGGGCTTCGTACTGATCGGCCCCCCCGACCACGACGCGGTCCGTGGCCGACACCAGGCGTTGGCTACGATTGGCCGGCGCGCCGCATTTCATGCAAATGGCGAGCGTCTTGTCCACGTACTCGGCGACCGCCAGGATCTGCGGCACCGGATCGAAAGGACGCCCCTGGTAGTCCTGGTCGAGCCCGGCGACGATCACGCGCACGCCGCGGTCGGCGAGCGCGTTCACCACCTGCGGTAGCTCGGGGTCGAAGAACTGGGCCTCGTCGATCCCCACGACCTCGGTCGACTCGCCCACGCGCTCCAGGATCTCCCGTGCGGAAGCCACCACCTGTGAGGGCATCTTCATGTCCGAGTGGCTGACGATCTGGTCGGCCCCGTAGCGGTCGTCGACGCGCGGCTTGAAGAGCTCCACCTTCTGGCGAGCGATCTGGGCCCGGCGCACACGGCGGATCAGCTCCTCGCTCTTGCCGCTGAACATGCTCCCCGTGATGGCCTCGATCCAGCCGGCGCCCCGCGGATGGTGGTTCATTCATCGACCCCCCACCCTATCCCTCCCCCGTAGGGGGAGGGGAACGCTGTTCCCCGCTTCGCCCCGCGCCCTGCGGTCGAGCGCCCACCCTATCCCTCCCCCCGTAGGGGGAGGGGAACGCTGTTCCCCGCTTCGCCCCGCGCCCTGCGGTCGACCACTCTGCCCCTCCCCGTAGGAGGTCGTTACTTGGCTCGTTCGACGTACGCGCCGGAGCTGGTGTCGATCCGGATCGCGTCTCCCTCGGAGATGAACGGGGGGACGTTCACCACCAGGCCGGTCTCCATGCGGGCCGGTTTGCTCTGGTTGGAGACCGACGCACCCTTGATCGCGGGCTCGGTCTCGACGACCTTCATCTCGACGGTCAGGGGCAGCTCGATGCCGACCGGGCGTCCTTCGTACAGCTCGATCTTGAGGCGGATGTTCGGGATCAGGTAGGGAACCGCGTCGCCCAGGACGTCGGCGGAGAGCCCGATCTGCTCGAAGGTCTCGTTGTTCATGAAGTGGTACATGTCCCCGTCCTGGTAGAGGAACTCCATTTCCGTCTCGTCCAGGACGGCCCGCTCGACCATGTCCACCGAGCGGAACCGGTGCTCCATGATCGAGCCGCTCTTCAAGTGGCGGATCTTCGCCTGGACCAGGCCCCGCAGGTTGCCCGGGGTCTTGTGCTGGGCATCCACGACCCGGTACAGGTCGTTGTCGTGCTTGATGCACATGCCCCGCTTGAGCTGGGTCGCCTGGATCATGCCGCCGCTCCTCCAATCACCGAAGAAACGCTGATTATAGCGTCGCTTAGCGGGGAGGGGCAACGATCGGCCGTCACTCCACCTCCAGCCCCCGCAGGTCCACTCGGAACAAGATCCGGCGGAGCCCCGCCTGGCCGACGGCAGCCGCCACCTCGGCCGCCCGGCCCGGGGGGGCCCAGACTGCGACGGCGGTTCCGCGGCCGCAGCGCCGTGCCGCTCCCCCGGCCGATCGCGCCGCGTCGGCGATGCGCTCGATCTCCTGAGCGGCCTGGGCGCCACGAAGCGGCTCGAGCGTGCGCCACTCCTCCCTCATGAGCTCGCCGACCGCGTCGTACCGGTGGGACCTCAGCGCCCGATCCAGCTCCGCCGCCAGGGCCGAGGCCCGGTCGAGGACGGCTCGGACGGACGGATGCGCTTCGGAGCTCGTCGTTTCGTGCCTCTCCCGACCGGCCTCCAACGGAGCCGCGCCCGACTCGAAGAGGAGCAGGCACTCCTCGACGCGCGCGGGGTCGGTGGGGACGCGCTCCGCCCGCGTCGCACCCGGCTCCACCCGCACCGCGACGATCCCGCCCTGCACGGCCGCGACGGCCGCCTCCACACCGTACGGGGCCCCCCAGCGCGCCTCGGCTTCGCCGCACAGCGTCCAGAGCGCCTGCGGATCGACCTCCCGGCCAGTGCTCCGGAGCGCGGCGGCGGCCACGGCAACCGCCAGGGCCGACGTCCCGCCGAGTCCCGCCTCGGCCGGCACCCGGCTCTCCGTGACGACGCGCACGCCGGAATCCAGGCCGGCGGTCTGAAGCACGTGGGCGGCCAGCGAGATGATCCCGTCATCGAGCAGATCCAGCGCGGTGGCGCCGTCGCGCCGCGAGAGGGTGTCCCGGGACTCGATCCGCAAACCGTCGTGGCCGGGCTCGAGCCGGCAGGTCGCGCGACGATCGATGGCGACCCCGACGCTCACGAACCCGGGGCAGGCGCGCCAGACGTCCAGGGGTGGACCGGCCAGGGGGATGCGGGCGGGCGCGCTCGCCCCCACGGCCCCTTGCCGGGCGTCCGGCGCGGTCGGGGCGGCGCGGCTCATCGGCGGCACGGATTCTATCGTGACCTGCTAACATTCCTGCCCCGGAAACGCTAGTGGACTGCCCGAAGTGTGGACACGCCGGCACCGATCGAGAGCCCGCCTGCCCCCGTTGCGGCGTCGTGTTCGCGAAGCTCGGCCGCCGGCCGTCTCGCGCCGCTCGCCCTCCCTCGCCTGCGCCCGCTGTGCCGCGTCCCCCAGCCTCCCAGTCGCCCACCCTCGGCCTCCTAGGCGTCCTGGGCTTCTCCCTCGCCACCGCGGCCGTGGGTGGAGCCGGGCTCAAGCGCCTTCTCGGCAGCTCCGAACCGCCAGCCACCCCTGCCCCCGCGGTCCGCACGACGGCCAGCCCCCGCCCGCTCCTCGTCCAGGCTGACGCGGCGCCCGAGGGTCCCCGCTTCGCGGCCGAGGTCCCCGGCCTGGAGGTCCCGCGCCTGGACGAGGCTCCACTGCCCGATCCAGCCGGGATCCCGGACGCCGACCGGCGGACAGGCCGCGACCTCGTGGAGCGCGTCAACGGGGCCGCGTCGCTGGGTAACGCCGACGTGCAGGCCGCGGAGGAGCTCTACGCCCGCCATCCGCAGGATGCCCGCACCCGCGACATCCTCGAAGCGGTGCTGATCGGGGTGGCCCGGCAGGAGCGCGACCGGCGCCGTTTCGCGGAGGCCGTGGCCTACCTGCGCCGGGCGGGCGCGGTCAAGGCGGGAAGCCCGCGGCCCCGTGTCGCCCTGATGGCGGTGCTGCTGGAGACGGCGGACTGGGGGGGCGCCGAGGCCGCGGCCCGCGAGGCGCTGGCGCTCGAAGCGGGCGACGCGGACGCCCTCGAAGGCCTGGGCCTGGCGCTGTTCCGCCAGGACCGCGACCGGGAAGCGGTGGAGGCGCTGGAGGCCGCCCTCCAGGTGCGAGAGACGGCCGAGACGAGGACGCTCCTGGAGCGGATCCGCCGCTCGATGGCGGACGAGAAGGGGATGAAGGACCAGCACCTCTCCCACTTCAACGTACGCTACGACGGCGACGCGCACGACGAGGTCGGCCGCGAGATCCTGCGCGCCCTCGAGCGCCACTACGCCACGCTCGCCTCCACGCTCGACCACCAGCCGGCCGCGCCCATACCAGTGATCCTGTTCTCCCGGGAGGCGTTCCACGACGCCAGCGGAGCCCCCGCCTGGGCGGGCGGGATCTACGACGGCATCGACGGCCGGATCCGGATCCCGATCGGAGGCCTGACGGCGAGCCTGACTCCGGCGCTGGACGGCGTGCTCGTCCACGAGGTCACCCACGCGTTCGTGGCGGAGCGCACCCTTGGCCGCGCCCCGCGCGAGATCCACGAGGGATTCGCCCAGTACATGGAAGGGAAGCGGATCGCGTCGGAGCTGCGGCCGGAGCATCTGGCCGCGCTCGCCGACGGCCGGGTCGGCGGCGTGGCGGGCTTCTATCTCGAGGCCCTGGCGTTCGTCGAGTACCTCATGGGGCTGAGGGGCCAGGGTGGCATGAACGACCTGCTCCGCCTGATCGGCGAGACGGGCGACGTCGACGAGGCGTTCCGCGACGTCCACGGCACCGACTTCCGCGGGGCGCTCAAGGCGTGGAAGGCCCGCTTCCGCCAGCAGCACGGCAGCTAGCCGGTCTTCGGCTGATCCGTGGCGCCGAAGACCGGCTGTGTCGAAGGGAGAGAGAGCGCAGCACCCCACCTCAACACTCTCATCCTTCAAGAGGTGGATCGTGCGTCCCGTAGGCACGCCCCCGTCCGCTCCCGCCGATCCGTAGCGCGGGAGGCGACGGATCGGGCGAAACCCGGCTACCCTCTAGCCTAGCGGACGCTCAGCTCGAACGGAAGCCGGGCCAGGGGCTCGCCCCTCGCGAGGAGCGCCAGCAGGCGCAGGACCCCCCGGAGGTCCCGCGGCAGCGCCTCGGCACCGATCCCGTCCTCCCCGCGCTCCAGGATCGTCTCGAGCAGCCCCTTGCGCTCCGGCAGGATCACAAGCGCTACGTCCTCGTCCTTGCCGATCCCGGCCTTCTGCTTGGCCACAGACAGCGCGACCTCGAACCCGCCGAGGTGGTCCACCAGCCCGTGCCGGTGAGCCTCGGCCCCGGTCCAGACGCGCCCCTGGGCCAGGGCGTCCGCTTCCTCGAAGCTCTTCTCGCGGCTCTCGGCGACCTTCTTCACGAAGTCCTGGTAGAAGGCCTCCATCAGGCTCCGGACCTTGGCCCTCTCCTCCGCGCTCCAAGGGCGGTACTCGGTGAAGAAGGCGGCGTTCTCCCCGCGGGTGAGGATCTCCTTGCTCACTCCGATCTTGTCGTACAGGCCGCGGAGGCTGAACTTGCCCCCGAACACGCCGATCGAGCCGGTCAGGGTCCCGGGCTGGGCGACGATGGCGTCACCGCCCATGGAGATGTAGTAGCCGCCCGACGCGGCGTAGTCCCCCATCGAGACCACCACGGGTTTGCGCTTGCGGGCCTGGACGACCTCGCGCCAGATCACGTCGGAGGCCGTGCCCGACCCGCCCGGGCTGTCGACCCTCAGGACGATCGCGCGGATGTCGCCGTCGTCCCTGGCCTTCCGGATGGCTCCGGCGATGGTGTCGGAGCCCGCGGACCCCTCGCCCCCGAACGGGCCGCGCCGGCTCTCGCCCGAGACGATCTCCCCGACGGCGTAGATGAGCGCCACCTTCGGCCGCGTGTCGAACCCGAACCCGCGGGACGCCGAGCGGACGTACCGGCCCGGCGTGACCCGCCCGGAGCTCTCGATCTTCTGCTCGAGCTGGTCCTCGTACAGCAGCTCGTCGACGAGCCCCGCCTCGAGAGCGGTCGGCCCGTCGTAGGGGCCGGCGTCCACCAGGTCGGAGACCTCCTCCACCGTCCGCGCGCGGCCCTCGGCGATCCCCTCCAGGTACTGGGCGTAGAAGCTGTCGAGGAGCGCGTCCATCTGCTCGCGGTGAGGCTCGGTGAACCCCGCCTCCGTGTACTGGTTCGGAGCGTTCTTGTACCGGCCGACCCCCTCGAACTGGGCCTGCACACCCAGCTTGTCCAGCGTCCGCCGCAGGAACGTCACCTCCGCGGCAAGGCCGGTGACGTCGAGCAGGGCCGTGGGAAGCGCGTAGATCTTGTCCGCGGCCGTGGCAAGGTAGTACTCCTTGTTGCCGCAGAACTCCACGTACGCATAGGCGGGTTTGCCCCGTTCCCGGAAGCGGCTCACGGCGTCGCGGAGCTCCTGGACCTTCCCCCAACCCGCGTCCGGGAGGAAGCTCACCCTCAGCATCAGGGCGGTCACCTTCGGGTCCGCGGCGGCCCGGTCGACGCTCTCGACGAGCGTCCGGAGCGACGGCGGCCGGCGCTCGAAGAACGAGCCCAGCTCCGACGGCGGCTGCTCCGGGATCTCGTCGGCGAGATCGAGGAAGAGGTAGCTGTTGCCGCTCCAGGCGGGGCCGCTCTGGCCCCGGAGGATCACGGCGAGGACTCCCACCGCGGCGGCTCCGAGCGCCAGGGCGGCGACGCCGGCGACGAGGACCCACGCGGTCCGCTTCCTCACCATCAGCCCCGTTCCGCCGGGTCCAGGTACTCGGCGCGGCGGCGGGCCTCGGCCGCGTACACGCTCGAGGGGAACTCATCGGTGAGCCGCCGATAGGCCGCCTTGGCCTCGGCGGTGCGCCGGGCGTCCTCCAGGGTGGCGGCCAGCCCCATGAGGGCATGGTCCCTCGGCAGCGGCAGGGCCCGGTCCTCCGTGAGCTGGCGGTAGGCGTCCACGGCCTCGTCGACCTTGCCGGCGCGGCGCTTGAGGTCGGCCAGGCACAGCCGGGCAAGGGCGGGCACCAGCGAATCGGAGCCGCCGGCGCTCGCGATCTCCGACAGCGCCTTCTCGGCGCCCTCGAGGTCCCCGAGTTCGGCACGGGACAGCGCCGCGAAGTAGCCGGCGCGCCGCCCCACCGGCAGTGAGCCGTACCGCCTGGCGACGCCCTCGAAGGCGGCGGCGGCCTTCTCGTACTTCTCCTTGGCGGTGGCGAAGATGGGCCCCCGCGGCCGTTCGAAGCCTTCCGGCAGCTCCGCCTCGAGAGGGGCCTGGAAGGTCTCCAGGGCCGCGGCCATCGCCCGCTGCGCCTCGCGGCTCCGGCGCTCCTGGAGGTAGCTGAAGCCGGCGGCACCGAGGCCGAGCAACACCGCCACCACCAGGACGATCCGCGTCTCCTGGGCATGAGCGCTCACCCAGCTCATCGACCGGCCGACCCACGAGACGAACTCGTCCGTCTTGATCTGCCTTCTCAGCTCCTTCTTCAATGGCTGCTCCTAGGCGTGCCGACGTTCGCCGGCCCGCCCTGCAACGAATGGTGCGCCTGGAGGGACTCGAACCCCCAACCTTGAGCTTAGGATGCTCCTGCTCTATCCGGTTGAGCTACAGGCGCTCTCTGGGCCGGCCTCGCGCCAGGATCCGGCGCTTCAGGAGGATACCACGGCTGCGCGCCGCCGCCCAACGAACGGTATCGGCCGTGTTCCCGCGCTCCGCCGGAACCCCAGTCCCCCGTCAGTACCGGATCAGGCTGAGGACGGGCCGGCCCTCGAGCCTCGCGCGGCCGTTCAGGAACGTCAGCTCCACCAGGAACGCGTAGGCGGCCACGTCGGCCCCCAGACGCTCGACCAGGTCGGCCGCCGCCTTCGCGGTACCTCCGGTGGCGATCACGTCGTCGACCACGAGGGCGCGATCCCCCGGCCGCAGGGCGTCCTCGTGGATCTCGAGCGAGTCGCTTCCGTACTCGAGGTCGTAGGTGATCCGGCGCGTCGCCGCCGGCAGCTTGCCCGGCTTCCTCACCGGCACGAAGCCTGCTCCCAGCCGCTCCGCCAGTACGCTACCGACGATGAACCCCCGGCTCTCGACCGCCACCACCTTGTTGGCTCGGGTCTCCGAGCACAAGAACGCGAAGAGGTCCATGGCCCGGTGGAACGCCCCCGGGTCGGCCAGCAGCGTCGTGATGTCCTTGAACACGATCCCCTTCTTGGGGAAGTCCGGCACGTCGCGGATGTAGCCCTTCAGCGCTTCGATGCGATCGCTCAAGTCCATGGCTGGCGGCACCTCAGCGAATGTGGAAGTCGGCGTCACCCCGGGGCGGCAGGGTGCTCCTCTCCAGGGCGCTCACGCTTGCGAAGCCCGGACCCGCCCGCAGCCTGTCCTCGAATGCGGAGAGCGCCTCGTCGGAGGCCTCGGCCACCACCTCGACCCGGCCGTCCGGGAGGTTCCGGGCGAAACCGGTGACGCCGAGGGCCTCGGCCTCGCGCAGGGCGAAGTAACGATACCCCACTCCCTGGACCCGCCCGGAGACGAGGTATCGGTAGGCCGGCATCGGCAACCTCCCTGTCGCACCGAGGCCCGGGCTGCATCCGCCTCCTCCGGGCCCGCCGCCAGGGCGGGCTAGGAGCTCGGGGAGACGAGCCACCCGCGCTGATCGTAGACCAGGATGCCGACGCGCTCGTGCATGAGCGTGCCGAACGCCGCGAGACGGTCCTTCCACGTGTCGAGGGCCTGCAGGTCGAAACGCGTCTCCCTCGACGGCGACGAGATCACCTCGACGCCCTCCCTCTCCAGGGCGGCGCTGGCCCGGCGCGAATGCGCCGGCGACGTGACGACGAGGACCAGCTTCCACCCTCGCTCGCGATAGAGGGTGGCCAGCCGGACAGCCTCGTCCCGTGTGTTCTTGACTGGCCCCACGATCTGCAGCTCCTGCTTCAGGCCGAGCCGTCGCATCAAGGTCCGGGCCTCGTCGGCGTAGGAACGCCCGGGGGGCTCCAGCTCCGAGAGCACCAGGCGGGGAGCCCGGCCCTCGGCGAGCAGCTCGACGCCGTGGAACAGCCGGCTCAGCGCCCCCGATCCGTCCGACCGCCGCGCCGAGGCCATCACCAGGACGGCGTCCGCGTCCTCGACCGCTTCCTGCCTGGGCAGCCCCTCCGCCAGCCAGAGACTGAGGGGCGTGAAGGCCACGACGCACCACAAGAAGCCCAGGCTCGCCGCGCCCAGGCCGAACCACCGCTGCGCCCGGGTGTTCCACACGACCGCTCCCAGCACGGCGGCGAGGACCACGAGCGGCTCGCGCTCCCCAGGGTATGAGACGAGAGCGGGCAGATCGAGGTCCTTGAGCGCGAACCCCGCCGCCGCTCCCACCGCCGCGCCCAGCGCACCGCGGCCCCACCGTCCCGCCGCGTTCTGCCGGATCGTCTCCTCGGTCACCGTTCCATGGCTCCGCTCGGCCGCGCCGTGCGGCCCTCGATTCGATTGCACCCGCTCGGTCTCCGTATACTACCCCGTCCGCGGGGATCGGCAACGGGGACGCCGGAGGAGGGTCGATGGCCGTGCTCGTGACGGGGGGGGCGGGGTACATCGGGAGCGTCACGGTGGACCTGCTCCGCGAGAAGGGGGAGACGGTCGTCGTCCTCGACGACCTCGCCCGGGGACACCGGGAGGCTCTGGACCCCGACGTGCCCGTCTTCGAGGGCAGGGTCGGGGACCGTGCCCTCCTGCGGCGGATCGCCCGCGAGCACGCGCCCGATGTGTGCATCCACTTCGCGGCCCTTGCCTACGTGGGCGAGTCGGTGGCGGACCCGGCCCGCTACTTCGCCGGCAACGTGACCGAGGGACTGTCGCTGCTCGACGGGCTGCTCGAGGCCGGGTGTCGGTGCTTCGTCTTCTCGTCCTCGTGCGCGACCTACGGCGAGCCCGGCGTCGTGCCCATCCCCGAGTCGCACCCGCAGTGGCCGAAGAACCCCTACGGCTGGTCGAAGCTGTTCCTGGAGAGGGCCCTGGAGAGCTACGAAACTGCCTACGGCCTGTGCTTCGTCGCCCTGCGCTACTTCAACGCCGCCGGTGCCAGCGCGAAGCGGGGCGAGCACCACAACCCGGAGACCCACCTCATCCCCCTCGTGCTGGAAGCGGCCCAGGGCCGCCGTCCCCACGTCTCCGTCTTCGGCACGGACTACCCCACGCCGGACGGGACCGCCATCCGCGACTACATCCACGTGGAGGACCTGGCCCGCGCCCACGTCCTCGCGGTCGAGCACCTCCGTCGTGGAGGAGGCTCGGAGTTCCTGAACCTGGGGACCGGCACGGGCGCTTCCGTGCTCGAGGTGATCGAGGCGGCCCGGCGCGTGACCGGCCGACCCATCGAGGCGCGCCACGAGCCCCGCCGCCCGGGCGACCCCGCCCGTCTGGTGGCGGAGCCGGGCCGGGCCCGATCGGTGCTCGGCTGGGAATCGCGACTCACCGGCCTCGACGCGATCGTCTCGAGCGCCTGGGAGTGGAGGCGCGCCCACCCCGGAGGTTACGGCCCCGCCTGACGAGTCGGCCGCGTCGGGGTGAAGTAGTAGTTCACGGTGTCGTACTGGAGGTACCTCTCGAGCCGCTGGTAGCCGTGCTCGGCGAAGTAGGCGATCAGCGCCTCGCGGTTGGCGGGCTTGGCCTCCACGCACGCCAGCTCGGGCCGGAAGCGGTCGATGTCGAAGCGGGCGAGGGCCAGGGGCTCCGCTCCCTCGATGTCCATCGAGAGGAAGGCGATCTGCGACACGTCGTTCATCTCGAGCAGCTTCGTGAGCGTGATGGTCGGGACCTCCAGCTGCTGGAAGGCGACGTCCCGGCCGGCCGGGCCCTTCATCAGCTCACGGCGGTGGGAGGACGTGCCACGCAGCTCGGACCGGAAGAAGGGCTCGACGGTGTCGGAGTGGTCGGAGACGAGGAAGCTGTAGAACCGGCTCCCCGGCCGCTTCCTCTTCCATGAAGCCGCGTACTCCGGCAGCGCGTCGACGCCGATCCCGGACCACGCCGAGGGGGCCTGTCCGCGCGGCGGCACGCGCGTGTGCCGGCGGCCCGGCGGCGTCCTCGGGTTCCGGCGCCCCGGCCGCCTCGGGCAGTCGCGCGAGGGAGCCCTGGCCTCCGCAGCCCGCGGACGCCAGCACAACGGCGAGCAGGGTCGGAACGGCGCGGTGTCGGAAGGGCATACGAGACGACTCCTCCTCCGGAGGCCTCCCCCGCCCTGGCAGTGGGCCTCCGAGTGGCGCGCATTCTCGCACGACCCGGCGGTGCCCAGGAAGCGACCGACAGCGTCAGCGGCGTTGAGTTTCGGGACCCCGGGGGACCGCGTCGAGCGCGGCAGGCACGGGCCCGACTGGTCGCCGGCTCGGGCGGTCTCCCCGGGGGAGGAACGTCAGTTGAACGTCACGGTGTGCTCGTGGTCCATCTCGCTGCTCGACTGCTTCATGACCGGCTGGCCCACCCCGATCTGGGCGATCTCGGCCGCAGTCAACGTCACGGTGTGGGTGTGGTCAGCCGATCCGCGGATGTTCAGGGCGAGCTCGTTTCCCGACACGATCTCCGCCCTGGTGATGACGGCCACGTGGCCATGGTTGGCCGAGACGACGCCGGCGACGTCTCCCTCCGCGAGCGGCGATGGCTCGCCCGGGGTGCCGTCGTCGCTACAGCCGCTGATCGTTATGAGGGCGCCGCTCAGGATGGCCAGAGCGGCTTTCACTGAGAACTCGCGTCGGTCGATAGTTGGGGCTTCCTTCATGGATACCTCGCCAATCTTCAGGGTCCGGGGCGCACGGGGAGCCCCGGGCCGACCCTGGGGGCCGACGCCGATCATCGAGCAACTCGTGTGCCGGCTGTCTGGGATGCCCCGCTCTCCCGGTACGACGGGGCCCGACGTGCCCCGCCGGATCCAGCGGAGCCGCCCCCGATTGAGCCGACGGCGCGAACGACGCCGCGCCACCACCGGCGAAGGGATCCCTGGAGGAAGCGTCTATCTGACTTTCAACTCGCGAAAGCCATTTACATGGTCCGTAAATGTCAAGTCGCGCCTTGCACGCACCCGAGCAGATAGGGACCCTCGGACGGCCCGAGGGCTGTCGAAAGGGGGAAAGTGGTCGGGGCGAGAGGATTCGAACCTCCGGCCTCTTGGTCCCGAACCAAGCGCTCTAGCCAGGCTGAGCCACGCCCCGACGAGACACGGCAGCATACCATGCGGAACGGGCGGGCGCCAAGACTACGCTCCCTACCAGCCGTGGCCGTTCCGCAGGGCAGCCTCCCAAGCCCGAAACGCCGGCAGCACCGCATGATGGGTCGTGTCGGTCTGCAGGGGCGTGATCGAGATGAGGCCCTGCTGGACGGCGTGGATGTCCGACATGTCGTCCCTGAGCCAGCGGTCGACGCCCTCCTCGATCCAGTAGTAGGTCCGCCGGCGCGGGTCCAGGCCCTCCAGGATGGTCCCCTCGTGCTCGCGCCGGCCCTGCACGGTTATGGCGGCTCCCCGCGGCTCCCCGGGCGGCACGTTCACGTTGAGGAGGGTGCGCTCGGGCAGGCCCTTCTCGAGGACCATCGCGGTGAGACGGGCGGCGAAGTCCGCCGCCGCGCCGAACTCCAGCTCACCCGACCGCACGGCGAGCGAGAACGCGAGGGAAGGCACCCCGAAGAACGTCCCTTCGCGCGCCCCGCCGACGGTGCCCGAATAGAAGACGTCCTCACCGAGGTTGGCTCCCCGATTGATCCCTGAGACCACCAGGTCCGGACGCCGGGGCAGCAGCTTGGCGATGGCGAGGTTCACGCAGTCGGCTGGCGTCCCGTCGACGGCGTGGACCCGCTCTTCCACCTCCTCCGCACGCAGCGGGTGCTTGAGGGTCAGCGACTGGGCGCACGCGCTGACCTCCCGGTCCGGAGCCACGACGTGGACCTCGCCGAGCGCCCCCAGCGCCGCGGCCAGGGCCTTGATGCCGGGAGCGTTGACGCCGTCGTCGTTGGTGACCAGGAGAAGGGGATGTTCCATTGGGGACAAAAAAACCCCAGATCGGAGGGTGGATCCAGGGCGTTCAGACCGGCAAGAAGGTTGGTCGGGATGAGAGGATTTGAACCTCCGACCACCTGCACCCCAAGCAGGTGCGCTACCAGGCTGCGCTACATCCCGATCCGCCGACTATCAGGCTCGACTTTTATCATTCTTGTCGAAAAGAGTCAATATCTCGCGGAGTTGCTCCTTCACCTGACTCAGCGCCGCTCGCGTCGCCTCCTCGGCCGGTGCGTGTCCGTTGCCGGCCGCCGCCGAGGCCGAGCCGACTGCCTGCGGTGGGGTGGGCGGCGTCTCCGACCGGCCCGCCAGCTCCGCCTCAAGCCGCTTCTTCGCCCCCGCGATCGTGAACCCCTCTTCGTAGAGGAGCTGTTTGATGCGGAGGACCGTCTCGATGTCGCGCCTCCGGTAGATCCGCTGGCCCGAGCTGTTCTTGGCCGGCGCCAAGGCGGAGAACTCCGACTCCCAGTAGCGGAGCACATAGGGCTGGGTGTCGGTGATCTCGCAGACCTCCCCGATCTTGAAGAAGAGCTTGTTCGGGATGGCACGCTCCATCGGAGAAGCGGAGCTCTACCGCGGCTGGTCCGGAGCGGGGGGGGAGAAGAGCTTGGACGGCCTGAAGACCACGGAACGGCGGGGTTTGATCAGCATTTCCTCTCCTGTCTGGGGATTGCGTCCCCGCCTTTGCCGTTTCTGGCGGATCACGAACGTCCCGAAGCCGGTGATCTGGACCTTCTCGCCGTCCCCCAGGCGGTTCTTGATGGACTCGAAGATGATCTCGACCAGCCGGGCTGCCTCCCGGTTGGAAATGCCGCCATGGCGCTCGTACACGATGCGCGCAATGTCGGCCTTCGTCATGCGCCGACCTCGCCTCCCAGGGGGACGAAAAGTTAACGCGTACCGCTAGTTAGCCAAAGAATTTAAACCATTATATGAGTCGGCGGACTCTTGTCAAGGGGAAACGTGGGGCTCAGTGTTCCCGGGTCCGGACCTTGAGGACGAGGGGGCTGCCTTCGAAGCCGAACGCGGCCCGGAGCTGGTTCTCCAGGTAGCGGCGGTAGGAGAAGTGCAGGTCCACCGGCTGGTTGATGGAGAGCACGAACGTGGGCGGGGCCACGCCGACCTGGGTGGCGAACAGCAGGCGGACGGGGCGGTTGCCCCGCGCCGCCTTCGGCGCGTTCCCCTCCACCGCCTTGCCCAGGACCCGGTTGAGCTGGCCGGTCGTGACCCGCGTCCGGGTGGCCTCATGGACGCGGCCGGCGGCGGCGAGGAGGCTGCCGAAGCCCTTGCCGGTCCGGGCCGAGATCATCACGACGGGGGCGTAAGCCAGGAACTTGAGCCGGCGCCGGACGTCCTCCTCGAAGGCGCGCTGCCTCACGCCGCTCTCGTGGGCCAGGTCCCACTTGTTCACCGCGATCACGACACCGCGGCCCGCTTCCTGCACATCCCCCGCGATGTGGGCGTCCATCTCCCTCGGCCCCTCGGAGGCGTCGAGGACGAGGATGACGACTTCGGCGCGCTCCACCGAACGCCGCGCCTGGACGACGCTGACGTGGTCCACGTTCTCCTTGAGGTGGCGCACGCGGCGGATGCCGGCCGTGTCGACGAACAGGTACCGCTTGCCGCCGCGCTCCTGGAAGCTGTCCACCGCGTCCCGCGTGGTCCCGGGGATCGGAGAGACGACCGCCCGCTCGGTCCCGAGGAGCCGGTTGAGGATGGAAGACTTGCCGACGTTGGGGCGTCCCACCAGGGCGATCCGAAGCGGCGCCGCCGGGTCGTCTTCCAGCTCCACGCGGGGCAGGCGGGCCAGCACGAGGTCGAGGAGGTCCCCGACGCCGATCCCGTGCTCGGCGGACACCGGAAGCATGGGCTCGAATCCAAGGGACGCGAACTCCCCCATGCCGTCGTCCGGGCCTTCGACCTTGTTGATGCCGACGACGACGTGCTTGCCCGCCCGGCGGAGCTGTGCGGCGATCGCGGCATCGTCGGGCATCAGGCCGGCCCGGGCGTCCACCAGGAAGAGCACCACGTCCGCCTCTTCGATGGCGCGCCGCGCCTGCTCCGCCGCCGGACCCAGGAGGGGGTCGTCCGTCTCCAGGAGCAGGCCGCCCGTGTCGATCAGCTCGAAGGCGGCCCCCTGCCAGGAGGTCTGAGCGTAGTTTCGATCACGGGTGGAGCCCGGCCGCCGATCGGTGATCGCCTTTCGCTGGCCCGCGATCCGGTTGAACAGCGTGGACTTACCCACGTTGGGACGGCCCACGAGCGCCACCTTGGGGATTGCCGGTCTGCTCCTTGACTTCATTATCGCTAAATCTATAATACGTAGCAGTTAAAGGAGGTCCGTCCCCATGATCAAGGTGGACATCATCAACGAGGTCTCCAAAGCCGCGGACATCACCAAGGTGAAGGCCGAGGTGGCGGTCGAGGCGGTTCTCGACGCGATGAAGGACTCCATGATGAAGGGGGAGAGGATCGAGCTTCGGGGCTTCGGCGTCTTCCAGGTGAAGCCGCGCAAGCGCGGCATCGGGCGCAACCCGCGAACCGGGAAGGAGGTCAAGATCCCTCCCGGCCGCACCATCCGATTCAAGCCCGGCAAGGACCTCCAGAACCTGAGCCAGTAGTCCCCAAGCGGCCCGAGGCCGGCCCATGCACGATTTGCATCCCGACCGGCCCGAGGCCGGCCCCCCCCCCCCCCCCATCGGAGCCGGCCGATTACGGGTGGCGGGCGGGGCGGGGGGCCCGGCCGGGCGGCCCCCCGGGGGGGGGAAAGCCCGCCCCCGGTG
>Ga0268386_10000172_pt1 | contig 38955 bp, 35 predicted proteins | sample RVTome_15_FD_200260 | JGI IMG/M metagenome (GOLD analysis project Ga0268386, IMG submission 200260) | Soil microbial communities from uranium-contaminated site in the Upper Colorado River Basin, Wyoming, United States - RVT150D86... ... | reverse complement strand
CTTGGACCGGAAAATTGAATTCTGGACACCCGACCCCTTCCACCCGTCGTCACTTCTCCCCCATCAGTTTCTTCACCTCCGCCTCAATCGCCGCCGCCCAGATGCGGTAGCCTTCCTGGCTGAGGTGCAGCAGGTCGGGCATGATCCGCCGCGGCAGCGTGCCGTCCTCTTCCAGGAACTTCTTGCCGATATCGAGGAAGAACACCTGCTTCCCGTCGGCCAGTTTCGCGGTGATCGCGTTCGAGGATCGGTTCACGATGCGGCGTTTGTCGTTGGCGTCTTTGCCGCGGGGGAACGTCGCCAGCAGCAGGATTTTCGTTTTGGGGCATGCCTTGCGGATGATCTTGACGATCTCGGCCGTCCCCTCGGCGATCTCGCGCGGCGTGTTGTCGCCGGAGTTGTTCGTCCCGATCATGATGACGGCCAGCTTCGGTTCGATGCCTTCCAGGTTCCCGTTCTGCAGCCGCCAGATGACGTGCTGGGTGCGGTCGCCGCTGATGCCGAGATTGACGGCGTTGCGTTTGCCGTAATGCTCTTCCCAGACTTTGCGGCCGTTGCGTTCCCAGCCCTGGGTGATGGAATCGCCGATAAAGACGAGGTCGACGTTGCCTTTCTTGACGCGGGCGTTCATGGCTTCGTGGCGTTTCATCCAGCCGCCCTTGCGGGGGACCGGTTTGATCGCCGAATGCTGTTTCTTCTCGTCGGCGGAAACGCCGGTGGACAATGCGGCGAGAAGGAAACCGGTCAGCACGGTGATCATCGAACGTTGCAGCATGGTGTGGAATCCTGAGTGAGATTTCTTGAATGAAGTGGTGGATAACGCCATCGGCCGGCTGAAGCCGGCCACTACGAACCCACTACGAACGGTTATTTTCCTGCGGCTTTCCGCTTGCGTTCTTCGACCCGTTTGCGGTAGGCGGCGAGGATGCCTTCCGGGTCTTCGTTGAAGGCGTCACGGCAGCCGGAGCAGCAGACGTAGTAGGTCTTGCCTTTGTACGAGACCCGCATCGTTCCCTTGCCGCCGGTGACGACGCATTCGACTTCGCCGCCCCCTTCGACGGCCAGCGACGTCCCCTCGCGGGTGTAGCCGACTTCGGCGATTCGGAAGAACTGGCTCTGTTTGCCCTGCTTGCGTTCGTGCAAGACGAGGGTGCGCTTGTGGTTGAGCCGCGTGACAGTCATGCGGTACGCCGCGCCGTCTTTGCCCGCGTCGCTCAGAAGGACGAGCTTCGTTTTGCTCAACCGGCCCTTGTACGTTCGAGAGGTCTTGTCGGCGAAGAGGGCCGTCATTTCGTATTGCTTCGTTTTCGGTTTGTATGTCAGCCGGGCGGACTGCAACTGCTTGCCGTTCTTGACGACATAGCGAATGGCCACGGAATCCTTGCTGAAATCCCACACCCACTCGGCGGATTCGATCCACGCCCCGCGGCGGGAGCCTCGCCGGGGCATCCCCACCCCCCGCCAGCCGCCGATGAGCGTGTTGAACTCTTCGAGGGCCTTCTTTTGTTCCGCTTGATCACTGTTCACAGCCGGCTTCGGCGCGGGATTCGCAAACCCGGCGGCGAGCAATCCCGCGGCGCAGACGACGAACGCCGCCGGCCACATTCCCCGTTTCGAGAAGTGCCGGCCGGGCACCAACCGACGTTGTGTGGTTCTGAACACGGCGGAGTCTCCATCAGGGCTTGTTGATCCATTTGATCTTCGCATTAACGGTCGTTCCATTCAACACCGCAACATCGGGCCATGAACGGGGACAGGTCCATCTTTCGGAGGAGGACGAGTTTCGCGACAGGGGCGTCAATCCGAAAAATGGACCTGTCCCCTTTCTCCGGCGTCCATTTCAACACCGCAACATCGGGCGGCGACCGGTTTTGAGCGAAGGCGGCAGGCGGAACGTGGAAAAACGCCATTCTCCGCCTCCGCTTTCCGCCTTCCCCCTTCCGCTTTCGAACGACCGCGGGGTGTGCAACGTTGCCGCGATTCGCTAGGCTTGCGGGGATCGGTTGGTTTTTACGTCCACAGGGATTACGCGGTGACACTGGCGGAACTTCTGGAAAGCCGGTTTCGAGGCGACATTCGGTTCCGGGGGGAGGCCTACCTCAAGGCCGAGCGTGTCGCGATCACGCACGTTTCCGAGGACTCCCTCTTCGGATCGGTGCGCGACGGCGCCGAGTACCACACGCAGCTCGCCCGTAAGAACGGCGACCTGAAGCTGCTGTGCAGTTGTGCCGAAGAGACCGGCCGCAAGTCCCCCTGCAAGCACCTCTGGGCCACGGTGCTGGCGGCGGATTCCACCGGCTGCGTCAGCGGCGGGCTGCGGCCGGGGAACATCCCGCCGTTCGTCGTCACTGAGCCGGAAACCGGCTTCTCGCTCTACGACGACGACGATGACGAGCCGCCCGGCCCGGCATTTTCGACGCGCGCTCCCCGTCAACGTCAGACACCCGGTGTTTCGGAAACACCGGGTGTCTCTCTGGCTCGCCGCAAGCCGTGGGAGGGACCGCTCACCGATCTCCGCCGAAAGCTCGAAGAAGGCATCGCGACCGACGCCGGCGAACGCCTCGACCGCGAGATCATCTACGAGATCGACCGCAGCCGCAGCCGCGAGGTGCAGAAGCTCGTCGTGCAGGTCACGCAGCGTCAGCGGCGGGCCGACGGCCGCTGGGGGGCGCGGAAGATCCTCCGCATCCGACCCGACCGGCTCGATGAAATCGAAAACGACGAAGACCGCCGCATTCTCGCGTTCCTCGCCGGGGCCACGCCCGATTCCGCCGGCACCGGCAGCCGCGGAAGCGCCACGGCGGCCGCCCATCACCGTTTTCAATTACCCTACGAATTGTGCACGCTCGTGCTGCCCGCGATGTGCGCGACCGGCCGCGTGATCTACGGCGAAGAACGGACCGGCGGTCCGTTGCAGTGGGACGACGGCGAGCCGTGGCAGCTCACCCTCCGCCTGTCCCCCGCCGGAGACGATGACGATTGGAAGCTGGAAGGCCGCCTCGTCCGCGGGGACGAGCGGCTGGCGATCGTGGCGGATGCTGCCAGCATCCGCAAAACAGCGGACGCTGGCAGCGTCCGCCACGCGGAAAACAGAGCCGAGCTGCTGCTTCCCGGCGGGCTGGTCGGCTGGAACGGCCGCCTCGGCCGGCTCGACGAATTCGACGCCTTTGCCTGGGTCCCGCTGCTGGAAGACGCCGGCGAATTCACCATCCCCGCCGCCGACGCCGCAGACTTCGTCGACCGCGTGCTCGATATGCCCACGCTGCCGAAGCTCGACCTGCCCGAGCATCTGCGGCTGCAGGAAATCAGCGCCGACCCGGTGCCGTTTCTGTTCGTCAAAACCCCGCCGCTGGGCAAGCGCCGCCGCTGGCAGCCGGACCGGCTGACGGCGAGTGTGCAGTTCGACTACCAGGGAACGATGGTCCCCGCCTCCAGCTCCCGCTGGGCGATCGTGCAGCGCGAGCATGGCCGCTGCCTGATGCGAAATCGCCAGCGCGAAGAGCAGTTCTGGGGGGAGCTGCAGGACTGCGGCATCCGCCGGCTCCGCGACCATCGCCGCGGGGCCGCCGACTGTGACATTCACATTCGCGACCTCGGATCGGCGGTGCGGCAGTTGATCCGCCGCGGCTGGGAGGTGCGGGCCGACGGCAAACCGGTGCGGCAGCCGGGCGGCGTGAAGTTCCGCATCCGTTCCGACGTCGACTGGTTCGATCTCGACGCCGCGGTCGAGTTCGGCGGCGCCGGCATCGCGTTCCCCGAGCTGCTGTCCGCACTGGCTCGCGGCGACACCACCGTTCGGCTCGACGACGGCTCGCTCGGCGTGCTGCCGGAAGAGTGGATCGGCCGCTACGGCCTGCTGGCCGGCCTCGCGGAAATCGACGGCGACCACGTGCGGATGGCCCGCAACCAGGCCGTCCTGCTCGACGCGCTGCTCTCCGCGCAGGACTCGGTCGACTACGACGCCCAGTTCCTCGAGCTGCGGCAGCGGCTGCACGATTTCGAAGGGATCTCGGAAGCCGCCGAACCGCCCGGCTTCCACGGCACGCTGCGGAAATACCAGCGGGAAGGGCTGGGCTGGCTGGAGTTTCTCCGCGAATTCCGCTTCGGAGGCTGTCTGGCCGACGACATGGGGCTGGGGAAGACCGTGCAGTTTCTCGCGTTGCTGGTCGAGCAGCGGCGGGTCCGCAAGGTGAAACGGCCGTCGCTGGTCGTGGTCCCCAAGTCGCTGATGTTCAACTGGCATCAGGAAGCCGAACGGTTCGCGCCGGGCCTGAAGGTGCTGGATTACTCCGGCTCGGACCGCGCCGCCCTGCGGCCGAAGTTCGGCAGATTCGACCTGGTGCTGACGACCTACGGCACCGTCCGCCGCGACGCGCTGGAGCTGCGCGACATCGAGTTCGACTACGTCGTGCTCGACGAAGCCCAGACGATCAAGAACGCCGGCTCGCAGGTGGCGAAGGCGTCGCGGCTGTTGCAGGCGAACCACCGGTTGGCCCTGAGCGGCACGCCGATCGAAAATCACCTCGGCGATCTGTGGTCGATCTTTGAATTCCTCAACCCCGGCATGCTGGGGAGAAGCTCGGTCTTCCGGTCGATCACGTCCGAGATCGACGACGAGGCGTCGCGCGACCTGCTGTCGCGGGCGTTGCGGCCGTTCATTCTGCGGCGGACGAAGGCCCAGGTCGCCAGCGAGCTCCCCACGAAGTTCGAGCAGACGATTCACTGCGACATGGGGGGCCGACAGCGACGGCTGTACGAGGAACTCAAAGAGCACTACCGCCAGTCGCTGCTGGGGCTCGTCGCCGACCAGGGGCTGAACAAATCGCGAATGCACGTGCTGGAGGCATTGCTGCGGCTGCGGCAGGCGGCGTGCCACCCCGGACTGCTCGACCCCGCGAAGCTCGACGACCCTTCGGCCAAGCTCGATTTCCTCGTGCCGCACATCGAAGAGCTGCTCGACGAAGGGCACAAGACGCTCGTGTTCTCGCAGTTCACGAGCATGCTGAGCATCGTCCGCCGGAAGTTCGACGAGCGCCAAATCGACTACGAATACCTCGACGGCCAGACCCGCGACCGCAAGTCGCCGGTGGAACGGTTCCAGAACGACCCGGCGTGCGGCGTGTTCCTGATCAGCCTGAAGGCCGGCGGCTTGGGGTTGAACCTGACCGCCGCCGACTACGTCTTCCTGCTCGACCCGTGGTGGAACCCCGCCGTCGAAATGCAGGCGATCGACCGCGCCCATCGCGTCGGCCAGACCCGCAACGTCTTCGCCTATCGGCTGATCTGCCGCAACACGGTCGAAGAAAAGATCGCTCTGCTGCAGGACAAGAAGCGGACCCTCGCCGAAGCCATTCTCACGGCGGATGCCAGCCTGTTGAAGGAACTGACCGCGGAAGACCTGGAGATGCTCCTTTCTTGATTCGACGGAGAAACCCGGCGCTCCCCTCTTTGCAGGGCGCTGCGAAATCAATACTCTGCATGGATCGTGCCGGTGAGCGTTCACGCCCACAAGGTGCTCCCCTGTCAGAAAGGCCGATTCCCATGCGCCCCATTTCACCCAAGCTGCTGATCTGCGCCCTCCCCCTCGCATTTGCAGGATGCGTCGAAGGGGAATTGACGTACCTGCTCAATCCCGACGGCTCCGGCAAAGTGAACATCGATGTCGTCATGCCGGCCACACCGACTTTCATTCGCTCCAGTCCCGGCGGTGAGACATTGAAGACCCCGACGGACCATCTCGCGAAGATCCGGAAAGAGTTCGTTCAGAGCATTCTGAAGAGCAGCCGAGGCGTTACGGCATGGGAAGACGTGTCCGTCAATTTCAAGCCTGACGGGAGAATTCACTTCAAAGGAATCGCCTATTTCCAGGACGCCTCCCGGCTGAAGATCCAGACGATCCCCGCACCCGTTCCGCTGCTTCGCAAGAGTGGCGGGAAACTTCGGCTGACGTTCAAGAAAGACGGCGATGACGCAGGCCGAAAGTCGCCGCGGACGGTAGCACAGTCGAAGCTCGATCCGCGAAAACTGAGCGGCAAGATGCTGGATCAGTACGTGCGATTGGAACGGGTCAAGTATCAGCAATCCAAGGGCCTGTTGTTGGCATTCCTGACCGGGCTCGACTTGAAATCGAGTTTTCGCGTGCCCGGCCCCGTCAGCAGCGTGCAGGGGTTTGAACGTCCCAAGGCGGACACGGTGTCGTTGCGGCTGGAGGGTCGCCAGGTGATCGAAGAAATCGATCGCATCATGTCGAAGTCAGACCGGGAACTGGGGGCCTACGTCAAAGAACACGGGGCGATCGTGTCGTCGATGAACAACGGCCCTCCCGGCCAGGACCTCTCCCCGCTGTTTCACAAACTCAGTACCGCAGCAGCCGTCGTCGATAAGCCGAAAGGTCCCCTCTTCGACTTCTCCGCGGCTGTCGAAAGGGCGCGCAGCAAATATCCGCAGCTCCGCAAGCAGCTCGACGTTCCGGACCTCAAACTTCCCGGGAATCGTTCGGACGATGGGAACTGAGGACGATGAGCCGCACGCCAGGTCGCTCTGGAACCGACCTCAATCGCTCCCCGCCTCCAGCAGCAGCCACGCCAGCAGCCCCTTCGCCAGGTGCATGCGGTTCTCGGCCTGTTGGAAGGCGATGCATTGCGGGCTGTCGAAGACGTCTCCCGTCACTTCCTCGCCGCGATGCGCCGGCATGTCGTGCATGAACAGGCAACCCGAAGGGGCCTTCGCCATCAATGCGGTGTTGACCTGATACGGGGCAAAGACCTTGCGCCGGCCGTCGGCTTCCCCCTCCTGCCCCATGCTGGCCCAGACGTCGGTGTAGATGACGTCGGCGTCCTTCACGGCCATCGTTGGATCGGTGGAAATGTCGATGATGGCAGACGGATGCCGCTGCCGCAGATCGGCCAGCGTCGCGTCATCGAGGGCGTAGTCCGGCGGCGTGCAGATTGCCAGCGGGATGCCGAGAATCGCCGTCGCCGTCGCCAGCGACCGCGCGATGTTGTTGCCGTCGCCGATGTAGACCAGCCTGCACGATGACAGATCATCGAAGTGCTCGGTCAACGTGAGCACGTCCGTCAGCGCCTGGCAGGGATGGCGTTCGTCGGAGAGGGCGTTGATCACCGGGCACGACGAGTGCGCGGCGAAGTCCTCGATCAACTGCTGCGAAAACGTCCGCATGGCAATCGCGTCGCTCATGCCGCCCAGCACGCGGGCCACGTCGCACAGCTCTTCGCGGCCGTGCAGCCCGGCTTCTTTCGTCGTGAGATACGTGCTGCCGCCGCCGAGGTGCGTCATGGCCGACGCGAAACTCACGCGCGTCCGCAGCGACGGTTTTTCGAACAACAGCGCCAGCGAACGCCCCGCGAGAATCGGTTCGCGCTGTCCGTTGCGGAACCGCGCCTTCAGATCGACGGAGCGGTCGAGGATCGCCTCGATATCGTCGCGCGACAGGTCGTTCAGCGTTCGTAGATGCATGCCGTTCACCGTTTCGCCGCAGCTCAAAGTCGGTACACCAACGAGTTTCACGCCTCCGCCGCCATCTCCCGCAACACATCCGAGATGACCGCCATCCCCTCGTCCACCTGTTCCGCGGTGATGTTGATCGCCGGCAGCAGCCGCACCACCGTGTCGTGCGTCGCGTTGACCAGCACGCCGCGGTCCATGCACTTCTTTACGGCCGGCGTCGCAGGAATCGCCAGATCGATGCCGATCATCATCCCGCGAATCCGCACCTCTTCGATGATCGACAGTTCCTCCGCCAGTTCCGCGATGTGCCCGGCGAACCGATCGGACATCTCCGTGCAGTTCGTCAGCAGGTCGTCCTCTTCGATCATCCGCACTGTCGCGATTCCCGCCGCCATGGCCAGCGGGTTGCCGCCGAACGTGCTGGCGTGCGTGCCGGGTTTCAGGGCCGTGGCGACTTCGTCCTTCGCGATCAACGCCCCGCACGCCACGCCGCCGGCCAGACCCTTGGCCAGCGTCATGATGTCGGGACAGACAGAGTCGAGAGACGAGAGTCCTGAGTCGAGAGCCAGAGATTTGCGATCGACCCCGAATTCCGGCTCTCGACTCTCCGCTCTCGACTCTCGACTCTTCCACTGCTGATACGCGAACCACGTCCCCGTGCGGCCCATGCCGGTCTGCACTTCGTCGAAGATCAGCATCAGCCCGTGTTCGTCGGCGAGTTGCCGCAGGCCGGCGAGGAAGTCGTCCGCGGCGATGTTCACCCCCCCTTCCCCCTGGATCGGCTCGATGAGAATCCCGCAGGTCTCGTCGTCAACCAGCGATTCCACCGCATCCAGGTCGTTGAACGGGGCGTAGCTGAACCCCGCCACCAGCGGCCCCAGCCCCGCGTGATACTTCGGCTGGGCCGTCGCCGTCAGCGCCCCCAGCGTGCGGCCGTGGAAGCTGTTGTGGAACGTGATGATCTTGTAACGGTTCTCCGGCGTGGCCAGCCGGGCCAGCTTGATCGCCCCTTCCACCGCCTCGGCCCCGCTGTTACAGAAGAACGCCTTGCCGAACCCATGCGTATGCAGCAGCCGCGCGAACTCCCCCTGGGCCTCGGTGTACCACGTATTGGGGACGTGAATCAGCCGCGAAACCTGCTCCTGAATCGCCCGCACCACCCCCGGCGGACAATACCCCAGAATGTTGCAGCCCCAGCCGGGAAACAGGTCGAGATACCGGTTCCCCTCCGCATCCCAAACATGCGACCCTTCGCCGCGGACGAGGGTGATGGGGTAGCGGGTGTAGTTGGGGATGACGTATTGGTCGAAGACGGCGATGTTGTCGGCGGTGGTGATGGTCAACTCTTGGGACTCCGATTGAGTGAATCTGATGAAGTGCGCTGGGCTGGATGACTCAATTCTTTCGCTGCAGACTCGGTCGTCGATTGCTGCGCTGCTGTGGCGGATGTTTTCCCCTCGGTTTGGTGATCGCCCACAAGTGGCGAGAAGCAATGTAGAGGACGCCTTTCGCAATCACGGGGGAGTTATCAATGGCTCCGTCCACTCTCATCGTCGCTTGCGGCTCATATTTCCCTTTAACCTTTTTCATCGCCACATCTCGGTCGGCCGAGAGACGAAAGATCTTCACGTGTCCGTCCTCGTCCGGAACATAGACCCAGCCATCGGCGATTATGGGGGAACCCCAGGCCCTGGCCCAAAGATCATACACCCAGAATCGTTTGCCGGTCCGGGCATGAAAGCAGTGAACGAGCCCGCTGCTATCAACGGCGATTAGCAGGTCGTTCTTTACCACGACGCTGGACAATGTGCGGTGAAACGTTCGTCGGAAAAGCTCCTCGAAGTCGTCCTTGCCGTTCTTTTTTTGATAGGAAGTCGTGAATTCCCAGATCAAGCCGGAATTCGGATTGCAAATCGCCTTTTCGCCGTTCTTTCGAACGACGGCTTGAAAACGGCGCTGAGGCAGAGGGCGTCCCTTGGCGTCCACGGCCATTTCGGAGCTGATGTCTCCTGTCTTCGTCGGATCGATGCAGACTAAGCGGCCTGGTCCTTCGTATCCCCCGACGTGCCCACTGCCAATATATACTCGCCCTTTGTAGAACGCCGGCGTCGCCGGAATGCTGTTTCGTGTACCTTGACTGCCTCGGAACAACCATTGGGACTCTTTCGAATTGATATCGAACTTCCAGATCAGTTTTCCCGTCGCCGCATCGAACGAGCGAACCCAACCGTCCCCTTGTCCCACAATTACCTGCGCCTTGCCGTCGACTTCGGCCACCAGCGGACTGCCAAACTGGCCCATCTTAATGTTCTCTCCGGGCGAGGCATCGGTCCAAAGCACTTTACCGGTCTTCTTATTGAAGCAGACAAGACTGGGGGCCTTGGGGGAAGGAATCTTGTCGCTCCGCTGTTCGGTGCCGTTCCCCGTGACGATGTAGAGCCGATTTCCGTACGACACCGGGGAACACTGCCGGCTCGCGAGCGAAAAAATATAGCTGTGAGGATGAACCTTCAATTCCTTCCTCAAGTCGTAACGCCAGATGATGTCCGCGTCGGTCGGTCCTTTCGCCGTCTCGTCAACGTACGGCCCGTCGTTCTCTTTGTCGTGGAACCCTCGGGTGTCCAGGCAAAGGACTTCCCATCGATTGGAGACGAACCAAAGACGATTGCCGTCGACAAGCGGCGTCGAACCAAGACCCGGGTGAGAGTAACGCCATCCGTATCCTTCAAGTTCTTTCGCCGAATAGTGCCAGAGGAATTTTCCGTCCGACGCGCGGAAACAAAGCAGGTAGCCGTACCAGTCCCTGTCGCGAAACGGTTTCACGTGCCCGCCGGCGTCGTTCGCTCCAACATAGACCTGACCGCCAGAGACGATCGGCGTGCTGAATGTCCTGTACCCCAACCGGGCTTTCCACTTGATATTCCGCGACTTGTCGATCGACCATTCAAGCGGCGGGTTTTTCTCCGGGCTGACCGCATTGCGCGTCCCGTCACGCCCCAACATCGGCCAGTCGGCCGCGCGAACTTCCATTTCGCACAGTCCAAGAAGGACGGAGACACCGAGACAAACGCAGAGCTGAATCCGGGGATTCATCGCCAGGTCCTTTCCGCATTCTACGACTGCGATTCGATTCCGCTCGCTAATCGTCGCCCTTCGTCATTCGACATTGCTTCGTCATTCCGTTTTCGTCATTCGACATTCCCCGCCCCGCCGGGTTCACCGCACAATCTCCGTCCCCACCCCCACGTTCGAGTAGATTTCCAATAGCACCGAGTGCGGCATCCCGGCGTCGACGAGGTGCACTTTGCCGACGCCGGCTTCCAGCGCTTCCAGGGCGGCTTCCACTTTGGGGATCATCCCCGTGTCGATCGTGCCGTCGGCGATCAGGGTGCGGACGTCGGCGGCTTCCAGGTGCGAAATCAGCGTGGCTGGGTTGTTGCGGTCGCGGAAGATGCCGGGGACGTCGCTCAGGAAGACGAGCTTCTCCGCCTTCAGCAGCCAGGCGACGGCGGCGGCGGCGGTGTCGGCGTTGATGTTGAGCTTCTGGCCGTCGCGCGTCATGCCGACCGACGGCAGCACCGGGATCGTTTCGCTGTGCAGGACCTGGTCGAGCAGCTCGCGGTTGAGATCGACGACGTGTCCGACGTGCCCCAGGTCGACGGGTGCCGCTTGCGGCTTAGCTGCGCGTTGGGACCCGACGGCTAAGCCGCAAGCGGGTTCCAATGAGGTGAGCCGTTCGGCGATCAGGACGTTCTCCGTCGCGAACGACAGCCCCGCGGCCTTGCCCCCTTGGCGGCGGATTTCGTCCACCAGCGACGAGCAGATTTCCGTGGCCAGCACGCGGGCGACGATCTCCAGCGTGGAGTCGTCGGTGTAGCGGCGGCCGTTGACAAATCGTGGCTCGATGCCGGCGTCGTTCATCGCCTGCGAGATCGCCTTCCCGCCGCCGTGCACGAGGACCGGCTTCATGCCGACGGTTTCGAGGAAGAGGACGTCGGTGAGGAAGTTGCGGACGGCCTCTCCTTCTTCGAGCGCGCTGCCGCCGAGCTTGATGACGACGTACTTTCCCCGGAATCGGCGAATCCAGCCGAGGGCCTCGATGAGCACGCCGGCTTTGCGGATGGCTTCGTCCACGTGGGTAACGGAATCACAATCGGATGTTGATCGGCCACCGAGGTCCGGACGGGCCGTCCGGACCTACATTCGGGGGAAACCGCCGATTGTAGCGCGCCGGGGTGGGAAGTCAATTTCGTTGGAGTACCGCGTTCAGGCGGTCTTTGCGCGTTCATCGGCTGTTGAGCAGGTTATAATGCAGGATGAAAAGCGGGGGAGATTCTCGATGCAACTTGCCGAAGTCATCAGCACGAACGGTCAGCAGAGCGTTAAACTGCCGGCCGGAATTCGACTGGAGTCCGAAACCGTCAGCGTTCGCCGCGAGGGGGACGCGGTCATTCTGGAACCGGTGCGGCCGTCCGCATGGCCCGAGGGGTTTTTCGAGGCGATTCGAATCGACGACCCCGCGTTCGAGCGTCCTGCGTAGTGCGAAATTCATTTCGCACGAGATGAAGCGCGTGCGAAATGCCCCTGTTCAATTTGAAAAGGGGCGCACTACGTTGGCTGACGCTGGTTGCTTCAAATCTCCCTCCCCAGCAGCCGCGCCACCTCGTTCACGTCCTTGTCCCCCCGCCCCGACAGGCACACGACCACCACGTCCGTCCGCTTGCGTTTCGCGGCGATCTTCATCGCGGCGGAAATCGCGTGGGCGCTTTCGATGGCCGGGAGAATGCCTTCGTGCGTGGCGGTGATCTGGAAGGCGTCCAGCGCCTCGTCGTCCGAGGCGGTGATGTACCGCACGCGGCCGGTGTCTTTCCAGTAGCTGTGCTCGGGGCCGACGCCGGGGTAGTCGAGACCGGCGGAGATGGAATGCACGTCGAGCGTCTGGCCGTCTTCATCCTGCAGGACGTAGCTGTAGCTGCCGTGCAGGATGCCCTTGTTGCCGAAGCTGAGCGTGCTGGCGTGGTCGCCCGGTTTCGGTCCGCGACCGCCGGCTTCGACGCCGGTGAGTTGCACGTCCGCGTGGTCGACGAACGGGTAGAACATGCCCGCGGAATTCGACCCGCCGCCGACGCAGGCCACGATTTCATCCGGCAGCCGGCCCATGTGTTCCAGGCACTGCTGCTTCGTTTCGGCACCAATGACCGACTGAAAATCGCGGACCATCATCGGGAACGGATGCGGGCCGACGACGGATCCGATGATGTAATGCGTGCTGTCGACGCTGGCCATCCAGTCGCGCAGCGCTTCGTTAATGGCATCGCGGAGCGTGCGCGAGCCGCTGCTGACGGGGCGGACCTCGGCCCCCATCGTTTTCATGTTGAAGACGTTCAGCTTCTGCCGGCGGATGTCTTCCTCCCCCATGTAGACCACGCATTGCAGGCCGAAGCGGGCGCAGGCGGTGGCGGTGGCGACGCCGTGCTGCCCGGCGCCGGTCTCGGCGATGACCCGCTTTTTCCCCATCCGCAGCGTGAGCAGCGCCTGCCCGATCGTGTTGTTGATCTTATGAGCGCCGGTGTGGTTCAGGTCTTCCCGCTTCAGATAAATCCTCGCCCCGCCGCAGCGTTCGGTGAGCCGTTCCGCGAAGTACAGCGGGTTCGGCCGGCCGACGTAGGCGGCGAGCAGGTGGTGGAAGTCGTGCTGGAAGTCTTCATCTTGTTTCGCCCGTTCGTACTCGGCGGTGAGTTCTTCGAGCGCGTGCATCAGCGTTTCCGGCACGAACCGGCGGCCGAATTCCCCGAAGCGGCCGGAGGCGTCGGGAACGTGCGAGGTGGCGAGATGCGCGGGGCGGGTCTGGAGCATGGAGGGTCGAAGGGCCGGTAGCGGAAATCCATAGGAAAGCACACGACAACAGCAGAGTTTTGCAGCGGCAATTATACTCCGGCCGATCTGGTTTCGCGAATTGGAACGTAGGCTTTGGCATGCCCGCGTCAGATGGCCTATTATGGGAAAAGACAATTGATCCTCGACGAGGAGCAGCCATGCCGTCGCCGTTTCCGGGAATGGACCCGTTTTTGGAAAAAAATCCCATCTTCCACGAACTGCACACGCAGATTCTCGCGCATGCGCAGGAGCAACTGCAGCCGCAGCTTCGACCGAAGTACATCGCGCGGCTGGAACGGCACCTCTCGGAAGGGAGCGTCTGGACGCTGGGCGTCGAGTCGCTGGACCGTAAAGAGCCGGACATTGCAATCGTTGAAGGATTACAGGACGAAGGGTCCGTTTCGCCGGTCGCGACGCTCGCTGAACCGAGCGCCCGCCTGATCGAAGAACTGGACCCCGAGGAACTGGAACTGCGAAAGCAACGGCGAATCGTGATCTACGTCAACGCGAAGCCGCGGCTGGCCGTCACCAGCATCGAACTGCTCAGCCCGTCGAACAAGGCGGTCGGAACGATCGGCTGCGAACGTTATCTCGAAAAACGGTCGTCCGCTCTGCACGGGGGACTGCACTGGGTGGAAATCGACCTGCTCCGTGGCGGCGCGCGCCCGCCGATGGCGGTTGATGTTCCCGAGGAAGCCGACTATCTGGCGTATGTCGCCCAGGCCACAGCCACCGGCTGGGACCACCAGGTTTACTCATGGGACCTCCGCGAGCCGATTCCAGCGATTCCCGTTCCGTTGCTCGGCTCCGATGCCGCTGAGCTGGATATCGGAAGTTGTTTGCAGACGTCGTATGACGCCATTGCGGCCGACGATGAAGCCGTTTACGAAGACGATCCACCGCCGCCCACAATGAACGACGACGATCTGAAATGGATCGACGACCTGCTGCGACGCAACGGACTGCGAAAATGACCTGGCCGGCCGCAACTCCATGTTTGAAATACCTCTCATTGAAACTCGGAATGCCCTCGACGCCCTCATCGAGCGCGGCCGCGCCGTCCTGCCCGGCGGCGTCTGCAGCAGCACGCGGTTCAACAAGGCGTGGGGAAAGCCGGTTTACGCCTCGCGCTCCAAAGGCGCCCGCTTCTGGGACGTCGAACGGCGCGAATTCCTCGACATGTCGATGAGCCACGGGGCTTCGCTGCTGGGACATGCGCCGCCGAAACTGAAGGCCGCGTTCGACGCCGCGTGGAGCCTCGGCGTGATGGGCAGCCTCGATACGCCGCTGCACATTCAACTGGCGGAAGAACTCTGCAAGATCGTGCCGTGCGCCGAGTCGGTGCGATTTACGTCGTCCGGTTCGGAAGCCACGCTGCATGCGTTGCGGCTGTGCCGGGCGGTCAGCGGGCGGGAGAAGATCATCCGTTTTCGCGGGCACTTTCACGGGTATCACGAATTCACCTACATCGGCGGCCACCCGCCGGTGGACCAGTTGGACGCCGTCCCGCCGTACCGCGAAAGCGCCGGCATTCCGCGGGTGATCGCCGAGCTGATCGTCCCCGTCGAGTACAACGATCCCGATGCGTTGCAGTCCGCCGTCGAACGGCACGCCGGCGACGTGGGGACGATTCTCATCGAGCCGGTCGATTACAACTGCGGCTGCATCCTGCCGGAGCCGGGATTCCTGGAACTGGCCCGCGAACTGGCCGACCGGCACGAGATGATCCTGTTTTTCGACGAAATCCAGTCGTTCGCGAAGAAATCTCCCGGCGGGGCGCAGCAGGATTTCAGCGTGACGCCGGACATCGCCACGATCGGCAAGTCGCTGGGGGCGGGGTTGCCGCTCTCGGCGATCGTCGGCAAACGCGAGCTGATGGATCGCTACGCCCCGGTGGGCGACGTCGCCCATTCCGGCACGTTCAACGCGCCGCTGCTGAACATCCTCGCCGGGCTGGTGTTCGTCGATCAGATTCAGCGGCCCGAATTCTGGGCGAAGATGGAATCGCTCGGCGAGCGGCTGTATCGCGGGCTGGACGACATCGCCAAACGCAGCCCCGTGCCGGTGCGATTCCAGCGGCACGGCTGCCGGTTCGGGATCATCTTCGGCACGCGCGAATCCGTAATGAACTACCGGCAGGCTCTTTGCCACGACCGAGAGCAAATGCTGGAATTCTGCCGGCAGACGACGGCCCGTGGCATTTACTTCCACGACTACGGCGGCGGTGCGTGCCACCACGGGTTTTCGCTGGCGCACGAGCCGGCGGATATCGATGCCGTGCTGAACGCGGTGGACGATTCGCTGCGGGTGCTAAAATCAGCCGCCGGGCGCTAGCCCCCGGTTCGATGTGGGAATCGACGGGTGGCTGGGGCTGATCCGCAGGGAAGCCCCGGTGCCGCGGATCGCCGGGGTTTCGCTCCGCTCCAACCCCGGCCACCCCCTCGTTCCAGGTCTTGAGGCCGCTTCCTATCCCGTCGCACTCACCGCTTCCGCTCGCATCGCGACCCGTTCTGCGATCGTCGCCGGCGCCGCTTCGGCCGGAATCAGAAACGCGGCGATGCTCAGCACGCCCATCACGGCGGAGAACGAAATCAGCCCCAGCGTGACGGCGATGCCCAGGTGCAGGCTGAGGGCGGCGAGCACCATCCATTTGCGAGTCCGCCGCGGCCAGACGAGGAACGCGTAGCCGAGCTCGATCGCCAGCGTTCCCCAGCCCAGCAGCACGGCCAGCCAGGGGACGTAGGCCAGCCAGGTCATGTCGAACTGGGCCATCTCGGGCAGGTTCACCGACAGCCAGATCGCATCGCCGTTCCACCACTGGCTGAACTTTGCTTTCTCGATGCCGGACGTCAGGTAGACCAGGCAGAGGTGAACTTGCAGCACTCGCAGGCCGATTCGCGCGGGAATCGACGGCGCGTCGGAAGCCCGTCCCGCCGAGACGTCGCACGACAGTGCGGCCCCAACCGGCATCCACACGCAGTAGAACAGCGCGATGTTCGCGAACTGGTCGACGCCGTAGATCGTCATGTAGCCGCTGGCGCAGAGCATCAGGTGTGCGAGCCAGGCGACCGCCGCGACGATGTTCGACCGCCAGCCGATCAGCAGGCAGCCCAGCGCGAACACGTAGGTCAAAAAGATGCCTCGTACGCAGGCGGCGGTCGAGATTCCGAGTGGTGCGAGCAGTCCGGCGAGGTCGCTCACACGGGGAACCAGGCCGTGATAGCCCATGCCCGCGCCGTCGCCGCGCAACGCCGACCATTGCACGATCGAGCGGTCGCCGAACAGCTCCTGAATGCTGCCCGCAATGGAGAGCGCCTGCAGCAGCAGCACGGCGGCGAGTCCGATCCGCAGGACGGCCAGCGGCCGCGGCGACGCCGGCGCGGTCAGAAAATCGCGGAACCAGTTCTTCGCTCGGCGGAGAATCGTCGGTCGGTCGGGAGGATTCATCGTCGGTCGCATCCTGTACTGGGAGATTGTCGTCGGTTTGTTCGAGTGAGTCTCGCTACGGAAACTGAATCGGCATTTCGTGCAAGATTGAGGGAGGAAGGATGAGGGATAAGAGATAAGAGACGATCGATCGACGCGCGGTTGCAGCCGTCCCTCGTCCCTCTCCTTCATCTTTCATCCTTGTTCCGCAGCCTCGGCCCGCGTGAAGGTGATCTCTTCCACCGGCAGCCATCTCGGCCGCACGCCGTCGCGGTATTGCTTCATCGACGGGTAGTCGGCGGGGGCGCCTTTCTGGTCGAACCCCCAGACGTCCATCCGCACGGTGACGGTTTCGGCGTTCGGGTGCCTGCCGAACATCGTCGCGGCCATCGATTTGTAGATGGCCAGCCGGTCGTTCTCGGACATGCTCGGCAACAGATTGCTGATGCCGGTGAACCGCATGCTGGCCTCGGAGTTGCTGCCCAGCTCCAGGTTGTCGCTCCAGGTCTTGCCGTTCGCGTCGGTCAGAAAGAACCGCGTGCGGTGTTGCGCGCCGACGCCGGCGAAGAAGCCGTAGCCGTTGTCGGCTCCGCTCAGCGCGCTGTAAGCCGAGACCAGATCGCCGGCCGCGGTGAAATTGATCGGGGACGGCGTCCCCGTCGCTCCCATTGCGACGAGCACGACGTGGAAGGCGGCGAACGCCAGCAGCAGTTTGTGTCGCAGTTTCATGGCTCGGTGTTGTGTTCAAAGGATGTCAGGGAGATGAAACGAGAGCCCGGCACGGCAGTGCCCGCACCGGGCTCTCAGGGCGGTTGCTATCGATCAGCTCCAGATCCACCACGGCCGACGGCCGAACCGGTAGTACCGGAAGCCCCGGCGGAAGTGGTGAATCCGCCGGACGTGTCGATATCGGCGGAAGTGCCGGAACTGGCGGAACCGACGGAAGCCGCGGTAACGCCGGAAGCCGCCACGGCGGCCCCAACGACGGGCAAGCTGGTCCGATTCCCCGGCCTTGGCGGTCGTCTTTACGTTGGAAACGGGCACGGCCTCGGCCGAGCTGCTGGACGAAGCGGCAACGCCGGCAACCAGCGCGGTCGCGGGAATCAAAGCAAGAGCAAGTTTCTTCAGCATGGTCGGTACTCCATCTAACGGCAGTAGGTGAGAAGGCGAGTCGGGAACCTGCCGGTTTCCATTCCCGACTCGAGGGTGGGTTCGTTGCGGCGGGATTTCGTCCCGCCGGTGTCCTGAGCGTTGCGTGATTCAGTTTGTTACGCTGTTTCGCTCATTTTGAGTCAGATTCCGGTTTTTTCCGAAACTCGGCTCGTTCGCTGGTGTTGGAATGCAGCATTGATGCCGGAATGACACAACCCGCGACCTCTCATCTCTTAAGTGAATTATTCGCATTATATTAGGAATATTGGTGGAACTGTGACGAACCTTCGCGCGCACGGGATCTGTGCTGGAATCGCGGGAATGTGACATCTAATCGATGACACAGAGTCGCAGAACGCGGACAGCGGAGGTGCGAGAATTCAATTCGCACGAGTCGGTGGCGTGTGCGAAATGAATTTCGCACTACGTCCTGCGATCAGCCCTCTTTGGGCTCGCTGACCGCTTTTTCCACTTCTGCCATCAACTGGTCGCGGCGGAAGGGTTTGTAGAGCACCGACTGCAAGCCCATCTGCCGGGCTTTGACGATCGAATGCGACGGGTCGTAGCCGAAGCCGGTCATCAGGATCAGCGGCAGCTTCGTCTTTATCTCGCGGAGATGCTTGACGCAGTCGTACCCGGTCATGTCGGGCAGGCGGATGTCGGCGATGACGGCGTCATAAGGGAAACGGCGGACCATCAGAAACGCCTCTTCCCCGTTGTGGGCCGTCTCGACGTCGCAGCCGACGCGCTCCAGCAACTCGTGGGCGGCGCGGCGGACGGCTTCGTCGCTGTCGACGACGAGAATCCGTTTGTGCAGCAGCTCGGGTTTGATCTGCCGCAGGGGGCCGGCGACGTGCTTGGCCGGCGGGGCGATGGCGCTGCCGACCTTGTGGATGAGCTGCTTGATTTCCCGCGTGCGTTTCAGCATTCGCTGCAGGCGGTCGCAGACGTCCGGATCGTGGCCGATGTACCGCTCCAGCAGCCACGCCGCGTCGTTGAGGATCTCGTCCACCGGGTCGGCCACTTCACGGAGGATTCGCTCCGTGCTTTCGGTGGCCGTGGTCATTTTCTCAGTGGCCAGCAGCTCCAGCGTGTTGAGGGCGACGGCGACTTCGCGGCTGAACAGTTCCAGAAACTGCAGATCGTTGTCGTCGAACGCGCCGGGCCGCGGGCTTTCGACGTTGAACGTGCCGAGCACTTCATCGTGCAGAATCAGCGGCACGGTCAGCGAGCTGCGGGCGCCTCGCGCCCCGGGCAGGTACAGGGGATCGTTCTGCGTGTCTTCACAGAGATAGCTCTTGCCGGTGGCGGCGACAAAGCCGGTCACGCCGTTTCCCTGCGGTTCGGCGAACAGCGTGCGCTTTTCGGCGTCGGGCTGCATGCCGTCGGCCAGCAGCGGTTCCAGCCGCTTGGTTCGTTTGTCGACGAGCCGGATCTCGACGGTTTCGAATTCGAGCAGGTCCTGCGTGTAGTGCAGGATTCGCGACTTCAGCAGTTCGATGCGGTCCCCGAACGGCATTTCGAGGATTTCATCGGGGGTCAGGTCGCCGAGTTCCAACCCGGCGTGATAGATTGCGTTGAGCTTCTGCCGCTGCAGGATCTCCTGCGAGACGTCGCGCACGATGACCACCAGATAGGCGGGCATGTCGGGATTGTCGTGTTCAAACACCGGCTTGGCGTCGACGGTGAAGTACGATTTCTCTCCCACGTGCAAAGTGCTTCTCGCGCAGGCCCGCGACCCCAGCGCGGTGTGGAACGGGCAGAAATCGGGACCGAGGATTTCCGGCGACCCGAACGCCTCGTAGAAGTTGAGGCCGACCGGCGAACCCGCCCCGCCGGTGAGCTCCTGAAAGCGGTTGTTGGCCCACAGGATTTCCAGCCGGGGCGAGAGCAGCACGATGCCGTCGGGGAGTTGCTCGATCAGCCCGCCGGCTTCGAGCAGGCAGCCGGCCGCGGCGGGGCCTTTGCCAAACAGAAAAACCCCGGAGAACTCGTCGTGCTGCAGCAACTGCAGCCCGTCCTCCAGGGAATCGGCGGTGACCACGTCCTGCCGGTCTTTGAGTTGTTCGACCAGCGATTGTGTGTGTTCGTCGAGTTCGCCGAACACCAGAATCCTGGTCGCAGCGGACACTGCGCTCACAGTTCCCCTTTCGTAAAACCTCAAACGCTGAATTATAGGTGCGCTGCAGGAACCGAACAAGCATCGGATTTCGTGGAACGACGGCCTGGGTGCGAGACGCAGATTGCAATCCGTTGTCGATCCGTCGGCAGGGGAACTCGGATCAACGCCGATTGAGCGGATCGGCGCGGATCAGAACGAGGTTTGGCAGAATGATTCTGCCTTTCCATTCTCTTCTTTCTGATCCGCGCAAATCCGCCCGATCCGATGAATCCGCGTTTCCCCTTTGCTGCGCACGCAATTCACAAAGTGCGTCTCGCACCCCGACGGCCTTGCGCGGCGTCGCGCACCGCGACCTTGGCGGCCACCGGCGTCTCTTCTCTCATCGGCTGCCCGCACGAGCGGGCATGCGTCGTCTTGCCATGGTTGGAGGGGAATCTCGCATTCCCCCGCGAAACGGGCGTTCGCGGCGGGACAGCCGACCGCCGAAAATGCAAGCACAAAAACGCCGAATTCCCGCAATTCGAGAACCTCGTCAAACTGGCCCGCGTCGCCTCTATCGCGCCGCAGGCGTCGGACGGTACAATCGGCACAAATGGACCGCTCGTGGGAACGGCATTCGTGGGAGCGGCCGTTGTCGACACCCCGCGATCGAAGCCGCACGCGAGTCTGCCGCCATGACCGTGAAGTATGCCCGGCCCAGCGTTTCCGACCTGGCATTCCAGGTGTTCGGGCGGTCGGTGCATCCCGAGCTATTCACGGTGTTCGACAGCCGCACCTTCGTGACCACCGCTTACGTCGCCGACGTGCGGATCTGCGAAGCGGGGCACGTGGCGTCGTTCCGCATCGCCGGCGGCACCGTCACCGAGATCGCCGCCACCCGCGAGCAGCCCCTGCCCCGCAATCTGCGGTCGTTCAGCCAGCGGCTTTCCGGCAGCCGCACCCGGTCGCTGCGGTTCGACAGCGGCATCCGTTATGAAGTGAGCTACCACATCGAGCGGCTGGAGATGGAACTGTTCCTGAACTTCCACCGGGAACTGCTGATGGACCTGGGCCGCGTCGAGTTGGCCCACCGCTTTCCGTCCGGCAACCGTTTCGCCCCGGAACCGCTGAGCCTGATCCGCGCCGACGCCCAGTCCGACAGCCTGTTGCTGCACTCATACCACACGTTTCCGGAGAGCTGCGCCGTGGTGAAGAGCCAGTCGCTGTTCGAACTGGAGTGAGCGCATCAAACAACTGTACGACGGCCTTCCGAGGCCGTCGTGCTGAATGTCGATCACAGCGACGGCCTTGGAAGGCCGTCGTACAAAAACGTATGCGGAGATTGATCATGGTCCGACTACTCGTGCTCTACGGCCATCCCAAAGACCCGGAAGCCTTCGACCGGTATTACGAGGAAATCCACATCCCGCTCGCGAAGCGGATGCAGGGCTTCACCAAGTGGACGATCGGGAAAGTCCTCGGCACGCCGGACGGCAAGCCGTCGGACTATTACTACGTCGCCGACCTGTACGCCGAGAGCCGCGAGGCGATCGAAGCGATTCTCGCCACCCCGGAAGGAAAGGCCGCCGTCGAGGACGTCCCGAACTACGCCAGCGGCGGCGTGACGTTCGCGTACTCGGAGGTCGAAGACGTGATCTGACTTCGCAACCCCGGCCACCCGCCGTCGGTACGTCAGCGGCAGGCGAACAGCCGGCGGATTTTGATGCAGAAGTTGCGGGTGCAGGTTTTCGTGTCGATCCACAACTGTTCGCAGCGGTTGTCGCCGACGGAGTGTTCGGGCTCGTCCTCTTTCAGCTCGACCGCGCACGCCGCTTCGTACAGGCCCGACCGCAGCACCCCCTTTGCGAGGCTGGCTGGCGTGACTCGCGACGGTCGGTTTGCGGTCATCAGCCGGCAGGAGATCAGAGCGTCGGTGATGTATTCCGAACAGTGCACGCCGTCGGACCGCATTCCGGTGAAATGGTGTTTGATCGCGTACCGCCGGCCGAGTTCGCCGTCGAGGTGCTGCTTGAACAGCTTCGCCCGCTTGGGAGAATACGGCTGCTTCGGGTTGAGGACGTAGATCACGTTGGGGCTTTCGGCGTCGAGGTAGTCTTCCATCGTCCGCCGCCGCACGCCGTGGCCGTTGGCGCTTTCGTAGACGTAAACCCGCCCGTTTTCCCGCGCGACGGCGGCGACGTGTGTGTACCGCGAGCAGGTGAAGACCTTGACTGCCACGCAATCGCCCTTGCTCACCAGCAGCGTCCCAGTCCGCACCTGCCTGGCCAGATCGGCGGCTGCGGTGGAGGGGGACGTGTACGTCGCGCTGGAAGGTACGCTGATCGTAAACGCGGCGGCAACGAGCAGGGCGTGCATGGCGTGCTCCGGTTTCGGCCGTAGGTCAGGCTTTCCAGCCTGACCGGGCGGTGAAAACGTATTGAAATTGCGACAAGCAGCCGGTCAGTCTGGAAAGGCTGACGTACGCGGACGAAACAACTTCCGTGCCGTTCGTCGCCGGTTCCAATCGAGCATCTACTACGGTGGAACGCACAAGCGGCCGGAATGGTTCACGCCGATTGTCCTCATTCTAACGGGCCGGAACGCATCGGCTACCGCAAACCCGGACCGCGAGTGTGGTGAGACTCTTGTAATTCTTGCAGCGCTCGCCGTCGTTTATGCAAATTCTCGCGGCGATCGGCCGGCGTCGGCTACGAACGCTCACGATCGTCCCAACGCACTCAGCACGGCGGCGTCGACCTTCTTCCGCAGGTCTTCGGGGTCGAGGCTGGTCGACGTGAGGGACTGAAACTGCTTCCCGTCGGGACCGTACAGCCGGTACATGGGAAAGCTCGGCACGGCGAACTCATCGGGCAGCGTTTCGGGATCGAGCTTCTCGCTGGCATAGAAATTGACGACCCGCGCGTTCGACTTCGTCAGAAAGCTCAGCCCCCGGTCTCGATTCCCCAGCGTGTCGACGCACATCGACACGACGACGAGACCGTCTCTGGCATGTTTGCGGGCGAGCTCCAGCGTATGCGGGAACGCTTTCCGGCAGGGGGGACAGTCCACGAACCAGTAATCCACCAGCACCACACGCCCCTTCTGCGTGGCGATGAATTCCTGCAGCTCCTTCGGCGTGACGTCCTTCAACTCCACCGTCTTCGGCGGATCATACGGCTTCAACTTGACCGCCGGCTTCACGGGCTTCCTTTCGTCCGGCTGTTTCGGCGTCGTTTTCTGTTCGGCGACGGGGACAGTCTTCGTTTTGACGCCGTCGGTCTTCGCGGGCGACTTGTTGTCGCCGCAGCCGTTCAGCAATGTTGCCAGCCCCACGATCGCCGGCAGCGCGACACCCATCCTGAGATGAGGGATGAGAGTAAAGAGTTGAGAGTTGAGGAAGAGTCGAGAGTCGAGGGTCGAGAGTCGAGAGCCAGAAGCGGTTGTCGGCACTGCGTTTTCCGCTTCGCGCCTTGTTCCGATCTCCGACCTCTGTCCGCCGACCTCCGCCTTCCGCCTTCCGCCTTCCGCCTTCCGCGTGGAATCCATCGAGAGTCGTCCCTTCTGTTCCGTTTCACTTTTCACTTCGTTTCGTACTCGATCTCGCACCCGAACTGCCGCGTCTCCGCGACTTCGGGCGTCTTTCCCTTGAGCAGCGCGTCGACGGCCTCGCGCAGGGAGTGCTCCTCGACTTTCGCGGCGTCTTTGTTGTCGTCGAACGCCCCCATGTACGCAACCCGCCGCTTACCGTCGAGCACGAAGAAATGCGGCGTGTGCGTCGCCCCGTAGGCGCGGCCGGTTTTCTGCGTCGGGTCGTGCAGGTAGGGGAAGCGATAGCCCGACTTCTTCGCCCGCGCCTGCATCTGCTCGAAGCCGTCGGCGGGAAAGCGGCTGCTGCTGATCGCCACGAACTGCACCCCCTTCGCCGCGTATTTCTTCTGGAAGGCGATCATCCGCGGCTCGTACTGTTTTGCCATCGGGCAGTGGTTGCAGATGAACGCGACGACGACCAGCCTCGCCCGCTTGTAGTTCGCGAGGCTGTGCCGTTTGCCGTCGACGTTCCGCAGCGACGCGAACGCCGGCGCCTTGTCGCCGATGCTCAATACGCGGTTGAACTTTCCGGCGGACGCCGCGTGCGGCGCGAGTGCGACGATCGCTGCGACGACGAGCAACTTCCAGCGTGCCACGGGGAATGCCCTCGGAATTGGAAACGAACACGCATGACGATGTGCGAACTCACTCAACTCACTCAATTGTCGCGACCCGCCCGGCGATGGCAACCGAACGGCGGCGCGCCGATCAGCCGGCGGGCGCTAGCGCGTGCCGGCTGATGAAGAATCCGGGCTGATATCAATCAGCCGGCGTCCTTCGTACGCCGGTCACGTTCACGCCGCTGCCGATGATCAGATTGTGGTGGTAGATCCAGCGGTACAGGCGGCCGGTCTTTTCCGGCGGGAGCACGGTCAGGTCGTCGTAGCCGGCGGCTCGGAACCAGTCGCACAATTCGGCCGTCGTGTGATGGTGCTGGAATTGCGGCGCGTACCAGTCGAACGTGTCGCAAATCCGGTTCTCGCGGCAGGGGTGGTTGCTGAAGTTGACGACCTTGTTCAGCGTGCGGTTGACAAGCGGAATCCCCCCCAGCCACGCCCCCAACCGGCACCAGCGCTCGAGCTTTTCCGGCGGCATCCGCGTCGTGCGTCGGCGGAGCAGGGTGTTGATCGCTTCCTGCCACCACTGGTTGCGGCGATACAGCCACACCGACAATCGCCCCCCCGGCCTGACCATCTTCGCCACCGCGTCGAACACCGCCCGCGTGTCGGCGTCGTGGTGCATCACGCCGATGGAGAACACGAAATCGAACGACGCCTCTTCCAGCGGCAGCTTCTTCAGGTCGGCCTGCAGGAAGCAGACGCTCCCCCGGCGAGCCGGGAGAGTCAGCGACCGGAGGTCTTCGTCGGCCGTCGCCGCGTGCGGGGTTTCCCTGCGGTCCAGTCCCGGCCACCCGATTCGCAACTCTGCACACAACTTGGCCGCCTTGTCGACGGCCGGAGTGTGATCGACCCCGACGACGTCGGCCCCGGCTTCCCCCGCCACCCGGCAATACCGCCCGCCGCCGCAACCCGCGTCGAGCATCCGCAGGCCGTCGAGCGTTTCCACAGCGACCCCGGTTTTGGCTTGGAACGTTACCCGATCTTCGTCGTCGTGGGCGACTTCGTACCGGTTCCACTGCAGCCCGAAGCTCGCGAGGTGCTCCGGCTCGACGAACCGCGGAATCCCGTCGCGAACCGGAACCCGCCTCGCGCAGGCCGGGCAGCGAAGCGAATCGCCCGCTTCCGTTTCGAGGGCCGCCCGGCACTCCGGGCAGACGAGTGGCAACGACAGAGAGGTGTTCAAGCGACTCAAAAGCTGCGTTGACCGATCCCCGCGGTCTGTTAAAATGCCCGTTTCGCGGAGACCAGCCAACCGCGAACCTACGCTGTGCCGCCAGTGTCCTTAACGGAAGCCGACGGCACCATCCACCATATCGGGGCGTGGCTCAGCTTGGTAGAGCGCTGCGTTCGGGACGCAGAGGTCGCTGGTTCAAATCCAGTCGCCCCGACTAACGTAAACTCAAACCGATCCGCGATTTGCGGATACCTGCCGAGACCGGCAGCGCGGCGTGAAACTGGTTATCTACCACGTTTCTACCACCGAAAGGGGGAGCCGCGATGCCGAAGGCCCGCCAAAAGCCGGCGTATCTTCTTCACAAGCCCACTGGTCAAGCCCGCTGCCGGATCGGCGGGAAGGACATCTATCTTGGGCTGTATGGCACGCCCGCCTCACGTGAGCGCTATGACGATTTGACTCGCGATTGGGCGCTCCGGAACGGCGACGTGAATGCCTACGATCTCACGATCGACGAATTGGCGATCCGTTTCCTCGAGCACGCCAGATCGTACTACCGGCGAACGGACGGGACACCTACCGCCGAAGTGACTTCGCTTCAGCACGCCATCCGACCCGTCGTGCGGATGTTCGGACGACTTCGCGCACGTGACTTCGGTCCTCTGAAATTGAAGGAAGTCCGTCGGTCGATGATCGACGCGGGGCACTGCAGGACCAATATCAATCGAATGGTGGATCGAATTCGCCGGATGTTTGCATGGGGCGTCGAGAACGAACTGATTCCGGCGGAACGTTTACAGGCACTGCGTGCCGTGCCGGGTCTGCGAGCCGGCCGCACAAAGGCTCACGAGTCCGCACCCGTGGCCTCCGTCCCGGACGACGTAATCCATAGGACCCTGCCGCACCTGACCAGCATCGTCGCCGACATGGTGCGGCTGCAGTTGCTGACCGGTGCGCGGCCGGGCGAAATCTGCAGCATCCGACCGGGTGACATCACGCGCGGGATCGACGGCGCCTGGGTCTACCGGCCGCGACATCACAAGACAGAACACCGTGGCAAAGAGCGTCGAATCTTCATCGGTCCGCAGGGGCAGGCGATTCTGAAGCCGTACCTCGACCGCGATCCCGAAGCGTTCTGCTTCTCGCCGGCGGAATCGGAGACCGAGAGAAACGCGACGCGCAAGAGGAAACGGAAGTCGCCCATGACTCCGTCGCAGGCCGCTCGAAAGCCGAAGGGCCGCGATCTGCGGGACCACTACACGAAGGATTCGTACAACCGCGTCATCCAGCGGGCCTGCGAAGCCGCGTTCGAGATGCCGACTGAACTGCGCGACGTCGGCCGCACCGTCAAAAGAATGGAGGACGCCACGGACACGGAGCGGAAGGCCGAGCGGAAGCGGCTCTCGAAAGAAGCGTCGGAGTGGCGGGCGAATCATTGCTGGTCGCCGAATCAACTCCGCCATTCCCGCGCCACACTGCTGCGGGAGAAGTTCGGGATCGAAGCCGCACAGGTCGTGCTGGGCCATTCGGACCCGAAGACGACGCTCGTCTACGCCGAGGCCCAGTTCAGCAAGGCCGCTGAAATCGCGAAGGCGATCGGGTAGAATTCAGCATCGGACAGCGGGTCGCTCCCGCGTCGTTCAACCCGTGCTGCGGTCTCTGCATCCTGTACCGCGGCGCGGGTTGGACAGTCCGACTGGACAGGATGCACGCTCATGCTGATCGACAACATCAGGCGAACCCTCGAACTCGCAGCAGATGATTTCAGGGCCGCGTCACGGGATGTTGGAGCATTGGAAGTTCAAATGCTGCAAATCCCGCATGGCGAGGCTTTCGACATCGAACAGGAACGCACGCGACGCAAGCAAGGTGCAATGTCGATGACGGGCATCCCATACGACGGGCCGAACGGCCGCGTTCATTGCTTGAGGGTGTTTTCTTTCGCCAACGACCAGCGGTTGGAACGGTTTCAGGAACTCGCACGCCGCGTGATGCCAGTAGTGAATCAAGCGTTTCGAGCAACCGGAGTCAATCGCGAGCCTTTGACATCTGCACGCGATTGGCTTTCGCTTATCTTCGATGCCGGGTTACGACCGCATGCCGGATTCGCGCTACGAATTGACGAAGAATTGCAAAGCGATGAAGATTTCGTCCGATACACGAATGGGAAAGCCAACCTTTACGACCTCAGGTTCAGGGCGACATCTTTGGACGTGTTCCTCGATGCGGCCGAGTTGCTGCGGATTGTTGCTGTGCGGCCGGAACGAACCGAAGGTGATGAAGAATTCAGCAAAGCCGGCTATCTCGACCTTTTGGTTGACCAAGAGAAGAGGACCATTCGACGTCGAGGACATGGTGCTATTGTGGACCTGGGTACGTCCGTCGTCGGGTGGCATATCTTCAGCGTGCTGTTTAATGCCGGTGAATCCGACGTTGCGGAGGAAATCCTCAAAAGCCGTTATCCCGGCGAGTGGGACGGGCGACGCAACGCCATCAAGGAACTTCGTACCGCGCTCATCCCGGTGGGAGTCACCGTGCAGCATCGAAAATGGCGCCTGATCGAGGCGGAGCGAACGTAAGATGTTTCTTACGTTTCGTAATTTGCCGTCTTACGATCGCTTTCTACCTTCGACCTCGTTGAGTGTTTCCACACCCTCACGGAGTCGAAGGATTCTTTATGCCCCTTACGAAGTCTCAACCTGCCCCCCTCGATCTCTCCGAACATGACGACCTGCGGCCCGTCTCGCTCCTGGCTAGGGAGTTGACCGGACGCCGGCCCAGTCCCGCAACCATCTGGCGGTGGTGCGTCAAAGGGACTGCTCGCGCCGGTCGTTTGCCCGCCCTCACGGTCTTCGGCAGTTGGCACTCGACCCGTGAAGCGCTCGTCGAGTGGCTGCGCCGCGGCAGCGAACGCAGCGCGGTGCCCAACGACCCGCCCGCTGATCGGCCCGCGTCAACCGAGCGGCGACTCAAGGAAGCAGGTTTGCTCTAAGGGGGGGCGAGACGATGTGTGCTGACAAGAAGTGGAGTCGCGTCTCTCGCGCCTATCCGTGCCCCATTTGCGGGAAACCGGACAACTGCACGGTCTCAGTCGCCGGCGGAGTCGTTTGGTGCGGCCGCATTTCCGACGGATCGCTTCGGCAGAACGCGGGGGGACAGTTTCTGCATCGACTGAATGATGCGTATGTCCCCAGGCTGCCGCCGGCGATCGAGAACCGCCCCGCACGCGATTTTTCTGCGACGGCAAGGCTGTTCGCAAGGGACGCCGCTGCATCCCGCGCCGATCTAGCGGAAAAGCTCGGAGTCGCCGTCACCTCACTGGTCGATCTGGGCGTTGGCTGGGACGCGGCCAGGCTCGGCTGGACTTTTCCCGAGCGCGATTCCGGCGGCAAGGTGATCGGGATCAGCGTCCGCTACCGCGACGGATCAAAGCGGCGGATGGCCGGCGGCAAGGCCGGGCTGACCTATGCCGACGGTTGGTCGATCGACGATGGGCCGATCCTGCTCGTGGAAGGAGGGTCTGACACGGCGGCATTGATGTCGATCGGTCTGAACGCCATCGGCCGGCCGTCCAATTTCGGTGGGGTCAGGTTGCTGATCGACGTTTTGCGCGGGCAGGCGGACGACCGCGAAATCGTGGTCATCGGCGAACGAGACGAAAAGCCCGATGGCCGTTGGCCCGGCCGCGAAGGTGCGATCAGCACCGCGAAGCAACTGGCCGAACACCTGGAACGGCCCGTCGCTTGGTCCCTGTGCCCTGACGGTGCAAAGGACGCCCGCGATTGGCTGCGTTCGATGCCATCGCTTCCCGCAGACCGTCTTGCCGATCTCTTCGTCACCGGCCTTGAGCGGACGGTGATGGGTCCGCCGATCACGTTTCATCCACCGCGGAACACGCAGCCCGTGCAGCCGGTCGCCGATTGGCGTGAGGCGCTGCTGCAGGCCCGACTGCGGTCATTTGCTCGTCCTGGTTACTACGTCGATGCGAGCCCGACGGGAGCCGGAAAGACACACGTCGATTTCGAGGCCCTGATGCACATGTTCCGTGGGGAGGCAGCATGAGAGCACTGCTCGTCTATCCCACGCACGCGAACTGCCGCGAAGTCGAGGAGCAGTACCGCGCCGCCGATGTCGATGCCGTCTGTTATCCAGAGCGCTCGACAATACGCGCCGACGGTGCTGCGGCGAACTGCTGGAATTCCATTGCGGACCAGGCTGAGTCGATTGGACTGCCAGTCGTGAAGGCCGTCTGTCCCACGTGTCCTCACCGGGGATGTTGTAAAAGATCCGGCTACCTCTGGGAACGGGAGGCGTCCCGGCGCGCAGTCGTGGCGATCTGCACGCATAAACGGGCCGAACATACAGGACTCGCTGAATTGTCATCCGGTCGCGACTACATCGCGATCCACGAGAACCCCGTCGGACTTTTGCGTCCCAAAACGACGGTCACCGAGTCCGACTTGCTGCAGGCGCGGCTCGTGGTTGATCGCGTACTGCATGAATCCGCTTTCCCCGACAGGATGCGAGACTGCCTGCGGGTCGATGACGATGGCAAAGTCTACCGGAAGGAGGAACGAGGCATCCGCCTGCGGCGGCAGCTCGAATTCTGCCAGCATCTCGCTCGCGTACTCGACAATCTATTGAGCCGGATGCGAGACACGCGGAACACCGTCCGGTGGACTCCCGATGACTTCCGGAAGCGTCCAATCGGCGTCGAGCGGACCCTGTTACGCGCTTCATGGACGACCAAAATCACGTTCTCCGGGCCGGCCTGGCAGTTTCTGCTCTCGGCCGCCGCCGGCGAATTGTGCTCGGCGGCGATCATCGTTCACCGTCAGTTTGGGGAAGGAGGCACAAGATCCGTTGAGAAATCGGTCATCGGTGTACGCCACAACGCTCCCCCTGCGGTGTCAACGACGTGGTTCAACGACGCGACAATCACGGCTGACCGGCTGCAGATGATTCTGAACCGCCAGGTTCTGGACGCGACGCCTCTGGGCCGGCTGGAGCTTCGCTGGAAGGCGGTCCAGATCCTCCGCGACATCACCCGTCGCCAGTCGAAACGAACCGTGGCCAACGTGTTGCGAGGCGCCATTGTTGACCGTCCGCAGTTTCGCCGGATCGGTGTCATCTGCCATCGACCTCACATCCCGGCACTCTCGGCGCTCGGTTTGTCCTTGGAGAGCCGGATCGTCCGATCGACTTACTTCGGCAGCGGAGAGGAGCGGTCGTCGAACGCGTGGCACCGGGAGTGTGATCTGATCATCGTCGCGGGAACGCCTCGCGTGCCGCCCAGAGCCATTGCCGAGTATCTGGTGCAGGTTGGGGAGATCGATGCCGCCTGCCAACAGCCGGACTGGGGGGCCGTGATCTGGCGCGGAACGACCGAATCCGGCGAGTCCGTCAAGGTGAAGTCGTTGGGCTACCAGGACGAGGCGTGGCAGCGAGCCTACCGGGAACTGGTTCGCGCCCAGCTCGTGCAGGCTGTCGGCCGGGGGCGAGGGATTCTGGAGACCGGGTGTGAAGTTCTTGTGCTGAGCACCGAGGAATGCGGTCTCCCGATCTCGGACGCCGGGCTGGAACCCCTGAACGAAACCGGTGCAAAGGTCTGTGAGGCTCTGAATCGGCTAACGATGGAAAACGCTAATAAAGATTACTTAGGGAATTCCATCGTTAGCACTCCGGAAATCGCCGGCGCGACAGGGCTGTCCGCGGTACGCGTTCGCGAACTGCTTCGCAGCCTGGAGCGCCGCGGCCTCGCCCGGAAAGTGGGTGAACGTTCTGGATGGCTGCCAGTTGTCGGAAGCGATGCAGATGCTTCGGGACGTGCCGAGTCGCACGAAGGGCATCGCGTCTTCCCCGGTCCAGGTTTTGGCTGTGGGGGGACCGAAGAATGACCACCACGGCACAATCGCTTACTCGGCGTGAGAAGTCGGATCGTGTGCGATCCGAGTTGCTGCGTTCCTGGCGGACGTCCAGCGACAGAGAGATCGCCGCGGAGATCGGGGTCAGCAACCGGACCGTCTCCCAGCACCGCAAACGGCTGGAGGAGCAGGGCGAAATCCTTCCGCGGCTCGAAAGTACACACCCCGTCGAGGCATGCCAGCGCGACGTGTGTACTTCGGCGATCGAGCCGGCCCCGCTGAACGACCAGCTCTATGATCCCGTGGATGAATCGGAGCCGTCGTTCCTGGCGCTGGTGGAGGACGTCCGTGAGAACGGCATCCTGGAGCCGCTCGTGGTCAGCGGCGACGGCTACATCCTGTCCGGCCATCGCCGCCACGCCGCCGCACGATATCTTCTGCTCAAGCGCATTCCAGTCCGTATCCGGTACGACGTCTCGTATGAAGATGACCAAGACGAGTTCCTGCGGCTGCTGGCGAGCTACAACCGACAGCGGGTGAAGACGGCGGCGGAACAACTCCGCGAGGAAGTCGTGTTGATGTCGGACGCGTCGTGTGAACGGGTCCGTCACTATCGACGCGATGCGGCCGCGGTCAATTCCGACGGGGTGGTCGAACTGCGGAAGCGCAAACGCCGCTCGGCCATCCGTGACAAGATGGAACTGAGAAACGCGATCGTTCGCGTGGTCAAAGAGGAAAAGCGGAACTGGCCCCTCAGCGACCGGGCCGTGTTTTACCGGCTGCTGAACATCGCAGACCTGGTGCGCAACGACCGGACCCGCGTTCCCTTCGAAAACAATTCAGCCTGCTACGACGACGTGACCAACATGCTGACGCGGCTTCGTCTGGACGGCTCGGTCCCCTTCGAGGCCATCGCGGACGAAACGAGGCCGGTCGTGAAGTGGGATACGCACCGTTGCGTCGGGGATTTCGTCCGGAGGGAGTGCGACCGGTTCATGACGGGCTACTGGCGCGACCTGCTGCAGAGCCAGCCCAACTGGATTGAACTGCTGGTCGAGAAAAACACCGTCGCGAGCCAACTGCGGCAGATTGCCGCCAAGTACACCGTGCCGATGACCAGCGGAAGGGGCTATTCGTCGCTGCCGCCGCGGAAGGCGATGGTGGATCGGTTCCGCGCCAGCGGACGTGAAAAGTTGATCGTCGTCGTGACCAGCGACTTCGATCCCGAGGGCGAGGACATCCCCGGCAGCTTCGGAATTTCCCTGCGGGACGACTTCGGCATTCCCGCCGAACAGTTGCGGATCGTGAAGGCGGCGCTGACGGCGGAGCAGGTCAAGACGATGAACCTGCACGAAGGCCAGCTCTCGAAAGAAACCTCGTCCCGCTACCAGCAGTTTGTAGCGAAGCACGGCGACCGGGCGTGGGAACTGGAATCGCTCTCGGCGGATCAACTGCGCGAGATCGTGGAGGCTGTGATCCGCGGCGTGCTCGACCTCGATGCGTTTGAGGCGGAAGTCGATCGCGAGCGGGACGAGCAAGGCGAACTCGACGAGAAGCGCCAGCGGTTGCGGCAGACGCTGATCGACGACGTGGACGACCTCGCGTGAATTACGGGAGACGGTAGACCGCGATGACAAAGACAAGAGCACAGAGCCGCCAGCCAGCGCAACGGGGGGCCGTGCGGAGGGTCGCGCCCGACGCCCCGACGTCGCGTGACGATCGCCCACGTCGCGGCCTTTCGCCGAGGACCGCCAACGGGGCGACCGTGCCGTTCCCCGGCCCACGGGGCCAACGTGCGAACCCCGATAGTTCCTTTCGGGCGCTCTCTCGCCGGCAACGCCCGCGAAACCGTCGCACCACCGGGCACAGTTTGTTTTCCCTGTCCGATCGCAATCCTGAGGAAGTACGATGGTTCGAAACGACGCCCACCCCGTACAAACGACCGCCGGAACCGGTGGTCATTCGCGGTCGATCGATTGGTACGCCGAGGGGCAGGCCCGCACCGTCGCCGTCGGCGGCGTTCAGGTCACGGTGCAGTTCGTGGGACGGAAAGGCCGGCGAGGGCGGATCGCAATCACCGCTCCACCCGGCGCTGACTTCTACATGCCAAACACAGGCGACCCTGCGGCGGGTCTTGGAGGGTCCTGAATCGCAGTTCGCGGCCTTACCCCAAACGAAAGTCCAAATCTCGATGACGCACTTCCGCAGATTCTGCGCGACGAAGGCCCTTCATATCACCGCTTCACTCCCTCCGGGCCGCCGAGAAGTGACCGAGCATCGCATCCCACACCGCGACGCTATTCAGGCTTCACTCCCTCCGGGCCGCCGAGAAGTGACCCCATGAATTCCCGCATTCGGACTGGGATTTGGGTTTTGGCTTGCGTTCGCCTAGAATGTCTGCGCAGAATAGCCCGTCGGCCTTGACGGATGCCCGGTTCTATCCGATAGTCCCGTCCCTTTGGCCGTTGGAATGGCCACACCACTGACGAGCACCTTGAGACAATGGCCAAGAAAAAGCCCTCTCCGAGGAAATCTGGGAAGGACGGGGAGTCCCAAAAGAGCGATCAGAACGGGAAGCCGAAGAAGCCAGAGTTCGAGCGTCAGGTTCCGATTGAGCATAAATTCGGCACTGACGTCCTCCCCATCTTCTCCAACCACTTCGTGATTCGCCACGAAGCCGGTATGTTTCACCTGTACTTCTTCCATACGCGAGGGCCGATGATCCTCACCGATGACGAGCAGGAGCGGAAGAAGCTGCTTGAACAAGTAGAATCAGTCCCATCGAACTGCGTTTCCCACGTCGTCGTTACTCCTGACGATCTTCGGAAGATAATGGGGGCGATGGCCATAAACTTCAGCAAATCCCAAAGCAAACAGCGACCGGATGTGGAATCCAGTTAAATGAGCACTACGACGCCGCTTTCTGTTACCGATTTCTCGACTGCTGCCGAGAGTCATACGCCGATTCCCATCGGAGAAGAGGCAACGTCTGTGCCGGCCTACGTTCAAGGGATAGCAACATCAACTCACTCGCGGATGCCATTGGAGTCGCCGCCAAAAACAATTCGGAACATGCGCGATGTGACGGCCATGATTGTCGCTGAGCAGGTCGTCGATTTCTGCAATGCGCACGGCGATCTCATTACGAATCTACGCCTTCAAAAACTGCTTTACTATATCCAGGCGTGGTTCCTGGCACTGCACAACGAACCACTCTTCAGCGATCCGATTGTGGCATCGGCAAGTGGACCGATACAGGAAACTGTGTTCTCTGAATACCAATATTGCGGGATTGGACCTATTGTAAGACCCAGTCGCGGACGACAAGTTCCAAAAAAACTCGCTGGCCACATCCAAGATGTCATGGAAGCATACGGCCATCTTAGCACGTTTGACTTGGAGCGCGTGTCAAAATCTGAGGAACCGTGGCGCTCGGCACGGCAGAACTTGGACCTTGGAGATGCAGCAAGGCCAGTGATTCCGATGGAAGTGATGAAGCGATTCTACGAGCAGAAGCATCGTGATGCCGAAGAAGAAGAAGAATAGGCCACCCAAGCCAGTCGTGCCAGAAGGACGGCTGGCAAAACAAGAGCCGCCGAAGGGCAATCTGCTGTTCTCGTTTAGATACGTGGATGTGTCGAACGAGAAGTTTCGACTGTCGAGATGCAAGGACGGCTATCTCGACAAGTTGGTCGAGAGGCTCCAGGAGATTAGCAGGCACCTGACAACGCAACTTCAAAGTGATCAAGGGTTGCGGCGAGTGCTGCGCTCTCACTCGTTTGAGTTTTCACGGTCCACTGAACCGGCTGGTTTCATACATGTGCGACCGCCCGACATGTGGGCTGGTCGCGAATGGCAGTTCTCCATTTCAGTAAACGAGCATGGTCGCATACACGGATTCATAGATGGCGATGTGTTCTACGTTGTGTGGTTTGATCCGGATCACCTCTTGGATCCGAAGCGAGCCTGACGGTGGTTTGCCGTGTCCGCCGTCGCATGCATCGAAATGACACGCAAACCGCGCCGTTCCCTTGAACGGAGAACGGCCCGCGTCTTGGATGGCGCAGCCGTCTTACAATCTGCCGGAGGGGTCCGCGCGCTCATTGACGCGGACGGGTTCAACTCCCCCGGTCTCCGCTTTGCTGTCCAGAACGCTTCAGTTCGGGCTACGCCGCCCGATTCAGCCAGGCCGGCAAGAGGGGCGGCTTGCTCGTATGCCAGTTTTTCCGCGCTTTCCGTCTGGAAATAGAGCCGTGCATCCTGCGCGCACTTCTCCTTCGGTGGCAGTCCGATTCTGGGTTTGGATTCCATACCCGACGGCGATGAAGGACCGCCTGACGTCAGGTCATTCGCTTTGCACTTTCGGATGACTGAATGTGTGACATTACAAGTACTCGGTAATACGCTTGGCAAGATGCTCTCCATCGACCGCCGCGACATGATCAACGATGACCTGTCGCTGTTCGATGACACAGCCCGCCCGCTCGGCCGTTCGGCGATGCGTTCGCCGTCCGAACTGGTCTTCAAGGTTTTAGCACCGTTCGATCAATTACTGACGGGATTCGGCGCGAGAATCGTGGGTTGCAACAGATTTCCCGCCTTTTGCCGGACACTTATTGATCGAACGGTGCTTACCGGCAATTACGATGAAGGGGCCGGCACGGCGCTGGCGTCTGGATCGCTGGCGACCGGGCTGGCCCGCAGATGGCGCAGCGGGACGACGAGAACCGCGATCTGGACATCCGGGCTCGCACACTGCTGGTCCCGCCGGAACGGCAGCAGTCGGCGAAGGAACTGCTGCAAAGCGACTTCATCCAGCGGGCTAACTACGATCTGCCGACCGGCAACCCGCTGCGGAACGCCGTCGCGCTGGACTCCGAACCGCGCCTCTCGAACGCGCAGCGGTTCACCGGCACGTCCGCCAAGGCGTGGTATTTCTTCGCCGGCCCGCAGGACGCCGCGCTCGTCGTGGCCTTCGTGCAGGGCAAACAAAGCCAATTCTTCGGGCTCGAAGCCGATCCGAACAAGCTCGCCGCGACCTGGCGGCTGTACTTCGATTACGGCTGTGCTCTCGGCGACTTCCGCGCCGCCTACAAGGCAAAAGGCGAGGCGTGATCCGTGCTGGACGGGCGGCACGGCCGGTTTCTGCACCGACCGGTCGTGTCCGCCCATGCTTTTTCTCTGGCGAACGGCAAACCAATGACGGCAACCGTAGCACCGAAGCGCATTGGGAAGTTCGAGTTCCGCGTGGCGGTCTCCGAGAAGAAGACAGACGCCGAACAGCGAGCGGCGGCGATGACGACCTGGCTGCTGGCACAATGGAAGCGCAAAGTTGCTCTACACGAGGAAGAACCCTTTGAAAATCCTGTCAATGCATCGAGCCGGTGTATCGACTTGCATTGAACCGATGAAGCCACCGAACTCCTCTGCAACCTTCCGGAAGATTTCCTGGTCGTTTGTGATGAACCACGACGCTTTCATCGCAGCCGCAATCGCAAGGTGCCGTTCATCTGCACGCTGAAGGCCGAGGCACCGAACCTGATCGATGAATCGTTCGACGTCCGCCGGTTCGGATGTCGTGGCCGCATCCGCCAACACATCATACGCCTCAAGCTGGCATTGGCTTGGTCGTCCTCGATGAAGTTCGTCCAGAAGATGGCCTGATGCGGCGAACTCCCAGTGACCAAATTGCTCGAGTTCGATCAGTTTCTGCAATGCTTGAAGTTCACGGACGAGGGGTTTGTTACGAGCGGGCAACAATTCCCCTCGAAATAGGAACCCCTCGTAGTCTGCACAATACTGGACAATCATGGCGTCGAGGTAGATGAGCATCAACGTCCCTAACTGTCTGCGAAACCTGGCTCACTGGGTTTGCTGGAAGTATATCGAACGCTCCGGCAAATCCACAAAGTGCCCGGTCAACGCCGTGCACGGCTGGAACGCCAGTTCGACCGACCCGAACTCCTGGTGCACGTTCGATGAAGCGTTCGCCTCCTACCAGAAGTCAGACACGCTGGCCGGCGTCGGGTTCGTGTTTTCCGCGGATGACCCGTTTTGCGGCATCGATCTCGACGATTGCATCGACGCCGAGGGCAATCTGCTCTGGGGCCGCGACATCATCGAGATGTTCGACACCTACACCGAGGTCTCGCCGTCCGGGCGCGGCGTCAAACTGGTCTTCCGCGGCCGCAAACCGCCGAACGCCCGCTGCAAGGCGGACTGGTTCGGCCAGGGCGAAGTCGAAATCTATGACAGCGGCCGTTTCTTCTGTATCACCGGCCAGCGCTTCCCCGGCACGCCGGCCGAGGTCAACGACCGGCAGGACCAACTCGACGCGCTGTGCAGCCAGTTGTGGCCGAAGTTCGAGCGACAGACGGATGATCGCGTCGAGCGCTGCCTCGAAGCCATGCAGCGGATGCGGATTATCGATCACAACGACGGTTCCCACCGCCTGCACGCCGCCTGCTGCCGGGCGGTCGAACACGACCTTTCGGACGCCGACGCCGTGGCCTCTGTACGGGCGTATGCGGCCCGGTTCTCGTTCCCGACGGGATTGGTCGGATTCGGAAATCCTTCGCCGGATACGCGACGCTGAGGGCCTCTGCGACCGCGGTGTGGCGTTGCGGGGACCGGCGTCGCCAATCGTCGTGCCGGAACCCGTCAGCGTGCGGCAACTGCTGCTGCGCTATCCCGAACTGCGCCCGCCGGTCATTCACGGCCTGCTGCGCCGGGGAGAGACGGCGAACATCATCAGTGCGCCGAAGATCGGGAAGTCGTGGTTGGTCACCGACCTCGCGCTGGCCGTGGCAACCGGACGCCCGTGGCTGGATGAGTTCGAGACCGAAGCCGGCCACGTGCTGATCATCGACAACGAACTGCACGGCGAGACGATTGCCAACCGCATTCCGAAGGTCGCCAAGGCCCGCGGCCTCTCGGTGGATGACGTCGGCGATTCGGTGTGGGTCGAGAATCTGCGCGGCCGGCTGAGGGACATCATCTCGATGCGGGATTACTTTCACGCGCTCGACCCCGGCCGCTTCCGGATCATCGTGATCGACGCCTTCTACCGTGCCATGCCGGCCAACATGGACGAGAACGACAACGGGACGATGGCCAGCGTTTACAATCATCTCGACGCCTACGCCAACCGGCTCGGCTGCTCATTCGTGCTGGTACACCACAGCACGAAAGGCAACCAGTCCGGTAAGGCGGTCACCGACGTCGGGGCAGGCGCCGGCAGCCAGAGCCGGGCGACGGATACGCATCTCATTCTGCGGTCGCACGAAGAGACCGATTGCGTTGTGCTGGACGCTGCCGTGCGTTCCTGGCCGCCTGTCGAACCGCGTGCGCTGCGGTGGACGTTCCCCGTCTTCACGCCGGACGATTCGCTCGATCCGACGGCCCTGAAACGCGAACGCCCGCGTCGGCGCGCCCGCGCAGAGGCGCGCGAGTGCAAGCCGGAATGGGACGTGGAGAAGTTCGTGGCGGATTTCGTGACCGCCGAACTGCAGGACAAACTCACTATCATCACCGCGGCGACGGAAGCCGGATTGTCGGAACGCAAGGCGGAACGGCTGCTTAGGCAGCGGCGGGAAAATAATCTACCTGCGAAACCGCGTTTTGTGGTAGAAGTGGCGTTTGGGAGTTCCCCGTCAGTTTCAACAAGCACGCAGTCTCAAGGAAGAG
>Ga0268386_10000171_pt1 | contig 39043 bp, 40 predicted proteins | sample RVTome_15_FD_200260 | JGI IMG/M metagenome (GOLD analysis project Ga0268386, IMG submission 200260) | Soil microbial communities from uranium-contaminated site in the Upper Colorado River Basin, Wyoming, United States - RVT150D86... ... | reverse complement strand
CGTCGAGCAGCAAAGGACCGTCCGTCTGCGTGATCACCGCCTCGAGACTGTCGGCGGTGCCCGGCGACCCGGGAAACGTCAGCCGGTAGCCGCCGAGGCTCGTGCTGCGCGGCGGAGGCGCCGTCAGTTCGCGCACGTCGATCGTGCCCACCGCTGCGACCGGCCAGTCATCCTCGAGCACCAGGCTGGAGAGATCGGCCGCAATCTGTCCGCGCCAGTTGCGTGCGAACGGGACACCGAGCGCTGTGAGCGAAGCCAGCGACATGTCGGCCCGCGCCGATTCGAGTTGCAGCCGGCCGGACCAGGCGCGTGCAAAGTCGCTCTCGATGCGACCATTGGTTGCGACCAGCACCGCGTGGCCGGCGAGCGTACCTCGCAGCAGAGCACCTGGCCGCAGCGACCACTGCAGATCGCCTAGATATTTACCGCGCGCGGCAAGGCCCTGCGCCCGACCAGACCAGACCGTGCCACCGACCGCATCGGCCGTAACTCCGTAGCGCGCGAGGCGACCGACGGCGACGCCGGCGGGCAGGGTGGCGATCACGAACACCGCTACCGCGAGCAGGCCGAGAACGATCAGAACAACCGGCCGCCGCGACCTGCGGCGCGCTGGCGGCGCGGGCGATCTCAACTTCCCGCCGGGTGTGCGAGCGTGAGGCTGGCGTTGACCAGGCCCGGATTGCCGGTAGCGTCGAAGTTCGCAGCCTCGATCGCGACGCCATGACGCTCCTGGAGCCGTCCGAGCCACTCGACCAGGCTGTCGAACGCGGCCGCTTCGAGCCGCAGGCGAAGCCCGGCCTCGCCGTTCGGGCTCTGGTCGCGGAGTGCCGCCCCGAGACCGGCCTCGCGCGCGGTGCGATCGACCAGCACGACGAGCGACTCGCCGGTCGGCACGTCGGCCGCGCCGCCCGCGGCCGCGGCGGCGGTGACCGCCGGCGCGACCTGGCGCATCCACGCAAGATCGGCAGACTTCTGCTCGACGCGGGCCTCGCGACGCCCCGTCATGCTCTGCAATGGCAGCACGAGGACGAGATAGAGGAGGGCCGCTGCCGTCAGACCACCTGCGCCCAGGACGAGCGTGCGTTCGCGCTGCGATAGACCTGCGAGCCAGGTTCGCAGCCGGCCGGGGTATGCGTCCAGGTTCATGCGGGTCCGAACTTGAGTTGCAGCCGGCCTTCGACGACGTCGCCGCGCGGCGTAGCGGACGTCAGCTCGGCGTCGATCCCGCTGCGCGCCATCGCCTGCTTGATTCCATCGAGCGCCTCGACCGTCGGCGCAACGAGGCGCAGATCGAGCGCATCGCCGCGAAGGTTGATCGCCTCGAGCTTGCCTGCGGGAGCGCCGGCCATCGCCTGCGCGAGCGCCGACAGCGCCGGCAACAATGCACCCCGGCCGGACCCGCCGCCACCCAGCACGCCCTGCATCTGCGCGCGCGGATCGACGACCGGCTGGCCGGGTAGCGCCTGCTGAAACACCTCGGTGATCTGCGCGTCGAGGCGCTTCTCGGCTCGTGAGAGCTTCCACAGCGACACGGCCTGGACCGCCACGAACGCAAGGAAGCACGCGGCAGCGAGCGCGGCCGGCAGTCGCCAGCGCTGGAGGCCGACATTTATCGAACGGCTTGGCGCGTAGGTGCCCTGGAGGAGATTGACGGCATTCGTGCCGACCGCCTGCGCGGCGAGGACCGGCAGCGCGCCCTCGGTCATCAGCTTGACCTGCAGGCTTGCTGTCCGCGGACGCAGTCCCTCGATCAGCTCGCGGTTGGCTTCGTACTCGACGGGTGAGACGAAGAAGGTGACGTGCTCGCGCGGACTCGCCTCATCCACGGGTGGACCAAGCGCGACGTCGAGCGCGGTCACCAGCGGTTCGGCGTCGAGCACGAAAGGCATCGCGTCAGCGCGCCGCACGTAGAGGGCGCTCTCGTCGAGCAGGAGCGTGCAGCCGTGCGGCACGACCGGCACCACTGCCGAATCCGCATAGGCCGCCTGCGGCGCGACACCCGCCGAGAGACAGGTTTCGTTCCACCGATCCATGAGACCGCGCGCCACCGCGGCGACCGGCGTGCCGATCGCGGAGTCCGTGCGATTGCCGATCGCGAAATGCAGCGCGTCGACGTCGGAAGCCAGGTGCTCTTCGAGCGCGAAGGGCACGGCCTGTGTCACGCGCGCGCCGCCGCGCAGCGGCAGCTCGGGCTCGGCAAGCGTAACCTCGGAGCCCGGCACCAGGAGCAGCACGCGCCGGCCATCGACGAATGGCAGCGCCTCGGCGACCGCGCCCGATCGCTGCGGACCGGATCGCGCCCCGTTGGCATCGACGATGAGCCACGACGCCGGCGCCTCCGGGGCGGCTCGGAGCCGTATCACCAGTGTCTCTGCCATCGAACCTCGACGATGCTATTCGCTGCCGAAACTGCGCAGGATCGTCCGCACGGGGCCCTGGTCTGCGCGCGCGAGCAGACTGTACAGCGTGAACTGGGTAGTGCCAATAGTGACCCACACGTTGGCGCGGAAGTAATTACTCGATTCTGTGAGCGACTTCTTTATCTCGGCGAATTCCCCGGGGTCGGCTATCACGCCTGCCATGTCCTCGAGGTCAGGGAAGCACCGCTCCGTCCGGCGCTTCGCCAGGTCTTCCGGACTCAGCGAGAACTCGCGGACGTTCTCCTTGAGGGAGTCGAGCACTACCCCCGAGGCCGTGCAGACGTTGAGTGGCGTGCCGACCGGCAGGGCCGTGACGTGTGGCGCGAGCTTTGCGTAACGCTCGGCGCCGAAGCCGTTCAGCACCATGAGCTCGCTCGCGCGGGTGATGGTCATGTTTGCAGTGCGATGTGGCGGGGTGAGCGATGTGTAAACGGAGTCCTCCGCGCCATCGGGAAACCCGGGTTCGCCGTCTATATCGACCCAGTCGGCGATCGCCGCGGCCCACGACGGCTCGATCTCGAGCATCGCGAGGATGCGTTCGAGCTGCTCGACCGCGGCCTCGTTTGTGAGGCCCTCCGGCGTCCTCAGGTTGTTCAAATTGAATCTGCCCTGCATGTCTTCGAGACGTCCCTCGACCGTGCCGCCGTCGTCGAGCGGGAGCGGCGGCAAGGGCTTCGCCCAGGCTTCGCCGAAATGGTCGGTCTCGGACTCCTGCCGATCCTGGCGCAGGAAATCGGCGGCCCAGGCCTCGGCGCCGAGCGCGACCTCGTAGGCCTGGTCGAGCGCGAACAGCGTGGCGCTCCGCCGCTGATCGAGGTAGCCGCGAAAGAACACGCTTGTGGCGAGCATCGTGCCGAGTGCGACGATCAGCACCGCGGTAATCAGCGCGACGCCGCGCTGACGACGCTCCGTGCTCATCCGTGTCATCCGGCAATCTCCACCAGGCGCCGGATCTCGCCCCAGTCCTCGAGCTCGATCACGATCTCGATCGCGGCTGGGCGGCTGCGCGCGTTGCGTCCGCCGACCTGCTGCGCGGGCCAGCGGTCCACCCACTCGCGGTTGGCGGTGAGGAAGCGGAAGCTGATGCCGCGCACGCCATCCAGCATCCGGACCTTGACCGGTTCGACGACCAGCGTGCGGTCGAGCGCCGGCCAGTGGTCGCGCCACAGTTGGTCGTCCTCGACCCGGTAGCCCACTCGCTGCAGCGTCGGCCGCGGAAGACCGGCGGTATTGCTCCACCCCGCGCGCGTGAGCTGCACGCGGTACTCGAGCGTGTCGGTCGCCTGCAGCGCGGGCATGTACCCGTCGCCCAGCGGCTCGCGAACCGGACGCGGCTCGAGCTGCTCGATGTCCTGGCAGAGGGTCTGAACCGCGCGCTGCACTTCGCGCAGCCGGCTCAGTCGTTGTTCCAGGTATTCACTTTGTTGCTGCAGCTGCGTATAGCCGGTGAGCGCCAGCGTGCTGACCACGGCGAAGATCGCGATCGCGACCAGCATCTCGAGCAGCGTGAATCCGCGGGCGGATGATGGCGCGGCGATCATCACCGCTCCTCGTCTGCGGGTGGCTCTTCCGGCGGCTCGGCGGGGGGATTGGGTCCGCCGGATTGATCGCTCGGCGACGGCCCGCCCTGGCCGGGCCGCCCGTCCCAGAGGACGTTCGACGTGCCGGCGGGCGCGATCGCGGTGCCGTAGAAGCCGATCGCGGTCGCGAGCGTCGCGTCCTCGGGCGCATCCGCGAGCCCGATGCCGACGTCGAAGCGATGCATGCTCTCGACCGTGGTTTCCGAGACCTTCACGGTCCACCGCCAACGCTGCCCGGCGTAGTCGATCACGTCGGAACTGGTCCCCACCTCCGGCGGCGAGGTCATGAGTCGCCGCTCGGTGATCAGGTTCATCGCGATCCAGTGCGCGAGCGTCTTCTCCCGGAGATACGTGCCGTTGTTCGCCGCCTGGATCACGGCCTGGATCACACCGAGCATACCGAGACCGACGATGACCAGCGCGGCGAGCACCTCGATGAGCGTGAACCCGCGCAAGCGCCGCGCGCCTCGCAGGGCGGGCGAAAAGTATCGCGGTGACGCGAGACGCCTCATGGCCGCCGCGGCGTGTCGTCGTGGACTTCGAAGTTGCCTTCCATCGAGCCGGCGATGCGGCGGATCTCGTCGGTGCCGTCGCGACGCAGCACCAGCTCGAAGGGAACGACGTCGCCCGACGCGAGCACAAGGATCTGGGGCTCGGCCGGCTCGTCCTCGGTCGGCGCCGTACGCGGCTTGAGCTCGATCTCCCGGGCTTCGAGCCGCAGCGCCGCGTTGAGGCCTTCCGGCAGCGCGCGTTCGCGGAGCAGCCTGTCGCCGACGACCGGTTCCCAGGCGGCCACGCGACCGTTGTAGCGCAGGAAGTCGTAGCCCTGCCTGTCGACGCGCATGCCGACGTCGCGGCCGTCGAGCATTGACTCTTCGCGCGCCTGCGCGAGCACCGCCTGCAGGCGCCTGGCTTCCTCGTCCATCTGGCGATCGCCGCCGAGCACGCTGGTCGAGACCACCGCCATGGCGGTGATGATGCCGATGATCACGAGTACGACCAGTACCTCGAGCAGCGTAAAGCCCGAGACGGGGAGACGGCGCTGCGGACCACTCGGGTCCGCGGGGTCATTCCTCGATATTCCAGTTTCCGATGTCGGCATCGGGGCCTTCGCCGCCCTGCTGGTTGTCGGCACCGAGCGTGTAGAGATCGTAGTCGCCGCCGCGCGTGCCGGGCGAGATGTAGGCATAGTCGTTGCCCCAGGGATCCTTCTGCAGCGACCGGACGTAGCCGCCCTGCTTCCAGTTGCGGATGTTCGGGTCGGCGGGCTGCTTGACCAGGGCTTCGAGCCCCTGCTCGGTGGTGGGGTAGCGGAAGTTGTCCATCCGGTACAGATTCAGCGCTGTTTCGAGCGCGCGGATGTCCTGCTTCACCTTGGTGACGTTGGCGTCGTCGATCCGGCGGATGACGTTCGGCGCGACCAGCGCCGCCAGGATGCCGAGGATCACGACCACGACCATGATCTCGAGCAACGTAAAGCCGGCGGAGGCGGGGCGACGCGCGGGCAGGCGGTGCCGCGCGATGCCTGCATGGCTGGCATCGAGATGGAACGTCGTCATGGTGCGGGGCTTTGACGGTAGAGTGCGCGGATCATAACAAATCGGATCGTGAGCCCGACGCGCAGCCCCGCGATGCGACCCAACCCGCGTTTCCGTCCGCTCGACTGGCTGCTGCCCGTCGCGATCCTGATCGTGCTGCTCACGGTGATGCACGGCGGGGAGCACGTGGTGGAGGTACTGCGCTACGAGCGCGAGGCCGTGCTTTCGGGCGAGGCCTGGCGTCTGCTGACGGGCCATCTGGTTCATGCGGACGGATCGCACCTCATCTGGAACATCCTCGGGCTTGCGCTCGTGTTCGCGCTCTTCGCCCGGGAGTACTCGCCCGGTGAATGGGTCGCGGTGATGCTGGCTTCGACCGCGGCCATCGACCTCGGGTTCCTCGCGTTCGAGCCCCAGATTGCCTGGTACGTCGGCTTGTCCGGCGTGCTGCACGGGCTCATGACCGCAGGCCTCGCGGCGTGGCTCAAGGCGCGGCGCGATCCGCTGACCCTGATCATCGCGGTGGTCTTCATCGGCAAGCTGGTCTGGGAGCACTTGCGTGGCCCCCTGCCGTTCACCGCCGGGTCGCTCACCGTCCCGGTCGTACACGAAGCTCACAGTTACGGCGCAATCGGTGGCGCGCTGTGCGCGATGGTCCTGCTTGCGCGGCGGGGGCGGGCGCACGCGCCGCTATAATCCGCCGTCTCCGCCCGCCCGTCGGATCATCGGCTCATGACCCTGGCAATCGTCTTTCCCGGACAAGGCTCGCAGTCGGTCGGCATGCTCGCGGCGCTGGCCGAGGCGGAACCCGTCGTGCGGCAGACCTTTGCCGAGGCATCCGGGGTGCTGGACTACGACCTCTGGGAGCTGTGTCGGAACGGCCCGGAGACCGACCTCGGCGCCACCGAGCGCACACAACCCGCGATGCTGGCAGCCGGCGTTGCGACATGGCGCGCGTGGCGCGCACGCGGCGGACCCGGACCTCAGGCCATGGCCGGCCACAGCCTGGGCGAGTACACGGCACTCGTTTGCGCAAATGCGCTCGATTTCCGCGTGGCGGTGGCCCTGGTGCGTTTTCGCGGTCAGGTGATGCAGGCCGCCGTGCCGCGCGATGCAGGGGCGATGGCCGCGATCCTGGGGCTCGACGAAGCTGAGATCGAAGCGGCGTGTCGCGAGGCCGCGCAGGGCGAGGTCGTCGAGGCCGTCAACTTCAACGCCCCCGGCCAGGTGGTCATTGCCGGGCTCAAGACGGCAGTGCAGCGCGCGATCGAGGCTGCAAAGGCGCGCGGCGCCAAGCGCGCTGTGCTGCTCCCGGTGAGCGTGCCCTCGCACAGCAGCCTGATGCGGGGCGCGGCGGAAAAACTTGCCGCACGGCTCGCGGAGACGCCCCTCCAGATGCCCGATGTTGCCGACATCTACACGGTCGGCGTGCGCACGCACGAGAGCGAGGAGGGCATTCGCCGCGCGCTCGAGGAGCAGCTCTTCAGCCCCGTGCGCTGGGCGGACACGGTGCGCGCCATGATCGCGAAGGGCGCAACGACGCTGATCGAATGCGGGCCGGGCAAGGTGCTGACCACGCTCAACCGAAGGGTCGAGCGCCGAGCGGATCTCACCATGCTCGCGGTCGACGATCCAGCAACGCTCGAAGCCGCACTTGCGGCCTGCCGGGAGAAGGGAGATGTCTGAGAAGGCGACGGCGGTGATCACCGGGGCCTCGCGCGGCATTGGCCGGGCGATCGCGCTCGAGCTCGGCCGGCGCGGGGCGCGGATCGTGGGCACCGCGACCACCGCCGGCGGCGCCGCCGCGATCAGCGAGTATCTCGCTGCGGCCGGACTCGCTGGCCGCGGCGCCGTGCTCGACGTCGCGAAGCCCGATTCGGTGGAAGCCTTCTTCAAGGAGCTGGACACCGCTGAAGGCACGCCCTCGATACTCGTCAACAACGCGGGCGTGACCCGCGACGGTCTGCTGATGCGGATGAGCGCCGAGGACTGGCACGCCGTGCTCGAGACCGACCTGAGCTCTGTCTATCGCACCTGCAAGGCGGTGATGCGCGGGATGATGAAGGCCCGTTACGGCCGCATCGTCAACATCGCCTCGGTGATCGCGGTGATGGGCAACGCGGGGCAGAGCAATTACGCCGCGGCCAAGGCGGGGATGATCGGCTTCAGCAAGAGTCTTGCGCGCGAGGTGGGCTCGCGTGGCATCACGGTCAACGTCGTCGCGCCAGGCTTCATAGCCACCGACATGACCGGCGTGCTCGACGAGAAGACACGCACGGCGCTCCTCGCACAGGTACCGCTCGGCCGGCTGGGATCGGTCGAGGATATCGCCCACGCCGTCGCCTATCTGGCCTCGCCCGAGGCCGGGTACATCACTGGCGAGACGTTGCATGTCAATGGCGGTATGTACATGATCTGATTCGATTATCGCGCCAATTGGACCCTCATTCCGCCTTTAACTTAGAATACGCGCCCCATGCCGCCCACCCAGCGTGTGACGGCGTGCAGATCCGTTCCCCACATAGGACTCCGAGAACATGAGCAGCATCGAAACGCGGGTGAAGGCGATCGTCGCCGAGCAGCTAGGGGTCAAGGAAGAAGAAGTCACCAACGACTCGTCTTTCGTCGATGACCTCGGCGCAGACTCGCTCGATACCGTCGAGCTCGTGATGGCGCTCGAGGAGGAGTTCGAAACGGAGATCCCAGACGAGGATGCCGAAAAGATCACGACCGTGCAGCAGGCCATCGACTACATCAACGAGCGACGCGCTCAAGCCTGATCCATCACCACTCGTGGCCAGGGATGGCACGAGCGGCCTGGGACCGCGCAGCCAGCAGGGAGACGGAGCTTGACCAGGCGCAGAGTCGTCGTTACCGGCCTAGGCATCGTCTCGCCGATGGGCAGCACGGTGGCCAGCGCCTGGGACGGCATCGTCAACGGCCGAAGCGGGATACGCACGGTCACCAAGCTCGACGTCAACGCCTTCCCGGCGCGCATCGGCGGCGAAGTCATCGGCTTCAACGCCGAGGACTACATGTCGCCGAAGGACATCCGCAAGTTCGACCCGTTCGTGCCGTTCGGATTCGCGGCGGCAGTGCAGGCAGTCAAGGACTCCGGGATCCAGGTCACGGAGGAGAACTCGGCGCGGATCGGCGTGGCCATCGGGGCGGGAATCGGCGGACTCTCCACCATCGAAGAGAACACGGCGAAGTGGCTCGAGGCAAAGTCGCCGCGCAGGATTTCCCCCTTCTTCATTCCCGGCAGCATCATCAACGCTGCGGCCGGCCAGGTATCCATTCATTTCGGGATGCGCGGCCCCAACCTCGCACTGGTCACGGCCTGCACCACCTCGACGCACTCGATCGGCATCGGCGCGCGCTGCATCCAGTACGGTGACGCCGACGTGATGATCGCAGGGGGCGCCGAGATGGCGTTCACGCCACTCGGTCTCGGCTCTTTCGGGCAAGCCAAGGCGCTTTCATTGCGGAACGACGAGCCCGAGCGCGCGAGCCGGCCGTGGGACCGCGACCGTGACGGCTTCGTGATGGCCGAAGGCGCGGGCGCCATCGTGCTCGAGGAATACGAACAGGCTCGCGCGCGCGGCGCGCAGATCTACGCCGAGCTGATCGGGTTCGGCATGAGCGGCGATGCGCATCACATCACGGCGCCGCCCGAGGACGGGGAGGGCGCGCGTCTCGCGATGTCGAACGCGATCCGCGACGCGGGAATCCCTTTTTCCGACGTCGATTACATCAATGCGCATGCGACCTCGACAGGCCTCGGTGATCTGGCCGAGACCGTTGCGATCAAGCGCACGCTCGGCGAGCACGCGAAGAAGGTTGCGGTGAGCTCGACGAAGTCGATGACCGGGCACCTGCTCGGCGCCGCGGGCGTGGTCGAGGCGATCTTCTCGATTCTCGCCATCCGCGACGGCATCCTGCCGCCGACCATCAATCTCGAGAACCCCGACGAGGGCTGCGATCTCGATTACGTGCCCGGAGCTGCACGCAAGGTGCGCGTCCGGGTCGCGCTGTCCAACTCCTTTGGCTTCGGCGGCACGAACGGCAGCCTCGTGTTCCGTGCTCCGGACTGAGCCTGCCGGGCCGGGATCGTGCCCGGTGGAGTTCGCTACGTCACGGCACCGCGCATCCGAGGGCTTCGAACTGCACGACGATGCGCTGCTCGAGCTTCACGAGCGCCACCACGATCGCTATCCGGTGCTGCTCGAGAGCATCGGCGGCGGGCACGCCATCGGGCGGCACGACCTGCTCCTCGCGCTGCCCGATGAGCGGCTCTGCCTGAACGGTGAAATGCGTCTCGAAGGCGCGCGCCGCTCGGACGGCACGAGCTTCCTGGCGTCGCTCGACGCATGGTGGCGCGATGAGCGGTCGGTTGGCCCTGCCGCCGGATTGCCGTTTGCGGGCGGCTGGTTCCTCTACCTCGGTTACGAGCTCGCCGGACAGGTCGAGCCCAGCCTGCGCCTGCCGCGCTCACGGCGAGCCGCTGCCTATGCCTGGCGGATGCGCGGCGCGATCGTCCGAGACCGTCAGCACGGCCGCGCATGGGTGGTCACCGAGCCCGAAACTGACCCGGCGCTCGAACAGGCGGTTGCGCGCGATCTTGCGGAGCTTCGCTCCGCACGCCGCATGGGGCCGGCGCGCGGACCGGCGGTCAGTGGCGAGGTACACGAAGAAGAGCCTGATCGGTATCTTCGCGTCGTCGAGGCGGCGCTCGAGGCAATCGGCCGCGGCGATGTCTACCAGGCGAATCTGTCGCGCCGCTGGCGCGCGCAGCTGGCTCCCGGGATCGACGAAGGCGAGCTCTACCGGCGGCTGCGCGCGGCCAACCCGGCGCCCTTTGCCGGCATCGCACGCCTACCCGGGTTCAGCGTGCTGAGCTCATCGCCCGAGCGCCTGCTCAGCATCGAGAACGGAATCGCGAGCACCCGTCCGATCGCCGGCACGCGGCCGCGCGGAAGCGATGCGCGCAGCGACGCCCAGCTGAGGACCGACCTGCGCCTCAACGAAAAGGAGCGCGCCGAGCACGTGATGCTGGTCGACCTGGAGCGCAACGATCTCGGACGGATCTGCCGCGCGGGCAGCGTGCGCGTCGACGAGTTCATGACGATCGAGAGCTATGCGCACGTCCACCACATCGTGTCGAACGTGCGCGGCGAACTCGCCGACGGCGTGACGCCGGGCCGCGCGATCGCGGCGGTCTTTCCAGGCGGCACTATCACCGGCTGCCCGAAGGTGCGCTGCATGCAGCTGCTGGCGGATCTCGAGGCCGAGCCGCGCGACGCGTACACGGGCTCGATAGGCTACCTGAGCGTCGACGGAACGCTCGACCTGAACATCCTGATACGCACCATCACCGTCGATGATGGCGCGATCGAGTTCCGCACCGGGGCCGGCATCGTGGCCGATTCCTCGCCCATGGCGGAGCTCGAGGAGACACGCGCCAAGGCGCGCGGGCTGCTGCGGGCGCTCGGGAGCGACGCCTGATGGGCCGGCGACTGGTCAACGGTGTCGAAGCGGGTGCCGTGGCGGCCGACGACCGCGGCCTGCAGTACGGAGACGGCCTGTTCGAGACCATGGCCGCCCGCGACGGGCGAATACGTGCGTTCGCGCTGCACATGGCCCGGCTCGAAGGGGGATGTGCGCGGCTCGGGATCCCGATGCCCGCGCCCGCGTTGCTCGAGGAGGAGTGCCTGCAGGTGCTCGAAGATCTCGGCACCGGTGTGGTCAAGCTCGTGGTGACGCGCGGGACCGGTCCGCGCGGCTACCGTCCGCCGCGCGAGCCAACGGTGACGCGCGTGGTGATGGCGAGCGCGCTGCGCGCCGCGGCCGCGGCGGGCGAGGGCATCGTCGTCCGCGTCTGCGAGACGCGCCTTGCGCGCAACGCCAGGCTCGCGGGGATCAAGCACCTGAACCGCCTCGAGCAGGTGCTGGCCTGTGCCGAATGGGACGACGCTGAGATCGCCGAAGGGCTCATGCTCGCGACCGACGATCGGGTGATCGGCGCGACCGCGGCCAACATCTTTCTCGTGCGTCATGGCCGGCTGCACACGCCCGAGATCCGTGACTGCGGCGTTGCGGGCGTCATGCGCCAGCAGGTGCTGAACCTGGCGAAGACACTCGAGCTCCCGGTCGAGGTCGGGGATTTCGGCTTGCCGGAGCTTCGTGCGGCGGACGAGATCTTTCTCACCAATGCGCTGACGGGCATCCGGCCGGTGATCGAAGTGCCGGGCGAGGGTTCGTGGCCGCATGGAGAAGTCACGCAAAGGCTGCGGACACGTCTCGAGGCGGCGGGCGAGCCGGGATGAAGCGCCTGCTGGTCGCGGTCGTCGTCATGGCGTTGCTCGCAGGCGCCGCGGCGGCGCTCGCGTTCCGACACTGGCTCGCGCAACCGCTTGCGATCGGCGATGCGCCGGTCGAGATCGAGATTCCGCGTGGCCAGCCGCTGGGAGTGACCGCGCGCGAACTGGCCCAACGCGGCTGGCTCGATCACCCGCGCCTGCTGATGGCCTACGCCCGGCTCACCGGTTCGGACGCACGTGTGCGGGCCGGGGAGTATCGGATCGAGCCCGGTACCACCCCGGCCGGACTGCTGCGCCAGTTCGCGTCCGGCGCCGTGCTGCGGCACGCGATCACGATCGTCGAGGGTTGGAATTTTCGCGATCTGCGGCGGGCGATCGAGCGCGAGGGTCGGCTGGGGCAGACCCTTCGCGGCCGGGAGGAGGCCGAGGTGATGCGCCTGCTGGGCGAGCCCGGGCAGCATCCCGAGGGACTCTTCTTTCCGGACACGTATCTCTTCGACAAGGGCACGTCGGACCTGGAGATCCTGCGCCAGGCCCGGGCGCGGATGCAGAGCGAGCTGTCAGCTGCATGGGACGACCGCGCGGACGACCTTCCGATCGCAACGCCCTACGAGGCGCTGATACTCGCGTCGATCATCGAAAAGGAAACAGCGCTCGCGGAGGAGCGCGCGCGCATCGGCGGCGTATTCGTGGAGCGGCTCCGCCTGGGAATGCGGCTGCAGACCGATCCGACCGTCATCTACGGCATCGGCGCGAAATTCGATGGCAATCTCCGTCGCTCGGACCTGGAACGGGACGGGCCCTACAATACCTACGTGCGCGCCGGCATGCCCCCGACACCGATCGCCCTGCCCGGAGCCGGTGCGCTGCGCGCCGCCGTGCGGCCGGACGAGCGCGGCGAGCTTTACTTCGTCGCGACCGGGCTTGGCGATGGGAGCGACAAGTTCTCGAAAACGCACGCCGAGCACGAGCGCGCGGTCACCGAGTATCTCGGCCGGCTCCGCCAGCGAAGCCGGGGGCGCTGAATGCGCGGCCGATTCATCACCTTCGAAGGCGGCGAAGGCCTGGGCAAGAGCACCCAGGTCGACCGGGCCGCCACCTGGTTACGGGCGTGCGGCCGCGAGGTCGTCGTCACGCGCGAGCCCGGCGGCACGCCCCGCGCGGAGCGCTTGCGCGAGCTGCTGCTCGAGCGGTCCGCGGAACCGATGCCACCGGCGTGCGAGCTGCTGCTCATGTTCGCCGCCCGCGCCACTCACGTTGCAAACCTGATCGAGCCTGCGCTGGCGCGTGGCGCATGGGTGCTCTGCGACCGGTTCACCGACGCGAGCCATGCATACCAGGGCGGCGGGCGAGGCATGGCGGAGGCGCAGATCGACGCGCTCGCGAAACTTGCGCACCCTTCGCTTACGCCCGATCTCACGGTGCTGCTCGATGCACCGGTCGCGCTCGGGCTGGCGCGCGCCGGGGCACGTCAGGCTTCGGGCCCCGACCGGTTCGAGACCGAGCGCCAGGAATTCTTCGAGCGCGTCCGTAACACCTATCTCGAGCGCGCCCGCGGCGAGCCCGGGCGGATCCGCATCGTCGACGCCGCGGGGACGATCGACGAGGTGGAAGCGGCCGTGCGTTCCGCACTGGTGCCGCTGCTGACATGACGGACACCGAGAATCAGGCCCGGAGCCGCATCGAGATGCTGCCCTGGCAGTCGGCGGCGCGGGAGCGCCTCGAGACGGCGATCGCGGGCAGCCGCCTGCCACATGCGCTCCTGCTGCAGGGGCCCGCCGGGATCGGCAAGGGGCAGTTTGCCGCGGCGCTGGCGGCGGCGCTCGTCTGCAGCGGTCGAGGAGCGCGGCTGGAAGCCTGCGGCGCATGCGGGGAATGCGCGCTGACGAGGGCGGCATCGCATCCGGACCTGCACTGGCTTCGGCGCGCCGAGGATCGCAAGACGATCTCGGTCGACCAGGTTCGCGAGCTGGCCGAGCGACTGTCCATGACCAGCATGCGCCGCGGGCGGCGGATCGCGATCGTGACGCCAGCGCATGCCATGACCATCAACGCGCAGAACGCGCTGCTCAAGACGCTCGAGGAGCCCGCGGCCGGGACGCTGCTCGTACTCGTGAGCTCTCGACCATCGGCGATCCTGCCCACGCTGCGCAGCCGCTGTCAGCGCGTCGAGCTGGCGCGTCCCGGCGAGGATCTCGCGCGGGCCTGGCTCACCGGGGAGCTCGGCACCGAACCGCCGGCGCGTCTGCTCGAGCTAGCGCACGGCGCGCCGTTTCGCGCGCTCGAGCTTGCGCCACACGCTGCGGCTCTCGACGGGCAGATGTCCGATCTGCTCGAGTCGTACCTCGCTGGTCGACGCGACGTGACGGCGACCGCCGAGGACATGCTGGGCGAGGGGCTGCCTGCACGACTCGACTGGCTGGAGAGCTGGCTCGGGGACCTGGCACGCCGTCAGCTGCTGGCCGATGCGAAGCCGGTCACGCTTCCGGCGCGCGCCGTATTGCAAAGGGTCGGCGGCGAAGTGAACATAACCGCGCTCTTCGGCCTGGTCGACCGCCTGCGCGAAGCAAAGCGCCTGCTGGATGGCCCGGTCGCGGGGCAGCTGCTGGTCGAGTCCTGGCTGGTGGAACTGGCCGGTAGCGTGCGATCGAAAGGAGTGGATGGATGAGCCCTGTCTCGCGGCAACCGAACAAGCCTGGCCTGCTGACGCTCACGATCAAGGACAAGAGCGCGCTGTATCTGGCCTATATGCCATTCGTCAGGAATGGAGGCCTTTTCATCCCCACCAGCAGCAACTATCGCCTCGGCGACGAGGTTTTCATGCTGCTCAATCTGATGGGCGAGGACGAGAAGCTGCCGGTCGCCGGGCGCGTGATCTGGATGACCCCCAAGGGCGCGCAGGGCAAGCGGACCGCGGGCATCGGCGTTCAGTTCAGCGAGCAGGACCGCGGCAACACCCAGCGCAAGATCGAATCGTATCTCGCCGGCGCGCTCGGCGGAGACAAGCCCACGCATACGATGTAGGACCGGGCCGGTTTGGTCCGCGACTCAGCGACAAGCTGGTACAGAAGCACCCGCGGCCCGCGAGCGGACAGACCTTCCTTTGGGACGACCTGGTGCAAGGCTTCGGCGTGAGATTCACGCCGACCAAGACGTCACCGTCCAGTGGCGGGAAAACGGTCGCAAGCCGCGCGTCACGCTCGATCACTGGCCGGCGGTGTCCGTGGATGCGGCACGCGAGTTGGCGCGGCAGCGGCTCTCGAAGGTCGCACACGCCGCCCGCACCGGCGGCGGCACACCCTTGCGCGTGGCGATGCGGACCTGGCACGCGAACGTGACCGCAACCGGCAATTGGCGGCCGCGGTACGCGGAGAAGGTATCGAGCATCATCGGCGCCTATGTCGAAGGTGTAGAAAATTCGCGCGTGAAGTTCTCGCCGGCGGCCCGCACGGCCGTCGAGGCGCTCGGCTCGACGCCGATGGGCGCGGTGCGTCGAGCCGACGTGATGGCCGTCGCCGACAGCATCAAGCCGGGGGCGGCCGCGCAATTCATGGCCGTGTTGTCACCGTTTTTCAACTGGGCGTATGAGCGCGAATGGGTCGAGAACAATCCGTCGCGCAACCGGCTGCGCGTGACGGGCGGCCGTCGCATCCGGCAGCGGCGGCTCACGGATAAGGAACTGCTTAAGCTTTGGCGCGCCTTCGAGATCCAGGGCGATCCCGCATTCGGCGCGTTTCAATTGCTCGTGTTGACCGGCGCAAGACCGGCAAGAGTGATCCGGAGCCGTTCGTAGTCACGCTCGCACCGCAAGCCGTGGCGGCGATCCGGCGGCAGCCGGTGCTCGAAGGCTCGAACACAATCGGGCTCTTGAACATCTTATGGTCTTCCTCGCAATCGCCAGTCGCCGTTCGTTATTGCGCGGCTCGCCAGTTCAAGTCCTCGACGTTGAATTTAAACGTCGGGCTCCCTTCTTGATAGACAGTGGCTGCCAACCGTACTTCCTTTTGCAGCGCGAAGCTGTTTTATCAAGCGTGCGTAGTTAGCGATGAACAGAATTGGGGTGCGGCCACTCGCTGCTTCGTTTGCACTGAATTGCTGAACTTCTCCATCGTCAAACGCAACACTGATGACACAATCGTCGTATCCGCATACGCACTGACCGCGCTCGATTTCTAACAAGGCGTCCTTGCCGTTCCTCGGATGCGACTGTAACCATAGCGTTGCTCGCTGTGCTCCGTCATACGGAAAACCAACTCGACTGTGTTGACGCTTTTCACCCATGCGGTGCTAACTATCTTGCCGCTCAGTTCATCACGATAATCCCGATAGTCCCAAATTAGACCCTCACTTCGCGCCTTGCTTCGCGGGGCCAACTCGGCCTGCTCCTGTCGACGCTTTTGCATCTCCGCTTCAGCCTCTGCCTTGCGCTTCTCCTCGGCGGCCCGCTCTGTAGGCGACATCGCAGCTAACCGTGCGGCCTCCGCGCGCCGCAGCTGGGGCAGGTCTTTGCCGAGTTGGCTATCTGATGCCCCACTCCCGACACTTTATCAGCGCCATGCCAACCTTCGGTCCGTTTTGTTTCTGCACATCATTCGGTTTGTGGAATGGACGGCAGAGGGCCGGCTGCGTCATGCGCGTTCTCTGGGACTGCGCTCTGACAAACGTGCCCGCGAGGTCCGTCGCGAATGATCATAGGAGTTGAACGGGTTGCGCACGTTATCGCAAGCGGGCCGCGGTGAGCAGTTCACCGACCCTCTGGTGGTATAATCGCCCCGAAAAAAGGGAGGAAGCCGCCATGCTTATCCGCGTTGCGTTAATCTGTGCGATTATTTCTGTCGCCGCCTGCAACAAGAAATCCGAGCCGACCGCGCCGGCAACCCCGACCCCTCCGAAGGCAGACGCCATTACGACTACCGAAGGGCCGGTCAAGGTCGGCGCAAACTATGGCACTTTCAGAGCCACCAGCCCCACCGCATTGAAACTTGCCAAGGGGACAACGCTCACCGCGACACCGGAGGGCGCGATTGTCGCGTTCAGGATCAACGACGGTACCGGAGGCTCGATCCGATGCCAGCCTGATAGCGGCTGCACCGGGGCGTGCACATGGGACACCAGCCCGACGGATGCGAATTGTAGCGAAGGTCCCGGCGGCGACGGCCAGACGTGCGCCTGTTCCTGGCACTACCAAGGTCCCGAGAAGGTCTCGGAGTAGGCGATCCGGGCCTGGCTGCGTAGTTCTCTCCTTCAGCCTTGCGACGCGAAGCCCGGCCACGCGCCGGGCTTTTTGTTCTCTTACGACAATGAGGTGGAAGACCGGTTTTCACCGATTCGCGAGATCGGTGTGGTTGGCGTGGCTCCGGTAGAACCGCAGAGGTTGGCTGACACGTTCGGAATGCGCTGCCGTCGTGCTTTCCACCGTTCGTAGCGCAAGGCCTTGGCAAGTTCGGCCCGGCGATGCTCACGGCGGCGACGCAGTACACCCACCGAGACCAACGCGATCATTAGTGTGAGAGACGTCAACAAAATTAGCTGCATTTCCCTAAACTCCGACCGAGTTGCGGCGCTGCGCCTTCTGCGCCCACTTTCCTTGTTCTTGTTGCCGCCTGTCCTGGCGGTTACGACGCTGCTTCATATCCAACCACGCATTTGCAATCTGTGGAACACGTCACAGATTTACGCAGCCGGCGCACCTGCGACTCGACATAATGCTACGTCGCTCGGCTTGCTGCGGGGGCTTCGCTGTGGTGGTCGAATCGGCAGGTGGACTGGGGCGACGATATAGGGCCGGCACTCGGCGGGGTGGCGGCCCTTTTCTTACTTGCGGTTACAAGCCCGCCCACCGGAAGGCGCAAGGAAGAAGGCCGGTTACAGAACGGCTACAAACGAGCACAAGTGACTGATTCGGCGGTGTAGCCCACCCACACGATGAGCGACCCGCCGCGCAGTCCTGCCGGTGAGGTCGCCCCTCACGCGGCCTGTCGCGCTCAGCGGCTGGTTCGCAATCCACACCGCGGTCAATCGGCAGGGGCCGACCGCGCCCCATTTGGGGCGCCATCGTTACGGGTGTTGACGCCCTTTGTCTGATAGAGCTCACAGAAATCGCCGCTGCGCCGGCTGATTATGTTTGGCGGCGAACGACCCGGTATCTGCCCCGGGTCGATGACCGTTGAAAGCACGGATACAGAGCGTGACGACTGCACCCGAGCAACCCGTCAGATCGACCGGGCCGGCACGCAAGCGACCGCGTGCTCCCGCGGTTCATGCGCCAACCGACACCGCTGTCGCCGGAGGCGCTGCCGCCCGGCGCACGTTGCGCGAGCTGCTCGACTCCCTGTCACTCGGGGCCCAGTTCCGACTGGTGGTCATGTTGTCAGTCGTCGTCGCGCTGCTCGCCGCTCAGTTCGTGACCGTGCTGTGGGCAGCCTGGTATGCGCGCCACGACGCGTCGAGATTCGCGCGCACGCTGCCGGCGTCGATCGCCGCCGCCTTCGAGGGACGTGGCGGCGCCGACCTGCTTGGCAGGGCGGCCAGGCATCCGGGGCTCCTGTCCGTGACGGTGACCTTGCCGTCGGGCGAGATCCTCCGCCAGTACGTCCGCGGCGACCAGGTGCCACACGTGGCCGGACGCAACGCGGCCGCTGTCAGCGGTGTCGGCCTGCACCATCGAGTCATGCGGCTTCTGGCGCTGGAGCCTATCCCGCTCGAGGTTCCCGTGCAGCTTGGTCCGCATCTGTCCGCGTCGATGGTTGCCGTGCTGGACCACGAGGCGGTCTGGAGCGCGGCGGGTCGAGAAATCATCCAGCTGCCCCTTGCGCTCGCGATCGGGATCCTGCTGGCGTTCCTGGCGGCCAATTCGCTGAAGCGGCACGTCGTCGAGCCCCTGGCGCAACTGGCCAGCGCAACGCGGGTCGGCACCTGGGCTCCGGGAGCGGAGCAGGGGACGGTCTCGCGGCGACGCAACGAGCTCAACCAGCTTGCCTCCAACTTCGACGCGCTTGCCGACCGGCTCGCGGAATACGAGCGTGACTTTCGTAACGTCCGCATCGAATCGGGGCAGCAGATCATCGAGCGCACGCGGGAGCTGGAGATGCGGCTCCGCGCGGCGGAAGCGATGACGCGATCGAAAGACGAGTTCCTTGCCAACATGAGCCACGAGATCCGCACGCCGATGAACGGCGTGCTGGGCATGGCTGAGCTCCTGGCCGGAACGAACCTCGACAAACGGCAGCAGCGCTTCGTCGAGTCGATGCGCACCGCTGCGCAGACGATGATGCAGATCATCAACGACATACTCGACGATTCGAAGATCGAGGCCGGGAAGCTGGACCTGCTCCGCGAGCCATTCGAGGTGCGTGAGCTGGTCGAGGAAGTCGGCCAGCTCTTCGCCGGCGCGGCGGAGCGCAAACGCCTGGAGCTGATCTGCAGGGTGGAGCCCACCGTCCCGCACGTCGTCATCGGCGATGTGCTGCGTCTGCGCCAGGTACTCGGCAATCTACTGTCGAATGCGGTGAAGTACACGGAGCGCGGTGAGATCCAGCTGCGCGTCGCGGACGACTCGGCATCCGAAGGAGGTTGCAGCCTCGTCTTCAGCGTTGCGGACACCGGACCGGGGATACCGTCCGCCCAGCATTCGGCCGTCTTCGAAGCCTATACGCAGCTCGAGAACGCGACGCGCATCGGGGGCACCGGGCTGGGTCTGTCGATCGCCAGCCGCCTCGTACGGCTCATGGGCGGCGGCAGGATCGATCTGCGGAGCGAGCCCGGCCACGGAAGCACCTTCTCCTTCTCGCTGCCGTACGAGGTTGCCGAGCGCGATCGGGCGAACGTCGAGGATACCGGGGAGTTCAGCGGGCTGCGTGTGCTGGTCGTCGACGACAGCACCCCGAGTTACATGGGCCTCGAGGAGACCCTGAAGACCTGGTGTGCCGAGGTCACGGTGCTCAACCGCGGGCGAATGCTGCCGGAACGCCTGCGCAGCGCCGCGCTGCGTGATCAGCCGTTTGACGTCGTGCTGCTCGACCACGGTCTGCCGGATGCGTCCTCCGCCGAGCTGCTGCGCGAGATCAGGATGGACCCTGCTGTGGGCGGCACCTACGTCGTGCTTCTCACCGCGCTCGCCTTCGACGCGACCTACGAAGGCACGAAGGCGATCGAGCCCGACACTTGCATCGCGAAGCCGGTGCGCCAGGAATCGCTCAAGGGCGCGTTGCGCGCGGCACGGGTGCCCCGCACCGGGACTCCCGGTGTGGCGTCGACTGCCAGCGCCAAGGCCGCCGGTGGCGCGATGCCGTCCCTCGGGCTCGGGGTTCTGGTGGTCGACGACAACGCGGTGAACCGGGAAGTCGCGGTCGCGATGCTGGAAGAGAGTAACTGCCGCGTGACGGTGGCGCACGATGGTCAGGCCGCGGTGCTCGCGGCTCGCGACCATCGCTTCGACGTCATCCTGATGGACTGCCAGATGCCGGGGATGGACGGGTTTGCGGCAACCGCGGCCATCCGCCACACCGAGGCCGAACGCGGCGCGCCGCGGACGCAAATCATCGCGCTTACGGCCAACGTGCTGACGCGCGATCGCACGCGATGCATTGAAGCGGGCATGAACGGTTTTCTCGGCAAGCCGTTCACGGCGGCCCAGCTCATCGGTGTCCTGCTGCCGATCGCCGAGGAACGCGGAACCCTGCAGGCGCGGGAGACGGTCGAGCCGGAAGCGGCGCCAGTAAAGACCGACGTCGTTCCCGTCATCGACGTCGAACCCGAGATGTTCGACCCGGCCGTCACGGACATGCTGGGAGCTCCGCTTTTCGAACCGGCACCGAAGTCATTGTCGCCGGTGCTCGACGGCGAGCAGATCAAGGCGATTCGCAGCCTCGGGAAGCCGCATGTGCTCGAACGGCTCTGTGAGCTGCTGTTCGAGAGTGCCCCGGCGACCATGCAAAGCATCGAGCGGGCGCTGGCGGGGGGCGACCTTGCCGCGGTGGCCGCGGCCACCCACTCGCTCAAGTCGGCAACCAGCAATCTCGGCGGGCGTCGTCTCTCCGAGCAGTTGGATCGCTGCGAATCGATGGCGCGCGACGGCGCCGACATCACGGCAGTTCGAGCGGCGGCCATCGGGCTGCCGCAGTCCTACGCGGCCTTCGAGGCCGCGCTCAAGGAGCTGACCGGCCGCAGGACAGAAACCTAGGAGTGGCTCGCGTGACGCAAACAAACCCTTGCAGCAGCCGGAGCACCGGAGCACGGAGGACTCGACGATGAGTACGTTCCGGGCAAAGACCATTCTGATTGCCGATGACGATGAGGGGCACCTGCTGCTCACGGAGGCCGCGCTCGCAGGCGCGGGGTACGTCGTAGTCACCGCTCACGACGGGGCTCAGGCGGTGACGGAGTTCGCCGCCAGTCATCCCGACCTGGTCATCCTCGACGTGATGATGCCCAACATGACCGGGATCGAGGCCTGCGGCGCGATACGACAGCGGCCGGACGGCCAGCATCTTCCGGTCCTGATGCTGACCGGCCGAAATGACCTGGCGGCCATCAGCGATGCGTACGCGGCAGGTGCCAGCGATTTCGCGCAGAAGGGCCTGAATCCACGGCTGCTGGTAGAGCGGGTGCGCTTCCTGCTGCGTGACCAGGAGCTGCAGAACGATGTCTGGTCAAGTCGCTCGAAACTCCTGCTGGCCCAGCGCATCGCCCGAGTGGGCCACTGGGAACTCGATCTCGAAGGCCGCACGCTGAGCCTGTCACCGATGGCGAGCGCGTTGCTGGCCGTCGATGCAGCATCGCTGCAGGACTACGAGCATTTCGTGACGAGGTTGAATCCCGATGAGCGAGAGGCTGCCCGGCAGGCGTTCCGCGCTTGTGCTGCCGGGGCCGGGGGCTTCAGCTTTGATCACCGCCTGCACGTTGCTCGCGGCGTGGAGCTGTGTCTGCATCAGGAAGGGGAGCTGATTCAACCATCCCGTGGGGGCGATGAGGGTGTGGTCATTGTTACGCTGCAGGATCTGACGCTCCTGCGCGATGCGGAAGAGAACGTGCGCCGGCTTTCATATTTCGACACTGCAACCGGGCTGCACAACCGTCGACACCTCGTCGAGCGGATCACGGACGCTCTCGCGGATACCGACACCCTGGCCTCCACCTTCGGGATCGTTGCGATTCGATTGCACAACCTGGACCGGCTGCTGCAGGCCCACGGTGCGCAGTTCGTCAGCGCGCTCGTGACGGAGGTCGGCAAGGCCGTCGAGGACGAACTGGAGCGCATCGGCCTCGGCGGCCACGTCGTCTGGCGGCAGGGCCTCGATTCGGTGTGCCGGATCGCCGACGGGGAACTGGGTGTGCTGCTGCGCAGCCGGGGGTCGCCCGAGCAGCTGGCGGACGTGACACGCGGAATGCTGACTTCGATTTCGCATCCGATCATGTGTCTCGGTACGGAGTACGCGCCCGCCGTGAGCGCCGGGATTGCGCTCGCGCCCAAGGACGGGGACGATGCCGAGCGACTGCTGACGAGCGCCCACTGCGCTGCCCACGAGGCCATCGACGTTCGGAGCTGCGAGTTCTTCTCGGCCGCGCAAGGTGCGCGCTCCCGGGTGCGGGTGCTGATGGAATCCGCGCTCAGAGGCGCGACCGAACGCCGGGAGTTGCGCCTGGCGTTTCAGCCACGTGTGACGATCGATACGCTCGATCTGACCGGGGTCGAATGCCTGCTTCGATGGGAGCATCCGCAGTTCGGATCCGTCAACCCCGAGGAGTTCGTATCGATAGCGGAGGAGACTGGGCTCATCGACGAGATCGGGCGTTGGGTGATCAAGGAAGCATGCCGACAGCTCGCCGACTGGCGCGAAAGTTTCAAGAGCAGCTTCTTCGTCTCGGTGAAACTCTCAGGCCGGCAGATCCGAGACCCGCATCTGGTGAACTCCATCAAGGACATCCTTGCTGCCACCCAGCTGCCCGCGGACGCGCTCGAGTTGCAGATCAAGGAGGCGAGTCTCATCGACGCGCCCCGGGAGGCGCGCGACAGGCTGAGTGCCCTGCACGGTGCGGGCGTGCGCGTCGCCATCGACGATTTCGGCACCGGCTACTCGTCGCTCGGGTTGATTCGCCGGCTGCCATTCGACTGCATGAAGCTCGACCGGTCGCTGATCGCCGACCTGTGCACCGACCTTGGTGCGATGGGTGTTACTGCAGCGGTGGTCGCAATGGCGCGCGCAATCCGCATCCGTTCGGTTGCGGAGGGAATCGAGGACGAAGCAACTCTCCAGATGATTCGGGCCGTCGGCTGCGACGAGATCCAGGGCTTCTACATCTCGCGGCCGCTGACAGCGGCGGACTTCGAGCAATGGCTGAGTGCCGGCGGCGCGGCTGCGCTCCGCGTGCGGGAGGCGATGGTTCTCGACGCCGAGCTCGAAGCGGACGATTCGCGACCGCGCAGCCTCGGGCGCGGCGGCGGCTGACGCCGCTCCGGCGAGGGAACCTGGCCGTCGATCAGGGGCTCGAGCCCCTCATTTGCCGGCGTTCGTGCCGATCAGGGCCTCGGCGAGGTCCGTCGCGGCGATGCCGCCCTTCAACACGTAGGAGTCGTAGCCCCGTTCGCTCAGGATATAGGCGGCGGCGGAACTGCGGCGTCCGGTGTCGCAGCAGACGACATAGGACACGCCGGTATCGAGCGTCTTGAGCTTGAGACGCACGAAGTACAGCGGGATGTTCAGCGCGTCGTCGAAGTGGACGTGCTCGTACTCGCTCGGCAGGCGCACGTCGAGCCAGCGGCCACCGCGGCCGACAAGCGCCCGCGCTTCCTCGACGTCGACCCATTGCAGCATCGGCTCGTTGAGAAGCGTACTGAAATCGTCCTTGCCGAGGCGCATCACGACGCCGTCGGTCAGCATCGACACGGTCGCGTTGCGCTTTGCGCCGGAGATGAGCGCCTCCTCGCCGAAGGTATCGCCCTTGCCGAGCTCGGCCAGCTTCACGCCTTCTCGATTGAGCGGTGTCTCGCGCGTGACGACACAGCGGCCGTCGACGATCGCGTAGAAGTAGTCGCCTTCGCCGCCCTGCCGGATCACGGTGTCACCCGCCGAGTAGGTCATGCGCTGCATGCGCATGAACACCGCCTGGAGATTAGCCGGCGGGATCTTGTGGAACGCGCGGCTCTGGAGCAGCAGCGTCATCCAGTCGTCGTCGGTGGCGGCGCCCTCGCGCAGATCGCCCACTTCGTACTGGCCGGTCTGGTCCCAGGTGATCAGCACGTCGAGCAGATCACTGTCGATCGACAGGTACTTGATGACGTCGCTCGCCACGCGGGCGCTACAGCGCCGAGGCAGGACCGGCGCGAGCGGGTGCTTGGCGTCCGGACTACCGCCCTTGATCGTGCCGACTACCTTGCCTTCGGTGAGCAGATCTACCGCGCCGGATACCAGGTAGTAAGTTCGCTTCTCGCTGTCGCCTTCCTTGAACAGAAAGCGACCCTGGCCGACCTCACGGATCGCAGTCTTGCGCGCCAGCGCGCGCAGGTTCTCGTTCTTCAGGCCATCGAGCGGCGAGAAGACGCGCAGAATCTTCGGGTCGATCGGTTGAGGATTGTCGGTCATCAGTCGTCCGCGTCAGCGGCACACATGTTCGCCGGCGCAGTGCGCGCCACGTCAGCGGATCGTATCACACGCTTCCGGAGCCGAACGCGGCCCAGCCGGGGTCGGGGCGGAAGCGCTCTCCATATCGCGCCTCGAGCTCCGTGAGTCGCGCGAGCACCTTCGGCACGCCGCGCTCGCGCGCGTAGCGCAGCGGTCCGCCTCGAAACGGCGCGAAGCCGGCTCCGAACACGACGCCAGCGTCGACAAGCTCCTCATCGGCGACCACCCGCTCGCGCAGGATGGCGACTGCTTCGTTCAGCATCGGCAGCATGAGCCGGTCGATGAGGTCATCCGGAATGGCGCTCGACGCAGCGGGCGGCTTCACGGCCTTTCCGTCCCGCCACACGTACAGCCCTTCGCCGCTCTTGCGACCGAGCTTGCGGGCCTCGACGAGCGGCGCCACCGATTCCGGACCGGGTCGTCCGAAGGCTTGCGCGAGGATACGGCCGACATTCAGGCAGACGTCGAGGCCCACGGTGTCGGCCAGCTCGATCGGGCCCATTGGCATGCCGAACTCCTCGGCCGCGCGATCGATCACCGCGAGCGGCACGCCGCCGCGTGCCGCGAGCATCGCTTCGGTCAGGTAAGGCATCAGGACGCGATTGACGACGAAGCCGGGCGCACTGCGACAGGGCAGCGGCAGCTTGTCGATACTGCGCGTGAACGCGAGGGCCGCGGCTTGCGTGGCGGTGTGCGTCCGATCGGAGGCGATGACCTCCACTAGCGGCATCTGCGCGACGGGATTGAAGAAGTGCAGGCCGACGAGCCGGCCCGGGTCGGCGAGCCCGGTCGCGAGCTCGTCGAGCACGATGCTCGAGGTATTGGTGGCGAGGACAGCGTTCTCCTGCAGCTGCGGCTCGAGACGCGCGTAGAGTGCCCGCTTGGCATCGGCGTCCTCGAAGATCGCCTCGATCACCACGTCGGCCCGGGCCGCGCCGCGACCGTCGACGTCGGCAACGAGCCGCGCCATCGTTTCGTCCGCTTCGCCGGGGCGACGGGCGCGCTTCTCGAAGTACGCCCGCGCGCGCTCGAGCGCGGGTTGGACGAACTCGGGCCCGCGGTCCTGGAGCGTGACGCGGTGTCCACGCAGTGCGCACCAGGCAGCGATGTCGCCGCCCATGACGCCGGCTCCCACCACGTGGACTTTTGCGGCTCGTGGGAAATCCGCGCTGCCCTGTCCCTTGAGGCGCTCCTGCAGGAAGAACACCCGCACCAGGTTGCGCGAGGTCGGCGTGCAGACGAGCTCGGCGACCGACCGTGCCTCCGCCTCGTAGGCCGTGCGCGGATTTGCGCCATGGCGCCGCCACAGCTCGACGATCGCGTAGGGAGCGGGGTAGTGCTCGCGCCGGGCGCGGCGCGCCACCTGTGCCAGGATCTTCGGCGCGACGACGCCACGCACCGGCGCCCACGACAGGAACCGCTGCGCCACGGGTGCGCGCCGGCGCGCCGGCGGGTCGAGCGCCATCGAGCTGGCGACGGCGCGCAGTTCGGCGGCCGGCGCGAGCCGGTCGACGAGCCCGAGCGCCAGGGCCTTGTCGGGCCGCAGGTTGCGTCCCGTGAGCATCAGGTCCATCGCGGCGGAGACGCCGATCAGGCGTACCGATCGCACGGTGCCGCCGAACCCGGGATGTATGCCGAGCATGACCTCGGGAAAGCCAAGCACCGTCTTCGGGTCATCGACACACACGCGATGGCGGCAGGCCAGGGCGAGCTCGAGTCCTCCGCCGAGGCAATAGCCGTTGATCGCAGCGACCGTGGGGCAGGGCAGTCGTTCGAGCCGCTCCAGGATCGCGTGCGCGGCACGCACGAAAGGCAGGGCCTCCTCGGGCGTGCCGACCTGTGCGAACTCCCGGACGTCCGCGCCAGCAATGAACCCGGGCTTCCCGGACGCAATCACGAGCCCGCGCGGCGCCTCCCGCTCGATCTCGGTCAGACGCGTATCGAGCGCCTCCATGACCTCGCGAGACAGCGAGTTGGCGGGTGAATCGGCTCGATCGAGAGTCAACCACGCGATGCGGCCGGCATCGACGGTGAGCGACCAGTAACGGGGGTTGCCGTTATCCACGGGATTGCTGCGGCTCAGGCGGCAGCGCGCTGCGCGCCATCGACACGGAAGTCGCAGATCAGCGGCCGATGATCGGAAAAGGTGACGTTGGGGACCTCGAAGGAGTCGATCTCGATGCCGCGCGAATAGAGAATGAAATCGAGCTCGATGCGCGGACGGCGCGCCGGATAGGACGGCAGCCGCTGACGATTGGCGCTGCGCAGCCCGGTCGCCTCCATGAAGAGCGCCATTTCGTGCTCGCCCCAGAAGGTGTTGAAATCACCCGCCACCATGACCGGCTTGGTCGAGCGCTTGACCAGCTCGAACAGGTGACGCAGTTGCGCATGACGATGGCGGAACTTGAGCGAGAGGTGGACGAGAAACACGCACAGGTCGTCGAGCTCGAGCTCGATGATCAGGCGCTTTATTCCGGTGTCGAAGTAGTGGAACCGCTCGCCTTCGACCCGGGGCGACGCGAGGAACGCGTTCGCCTGCTTGCGGACGATGGGCACGAGGGTGTTGATCGAGCTCACGCCGTACTTACACTGATAGGTGGAGTAGTGGCCGAGGGATTTGGCGATCACCTGCGCCTGGTTGACCAGCCCGGTGCGGATCGAGCCGGTGTCGACCTCGATCAGCCCTACAATATCGGGGTCCTGGGACTTGATGAACTGAGTGATACCGTCCAGGACGCGGGGGTTGCTGCGGAGATATCCGGCACCGGGGACGGGCAAATGAAAGGCGGCCCCGGTACCGGTGGCGTACCGGATATTGTAAAGAACGAAGCGCATCGGTCTGGGGATTCTAGCGACCGGTTTGGCATTACGGTATCGGACCTCGCGCTAAACTATTGCCAGTCAGGCGGCAGCGAGTTATGGGAGGCCAGGTGAGCACCGTCACGCAAAGGAACCCGATTCGGCTCTTCGTCTGCCATGTTTGGCGGCCGGACGACGATTACCACCGGGTATTCGAGTATCTGGAGAGCGCGAACAACTTTTTTTATCGCAACACCAGTACGCCGGAAAATCGCCCGCAGGGAGACCGCGAGGCTCTGCGGGAGGATCTGCGCAAGCAGATCAACGATGCCGAGGTTGTAATTCTGACCTCGTCACTCTATCGCCGGAACATCGACTGGATCGAGTTCCAGCTGCATTGCGCCAAGGCCTTCGACAAGCCGGTGGTGGTGCTGGAGCCGTTCGGCGCGGAAGACACGATCCCGCCGAGCGTGCAGGAGCTCGCCGACGAGGTCGTGCCGTGGGATCAGCGACAGCTGGTCGACGCGGTCAAGCGACAGGCGCGTCACGAAGAGACGACGCGCTTCGACGTGATCGAATTCAAGCTCGACTGAGCCGCAATCAACCCTGCGAGGAGTTGATGGCGCGCAGTGCCGGAGCGCGCTGCGCGTGCGACTGCGCCAGAACGCCGTACATCGTGATTAGCCGCCCCGCGTAAGCCGCGGCCTGCGCATCGGAGAATTTGCGGACCGTGGCGTCGATGACGCCCATCCCGCCGACGGCGCGCCCTGAAGTGAGCGAAGCCGACAGCGACCGAAATTCCGCACGTAGCTCGCGCGGCAACTCCTCGATCTCGAGATCGACCAGATGAGTCCGGAAGGCGTCCGCAAGGCGCTGCTTGACCGGGCCTGCGCCGGCAAGCAGGAGCGCGGCACCGTGGAACTTGTCCCAGGTGACTGACATCCTCAAAGCCCTCGACCAAACCGACCTTAGTATTCTTATTAAAACAAAAGGTTATGATTTGTTCTTAAAGTCCAATTCCCGCCGGCCAAAACCGGAAACGCTCGTTAAATCATGGGTCTACGCTCGGAATATACGCCGCAGGCGAGGGAATGCAATGACAGCCCTGATGCCACCAACGGTTGCGTAGCGGTAATGCCATTTGCGACCGTACTCGGCGGGTCGAGTGCGCGTCGGAAGATTTCCAGAACGAGGTGGGCAGATGGGAGCGAATTTGGGCGAGCATCCGGCGCGACGGGCCGGCCAGAATTCGATGCGCAACGTCAAGGCGAAGGACAAGACGGCGTGGCTCGCGCTCTTCGCTGACGACGCGGTGATCGAGGATCCGGTCGGTGCCTCACCGCTCGATCCGAGCGGGCAGGGCCATCGTGGCAAAGAGGCGATCGCGCGCTTCTGGGATATGGTGATCGCGCCAGGCGACGTCGAGATGCGCGTGCGGGAGTCGTACGCGAGCGGCAACGAGTGCGCGAACGTCGTGTCGCTCGTCAACCGCATGCCGGGCGGCGTCGAGATCGGGACGGATTGCGTGATCGTCTACCGGGTGGACGCGGGCGGACGTATCGTCTCGCTGCGCGCGTACTGGGAATTTGAGAAGGTTGCCGCGCAGCTCGCCGCGGCGCTTGCGGGCCAGTCGACATCGAGCTGAAGCTGACCGCATATCCGAACCTGCCGCCGAGCAATCGGCGGCGGGTTTTCTTTGCTTGACAGCCTGCGCGGCGAAGCGCGGAGTATTCGCGAAGACCATAAGCAGAGAGGGCTGATATAGAGGGGGTTTGCATGGTTACCCAAAGCGCCGCGTGCCAGCGCATGAGCTGGGCACAAAGTGCATCCATCGGTCTCATTGCGACACTGCTCACCGCCTGCGGCACGACCTCGAAGCTGCAGGCTCCGTCGGAGCAAGCCACCGCCGCGATGGTCGACCTGACGCCGTATTCGCGGCTGATGGTCGAGGACTTCACCGACGAAGCCACGGCCAAGGCGGAAGTCCAGCCGCTGCTCAAGCAGAAGCTCGAGCAGGCGATCAAGACCTTCCCGGACCAGATCGCTTCGGTGACCCGCGCAGGCGGCGGCTTCGACGACGTCGTGCGGTCGGGTACGCCGGACGCGTCGACGCTGATCCTGCGCGGTGCGATTACGCAGCTCGGCACCTGGATCGTCGACAAGAACAGTTGGGCGTTGGGCGGCGGCTTTGCGGCCGCTCAACGGCCCGAGGACTTCATGCAGGAAGCCGCGCGCAAGATCGGTACGGAACTATCAACGAAGCGCAAGCAGGGCGCGGTCAAGGCGCCTGCGCGGTGACGGCGGCGGACCTGGGCAGAGTCATCTCACGAGTGGCCTGGGGGCTGGCCGGAGCCTGCCTGCTCCTCTCCTGTGTGAAACGCGAGCCGACGGGCTGGGGTTTCGTCGAGGATCAGGCCGAGCTCCTCTCCGGGCCTGCCGAGGCGAGCATCACCGACTGGCACGCCGCGCTGCTTGCCCAGTACGACATCGACTACCGGGTGCTCACCGTTACCGGTACCAAGGACCTCAGCGCACTGGCGGTGCGCCGTTTCGAGGAAGCGGGTGTCGGTGGTCTCTCGGCGACAGGACGCGGGTTGTTGCTGGTGGTCGACGCGGAGGGTGAGCGCGTGCGGCTCGAGATCGCCCGCGAATTGGAGAGCGTGTTTGTGGATTCTTTCGTGGCGTTCATCGAGCGTGAGCAGATGGCCCCTTTTTTTGCAGCAGGGCGCGTGGGTGACGGCATCGTGGCGGCCAGCGAGCTCATCGCCGGCCGCGCTGAGACTGCGATCGCGACTTCGGCCCTGGATGAGCCGGGGGTCGTGGCCAGCAGCGCAGGTGGCGGCGCCGAGAGCAAAGCGGGAGTAGGGCGCGGCTACGATCGGCCCATCGCCACGGTGGCGAGCGACTCGGGCGCAAAGGCGTCGCCGCTTGATACGGTCACGGTGTACCTCGCGGCCATGGCTGCCCACGACGGGTCATCCGATCTCGACCTCTACACGCCCGAGACACGGGCGATGATGGCCGGCCACGTGGTGACCCGCGGGCAGATGGATAACCTGGTGCGTTCCTATCAGGACTGCCCGCAGGCGCGGGTGCGTGAGCAAGGCGGGTTTGCGGTCGTGACCTATCCCGGAGACCCCGCCGGCCGCTGCGCGCCGTGGTTCCTGGCACGAGGGGCCGACGGGCTATGGCGGCTCGATCTGCTGACCATGCAACGGGCGGTCCGCTTCGACACGCGCAACCGCTGGCGCATCGCCGCGCCGGAGATGCTCGGCAAATACGCCTTCGCGTTCGATCCCTGAAAAGGCGCCGAGCGCGTTGGCCCGCGGCAACGTTGCTCGAGGGCGCGGCGCTATGCTGCCTGCATGTCCCACGGTCTCATCATCATTTCCGGTGGACAGACTGGCGTTGATCGCGGCGCGCTCGATGCAGCACTCGAGCTCGGCATTGCCTGCAAAGGGTGGTGCCCGGAAGGGAGGACGGCGGAAGACGGTCAGATCCCCGAGCGCTACCCGCTCCTGGAGCTCACCGGAGCCGGGTATTACGAACGGACCCGCAAGAACGTGCAGGATTCCGATGGCACGCTGATTCTGCACCGCGGACCGCTGAGTGGCGGCACGCAACTCACGCTCGACAGCTCTCGAGACCTTGGCAAACCCCTCCTTGTGCTGGACGCAGCCGGCGTGTCAGCGGAGGAGGGTGCGGCGCGGGCCGGAGCCTTCATCGCCGACCGCGGAATTCACCGACTCAACGTCGCCGGCCCGCGAGAAAGCCACTGGCCTGGCGCCCGCGCATACGCTCATGCACTGATCCGCGCGCTCATACGCGCTACCCAATGGCCGGAGCCTGCGATATAACACGCGCTGTCCAAGCCGGCCGCTCGGTGATCCGGACAACCAACCTCGAAGAAGGGGGGTCCGATGTTCAGGCATCTGCCACGTCTTATGACGGCGCTCGCCGGTGCGGTGGTCGTCGTGGCGGGTTGCAGCAAGAAGACCGAGGAGAGCACACCCGCCGCCGCGGCACCCGATACCGAGGGGCGGGTTGTACACGTCTACAACTGGGCCAACTACATCGAGCCCTCCCTGCTTGAGAAATTTACCGCCGAGACGGGCATCAAGGTCGTTTACGACGTGTACGACTCCAACGAAATGCTCGAATCAAAGTTGATGGCAGGCAAGGCCGGGTATGATGTCGTGGTACCCACCGCCTCGTTCCTCGAGCGGCAGGTCGATGCCGGCGTATTTCGCGAGCTCGACCGGGCACAGATTCCGAACTGGAGCCACCTCGACCCCGAAGTCCTTGAACGACTCGCGCTGCACGATCCCGGCAACAAGCATGCCGTCGATTACATGTGGGGCACGACCGGGATCGGTTACAACGAAGGCAAAGTCAGGGCCATCATGGCCGATGCGCCGGTCGACAGCTGGCGGCTCGTGTTCGATCCGGCGGTCGCGTCGAAATTCAAGGACTGCGGTATCTCCGTCCTCGATGGGCCGACGGATGTGGTGCCTGGGGTGCTGGCCTACCTCGGCATGGACCCCACCAGCGAATCCGAGCAGGACCTGGCGCGCGTCGAGCAAACACTCATGGCCATCCGCCCTTCCCTCCGCATGATCCACAGCTCGAACTACATTGACGCGCTCGCGAACGGCGAGATCTGCATCGCGTTGGGGTGGAGCGGCGACGTCCTGCAGGCCCGCGATCGCGCGGCCGAGACGGGGCAGGATCACGTGATCAAGTACTCGATTCCGAAGGAGGGGACGATCATCTGGTTCGATGTGTTGGCCATACCGCGCGACGCGCCTCACCCCGAGAGCGCGCACGCGTTCATCAACTTCCTGCAGCGGCCGGACATTGCCGCGGCGAATTCGAACTTCATCAACTATGCGAACGGCAACGCCGCTTCATTCGAGTTGATCGACGAGTTGGTCAGGAATGACCCTGCGATCTATCCGCCAGCGGAAGTCAGCGCCAAGCTGTTTCCCGATCTCGCGGAGTCGGAGCAGTTCTCGCGGCTGCTGAATCGAAGCTGGACGCGGTTTGTTACCGGGAAGTGAGGAGCCGCGAGCTCGCCGGTCGCCTGAATTGCAGGGTCCATGAAGGTCGTTCCGTATCTCGCTAGCATCCTAATTTGCGGTGCCGTGTTTCTCTCGCGGATGGGGTCGGGTCCGCCCGAAACGGATGCCGGCTTTGTCAGTACCACGGATATTCCAGCACTCATAAGGGCGCTGCGGGAAACCGGTACAGACGACTCCTTCTGGGTTGTTCGGGTTCCTGGCACTCATGGAGCGGACGGCTACGCTGCCAATCTCCAGTTCTCAATCAAGGCGAACGAGCTTGGTATGGATTGGGTTCTGCTCGCGGAGAGCAATCGGCACCTTAGGCATGAGTTTCTCGCGTTCTGTGCGAACGAAGGCCTTTCTGTGCGAGAACTACAAAGGAACGGTGTGAAATACGTCCGTGCGACTGGCGCCGAGGCGTGGCCGGAAATTGGTGAGAAGCTGTTGCTGCAAATGTTCGGACCGAACCGCACGGCGAGCATGCAGCTGATCATCTCAGGTTTCGAATGGCGAACGACCTAGCAATGCGCTGCACGCGGAATGGATGCCCACCAGATGTGCCCGCAGGCTGTGTCGGTTCTCCGCTGATGAGCTGCTGCTCAGTGTTGGACGCGAGCGGTGATAGCCGATCGGCTCGGGCTTAACTTTCCGCCCGAAACTCCCGCCAGTTCGCATAATGTATATTATGTTATCTAAGCGAGGGGGTCAGGCCATCCTCAGCGGGCGCCTTGCTAGAGGTGCTGCGTCCCCTCGAGCCGCGACAGTTGCCGGTCAAAGGTTCCGAGCGGCAAATGTCCCGCCTTGCGGGCAATCTCCAGCACCAGACAATCCGAGAACCTAACTCTAGGCTGGGCCCTGAATTGTTTCAGCGCGCGAGCAACCACATCGCTGTCCTGAATTGATAGGTGCTCGTGATTGAGCATCATCTCGATCGCCGCCGCGAGCTGGTGCATCGAACGGCCATGGACGGCGTCCAGGACCCATATCGTTTCCGCGAGCACGAGCTGCGAGATCCAGGCGCCGCCTGAAACGAACGTCTCGGCAGCCTCGACCTGCGCCGCGTCATCCCGCACGATCAGGGGAACGAGCAGGTTCGTATCAAGCGCGCGCATGCCGCCCGCGAATGTACTTGCGAATTCCCGTCTTGACGTCAGTCGGCGCAATCTTGCGCTGCTTCCACGCGCCGAATAGCGCTTCGTGTATGTCGGCCGATGTGCACTTCCCGGCGCGCCGGACCACGAACTCGCCGTTGCGCCATTCCCACACAAGGACCGAGCCGGGGCCTACACCGAGCTGCCGCCGGACCTCGGCGTCAATTTCCATTTCCGGCTAGCCACAGTTCAGATGTATTTCTCGTCGCAGCGCGGACGCAATGGCAGAATCGGCATAACCGTCGAGTGACGGGACCGTTCCGAACGTAGCGAGTCAGCGACTCTATGGACAAGCGCGTTTGTGTCGTCGTCGGCGTCGGGCCTGGCAATGGCGCGTCGATCGCGCAGCGCTTTGCGACGGCCGGCTACGCCGTTGCGCTGCTGGCGCGATCGACCACATTCACCGAGGCATTAGCACGTACGCTCGGTGACGCCAGAATGTATGCCTGCGATGTGACGAGCGAGAAGGATGTCGTTGCGACATTCAAGCGCGTTCGCGACGACCTGGGCGACCCTGAGGTACTCGTTTACAACGCCGGAAGCGGTATCTGGGGCGACGTCGAGAGCATCACACCCGCACAGTTCGAATCGGCGTGGCGGGTCAATGCGCTGGGCGCCCTGCTGGCAGCCAGGCAGGTCATTCCGGCCATGAAACGCCGCGCGAGCGGCGCCATCATCCTGATTGGCGCCACGGCATCGCGCCGCGGCGTTGCGAGAACCGCCGCCTTCGCCCCAGCGAAGGCGGCACAGCGCAGCCTTGCCGAGTCGATGGCGCGCCACCTGTGGCCGGCCGGCATCCACGTGTCGCTCGTGATCGTCGACGGCGTCGTCGATCTCGAGACGACCCGCAAGTCGATGCCGGATAAGCCGGACAGTTTCTATATCAAGCCCGATGACGTCGCCGAGACGGTTCACTGGTTGAGCCAGCAGCCGCGCTCGGCATGGGCGTTCGAAGTCGAAGCCCGACCCTTCGACGAATCCTGGTAGCGGAGTCTCGCGCTCGCAACCGGATCCGTCAGTTCTCTGTCAGTTGCCGGAGCACTGCCATTCGATCCCAGTAATCGGCCTTGAAGGCGATCGTGCCGTCCCTGATCTTGCCGATGGATGCCGCGTACCACGAATTGCGGTCGGCATTGCGGAAGAATTTCCTCAGGATCGCGACGATCTCGTCGCCGCCGTGCCAGACATGGCCTCGCGTCGTGTCCTCGAACAGGCGTCCTCGGTGAAGAACCGCTCCAGGTCGTCGAATTTGCCTGCGGAGATGGCGCCCCAATACGCCTCGAAAATCGCGCGAATTTCTTGCGTGGACAACTGCCCTACTCCCTTGCAAGCGTAAGCAACCTTACCATCCGTGCGGCTTGTCGAGCAGATCGGTGTGCCGCAGAGTGACCATCCTGCATCGGCTGCGAAACCCGAATGCCGGCCAACCAGCCTTGGGGGTGGGACGATGAACACGGACTCCGCTTTGAAGCGCCTGGCAATTCCCGGCTGTGTATGCGCGGTCGTGGTTATGGCGATGGCGCAGGCAGGCCACTCCTCCGAACCGGTGGCCTCGTCCGCAGGCAGCCGACCGCGCGTCGGGCTCGTGCTCGCCGGCGGCGGCGCAAAGGGCGGTGCGCACGTGGGCGTGCTCAAGGTGCTCGAGGAGTTGCAGGTACCGATCGACTGCATCGCGGGCACCAGCATGGGCGCGCTGGTGGGCGCCGGCTACGCTTCGGGCATCCCGGCACGCGAGCTCGAGAAGTTCCTGGCCGGCATCGAATGGGACAAGGTCGTCGGCGGACAAGGCCGCCGGGATCTCGAGCCGATCGAGCAGAAACGCGACGGCGCGACCTACAGCAACAGCCTCGAACTTGGGCTGGGGCCCGACGGCATCGTGGTTCCGGGCGGTCTGGTCAATACGAGCAACATCGAGGACCTGTTGCGCAGCTTCGTCGCGAGCGCCCGGCTCGAGCCCAGCTTCGACCGGCTGCCTATCCCCTACCGCGCGGTCGCGACCGACATGGTTTCGGGAAAGATGGTAGTCCTGCAAGACGGCGATCTCGCGACGGCGATGCGGGCGAGCATGGCGATCCCCGGCGCATTCGCACCCGTCGTCACCGACGAGTACGTGCTGTCCGATGGCGGACTGGTCCGCAACATCCCCGTAGACGTCGCGCGACAGCTGTGCGCAGACGTCGTCATTGTCGTCAATCTCGTCGAACCTCCGGCGCAGCGTGAAAAGCTGCAGTCGGCGACTCAACTGTTCAGTCGCACGATGGACGTCATGATCGAGGCGAACGAGCGATTGCAGCTCGAATCGCTCGGACCCGCCGACGTGCGGGTGGACGTGTACATGGGCGACATCACCACCAGCGACTTCGAGCGCGTGCCGGAGACGATCCCGCTCGGCGAGACCGCTGCGCGCAGGATGGCCGATGTGCTGCGCCGCTACGCGGTGCCGTCGAACGAGTACGTCGCCTGGCGGAGCAAGGTGACATCGTCGCAGCACATCGACGCGCGGCTGTCAGAGGTGCGCTTCGAAGGCCTCGACCATGTCAATCCCGACTACCTCGCGACGCGCGACGAGGTCAGGGCCGGCGACGTCGTCGACACCTCGAAGATCAGCCGGGAAGCGCAGCGCATGTCGGCGTTGCGCGACTTCGAGTCGGTCGGCTACCGCCTCGAGGGGGATCGTGAGGCTCCCGCGCTGGTATGGTTGCCGCAGGAGAAGCGCTGGGGGCCGGACTACCTCAAGGTCGATCTGGGGATGTACGCCTCTGCTGGCGGTGACGTGACGTTTGCGCTCTACGGGAAACATAACCGGACCTGGCTCAATTCGAGCGGTCTGGAATCGCGCTTCGAGCTCCAGCTGGGAGGGGAAAATTTCGCCTCCGCCGGTCTGCTGCAACCGCTCGATCCGGCGCATCGTTGGTTCGTCGAGCCGCGTGTTTTCTGGACGCGCTCGCTCGAGGACCTGTTCAGCGACGGAGAACGCGTCGCGCGCTATGAGTTCGATGATCTGGGCGGCCAGCTGGACCTCGGCGCCAACATCGCCGACGTCGCGCAGGTCCGCCTCGGCTACATGTTTGCCAGGCGCTCGGTCGACGTCGACATCGGCGCGCCGCTGCTGCCTGAGGCCAGGGCGGACGACGCCGGCATCGTCGCGATAGTCGAATACGACACGCGCGATACGCCATTCAATCCCACCCGCGGCCTGGCAGTCGCGGCCGAGTATGTGCAGAGCGACGACGCGCTGGGCGCAGAGCGCGACTGGGAACGCGCGGAGCTCGGCGTCGGTATGGCGCTGCCGCTGCGCCGCGACGTGCTGTGGCTAACTCTGGCCGGCGGATCGAGCCTCGGCAGCGAGCTCCCGCCGGACCGTGCGTTCGCCCTCGGCGGCCCTGGCAGCTTTCCCGGCTTCGAGCTCGGCGAACTGCGCGTCGGAAGCTACTGGACCGCCAGCACAGGCTACCTGTGGAAGGTCAAGGACATCATGACGATCCGGAACGAGGCGCTGTACGCCGGCGTACGCGTGATGGCCGGCTCGGTTCACGACCGGATCGACGATGTCGAGGGTGAGGATCTGTATGGCGGATCGGTGTACCTGACCGGCAGGACGCTGGTCGGCCCTCTCACGATCGGCCTCGGCACCACCACGACGGACTCCTGGAGCCTGTGGTTGGCGGTTGGCCGGCCGCTCGGCCGCGGAACGATCCTGGAGAAAGGCATCTTCCGGTGAGCTCGGATCGCGCGCTTCAGTCGGGCGCGCTCACGTACACGTAATGCCAGGGCTCGCGTGGCGCCTCTAGCGGCCCCCGCAGGCGTGCACTCGTGCGCGTGACGACCTCGTTCAGTCGCCGCGTCCATCCCGGCGCATCCCAGTCCTGGGCGGCGTGCTCGGCTTCGGTACCGGCCACGAGCGTTCCGTCGCGCTCCACCTGGAAATCGAAGGCCCGTGATTGGCCGTGCGCGGAGAGACCCGGTGCGGCGAGCGTCACAGGCACGGCCAAAGTCCACTCGGCAAGCTCGTGCCGCAGCCAGTCAGTACCGCTCGCTGGCGGTCGGTCCGCGGACGCCTGCCGCAAATCGGCGAGCAGTGCCTGCGAGGCTGCGTCGACCGATGTGTTGCTGTTCCAACGCTCGATCTGCACGTCGAGGCTGCGTATCTGCCGATTGACGTACAGCGTATAGCCGGGATACGCCTCAGCAAACGCGGCGACGACGCGGTCGAGCTCGACCTGCACGTCACGAAACTCCTGCGACTGCTCGTAGTCGCAAATCTGCTGGTCGGACCAGCTCCACCGTGCCGGGAGCGTCGACCCGGCGCGCAGATAGCTGCGCAGCGCGAGCAGGCGCTTTCCGAGGTCCGGGATGTGCTGCAATGCTTCCGCCACCCGCGGATCGAGAAGCGTTGCGATTGCCGCTGCGTCCTGTGCAAGCCCGTGGTCGTCGATGCCGCGGCCCGTGGCCGTGCCTGCGACCAGCAGCACGAATGCGGCACATGCGATTGACACCCTTGCCATCCGGCCGCACATTTGGGCGTACCGGCCCTCGCGTTGGCGCGCTCGATCCAGGTTCATCTCGACGGAGCGCTCGTGGCAATGAAGTCAGTCATATCATTCCTGCTCGCAAGCGTGGTGAGTTTCACTGCCTGCGCCGAGAAGCCCTCGGCGGTGGATCTGCCTCCACTCACCGTATACAAGAGCCCGACCTGCGGATGCTGCATCAAGTGGGTGGAGCACATGCGCAAGGCGGGCTTCGAGGTCGCGGTGAACGACGTCGACAACGTGCACCCCGTCAAGATGCGCGTCGGCGTGCCTCCGGGAAAGGGCTCCTGCCACACCGCAGAGGTTTCGGGCTACTTTCTCGAGGGACACGTTCCGGCATCGGACGTAAAGCGGCTGCTCGCGGAGCGCCCTGCAGCGAAGGGCCTCGCCGTGCCCGGCATGCCGATGGGCTCGCCGGGGATGGAAGTGCCGGACGGACGCACGCAGGCGTACGACGTGGAGCTGGTCGCAAACGACGGAACGACCAGCCGTTTCAGCCGCCACGGCGAATGACGCTCTATTCGGGGATTACGTAACCCGGCGGCAACTGCCCGATCATGATGGTCTGCGTGCAGATCCGTTCGCGGATGCGCCAACCAGCGCTGGTCCGCGCGAAAGTGTCCACGTAATAGCCCGCGTTCGAGATGACTTCCTGCGTGCCATCGGCGCGCGCGCGCCCCATCGGCGCAAAGAAATAGCAGCGCGAACGCGCCGAGTCGGCTGCAGGAAACTCGATGCTGATGTTGGCAATCATGTGCAGGTTGATCGGCCAGGCCGCGAGCGCGCGGTCGAGCCATTCCAGGGTCGGGCGATATGGACCCCGCTTGCCGCCCGTACTCGCGTAATCGATGGTTCCATCGGCGGTGAATACCGAGTCCATAAGCTCCCACTGACGCTGATCCACCATCCAGGCGTACCGGTACAGGCATTCCTCGATCTCGCGGCGGTCGTCGGTGCGTGGCGTGGTCATGCAGCGGGCCTCGGTTCGGGTATTCTGTCGCGCGAGTCTACGCGACCCCGGCA
>Ga0268386_10000170_pt1 | contig 39137 bp, 28 predicted proteins | sample RVTome_15_FD_200260 | JGI IMG/M metagenome (GOLD analysis project Ga0268386, IMG submission 200260) | Soil microbial communities from uranium-contaminated site in the Upper Colorado River Basin, Wyoming, United States - RVT150D86... ... | reverse complement strand
CGTTTCGTCCTGAGCGAGGACGAGAACGGAACGACGCTCCTCTACACGGGCGACCTCGGCACCGATCTCTGGGCGCTGGGACGCTGGTGGGGCGCCAAGGTCGCTTCCCGCTGGGAGGCCGCCGTCCCTACGAGCTCGGCAACCTGGCGGCGCGTGAAGGTTGGCGGCGAATCAGACCCGGCTGGACTTAGACTCTGCCCTAACGTCACGGAAGGGTGATCGTCCCGTCAGCCGTCGGCTGGATCCCCCGTCCGAGGGTCACTCCCGAACGGCTGTGCGGACAAGCAACGAGCGTGCGTAGAGGACGGCGAGCCCGATGACGGCGGCAACCGCTGACCCGGCCAGGATCGCCAGCTTCGCCTCGTCCTGGAGCTCCTGCTCCTCGAAAGCGAGAGCGGATATGAAGATGGCGATCGTGAAGCCGATCCCCTTCAGGGGCGTCACGCCGGCGATCGCCGGCCAGTCGAGGCCGTCCGGAAGCCGTCCGGGTCCCGGACGCACGATCGCGCGGGCGAAGAGAAAGCCGCAGACCGGCGCGCCGACCACGAGCCCGAGCGCAATCCCGGCGCCCACCGGGCTGCTGAGGGCGTCGGCGATGCCGCCGAGCGAGAGGGGGACGCCCGCGTTCGCGAGCGCGAACACGGGGAGGATCAGATACGCACTCCAGGGATGCACGCGCTCTTCCATGCGGGCCAGCGGCGACACCGCCTCTTCGGCCAGCCGTGACGTCTCGAGCAGCGTTCCGGCGCTGATCTCGGCGTCGGCGTCGGCGAGCTCGGTCAGCCGCCCGCCGATGACCGCGCTGACGCGTTTGCTCGACTGGAAGGCGACCGCCGGCGTCAGGAAGCCGAGGACGACGCCGGCGAGCGTCCCGTGCACGCCCGACTCGAAGACGGCAAGCCAGAGCGCGGCCGCGAGGCAGACGTAGACGGAGAGCGCGCGAACGCCGATGCGCCGGGCGAGGACGACCAGGAGCGTGACGCCCGCGGCGGCAAGGAGCCAGGCGAGCGAGACGTCCTGGCTGAAGAAGACCGCGATGACGAGGATCGTGCCGAGATCGTCGACGACCGCGAGCGTGAGCATGAACGCGCGCAGCTCCCGGGGCGCGCGCCCGCCGGCGACGCCGAGCACGCCGACTGCGAAGGCGATGTCGGTGGCGATCGGGATCGCCCAGCCGCGCAGGTCGCCGTCGGCGAGGAGGTTCACCGCGACATAGGTGAGCGCTCCGCCCACCATCGTCCCGAGCGCGGCCGCTGCGGGGACAAGCGCCGAGCGGCGGTCGCGGAGCGAGCCGAACAGCAGCTCGCGCTTCACCTCGAGCGCCACCACGTAGAAGAAGACGGCCATCAGGAGGTCGTTGACGATGTGGCGGAAGTCCTCCTCGAGCGAGAGCGAGCCCACATCCAGGGACACACTGGTCGTCCAGAAGCGCTCGTAGGAAGCGCCTGCGAGGTTCGCCCACACGAGCGCGACGACCGCGGCGCCGAGCAGGAGCGAGGCGCTGCCCGCCTCGAGCTGCAGGAACCGCTCGAGCGGGCGAACGACGAGACGCGGTACCGCCCGCTCAGAGCGAAGCCACGGCTGGCGAAACGCCTTGCGTCCCTCGGTCGGCTGCTCGCCGCTCACCTCGCGACGATATCGACCCGGGGCGGCTGACCCGGTCGGCGAGTCGGCGGGCTACCTCTACGGCAGGAGCTCGGACAGCTCCCGGTAGGTCTCCGGCCGCCGGTCGCGGAAGAACTGCCAGGTCGTGCGCACCTCGTCGATCAGGCCGAGGTCGAGGTCGGCGACGAGGACCTCGTCCTCGCGGTCGGAGGCCTGCGCGACGATCTGCCCGCGCGGATCGCAGAAGTAGCTCGATCCGTAGAAGCGCGCGCCGGGCACGAGCTCCTCGCCGACGCGGTTGACCGCCCCGACGAAGTAGCCGTTCGCGACCGCGTGCGCGGGCTGCTCGAGCTCCCACAGGTAGCGGGAGAGGCTCTCGATCGTCGCCGAGGGGTTGAAGGTGAGCTGCGCGCCGTGGAGCCCGAGCATGCGCGCCGGCTCGGGGAAGTGGCGGTCGTAGCAGATGAAGACGCCGACCCTGCCGACGCGGGTGTCGAAGACGGGGTAGCCGAGGTTGCCGGGCTTGAAGAAGTACTTCTCCCAGAAGATCGGGCCGACTTGCGGGATGTGCGTCTTTCGGTACTTCCCCAGCACGGTGCCGTCGGCGTCGATCACGACGGCCGTGTTGTAGAAGACCCCTTCGAGCTCCTTCTCGAAGAAGGGGACGACGAGCACCATCTCGTGCAGGCGGGCGAGCTCCTGCATCCTCTGCACCGTCGGGCCGTCGTCCGGCTCGGCGGTCTCGAACCAGTGCGGCTCCTGCTGGGCGCAGAAGTAGGGGCCGAAGAAGATCTCCTGCAGGCAGGCGATCTCCGCGCCCTTACTCGCCGCCTCCTCGACGAGCTCGACGTGCTTGGCGAGCGCGTCCTCCTTGGGCAGGTTCGCGTGCGCCTGGATCAGCGCCGCCCGTACCGTTCGTGCCATCTCGTTCCTCCTTCTCCGACTCAGCTGGCATTCTCGTCGAACCGCACGGCCCGCGGCTCGCGCCAGCGGAGAGCGACGGCCAGCGCCAGGAGGCCGTAACCCGCGAGCGCCGCGAGCGCCGGCTCGAAGCTCCCGAACACCGCTTCCGAGAGGGCGAGCGGCAGCGGCCCGGCGGCCGCCGCGGCGATCTGCACCGCGAACGACGTTCCCTGGATGCGGCCGATCTCCGCGAGCCCGTACGTCCGCGGCCAGACAACCCCGCCGGCGACCCCGAAGACGCCCGCGCTGAGGCCGATGAGGAAGAAGCCGAGATAGCCGGCCGGCGCCTGCGGGAGGAGAAGCACGAGCATTCCGGCCGTCAGGATCGCGACCATTGCCGAGAGCAACCGCCGGCTCGAAGTCCGGTCGGCCACCGCGCCGGCGCCGACGAGCCCGGCCGCGCTGGCGATCCCCATCAGGCCGAGCGCCGCCCCAGCCTCGGTGAAGGAGAGGCCCTTGTCCGCGAGCAGCGCCGTCGCGTGGAAGATGGCCGCGGTCATGAGAAGCGGTGGCGCGGCCAGGACGATGAGGAGCCGCCGGGCGCGCGGCGTGGGAACGGTGAGCCGCGGGAGGCGGCGGCTCGGCCGGAGCGCGCGCGGCCCGCGGCGGACGGCCGACCCTCCGTCGCGCTCCGCGGCCTCGAGCCGCTCGGCGTGGAGGAAGACCGCGAGCGGGAGGACGAGCGCGAGCACGGCCAGTCCGAGGACGCGGTAGGCGCCCTCCCAGCCGAGGGCGACGATCAGCGCCACGGTGAGCGGGGGCAGGACGATCGACGAGGTCGTGATGCCGAAGCTCGCAACTGCCATCGCCTGGCCGCGGCGGCCCCGGAAGGACCGCGTGACGAGGAGCGTCGCCACGAGCGGGAAGGCGCCCTGCCCGAAGGCGCGCAGGAGCGAGAGCGCGATGAGCGCCAGGACGACGCCGCTGACCAGGCTCGCCAGGCCGCAGGCGACCGCCAGGCCTACGGAGACGACCACCCAGATCGCGCGCAGGCCGAAGCGGTCCGCCGCCGGGCCGAGAACCGCCATCGCGGATGCGGAGACGATTGTCGCCGCTCCGTAGAGGAGCGAGAAGACGGTACGGGTGATGCCCGCGTCCGCGAGGATGTCGTCGACGAAGACCGCGATCAGGAACGACTGCCCCGGCCCCGACGCCAGCATCGCCACGAACGCCAGCGCCAGGACTGCCGTCTGCTGCGGCCGCTCGCGGAGCAGGCGTAGCCCGCCGACCCGTCTGCGGGATGCTAGGCCCAGGAGGTCGGCCCGCGATCGCTCACGGCGATCAGTCTGCCTCAGCCTGGGCGTCTGCCAGCGATGCGGCGATCTCAGTCGTGGTTCGCCGATGGGTTCGCCAACGAGGCCCAGCGATCTGCACGGAGACGAATCACCCTGGCTCACGCTGCGCAGACCTGTACGAAGCGCTCCGCGAAGACCTGCCCTGCTCCTCGTCCATCAGCACGGACTCGCCCACGAGCTCCTCGAAGCCCTCGGCGAGGCCAACGGTCCACCGCTGCTGATCCTCACCGGGCACGACCATGAGCAGCACCTCGAGGAGAGCGAGGGGACGTCCTCGTCGACGGCGGCAGTGCGGGCGCCGGAGGGCCATTGGAGATCGGCGATCAGCCCGCCGGCTTCGCCGTCATTCCGGACGGTGCTCGGTGGAGTCCAAGACTGAGGCGGAGGAGCCGCCGGGGACTTGCGGGCGCACCGAGCTCGGAGTAGCCGCCTGCACGAACCATCCGCGAAGACCCGGCGCGCGATCCGTTGTTTCCCCGATGCCCAACGCTCTGTGGCGGGGCACGATCCCTCGGGATGTCTTTGAACGCGGATGAGGTGACGACGAGCTTGCCGGAGGTCGACCTCGCCACACTTGCCGGGATGCGTGATCCGTTCGGCGTCCTGTCCATCTACGTGCATGTCGATCCTCGGCAGCAGGCGGCTCCACGGCCCGCGTGGGCGATCGCGATCGCGAACGGGCTGCGCGAGGTCCGCGAGCGTGCGCGATCGGAGGGGACGAGGGCGATGCGACAGGCCATTCTCGATCGGCTGGAGAGCTTGGAGCCGGAGTTCTCGGTGCTGCTGGACGCGCGCGAGCCGGGGCGGGGGCGGGCGTTGTTCGCGACGGTCGAGGCGGGTGAAGTTCGTCGCCTGGCGCTCCAGGTGCCGTTGCCGAACCGTGTCGTGCTGGACGAGGCCGCCTACCTGACGCCCCTCGCGGCAGCCGTCGACCGCGGCCGGCCAGTCGGGCTGGTGGCGGTCTCGCTTGCCCAAGCACGCGTTCTCGAGCAGCGCATGGGGATGGTGGAGGAGCTGATGGTGTTCCAGCTCGAGCCAGATACGTCCGAGTGGCGCGAGATGAAGGGCCCGGCGGCGGCGAATCCCGCCCTCGCCCAGCAGACCGCTCCCCAGCGCGATGCCTTCGAGCGACGGCTCGAAGAGCACCGCAGCCGACTGCTCGACTCGGTGGGGAGCAAGCTGGAAGAAGTGGCCACGCGGCGCTCTTGGGACCGGGCGGTGGTGGTCGGCGACCCGCGCTTGGCGGATCCGCTCGCCGAATTGCTGGAGCGGGGCGTCGCAGAGGTGACGCGGGTGGATCACACGCTGCACGGGCTGTCGGCGTCGGAGCTGGCAGCCGCCCTCACAGCCGAGATCGACGAGACGACTCGCCGGAGCCACGTCGCTCTTGTCACCCACGCGAGGGACGCGGCGCTTGCAGGCGGTGAGGGAGCGGTGGGTCTCCCCGATGTGCTGAGCGCTCTGGACGAGGGCCGCGTGGAGCACCTGCTCTTCGACGAGTTGCGTGAACACCGCGGCGCGACAACGCCGGACGGCCGGCTCGTCCCGGAGGGCGTCGTCCCGCCGGGAATCCGCGAGGAGGAGCTGGTGCCTGAATCGCGGCTGACCGCGCGGATGCTGGAGCGCACGCTCGCCACCGGCGGGCGCATCACCCCGCTTTCACAGCCGGCGGCCGAGGCGCTGACGGCAAGCGACGGCATCGCAGCGCTCCTCCGCTGGTAAGACCGCTGCCGGCGGAAGCGGAGCCGCCTCGGCTTGCTGTCTGATCCGCAAGCGCCGTCGAGACACGGAGCGGGCAGCCCGACGAATCTTCCCAGACGGTTCCGCCAGCTCGGGCTGGCTCGGTCGGGTTCGAGCGTCTTCGGGCCAGCTGGCCCGGGTCAACAACGAGATATCGATCCCACGGATTTCTCAGCGGCTCCTGTTGCCCCAGGACTTGCCTCTTTGCAAGCACTTCCGCCACGCGCCTGCCAGGATTCGAACCTGGGACCCGCGGATTAGAAGTGGATCCCGCCGGGTTTGCGGGCGTTGGCATGGACTGGCCAAGCTGGATGGTTATACGCAATGGCCTTGCGTCGTATCGGACGTTCTAGCACCTTCTTGTTGACCTGCTGTTGACCCAGCTCAGCTGGCGCGGAGACGAGGACAAGCCCTTGCTCGCTCCTCATGTTCTTCCCTGAGCAGGGCTACTGCGCCGTGGGTTTGTAAGGATCGCCGACTTTCCGTGTGGTGCGTGCGCGCTGAGAATGGCTTGTTCAAGCCACGGGCTCAACCCGCCAGCTTGGTACGGGTGGCTACGCACATCCTCCCCGGTCGACGACCATCCGTTACGAGTACTCGATGAGGCTGATGATCCGGGCTAGCCTGACAACCTGGGCGGGCACGTCTCACGGTAGGGCTCGCCGGGGAGGTAATTGCTCCATTCGCTCGTGGTCATGCTCCGACCGACCATTGCGCAGATCCGCTCCTTCCAGACCTCGCCGTCTTCGCTGAAGAGGAACGCGTCCCACACCACGACGCTCCCGTCGCGGGCGCCGGAAACCAAAGAGCCGTCACCTGTGAAGGCAAGGGTGTCCACCGCCGCGTCTTGGCCCTCGAGAGGCCCACCTAGTGCCCGGCCGCGGGCGACATCCCAGACCCTAAGGTCGCCATCCTTGCCAGCGGAAGCGAGAGTCCGTCCGTCAGCGTTGAAGGCGAGCGCGTTGACGTTTGTGTGGCCAACGAGCGAGGGACCCAGCCCCCGATGGCTGACCCCATCCCAGAGCCGGATCTGGCCGTCGCGACCGGCCGAGGCGAGAATCGAACCGTCACGGGTGAATGCGAGATTCACGATCTCTGCGCCCGGGCGTCCGAACGGCGGGGCAAGGAGCCGACGGTGCACGGCGTCCCAGAGGCTGATCCTGCCGTCGAGAGCACCGGCCGCAAGCGTCCCGCCGGCCGGGCTGAAGGCGAGCGAGTAGACGAGGGGGTAGTCGACCTGCCCGAGCGGCGCGAATCGACGGCTTCCCCGCACTTCCCACAGCCTGACCTGGCCATCGCGAGACGATGCGAGAATTGTCCCAGTTCGGTTGAGCGCGATCGTGGTCGCGAAACCGCTGGGGCGCACGACTTCGCCCAGCGGCTGTCCGTCGCCCGCCTCCCAGACGCCAACCCGCCCGTCGGCGCCCGCAAGCGCGATCCTGCTTCCGTCGGCGCTGAATGCGAGGTCGACGACCGTGGGATCGTGCAGCCCCCGGAGGCGGCGCAGCGGGCGGCCAGTCGCCGTCTCCCAAAGACGAACCGAACCGTCAGACTCCCCGATCGCCAAGACCGTTCCGTCGTCGTTCAGGGCGACGCCTCTGGTTTTCCGACCGTAAGCAGAGACGGCCCCGAACGACACCTTGGGTTCGGCCTCCCAGAATCTGACCGTGCCATCCTGTCCCGCGGACGCAACGGTCGTCCCGTCGGCAGCGAAGGCGACGCTCAGGGCCGCGCCGCGATGGGCTCGGAGGGGCGAGCCAAGCTGCTGGGCGGCTTCAGCGTCCCAGAGCCTCACCGTGCCGTCAGAGACGGATGCCGCGAGCCTCCGCCCATCGGTGCTGAACGCGACTCCGTTTACGTTCCAGCCGCTGACGGGCAACCGCGCGAGCAACGAGCGGAGCCGCACGTTCCACAACGCGATCGCCTCAGAGCCCGCTGTCGCCAGCGTCGTTCCATCGGGACTGAAAGCGAGATCGAAGACCTCCGAGAGTCCGGTGGAAAGCGGTGATCCGAGCGTCCGCCGGCGAGCGACATCCCAGAGCCGAACGGTGCCGCCTTCTTCCACTGCCGCCGACGCGAGCACACGCCCGTCGTGGCTAAGGGCGATTCGGCTGGCAGGTCCTCCGCCAGTCACGAGCCGGGGCCCGATTGGCTGGTGCCGGTCGAGATCCCAGAGGGTGATCGTTCCGTCGCCGCTACTCCAAGCTAGCCTCCTGCGTTCAGCAGCGAACGCGATGTCGAATACCGAATCCTGCTCCGGCGTGACCGGCGCCCCGAGCTGCTCTCCGCGTTTGAAGGCCCATAGTCCAACGCCATCGACGCCAGCGGCCGCAAGCGTTCGCCCGTCCGAGCTGAACGCCACTCTGCTGACAGGGCCTCCGAGGCGAAGCGGCTTGCCGAGCGCGTCCGTGCTGGCAAGGTCCCAGAGCCTGACGGTGCCGTCGAAGCCGGCAGAGGCGACTGTCCTCCCGTCGGGGTTGAACGCAACGTCCCGGACGCCGTCAATTCCTTGGTGCCCGCGAAGGGTCGCCTGCAGACGGGGGCTCTCTCCGACCGACTGGAGTAGGCTGCCTCGGGCCTCGACTGTCGGGGCTAGGAGGTATCCCTCCAGACTGAGGAGGCGCGCAAGGTCACCGTCGACTCCTAGGCTTCGGACTGCCTCGGCCGCGAGCCGGCGCGACGTGGCGATGTCCGCTGCTTCCTCAGCCTTCAGCCGCTGCTCGGTTGCCTCGTTGGACTGGTGAACTGCGAGCGCGGCCGACCCGACCGCAGCTGCGAGGAGGACGGCCAGCGTTGCCGACAACACCCGTAGCCGCTGCGTCCGACGCCGCACGGCCTCGAGCTCGCTCTGCTCAGCTGCACGGCTCGATTCCAGAAACTGACGCTCGAGCGGGTTCAGGCTCGCGTCGTGGTCGGCGGCCCAGTCGGCCGCGGCCAGGAGCCGCGCTCCACGGTAGAGGAGGCTCCAGTCGCGGCCAAGCGCGAGCCACTCTTGCGCGGCGTCGGTAAGACGGCGGTGGAGGCGCAGGCCCTCCCGATCTTCGTCCAACCACCTACGTAGTGTCGGCCAGTTGCGGATGAGCGCCTCGTGGGCGACCTCATACCCGTCCTTGCCGCCGGTGAGTAGCCGAGCACGAACGAGGACGTCGACGACCTCCTCGACGGAGGCATCGTCCTCTGGTCTCGGCACGAGCTCGGCCAGCGTCGCCCGGCGACGCGTGTCCTCCGTTCCCTCCCCGACACCAGTCAAGCGGAGGAAGACAGCGCGAGCCAACGCTTGCTGAGAGGGGGCGAAGCTCGCGAGAACAGCGCTTGCGGTCCTTCCAATCGCCTCGCGAACGCCCCCGGTCTCGAGATAGCTCTCGATCGTGAGCGTCCGTCCACGCCTGTTCCGCCAGGTCTGAAAGAGGGCATGCGATAGAAGCGGGAGGGCGCCGGGCTCGTCGCTGACGTCGCTCATCACCTGCGCGAGGAGGCCCGATCCGAGGCGCAGGCCGACCTGAGCAGCCGGTCCGGCGATCGCGCGCCTGAGTTCATCCTCGCCGAGCGGCCCGACGAGGACCTCGTTCGCCCGTAGCGCACTGGGGACGGCAGGATATGCGGCGAGCCGGCCATAGAAGTCGCTCCGAAGGGCGAGGATCACCGTCGCCTTGGACCGCTGAGCGGTGGCAAGGAGTGCGTCGAGGAAGAGCCTCCGCTCGCTCTCGTCCGTACAGAGGGTGAAAAGCTCCTCGAGCTGATCGACGCAAAGCACCAGCCGCGTGCCGGCCGGCTCATCGAGGAGCACCTGCCCGATCGCGGGCCCTAAGGTCTCGGAGTCCCTGCGCAGATCCGCGAGGAGCGATCCGGGTGCGATCCCGCTGAGTCGCGAGACGTGCATGGCGAGCTGCTCGAGTGGGTGCTCGTCCGGAGTGAGGATCGCCACGCGCCAGAGTTCGCTCCCGGGAAGCGCCCCTTCCCAGATGGCCGGAACGAGACCAGCGCGGAGAAGCGACGATTTTCCGCTCCCCGACGGCCCGACGAGCACGAGGAGGCGCGCCTCCGCAAGACGTGCGAGAAGCTCAGCGACGAGTTCCTCGCGACCGAAAAACAGGGCAGCATCCTCAGGCTGGAAGTACTCGAGCCCCTTGTACGGCGGCTCGACGTCGGCTGGCGGCGGACGCTCGATCGGCTCGGCGTCCCGGAGGGTGAGCGGTTCCGAGCGTCGCTCGTACACCCGAAGCAAGAGGTTCGTCTTCACGAGCTGCTCGCGCTGGAGATCGAGCTGCGTGCGCTGGAGCGCTAGCCCTTCGGCCTGTCGCGCCTGGATCGCGAGGAGAAGGTCCTCTACCTCGCCGAGGATCCAGCCGAACTCACCCCACGCTTGGCCGACCTCGGCGAGTCCGCGAGCGAGCTCCTCACGGGTCTCGTCTACTGCGGCCGCGAGCGCGACGTCGACGCCCCCCACCTGCTGGAGTAGCTGGGCAATGTCGCGCCGAAGGCCGGGCGCCTCCGCGTTATCAGCTTGAAGCCGCTCGAGCAGCTCGTGCTCGAGCTCCTCGCGAAGCTCGGGCATCTCGTCCGGCTCCCCTGGCACGCGACCCGACGAGGCCATCTTGGTCAAGAAGTCGGAGATGAAGTTCTTGCCCGGCCCGCCGAGGAGCCCCATCGCGCCTCCGACGACCCCGACGGCCGTCCCGGTCCCGAGCAGCGGAGCGGCGATGGGCCACAGGGCCGCACCGGCGAGGACGACGAGGATCGCTCCCGGCCGCATGCCGTGGAGCGAGGAACCCAGCCCGCGAACCCGCTCGGCGATCGACTGCTCGACGAGTGCGCTCGCGGTCTGCTTGGTCACGGCCGATTCACCAGGTTCTGTACCAACCGTGGCTTATCTCGTACCTTGAGTCCTGGACGCCGTAGATCCAGCAGTAGTTATTCGCGTACCTTTGACGCCGGGCCGGAGGGACGGCGACGGGGCCTCGGGCGACCCCGCCAAGCCTGACGGCACCAGTGGAGGAGACGGTGACGAACTCGGGACCAGCGTACCCGTGGTACCGACTTCGGCTGATGCTCGGATCAATGCGACACACAACAGCGAACGTCCCGCTCGCGTTGCGGAGGTTGGCCTCAAACGTGACGAACTGGGCCTCGTCGGCACCTCCTCCCTCCTCCCGAACCCTTTGCCTCTCCGAATCCTCCATCCGACTGTGGATCTCCTCGGCCTGGACGACCTCACCCCCCTCTCGCTCGACCGGGATGGCCTGGTACCAGACGCGAAGATCACTGGCAAACTCCCGGAGGGCCTCCTCGTGTGCCTCCTGTGCGCCAGCGACCAGCAAGAAGAGCTGACCATCGCTATTTTGGTACTCACCCTCCCGGCGAAGGAATCCCGGCACGTCCGAGGGAACTTCCTTCAGTTCGACGGGCGTGAGTTCGGAATCGAGTTCCTCCGAGGATTGCTCTTTCATCTAGGCCTCCGTTTCGTGACAGGGTTAGACGCACAGCCGCCGGGATGACGCGGCAATGCGCGCGTCTCGCGTCGTCTCCTGCTGCTTGTGGTTCTCGAACCACCGGTCTGGGCCCGCCCTTTGCCGCCCGGTCGCAAACTGCGCCAGCATTAGCAGCTGCGCTATGCGATAGGTAATCGGAGCCCGGTAGGGCGAGAGGCACCGCAGTAGCGTTCGCATCGCGCCACGCATGGTCCTCCGAGGCGCCAATCGCTACATCCGCTACGAGCCGTCACCATCCCACTCGCTGAGGGTGATGTCAAGCCGGCTCGCCCTGGCCGGCGAGAGCTGGTTGGGCACGCGCGGCCTGCGGCCCTTTTGCACGTCCTGTTCACGGGCAGGCCCTCGTATCGCGCCCAACGCCGAACCGGCTTGACCGTCCCGCAGAACCCACAGACAACCTGGACCAGATAGAGGGGGCCGGACAAGGGGAAAACCGAAGGGCTGCGGCTCCGGGCACCCCCTGACGCGTGCGATGCTTGGGGACTCCAGAGCGGGACTGCGATGAGCTTCGGCCTCGCCGAGCTCCGCAGTACCGCACGCCTGCCGCGAAGCCGGTGGCTCTCGGAGCCGCGCTGCCTCCACCCGTTGACATTTCGTACTGCGTCCGGAAACGGAGCCCGTCGCCGCCGGGAGGTCTCCGGGCCCGATTCTCGAAGAGCCAAGGGTGTTCGCGCCTTCACTCGCCACGGTATGGACGGACGTCGGGTCCCGCTACTCCTTGCATTCCTTGCATTTGTCGGCTCAGTGATTGCCGTCTTCTGGCCGTGGCTCCAGACGCGCTTTCGCGGGCGGAAGTTCGAGGGGATCATCCGGCGTGAGCTCGAGGAGATCGGCCCGCACCCGCGCCAGTTGGTAGAGGGGAAGCCATGGTGGGAGCACGCCACCAAGCGCTTCGTGCACGAGGACGTGTTCGCTCGCGAGCGGATCTCAGAGAATCGTGATTTCCTGTTGAGTCTTGACCCGGCCGTGATCTATCGCGTGAGCCAGCTTTGGACTGCGCTTGGTAAGCGCGACGGCACGCAATGGGTGTACTTCCTCGGTGAACTGGCGACTGACCCGAAGGTCGGGAGTGATGAGCTTCCCCCGCTTCTCCGGACATCTGAGCGCTTGGTCAGTGTCGCGCTCGGTGATGAAGGAGGAGCGTTATGGCACAGAGGTATCAGCGGCCGTATCCGCCGGAGTTTCGGCGTGAGGCGGTCAGCTTTCCGTTTGACCGTGGATGCCCTGCGGTGCAGACTGCGTGGTACTGGCCCACCATGGTTGCCGCGCGTGCACAGACCACGCGATCGCCGGACGCCAAGGCGCCGTCGTCGACGCCGCGGATAGCCGAGCGCGCTCCCGTTCGCGGACCCGCTCCGCCCGGCGCCTGCCCGTGCGGCGGAGGCTGCCCTCGCTGCGCTTACCACGGCCGGCCGGCTGGCGCTCACGAGGCCGAGGCGCGCGCGCTGAGCACGCGGATGCTCGCCGCGCCCGCGCACGGTGCCCGGCGGGCCCTGGCGCCCCCGGCGGCGCGCGAACCCACTGCCCATGCGGACGGACGACGGCGCCGGCCGTCGCCCGCGACCGCCGCTCGCGCCCCTCCCGCGCGGCGCCCCAAGGTACGATCCGGCCCGGCGCCGACCGGCCTCAGCGGGCCCGGCGCGGGCCTCTCAGCGACTGAGCGCGGACGGTTCGAGCCGATGATGGGGCTCGACCTCGGTGCGGTGCGCGTCCACGGCGGCGGGTCAGCCGGGGCGCTTGCGCACGAGCACCGGGCCCACGCCTTCACCCACGGCAACCACGTCGTCCTGGGCCGCAGCGCCCAGCACGCGTCCTCGTCGGCGCGGGCACAGGTTCTTGCGCACGAGCTCGTACACGTCGGCCAGCAGACGCCGGTCGCCGCCTCCTCGAAAGCACCTTACCGCCCGCGCGAGCGCGCGCCTCCCAGTGTGCAGCGCCTCCCCGACGACGACACGTCGATCGTCCCCGCCTTTCTCTCGGACCTGGCCACCTCCGTCTCGGACGTGATCCCGGACTGGGACTCGATCCTCGACCTCGTCCGCGACGAGATCCGCGCGATCCCCGGCTACATCGTCCTCACCTATGTCGTGGGCCGGGACCCGCTCTCGGACGAGCCCGTCCCCGCCACCCCGCTGGAGCTCGTCGAGAAGCTGCTGACCTTCGGACCGTTCGGCGCGGCGGTCGGGACGGTCTTGCAGGCGGTCGACGTGGTCGGCGAGGTGTTCGCGTTCCTCATGGAGAGCCTGGAGACGCACGGCCTGACGTTCGCCCGCATCGAGCGCGACATCGGGCGCGCCTGGGACGAGCTCTCGATCGAGAACGGGATCGCCGGTAATGTCGCCATCGTTCGGCGGTACGTCGACGCGTTCCTGAGCGACATCCTCGCGTTCGTAGGGTCGATCGTCGAGCGGGTGCTGGAGATCGTCCGCTCGGTCGTTGCCGAGTTCGCCGAGCCGTTGCTCGACGCCGACCCGATCGGGCCGGTCTGGAGCCTCGTCAAGAAGGTCATCCACTACGACCCGCTGCGCGCTGAGGACGTGAACGCCCCGACCGTGGAGATCATCGCCGACTTCCTGCGCATCATCGGCGAGGAGGAGCGGCTCGCACAGATGGAAGAGCGCGGGACGCTCCAAAAGACCGCCGACTGGCTCGACACGCAACTCGGCGTCTTCGCCGGCCTCGCCGTCGATCTGGGGACCCTCTTCTCCGACGCGTGGGCCGCGATCCAGCCCGAGAACCTGCCCAACCTCCTAAACGACCTTCCGGCGCTCGCGCAGCGGGCGTACGGTCTCGTCCTGCGCGTCGCCGACTTCGCCGCGACGGTGATCGTGAAGATCCTCGAGGTGATCAAGAACGCGCTGCTCGGGTGGCTCAGCCAGCATGCGCACTCGGTCCCGGGCTTCCACCTGCTCACGGTGATCCTCGGCGTCAACCCGTTCACCGGCGAGGAGGTGCTGCGGACGGCGGAGAACCTCATTCGAGGGTTCATCACGCTCATGCCCGGCGGCGAGGAGACCTACGCGCAGCTCGCCGAGACGGGCGTGATCGCGGACGCCGCCGCCCGCATCGAGGAGGCGATGTCGACGCTCGGCATCACGCTCGACCTCGTCGTCGGGATCTTCCGCGGGATCTGGAACACGCTCTCGCTCGACGACCTGCTTGACCCGATCAGCGCGTTCGTGCGCGTGCTCGATCTCTTCGGAGAGCCGCTCTCCCGGCTCATCCGGTTCGTCGGCGTCGTCATCGAAGTCGTCGTGACGCTCGTCCTGCACCTCATGAACTTCCCGTCGGATCTGCTCGCGAGCGTGATCTCGAACACGATGGCGGCGATCGCCGACATCCGGCGCGACCCGGTCGGGTTCCTGCTCAACATGATGGAGGCGCTGAAAGCCGGCTTCATCGGGTTCTTCGACAACATCGTCAGGTACCTGCTCGACGGCCTGGTCGCGTGGCTGTTCCGAGGGCTCGGCCAGCTCGGCATCACGCTCCCGACCGACTTCTCGCTCGGGTCGATCCTCGACCTGATCTTCCAGGTGCTCGGCCTCTCGATCGAGCACCTGTGGGAGAAGCTCGCGGAGCACATCGGCGCCGAGCGCGTGGCGATGATCCGCGACGCGATCGACACGCTGACGGGTGCGTGGGCATTCATCCAGGACGTCCAGCGGGAGGGTCTCCCGGCGATCTGGCGCTACCTCCAGGACCAGCTCAGCACGCTCTGGCAGGCGCTGCTGGAGACGGCGATGGAGTGGGTCATGACGCAGATCATCACGAGCGGCACGATCAAGCTGCTCTCGTTCCTCGACCCGACGTTCATCATGTCCGTGGTCAACGGCTGCATCGCGCTCTTCAACGCGGTGCAGGCGGCGATCGAGTACCTGCGGGACATGCTCGAGATCCTCAACCTCTACGTGGGGACGCTCGCGCAGGTCGCCGCCGGCAACATCGCTCCCGGCGCCGAGATGATCGAAGCGGGCCTCGCCGCCGCGGTACCGGTGGCGATCGGCTTCCTCGCCTACCTGCTCGGGATCGACGACGTTCCCGAGCGGATCGCCGACATCGTCCGCGGCGTCCGTGAGGCCGTCGACCGCGCGATCGACTGGCTGATCGAGCAGGCGCTACGGCTGGGGCAGGCGGTGCTGAACGCGCTCGGGCTCGGAAAAGAGGAGAAGCAACCTGACCAGGCGCCGGACGCCGGAGACAGCGAGCTGACCGTGACGCAGCCGGTAACCATGGCGTCGACGGGTCACACCCTGACCGTCAGGATCGTCGACGGGCAACCGCAGGTGACGATGGCGTCAGCACGTCTGATGTTCCTCGAGACTGCGGCGACGTCTGCGCTTTTCCGCGAGGAGCATGGCGCCAAACGTCCCGTGGTGATCAGGCAGCTCAACGAGATCGTGGCCAAGCTCAAGGACCTTAGCGAGGAGTGGTTCGCCGCGACAAGCAAGTCCGACGCCGACAAGCGCGCGGCGATCAGCACGTGGACTTCGACGATCGCGAACATCCTCCAGGACATCGGCGCCGAGTTCAACATCCCCGATCTCGAGCACCTCGGCCACGCGTCGAAGTACGTCGAGGGCAACCAGATCAAACCGGAATGGGCAGGGCGAATTCGTGAGATTTTCTACCCGTCGGGTTACCGTACGGCTACCAAGACTTGGTTCAGCGGTCGGCTCGTAACGCTTGAGAATCCCGCGGACCGGTCGCAGTTCCGCGACGAGATGACGTCCTCGTGGGAGCCGAAGACGACGGCGACGATCGATCACGTGCATAAAGTGGTTGACCACTGGAACAGCCAGGGCAACGAATTGAGGCAGGCGCCGCGTGCCGATTACTTCAACCTGACATCGAACATGCGCCTAGTCGCGCATCGGAACAACTCGAGTGACGGAGCGATGGCGCGCAACCTCGGCCTCCGTTACTTGCCGACGGTCGGTACGGACTTCAGGGGGCCCGATGACAACCCGTGAACCGGCGGTCCTCTTCCACCTCTGGAACCCGTTGCAGACCGAGGCGTCGACTTTCACGTTCGACGTGACCCAGGCGAACATCCCCAGGATCGGACGCCCCGACCCGCGCTGGCTGGATGCCGCGTGTCAGGCTCTCGGCGTAGCCAGGAACGCAAGCGACTGCCACACCTCTGCTCTGCGTTCCTCCTATTTCACGGACGAACCGGAGGCGAAGGCACCGGAGGACCGCTGGCCCGACTGCTGGACGATCCAAGCGTCGGTGCACAAGGAACGCTTAGCGAGTTCCGGGTGCGGTGCCGCGCCGGTGCCACTGGCGGTGCTGGACCCGTCGTGGGACGGTACGCGCGATCCGGGACACGATGAGCGCGCACTCATCATGGCCCTCGGGGACGCAGTGTCCGCCCACGGCGTCCTCGCGGATGCGGTCGCTGCTGCGACGACGACCGGCCTGGAAACCATCTCGGCTGCTCTGGCGCCATGCGCCGATGGCCGGGTCGGTGTACGGCTGCTGACTTCGTGCGTGTTCCCGACCGACGCGGTGGCGCTCGAGGTCGTCACGCGGCGCCTGGGCGAGGCTGGGTGGGCGACGAACTGGCGGCGAGCACTGTTGCAAGAAAGCTCTTCGGCGAGGCGAGGCCTCACACGTTGATTCTTTCGAGCGGCTGGATCGTGCTCGTCTAGCCGCCTTCGAGGAGCCTCTTCGCACCAACGACGGCGCGCGCGGCGAGCGCCTCGCCGAGGATCTCGACGATCTTGTTGAAGTCGGTGGCGACGAGTGCCTCGCAGTCGGGGATGCCGGCGTCGCGCAGCTTGCCGGCGATTGCCTCCCCAACTCCCGGGATCTTCTCGAGCGGGGTCGAGTGGGTGTCGGGTCCGGGCTCCAGACCAAGCAACTGCCTGCCGCCCTCGAGTGCCCGCCTGGCGAGGTCCTCGGAGCCGAGGATCTCGGCGAGCTTCTCGAGCGGCGTCTCGACGAGCGCCTCGACGTCGGGGATCCCGGCCGCGCGCAGGCGATCGGCGAGCCCCTCTCCGATCCCCGGGATCTTCTCGAGGGGGGTCGACGTTGTCGGAGGCGGCTCGGGTTCGGGCTCCGGCTCGGGCCCCGGCTCCGGCTCGGGTCCCGGCTCGGGCGGCTGGTCGTCGATGACGACGGGCGGCGGGTCGGTTGCCATCGCGGCGCTCAGCTTCTTGAGTCCGTCGCGCGTGAGGTCGGAGAAGCGCGCGGTAGCCGTGTGCGCGGCCTGCATGCTCGCGACGCGCTGTTGCACGGTCTGGATCGTCGCCTCGATGCTGTCGCGAGCCGACTCGCCGGCCGCCACGTTACCGCTGACTGTGCGGCTCACCTTGACGGGCAGGTCGATCTGCTGCACGCCGCCAGGGCCCAGGACGAGCGAGACGCGCTCCAGCGCCACCGGCCGCACCAAGGCAGCATGCATCGCCTCGACCCGGATCGCCGTCGCCTCGCCGGTCGGGTCGAAGTGGTCGGGTGGGACGATCGCGCGGTAGGCGCCCGCCGCGTCGGTGATCGCCGTTGCAAGCGGATCCCCGGTCTGATCGCCGTCGCGAAGGACGCGGACCGTGAGCTGCGGAAGCCCGACCTTCGAGGTCGCGTCGAACACCCGACCTGCGAACACGAACTCCTTCTCCACTGGGTCGGTGTCCGGGCTGTCGAGCCGGTCACGGGCGGCCAGCACCGCGGCCTGCTCGGAGCTGATCAGGTCGAACTCCTGGCCGATCGCGGTGTCGACCTCCTTGTTGAGCCGCTCCCAGGAGTCCTCGGCGACCTTGAGTGCGCTGAGGATGTCGGCGTTGTCCCGGCGCTTGGCGTCGAAGATGCGGGCGAGCCGCACCTGCACCGGATCGTCGAAGTCGAGGTTACTCACGGCGGCTCCCCTTTCAGAACTCCACTGGGGCGGGCATGTTGGCGGCGCGTTCGATCCGGCTGCCGGCGCGGTACTGGATCGCGGTCTGGCTCTGGTTGCCGACGATGATCACGTCGAGCCCGACGACGCGCGCCCAGTAGTCGAGCACGTTGCCGGTGACCTGGATGACCGGCGACGTCGCTCCCTCGCGGACCAGGTCGGCCTTGGTCCAGAACGCCCCGCCGGTCGAGCGCGCGAGCGCGACGAAGCCTCGCACGACACGGTTGTCGGAGAACTGGATCACGGTGCGGTCCTTGTGCGGGTCCTCGTTGAACGGGGCCGCCGCGACCGCAGTCGACACCGCGCCGACGAGCTTGGGATCGATCGTGGTGGCCGCAATCGCCTTCGCCGGCATCGCGGCGAACGAGATCGCCGAGGAGTAGCTCTTTGCGTCGAACGCCAGGGTGTGCGACAGGCCGATGAAGCTCCCGAACTGGAGCGTCGCCGCCTTGGCCAGGCCGGTCGACGCGAACGGCTCGGCGCCGATCATCACCGAGCCGTCCATCGCATTGTCGAGGATCGAGTAGTTGCCCGCGGTCATCGTCGGGATCGCGAGCGCGTACGACGCAGGGCGCAGGCCGCCGCCGGATTGTGCTCCGGTCGCGGTGAGACGGTTGCCCTCGACCTCGAGGTCGCGCCGCCCCTGCGACGCCTTGGCGGTGATCATCACGGCGACGTGGCCGACCTCGACCTCGTTGCCGGTGACCGAGCCCGACGGCACCTGCAGCACGACGCCGCTGTCGAGCGCCGTGTTCTTGGAAAGCAGGTTGTTGTCGGTGACCTCGTTCTGGGCGCCGCTGAGGTTGATCACGAACGCCTCGAGATCGGTGATCAGCGGCGCGAGCGTGAAGGTCGACCCGCTGGCCACGAGCTCACCCTCGCCGGCGAGCGCGAGCTTGTGCAGCACGAACGCGTGGTCGGTGAGCACATCGCCCTGATCGAGCGGGTGCGCGTCGAGGATGCTCGACTTCGCCTGCGCGGCGAAGCTGGCTGTGTTGATCGCGCCGGGGTTGGCGGCCGCCGTGAGCGCGACGTCTTTGGCCCCGAGGCGCAGGTTGCCGATGTCCTTGCTCGCCGCCGCGGTGACGAACGTCGGCAGTATGAAGACCTGAGAGGTGAGCAGGGTCACGATGTTCTCGGTCGGGACGAAGCTGGCCGGCAGCGGGCGGACCCGCACGTCGTTCTTCTCGACCCGGACGGCGCCGAGGGTGGAGCGGATCGCGACGCCGAGGATGTCGAACCGGTTCCCGTCGACCAGCCGCACCTGCGTGTCGACCGCCTCGGCCAGGTTGGCGTAGTGCACGCGGTCGTCGGGCTCGAGCAGGATCGCGCCGGCGCGGCAGCCGACGAACGCGTTGCGGCTCACGCGGAAGTCGCGGATGTCCTTCGTGCCGGACCACTCGATGCCGATCCCGTCCGCCTGCAGAACGTTGCCCTCGATCAGCGTGCGCTCGCACTTGCCGACGGCCGCGAACGGGCTGCCGAGGATGCGCGAGCCGGCGCGCTGGCTCAGCACCTCGGCCTTGGCCGCGGCGACGATCTGCTTGCTGACCGCAACGTTGACCGTCGGGTTGAGGCGGAAGTCGACCTCGGCGAACCGCAGCACGTCACGGTCGCCCTGTTCGTCGGTCTCGAACACGATCGCGTCGCGCACGTCGAGGAAGCGGTTCTCGAGGACGCGCAGGTCGACGGCGTCGGCGTGCAGACGCAGGCCGACCCGCGGCGAGAGCCCGTTGCCGTCGCTGCGCGCCTGACCGAGGACGTTGCCGGCGAAGCGCACGCTGTCGGCCATCGTGAGGCTCACGCCGATCGCCGACGTGAAGATGCGGTTGTCCTCGATCACGGTGTTCTCGGCGATCTCGCCGAGCACGCCGGCGCGCCCGCCCATCACGTTGCCGTCGAGGCGCGAGTCGAACAGCCCGGAGGTCCGCACCGCCACGAACCGCGAGTCGGGGCGCACGGTCGCGGTCCGGGCGAGCGTGTCGAGCAGCTTCTGCAGCGCCTGGGCGGCACTCTTGGGGTGCCGCAGCGCGACCTCGACCTCCTTGTCAGCGCTCGCCTGCACACCGGCGAAGCGGTTGTCCGAGAGCCGGACGTCGAGCATGTCCGTGAGGTCGATGCCGCGGTCGACGGCGGCGAACAGCGAGCGCGCTATCCGGCTCGCCTGCAGCCGCGCGCCCCGCACGCACGACGGCCCGATCAGCACGGTGTCGTCGATCCGCCAGCCCGAGCACGCGGTGTCGGCGATCTCGATCGGCGCGCGCGCGGTCGGGTCGACCCGCGAGACGACGAGCATCCCGTCGAGCGTGAGCCCCTGTGTCCCGGCGCACGCGAACACCGGCGCGAGGCCGCGCTGCAGGATCGTGAACGAGCGGAAGCTGATGTTCGCGGCCTCGCGCAGGTCGAACACGGGCGCCTGGATCTCCCTGTCGACGACGAGCCGGCTCGCCAGGCCGAAGCCCTCGATGCAGATGTCGGCCGACCCGGCCAGGCTCAGCGGCTCGCGCAGGCGGTGCACGCCCGGGAGCAGGCAGAGGCAGCCTCCGCCCTGACGGCGGATCCGCCGGATCGCGCGCGGGAGGTCGTCGCCCGGCGCGACCGGCACGCAGCAGCCGGGGGCGAGGTCGCTGAGCGGGCGGAACACCCGCCGGCAGTCCTCGATCTCGTTATCGACGCGGGAGACCGTGGCGTCGCCACCCCAGCGCAGGACACCGAGCGGCACGCGCACACGCTCGGGCCCGGCGGGCGGCGCGTCGTCGATCAGCAGCTCGGGGTTGCCGACGTCGCCGGCCCGGACCGGGAACGTCCAGTAGTCGCCGGGCTGCGCCGGGCCGGCGCCGAAGTTGAGCTGGATGCCGTCCCGCAGCTCGACGGGCGCGCCGGTGAAGTCGGCGACCGGGAGGACGTCGTCCCACAGGCGGAAGAAGAGACTCTGGTCGCCGGTCGCCGGGACCGTCCCGAACAGGTTCTCGGTGAGGTCGAGCTCCGAGTCGCTGGCGAGCACCGCGCGGCCGCCGTAGACGACTCGCCACTCCTCGGCGAGCGCGGCGGTGCGCTCGGGGCTGCCGCGGTCCGGCAGCGGCCGGAACGCCTCGAGGTAGAAGCTCTGCAGGCCGGAGCGCAGGATCGGCTGGCGGTTCGCCCGGATCGTGACTTTCTTGACGGCGGCGTCGAACGTGCCGCGGCCGACCAGCCCGCCGTTGAAACGCGAGTACTTGAACATCGCGGCGCCGCCGTCCACGTCGGCGATCTCGATCCGGTACAGGTCGTGCTCGAAGCCGCTGTAGCCGCCGCCGATGACCACCGGGCAGTCGCCGTTGCTGACCTGCGTCGGCTCGAGGCTGACGGTGAGGCGCCGCCGCTGGGCGAGGTCGTCGTCGAGCCGGTCATCGATCTCGTCGCAGCCCTGCCCGGCGCCGAGCCGCAGCAGCCGCAGCGCCAGGCCGTGCCAGATCCGCGCGGTCGTGTCGACCCCGCCGAGCGCCGGCTCGATCAGCTGGTCCGGCACCTGGAAGCCGCTGATCTCCTCGCGCCAGAGCTCGAGCACGACCGCGTCGCGCGTGCCCGCAGCGCCCGGCACCGCGCCGTCGCTCGGCGGTGCGAGATACGGCGCGACCCGCAGCTCGGCGCCGGCGCCCGCGTCGTGGAGCTCGGCGAACAGGCCGCCCGCCCACACCGGCCCCGGATTGACCGCGACCGTGATGTCGGTGCCGGAGAGCGTCGCGCCGACGACCGCGAGCGCATCCGGGCTCGAGGCGGGCACGGCGGCCAGGTCGCCGCCGATCGCGGCGCGCGCGGCGTCGCGCCGCCAGCGGTCGCTGAGCCACGTCTGGTCGTTCCAGTCGGCGTCGGTGAGGACGCGGCCCTGCTGCTGCAACACCGCCTCGAAGGTGGTGTTGTCTGCAAGGCCCGAGCGTGAGAAGTCGCCGCGCATGTGAGTCCTCCCTCAGGTCACCGGAATCAGTAGGGGACGGATCCCCAGTGGCAGGAACTCGCGGTACCGGATCTCGATGTTGTGCCCCTTGTGTGCAGTGAGCAGGAACCCGAAGGCCCCCATCTCGTCGTCGCCCGGCCCGCGCTCGCGGACGCGGAAGTCGCTGTCCGCCGCGACCTGGCCGTACTCCGGGCGGCCGAAGACCTCGCTGACTAAGCGCAACGGGGCCGGGTCGTCGCCGGTGCCGCGCATGCAGGCGTGCGCCTGCGGCAGCCGGTCGCCGCGGCCGCTGAACCAGCTGTTCTTGATGCAGCCCGTCTGGTTGTCGAGCACCTCGAAGGGCTGCGCGAAGATCCCGCCGCTGCCCGAGGCGCGCTCGACCCGCACGCGACCGAGGAACGTGACCCCGGAGAACTGCAGTTGCGGGCCCCAGACCGCCCCTGGCGGCCCCGCGGCACCGGTGAGCGCGTAGCGCGCAGTGGCTGGCTCCTCGTTGACGCCGCTGCCGCCGTCGACGATCGCGTCGGTGAGGTAGAGCCGGTAGCCGCGGTCGATGCGCAGCGGCCCGGTCACCGACCGCCGCAGGTGCACCTCCGGCTCGGAGGCCATCATCTGGCTGTCGGCGTCCCTCAGCCGCAGCGCGTCGCCGCCCGGGTCCAGCGTACAGCCGTCGAGCACGAGCGAGCCGAGGTCGGCGCGCGCGACCAGCGCGTCGCCGGCAGCCATGGCGGGGCCGGGCGTGAGGCGGAGGCCCTCGAGCGTGAGCGTGAGCGAGTTTGCGCGCGCGGCGTCGAGCGCGCGCGCACGCAGCGGCCGCGCGAGTAGCACGATCGGCCGCGCACCGTCGGCGGCACGGATCGTCAGCGAGCGCGCCAGCCGCAGCGTCGAGCCGCCTTCGCCGACCGTGCCCGCGACGCTCGCGAGGTCGAGGCTGTGGACCTGATCGTCGGCGATCAGCACGACGACGTCGGCGCCGGCGCTCTGCAGGTCGCCGAGCGCGTCCTCCAACGACGTCCCGGAGCCGACGGTGACCGTCGCCGCCGGTAGCGCCGAGCGGTCGATCGGGTGCGCTCCGACGGGCCCGACGGAACCGTAGGCGAACACCGCGCGCAGGCTGTCGCGGACCGCGTCGGACTGGCCCTGGGTGCGGACGGCGACGACGACTCGCCCGACCACCGGGTCGATCGCGATCTCGCGCTCGGCCAGCGGCGTGCGCAGCCCCTCCTCCCAGGCGCAGAGGTTCGCGCCGCGCTGCGTCCAGTCCGCCGGGTCGAACGGGCTGAACGGCCCCTCCGGCACGTGCAGCTCGAGCGCCAGCTCCGACACAGGGTGCGGCTCGCCGGCCGCTGGGTCGTACGCGGCGACGGCGACGTACGCCTCGGGGCGGCCCGCGGCGCCCCCGACCAGCTCGTCGACGATCAGCTCCTCGAGCGCGACCCACTCCGTGCCGTTCCACTGGCTCCACGTCTCGGTGTCGGTGTCGAGCCACAGGTCGCCGGCACCGCCGGTCGGCGGCGTTGGGGAGCGGTGCAGCGGCGGCCGCATCGAGTCGAGCCGCGCCGGGTGGATCGGGCCGGGCTTGCGGTCGAGGCCGGACTCCACCGGCGTCGCGCCGTCCTCGTCGACCCGCGGGTTGAACAGGCACACCGGCTCGCCGAGCGGGTGCAGGTCGAAGCGCACGGCCTTGCCGGCGACGCCGCTCGCGAGCGTGACGTCCTCGGTGCCCCGGTGGACCGGCGCGACCGGTCCGATCCGGTACGGCTGCAGGCGCCACAGGAACACGGCCAGGTTCGGCAGGTTCGGCCGCGGCGCGACGGCGATCGGCGCGCGGAAGTCGGGCACGCGGGCGAACGGGTCGAACGGCGTCTCGAGCAGCGCGAGCGTGGACGGGTCGCGGATCGTCGCGGTGCCGCCGCGCAGCACCGTGTGCCGGTCGACGGTCGTCGCGGCGTACGGCGGCGCCCCGCCCGCGTCGGGTCGCTGGTGGTCGAGGTGCTGCGTCCACGCGAGGTCCTTGAACAGCTCGGCCGCGTGCACGCCCCAGCCGGTCAGCGCCTCGGTTATCTCCTCGATCGCCCCCAGCGTGCCCTTGCGCCGTCGCCAGCCGATCGTGTCGGCGACGTCGCGGCGGATCGTCGCCGGGTCGCCCGTGAGGTGGGAGGTGCCGAGCAGGTCGGCGATGTACGGGATCGCCCACGAGTCGCAGGTCTCGACGAACAGGTCGTGGTAGAGCGCCTCGATGTTCTCGTGGACCGCGCCGAACGTCTGCTCGAGCAGCGCGAGCAGGGCGCGCAGCGGCTCGTCGGCTTCCTGTTTGGCGTCCTCGATCCGGTAGATCTCGGGCAGCCGGTCGTAGAGGGGCACGCGGACGCTCATGACGTCGCTCCCGAGACCGCCGCGAGGTCGATGTCTGGCAGCCGCAGGACGCGGTCCGGCGGGCAGGTGAGCGTCCCGTCGGTGCCCGTCACCTGCGCCCACGACACGCCGCTCACCTCCTGGATCACGCCCGTTACGCGCGTCACGTGCTCGGCCTGGCCGAAGCGCCGGCGGTTGACGCTGAACAACCCGTCGGGCGCCGGGTCGACGCCGAGCGCGTCGCGCGTTGCGGCAAGCACCGCGTCGGCGTCGTAGCCGCCGGCGACGGCGACGTCAGCGCGCAGCTCCACGCTGTGGAAGCAGCCCTGCACTACGTCGATCTCGAAGCGGTCGGCGCCGCGGTCGCGCGCCGCCGTCCGCAGCGCCTCGGCCACGGCCGCGTGCTCGGCCTCGCGCCCGTGCTCCATCAGGACCGTGACGGTCACCGTCGGCACGCCATGGGCGATGCCCCAGGCGGCGGTGGCGAGCGCGACGCCGGGGAGCGCGAGCGCCTCGGCCTCGAAGTCGCTCAGCCCGACGAGCCGGCCGAGGCTCTGTACGCGGCCGGGCGCGGCGGCGCGCGCGACTTCCGGCGTCTCGGGCTCGGAGCCGCCGGCGACGACGCCGGGCAGCTGTACCGCCTGCAGGCGTTCGAGCCGGCCGGTGAGGACTTTCGTGCTCTCCTTCAGCGGGCCATGAGCGCCGGCGCCGGTGCGGGCCGTCGCGCGCACGTTGTCGACGCCGCTTGGCAGCCGCGCCCCGAACTGCTCGCCGTCGCCGAACTGCACCCACGAGCTACCGTCGGCGTCCTCGCGGACGATGTAGACCTCGGCGTCCGGCCCCTGCCCGAACAGCGAATCCACCCGTGTCCAGGTGCGGCCGGCGACGGTCACCTCGAGCCCGGGCGCCTGCGGCGGCGTCTGCGACGGCGCCTGATGATAGGTGAGCGGTGCCTTCGGCAGCTTGAACGTCTGAAACGTGCTGCGGCCGTCGCCGCTGCCGATCGCCGCCTCCGGCTCGGTCTTACCCTGATCGGCGTCGACGACGTTGCCGAAGACCACCGTCGCGGTGTCGTCGGGCGTCTGGGGGAATCCGGCGTAATCGACCGGGGCGGCGAGCGTGACCTTGTGCAGCCCTTCCAGCCCGGCCACGCCCGAGTCGTCGACCGCGACGGCGGCGACGACCGCCGTTGCCGCCTCGGCGCCGGGCGGCGCGAGCATGATCCGGCGCCCGGCGAGCAATGCCGCGATATCGGCCGCCCCTTCGAAGTACAGGTCGTTGCCTCTTCTGAGCTTGCGGTCGCGCGGCGGCGCGTGGATATCGAGGCGGCCGCTGGTTACCTCGTGAATGGCAAACGTCCGCATGTCGGCCCCTGCGCCCGAGCCAGACTCGAGCGCGCTGTCGAGGCCGAGCACGGTCGACGCGCCGGACAGCGAGCCGACACGGAGCGACGCGGCGTCGACGCGCGTGACCGTGCGCAAGGCGGTCGTCGTCACCGGCGGCCCCGTGTCGAGCAGTTCCTTCAAACCGTAGTAGTCCTTCTGTGCGATGAAGCCGGTGTCGCCGTTGGCGGCCATCTGCATCGTCGAGACCTGGTACGCGGCGCCGCCCCAGAAGTAGCTGATGTCGTCGTCGTAGCAGCCGACGTAGCTGCAGATGACCTGGCGGCCGGCAGCGAAGTCGTCGACTGCGGAGTCCAGCGGCAGGTCGAGCGGGCGCAGCGTGCCCGACCCGATCGCCGTGCTCCCGGACAGGCTTCGGCAGAAGTCGACGGGCGTCGCGGTGGCGGTGCCGCCGGAGACCTGCACGTCCTGTGCCGGGGCGCTGTGGCCGAAGTGGCGGAACGAGCGTCCGAGCCGGTAGCCGACTGTGCCGGCCAGATAGTCGGCCTGCAGCGCGCCCTCGATGCGTACGATCGTCGCGCCGTGCAGGGCCGTGACCTCCTCGACCACGACGATCTGCGTGGCGGTCAGCCGGTCGGGCGCGGCGGCGTCGGGCGTGCCGATCAAGAGGCGGTCGTCGGCCGCGATGTCGAGCGGCTCGGGCGTGTCGATCCACAGCTCGGTCGCGCCCTTTCGCAGCGGCGCCTCGGCCAAGGGTCGGTGCAGGTTGAAGCGGCTCAGCTCGGGATACGCAATGAGCTCGGTAAGCGTCTCAAGCGTCTGCTGCGCGTCGGCGCCCTCCAGGTCGACCTGCAGCGAGAAGCCCGCGGGCACGGTCACCGGTGCGCCCGGCCGCAGCTCGAACGCAAACGTCCCGCTGCCGCCGAGACCCGGCGCCAGCCGGTAGCCGACGATTCGCACCAGCTCGGCGACGCTGGCGCGCCACTGTGCCGTCCGCAGGTAGGCCTCGTTCGCGTACAGCTCCTGGTAGAAGGTCAGGATGTCGCCGAGCACGGCGCCGACTTCGAGCAGCGCGATGCCGGGGTCGTCCGGCTCGCGATGCGTCCAGTGGGCTAGTTCGGGCGTCGTGTTAAGCCGTCGGACCAGGTCGGCGCGGATGTCGGAATACGTCCCGATCCGGTAGCCGATCCGCGGCAGCGACGGCCGGTTGTCAGGACGGGTGGGGAAACCCGCCATCAGCCGCGCCCACCGCCGAGGTCGAGCACGATCGACCCCAGTTCCATGTGGTCGGGGTCGTTGTGGACCTGGATGATCTCGCTCGGCCCGACGTCGATCCGGTCGCGCCTGCCGGGTGTCGGCGCGTCCCAGCGACCGAGGCGGACCGAGCGCGCGAACGCGATCCCCGGCACTTGCTCGAGCCGGCCGAGGATCTGGCTCGCGTGCAGTGTCTGGCCGAACGTCCACGCGTCGGGATGGAAGAAGCCGAGCCGCCCGTCGGGCGTATAGCCGTCGGAGAACTCCTGCTCGAGCACGAAGCGGACGTCGTCGAGCCAGATTTCCGGGTCGGAGCAGACGGAGAGCACGATCCGCAGCGGCACGAACACGGGCGGGCGGATCTCGAGATCCTCGCCGATCAACCGCAGCGGCTCGAGGTGGCCCGCGACCGCGGCGCGCAGCTCGGGACGCAACACGTCGGTGCCGGCGGGGTCGATCGTCAGGCGCACCGTCCGCCAGCTGCCCGTCCACGCATAAGCCGCGGCCGCACGCGCGACGCCGGCGACCTCCCCTGCACGCTCGACGTAGTCGGCGAGCGTGATCGCCCGGAACTGGCGCGCCGCGTACGCCTCGGGAACGTTGCGGACGATCACGTCACGTGGCTCCGGATCGCGCGCTCCGGTGACGTCGAACGGGTTCCAGGCCGCCGCGACCTTGGGGTGCGCGGTGCGGACGATCCGGTCCCGCCCGACGTTGCCCTCGAGCGCGTTGCCGGTCTGATAGGTGCACCGGATCGAGCCGCCCGCGGGGACGTTCTCGCCGTTGACGCCGTTGCCGAAGCGGACCGCGCTACGGCCGAGCTCGTCGGTCTCGACGACGAAGTCGCGGTCGCTGCCGCTACTCGGCACGAGGCTGATCACCTCGCTCCATGCTTCGCCGCCGACGTCCGTCACCGTAAGCGTCGACTGCGGCGGCACGTCGGACGTCGGCGGCGTGTCGAGGTAGAGAAGAGGGGTGTCGGGGTCCAGGCGCGCGAGTGTGCCCCAGCGCGGGCGTCCGAGCTCGTCAGCCTGTGTCGGCTCGAGCGTGCGCTCACCCGGCGCGAGCACGGAGCCCGGAGGCCGGAACGTCACGGTGACCTCGCGGCCGTGGCGGAGCTCGGCGACGTTGCCGTGGAACAGGCTGACGTCGGAGAACGCGCCGAACGGCGTCTGCGCCGCGAATGTGTAGTCGCGGCGCAGACGGTCCGCCTCGCGCCACGCGACGCTCACGTACCAGCTGTCGGTCACCGGGTCGCGCAGCGACTGCGTCGGGCCGGGATCGAGCTCGAGGAGCTGGCGCTTGTCGGGGTCGGCGCCTGCGGCGTTGCCGGTCAGCGGGTCGCGGTGCTCCTGGATCAGCAGCCGCGGCACCCCGCCGGTGGCGATGAGCTCCGCCACTATGTCGGCGGCCGCCTGGTTCGGCATCGCGAGGTCGGCGGCGACGGCACCGGCTGCGAGCCCGGGCAGGGCACCGCTCCACGTGTGCAGCGGCACGGCGTTGAGCAGCTGGTGCATGTGCGGCATCTCGCCGCGGAACACCGCCGCGTCGCCGGCCGGCCGGCCCGCCTCCTCGCGCCCGGCCCACACCTCGACCACCTCGCCCGGCGGGATCTCGGCGCCCGCGATCAGCGCGAGCGCAATCCATGCGGACGCCTGGTTGCCCTGGTGGACGTGGTAGTCGAGCAGCCGGGCGTGGCGGGCGAGTGAGACGCGGCTGCGCGCGGTAGCGAGGTACGCCTCGTTCATCACGCGGTCCTGGTAGTCGCTCAGCTCGTCCGCAGCTGCGCTCATCAGGCTGAGCAGCACCTGGCTGAGGTCGGCTTCGCTGGTGGGCGTCCAGCCCGGGACGCGCGCCTGCATCCAACCCATCGCGACGTGCCGGAAGGAGTCGAAGTCCTTGGCGAGGTAGTCGATCGTCGGGTCCGTCACGGCCGGCGCTGCCGGCGTCCAGTCGGGCGCGCAGTTGGTGGAGAAGCAGCCGGGGCGGAACTTGAAGCCGACTTCGGCGAACACGGGGTCGAACCCGGGTACCGCCGGCCCGGTCCCGAGCGTGTAGGTGGAGTAGTCACCTATCGGCCGTACGACCAGGTTGAGGACATCCGCCGGCGGCCTCGCCGGAGCCGTGTCGAAGCCCGTGCCGCGGCCGTTACCGGGGTCAGCCCGCGAGGAGGTGACCTCGACGTCGAACGTCCGCTCCGCCATGACGGCGAGCCGCCCGTCGACCTCGGCGGCTCGCGCACGCGAGCCGAGCTCGTCGTTGATGAGCCCGACCGCCTTCTCGATGACCGTCCCAGCAGGGAGCACGACGCTCACCGCCTGGCCCGCGACGGCGATCGTCAGCGTCTCGGCGACCGACAACCCGGCGGACGCGATTGGCAGGCTGCCCGTGACCTGCACGAACGTACCGGTCACCTGCACCTCACCGGACGCCGCCCCCGCGCGGACGCGTAGACCGCCGCGGATCGGGAACAGCGTCTTGGCCGGAGCGCTCGCGGCCAGCAGCGCCGGGAGCCGGTTGGCGTTCAGGAAGTGCACCTCGAGCGTGGCCGCTGCCCCGCCTGCGAGCGATACGAGCACGAAGTCGAAGCCGTTGAGGTTCTTGGCCTCGAGCGTGGCGGCGCGGACCTCGCGTGCATCGGTGTCGGTGACGACCATGCCGTCAGTCCTCGGTGCGCTGGAGGCGCAGGACGCGGGTGTCGGGGCTGCCGGCCGGGCGGTACCGCAGGTCGACCGTGATTGTCGACTCCTCCGCCTCCACGACGAGGTCCTCGAGGTCGACGCGGTCACCGAGAACGCGTGTGAGCGCCTGGGTGATCGTCGACTTCGTGATTCCGGCGGTGACCTCGTCGAGGTTCTCGAACACGAGCCGGCGAACGTTGGTGCCCAGCGTTGGCTGGAACAGCCGCTCGCCGATCGCAGTGAGGATGAGTTGCAGCACCTCCTCGGCGAGGTGCTGGTCGCGGCCGGCGACGCACGCGGTGCGGCCGTCCTCTCCGATCCGGAGCGGGAACGCGGGATAGGCGCCGTACGCCCTCATTGCGCGCTCGCCTTCTGGTCGGCCATGACGATGGTCGCCGGCCCTTGCGGCGCACCCTCGGGGCTGTAGCAGAGCCCGGTGCTGCTCTTGACCAGCACGCCGGTCTGGTTGGCCTTCGCCTTCGCGGCGCCGGCCTTCCACTCGATCCGCAGGCATGGCGACGGCTTGTTGCCGATCATGAACGAGCAGCCGGCGACGGTGTGGATGTCGCTCTCCAGCAGCACCTTGCCGGCCATCGTCGAGACCTTCGTGTTGGCGGTGCTGAGGGACGCCTGTCCGCCGTGCGGGCACTGCACCGTGCTGGCGGTCGTGAGCACCTTGCCCGGCATCACGTGACCTCCAGGGCGCCGTCGTTGATGCTGACGCTACTCGACGAGATGACGATCTTCTTCGAGTCGACGGCGATCGTGATGTCGCTGTCGGTGAGCACGATGGACGGGCCGCCGCCGTGCTCGATCCGCACCTCGTTGGCGTCCTCGTCGAGCACGAGCTTGTGGCCGTTGGAGGTTGCGAACACGCGCGTTTTCTCGGCCCCCGGATCCGGGATCTCGTCGTCGCCCCACCAGAAGCCGCTCCAGATCGGCTGGGTGACGTTGCCGGCCTCGAACTCGATCCAGACGCCGTCGCCCACCTCGGGAAGGGCGAGGAACCCGTGCTTGGCGCCCGCGAACGGGACGGCCGGTCGTGCCCACTGCGAGACCTCCTCGCCGAGCACCTCGGGGACGAGTGCCTTGATCAGCCCGAGCTCCGCGCCGCTGCCGAGCGAGTCGACGATGCCGCGGTACTTGCCGAAGCAGTGCCCGTCAAGGTACTCGGCGAGCGCGACCGGGAGCTCGGTGCTGCGATCGGTCATCAGAACAGCCCCGCCGGGATCAGGCTGCTGCCGGCCGCCGACTCGGACAGCTGGTCGGCGACGAGCGTGAAGTCCTGCGTGTACTCCGACCGGCCGAGCCGGTGCGTGACCTTCTCGATCGTGTACTTCCCGCTCGTGTGCGTTGTGCCGAGCTGCGTGGTGACCGGATGGAAGGGCACCAGGATCCCGGAGTAGCAGCCCTGGCGCACCGAGCCGGTCGCCTCGAACGCACGGCTGCTGCGCTCGGCCGCGCTGTCGACCCGGTGTTGGAGGTCAACGGTTTCGCCGCTCCCCGGCGCCAGCTGCTGCTGCCCCGCGATCCCGAGGTCGCGCACCTGCGACGAACGCGTGACCGTCGACTTGTCGCTGAAGCTCAGCGTCGACGCGACGACGTTGCTCTGCCCGTGCGCGTTGAGCTTGACGTCGAACGTTTCGATGTTGCGATCGCGGCCGAGCAGCACCAACGGCGGGGGCTCGTCGCCGAACACCGGTCTCTTGTGGAAGATGCCGATCGAGCTCGACGGCCGCGCGCCCGGGGCGACGCCGCAGGCGAAGTTGTTGCGCTGGGCGAGTTGGCGAAGGAACTGCATGTCGGTGCCGCGACGGCGCATCTCCGGCTGCTGGGCGGCAGGCGGCGCGGGCGTGGGCTCGACCTCGGTCGAGCCGATGATCTCCGGGTAGTCGCCGAAGATCTGCGACGCGATCTCGGAGTCCTTGAGGCCGGCGGAATAGGAGACGACCGACGCGTCGCGGTTGAGCAGCGCGCTGTCGTCGTGGACGATCACGGTCACAACACTCTGGCCGGGCGCCGACCTCCGGTCGCTGTCGAAACCGACGATCGGGCCGTCGATCAGCGGCTGAAAGTCTCCCTCGCCGAGCCGTAGCTCCACGCGGACGCGATGCAGGATCTGCATGAACGGCTCGTCGTCCTCGACCCAGTTGCCCTGGTCGTCGATGCGGACCGACAGCTCCAGTCGCGCCTGCCATGGTCGGTCAGCGTCCTGGTCGACCGTGATCGTCTCGAAGCGCTCGAGCTGCTCTTTGGTGGCGGGCGTGCCGTCGAACAGCAGCTTGTACTCGGCGCCGGTCATTTCGTCGGCGGGAGGTCGATGTCGCGGCCCGGCTCCACCAGCCGCCGGGCGTCGAGCTCGCTGTTGGCGTCGGCGATCCGCCAGAAGCGCGTCGCGTCGCCGTACGAGCGGTCGGCGATCAGGTCGAGCCGGTCGTTCTCGAGCACGATGTACGGGTCGCCGTCGGTGGGCGGGAGCGTGCGCAGCCCGATCGCCGTGACCGTCCGCCCGCCGCTCGCGGCCGTCTCGACGGTCGGCACGGCGGCGTAGCGGGATGTCTTCAGGAAAGCCATCAGAACGACACCAGGTCGGCGACCTCACCCGCGACGTTGGCGAGGTTCGCGACGGCCATCGCCTCTTTCGCGGTAGCCGTGTAGATGCTCGCGCCCTCGGCGACGAGGTCCTTTGCGCACGGGTCGGGCCGGATGACGGTCAGGCCGATCTCGACCTCCGCCTCGATCGGGTTGAGCAGGAAGTCGAACTGCGTCTCGGTGATCTTCATCGAGGTGACCATCACCGGCAGCACGCGCGTGAGCCCCCAGATGAAGATCAGCCGCGGGTACGCCTCGCGTGGGATGGGCTGCGTCGGGTCGGCGCCCCCGCCGCCGCCGAGCAGCGCGCCCACCGCGTCGATCGCCGCGCCGAGCAGCCCGCCCTCGGCGGCCTTCGCGTTGGCCATCAGCTCGAGCGCCGCCAGGTAGGAGGCGATGCCGGTCGCGCGCGCGAGGACGTTGTTGGAGGCGAGCATGTCCGCCGCGCTGAACGACGCGGTCAGATCGAGCTTCTCGATCGGGACCTCGCCGGCCTGGCTCGTCTCGCGGCTGCTGGCGCCGGTGGGTCGCGGCGGGACCTCGATCGTGCGTGTCACCTGCAGCGGGTTAAACTGGAACACGACGACGTTCGGCAGCGGCCCGAGGAAGTCGCTCGCGTACTCGATCAGTGCGCCTTTGAGCAACAGGCTCATTGCTGTTCCCTCCGGATGCCGTCGGCGACCGCGCGCGCGACCGCCGTCACCGGCGGGCTCGCCGGTGCGGCCCCGGCCGGTCGGGAGATCTCGGCCTCAAGCGCGGGCCGCAGCCCGCTGCGCAGCTCGGCGGCGAGCGCCCGCGCGGCCTGTGGCGAGCCGCCGCGCACGCGCACCTGCACCCGCTCGACGTGGACGCGCTCGGTCACGACGCCCGCTCCTGAACGAGCTCGGCGTACTCGCCGAACCGCTCCAGGCTGACGGCCCGCTCGGCCTTGTCGAGCTCGCGCCGTACCGCGATCAGCACCGCCTCCATCGACAGTCGCGGCGCACCGCCGCCCCCGGCCGCGCTTTGCAGGCAGGCGTTGAAGATCGCCGAGCGGATGTGGCCGCCGGTGAGCGGGAACCGCTCGGCCAGGAAGTCGAGGTCGAGCGCGGAGCCGTCGACACCCTCCGGGATCGCAACCGCCCAGATGCCGCGCCGCTCGGCGACGTCCGGGAGCGGGAAGTCGATCACGTAGCGCAGGCGCCGCAGGAACGCGCCGTCGAGGTCGTCTTTGCGGTTGGTGGCGAGGATCGTGACGCCCTTCGCCCGCTCCATGCGGCTCAGCAAATAGCTGACCTCGAGGTTGCTGTAGCGGTCGTGCGCGTCGCGGACCTGCGTGCGCCGGCCGAACAGCGCGTCGGCCTCGTCGAACAGCACGATCATGTCGCTTGCCTCGCAGGCGTCGAACACGCGCCGGAGGTTCTTCTCGGTTTCACCGATGTACTTGTTGACGACCTGCGAGAGGTCGACCCGGTAGAGCGGCAGCCCGAGATCGGCGGCGAGCACCTCGGCCGCCATCGTCTTGCCGGTGCCGGGCGCGCCGGCGAACAGGACGGCCAGCCCCGCGTCGTGCCAGACGCGGCCGGTGCCCCACTCGTGATGGACCTCGGCGAGCGAAGCCATGGCCTGGCGGATCTCGTCGAGCTGGAGCGACTGCTTGCGCGGCAGCACGAGCTCGTCGCGGCGGAAGCGCGGGCGCACCTCCTCGGCCAGCTCGCCGAGGTCGAGCTCGAGCTCCTCGCGGCACGCCGTCACGAGCCGCTCGCGGCTGACCGCTCCGTCGCGACGCACGCGGCGGGCAACCGAGCGGATCGCCCCGCCCTCGAAGCGGAACCGACGCGCGACGTCGACCACGACCTCGTGATCGAGCTCTTGCCGCCACAGCTCGAGGCGCGCCTCGTACGAGAGCGGCGGAACGTGCACGGGCGGCGCCAGCAGCCCCGGCGGCACCTCGGCCGGGCCGCCGCGACCCTCGACGGCGAGCAGCAGGCGGAGGCCGAGCGCGGCGCTGGGTAGGCGCAGTGGGCGGGCGGCGAGCGCTGCGGCGGCGGCGTCGAGATCCAGGAACAGGTCGACGCCGCGCAGCCAGCACGTGCACGCCAGCGCCTCGAGCAGTCCGGGCGTCCCGAGCGTCTCGATCCCCCCGGCGAAGACGTCGACCATCCGGCCGGCCGCCGTGCACACGTCTGCCGCCGCCTCGGCGTGGTCGGCGCCGCGTGGCCCGATGACCGGCACGATCTCGAGGTGCGCCGGACCTTGCGGGACGATCCGCTCGCCGTCCGGCTGCGCAAGGCGGCGGAGCTGCGCTGGCGGGTCGGCGGACGGGAACAGCAGCGTCCGGACCACCAGCGCGGGCGTGAAAAGCGCGCCGCGCCAGTCGACGGTCGTGTCGCGCACGGGCCGCTCGAGCAGGCCGTGCCGCTCCAGCCGGTGGCCCGACTCGGCGGTCGTCAGCAGCTCGACCGGCTCGTCCCACAGCCGCTGGGCCAGCGCGAGCGTCGGGTTCACGGCCGCCGGGTCGTTGACGCAGGCCGCGACGATCGCGCCCGCCGCGCTGTCGAAGCCGGGCAGGATCGCGAGCGCCAGCAGGAAGCGCTCGCACGGCTGCAGGTCCAGCTCGCGGGCGGCCCACGCGAACGATCCCCGCGGCGGCCGACCCAGGCGTTCGGGCTCCGGGGCCGCGATCTGCGCGCCGAGGTAGCGCGCGGTCTCGTCGTGCGCGAAGAAGCGCTGCTTGTCCTCCCAGTAGCGTGCGAGATCGAGCGCCTCGACGGTCGGGTCGGTCGCCGGCGGAAGCGCGGAGCGCCGGCCGCGCGCGGGCTGGCCGCGCTGGTGCCACATCCACAGCACCTCGCGGCGCAGGCGCAGCGTGACCTGGCGGAGCCAGTAGCGCGCCAGCTCGTCCTCGGGCACGAGCTGCGGGGAGAAGCTCGCCGGCGCGGTGGCGGTGCTCACGGGAGCGTCACCTCCGGGCTCTGTCGTGCCTGCTGGCCGTTGACGCGCAGCACCACGCGGTAGGCGTCGCCGGGCAGCGCAGGCGGCGCGAGCCGAACGCGACGGTGCGTCTGCGCGGGCGGGGCGCCGGCGGCGTTGACGACGTCGTCGTACGAGCGCACGGTGGCGCCGTTGCGATAGAGCCCGACGACCACATCGTCGTCGGCCGTCCCGAGGTGGAACCCCTGGAGGTCGATCTCGCCCTGGTCGAAGGCGGCAGCGTCGAGTTCGGGCAGCAGGTTGACGACTGCGATGTTGCTCGAGCGGCGGCGCCCGGTCGACAGCGTGCGGACGACGGTCAGCGCGTGGCTGGAGGCGGAGATCGCTGTGCCGCTGAGCGCAGCCTTGGTGGGGTTGAAGACCGCGTTGCGGGCGGCGTCGAGTGTCAGCGGCAGCAGCACGGGCCCGAGCTGGACCTCAAGTCCACCGAGGTCGAGGTCGGTGCCGTCGATCCGTACGGGAGGGTCGCCGGCCTTGAAGCTCGGCGGCGTCACGCGGTCGATGACCGGCCCCAAGGTCGGCTCGACGGACAGGCCGATGCCGCCGTTTGGCGCCTCGGCGCCCGGCGCGCCCGTGTAGTCGATGCCGATCAACAGCGAGTACGCCGCCGGCGCCGCCGGAGCGATCATCACCGGGCGCACCTCGAAGCACATCGAGAAGCGGTACCTCTCGTCGGTCCCCTGCATGAGGCTCGAGAGCAGCGACGACGGCGCCTCGTTGAAGGTCAGCCGCAGCTGCTGCGGGTTCGGGTCCAGCGCCGCCTGATCCTCGGGCTGCAGGCCGGCGACCGGGAGCAGCGCAAGCGACTGGAGCGCGCGCAGCCCGTCGCCGAGCACCCGGTAGGCGTCGGCGGTGTCGCTCTCGCCCTCGTCGTCGAACGGCGTCATCAGATAGCGCACTACGAGCCATAGCGGTGCGTCCTGCCCCTCGTCGAGTGGGGTGTTGCGCAGGCTCGGGTCGAACACCACCTCGTAGAGGAAGAGGTTCAGGCGCGGGTTGCCGATGCCGCCGTTGGCGCTCGGCGGCTCCGGGCGCCCGACCGTGACGTTGTGTCCGGTGAGCAGCTCGATCCGCTGCGTGAGCAGCCCGGCCACAGCCCCGAGCGCGCGGCTGGAGTCAGCCAGCGGCATGCGTCACCACCCGCGCAGGTAGTCGCGAGGAACCACGTCGCGGCCGGCGCGCCGCGGGGACAGAGGCGGCGGCGCAACGGCGGGCGCCGGTCGCGGCGCGGGCGCTGCTTCGACGGTCACCTCGATCGTGCCGATCGACAGCGGCGGCTCGGTGTCCGCGGCGGACGCGGCGCGCCGTGGGCGCGGTCGATCGGCCTCGCGGCGGCCGGGCGGCTCCTCCATCCAGCGGCGCACCTCGGCGAGCGCGCGATGGGCGCGCCCAGCCATCTCCGGCGATTCGGTCACCGGCGTCGCGGGGGGCGCCGCGGTCTCAGGCATCGGCGCGGTCTGAGGCGGCGGCGCGCTGATCACCTCGGCCGCGTCTGCAGCCGGCGCCACCCGCGCGGCCTTGCTGACGACCTCCAGGGACCGGAGCGGCGGGGTGTCAGGCGGCGGGTCAGTTCGCGCGTCCGGCGGCGGCGCGTCAGCTCGCGCGTCGGGCGGGTTCGGCCCCAGATCGCGCGGGGCCTGTGGCGCCTCGGTGCGGGCGGGCGGCGCGTCGGGGCGGGCGGCCGCGCTCGCCGCGAGACGCGTGGCCACGGGGTCCGACAATGGCGTGACGACCGGCGCGGGGGACCCGCGAAGCGGCGCCGCATGGGTTGCACGCTGATCGCGGGCGCGTCTGGGGGAGGGGAGGCTTGGCGCGGCGGGGGCCGGCGGCGGCGTCGTGCGCATCGTCGGCGCGGCCGCGGGCGGCGTTGCCGCGGCGGCCGGGCGGAAGGCCTCGACCTCGAGCCCCCAGGCGCGCGGGCGCCCCGGTGCGCCGTGGGCCGCGGCCAGCCGCCGGATGCGGTCGAAGTACGGCATCACTCGACCATCGCCAGGTAGCGACGCCGGCGCCGAGGCGGCAGTGCGAGAATGTCGTGCTCGCTCCAGTGGAACGCGCCGGCCAGCGCGGCGACGTCCTCGAGCAGCTCGTCCTGGTCGCGCCGCGCGAGCGCGAGCAGCTCGCCCTCGAGGTCGACCGGCAGTTCGACCGCCTCTCCGCATGCCGGGCACGCCGAGCGGACAGCTGCATCCACAAGCGGGTCCGCCGCATCGAGCGAGGCCTCGATCGCGGCGAGCAGCTCAGCAGGCGCCTCGTCGCCCGGCCCGCCGAGCGCTTCGGCGATCTCCGCGTCGGACGGCGGTCGGCCGCGCCAGTGCCGCAGGTCGTCGCCGGTCGGCCGCCGGGGCCGGTAGGTCGTGCCGCCCCACTCCACCGCGGCCGGAGCGTCGGCCTCGGCCGCCTCCTGGGCGGACGCCAGTGCGTCGAGCGCGAGCTCGACCTCGAACTCTTCGTCGCAGCCGGGGCAGCGGGACACCTGGCTCAGCTCGCGCCGGCCTGACATCCGCGTGACCGCGACGAGTGCGCCGAGCCGCGTGCCGATCGGCAGCGCACGCGCGTGCTCGCCACCGAGCGGGGCGCCGTCCGGCTCCAGCACGCACCCCGCCAGCACGGCGGTGGCCAGCTCCGCCCGGTCGCCGGCGTCGAACTCGACGTCGAGGTCGCCCGGCTGCACGCCGAACGGCCGTACGGCGAGGCCGGGCATTGGGGCCTACCCGCCCACCGGGACCGCCGACGCCTCGTCCGGCTCGACCGTCGCAACGTCGCGCTCCCAGCCCTCGAGCTCGAGCTTGACCGACTCGATCGCCGTCACGTTGGCCATCGAGTCGAGGTCGGGCATCGCGACGAACTCGCTCACCCAACAGCGGTGCAGGAAGTAGCGCAGCGCGACGAGCCCCTTCTCGTCCATGACCTCGAGCGTCAACTCCTGCTTGTAGTTGACGAGGTCCATGGCCGCGTCGCCGGCGTAAGGGTGGACCATGTTCGCCCAGCGCTCGAATTCCGTGTCGTGCGTGATTCCGCGCTCAAGCGTGATCGCCTCGAACACGCTCCGCCCGGGCGACGGGCTGTCGTGGCTGTTTTCGTTGCCGCTGCGGTGCCGCACGACCTCGGTCGTGCGCTTGAGCGGGCTGACCTTGCTCACGCCGAGCACCGTCTTGCCGTCCGCGTTTTTCACCCGGAACTTGAAGTTCTTGTACGGGTCGACGCGATGGGCGTTGACCGTGAACCCGTTCGCCATGGTGACCTCCTCCGACTACACGTCGGGGATCTGCTGGATCTTGATCACGACGAACTCGGCCGGTTTGAGGGGGGCGAACCCGACCTCGATGTTCACGATCCCGAGGTTGCGATCGTTGGCCGTAGTCGTCTCGCCGTCGCACTTGACGTAGAACGCTTTGTCCGGCGTCGAGCCCTGGAACGCGCCCTGACGGAACAGGCTCATCATGAACGCGCCGACGTTCTGCCGAACCTTCGCCCACGTGGGCTCGTCGTTGGGCTCGAACACAACCCACTTGGTGCCGCGGAACAGCGACTCCTCGATCATCAGGGCGGTCCGGCGGATGCTGATGTACTTCCACTCCGACGCCTTGGCGTCGGCGCCATCAAGCGTGCGCGCGCCCCACACGACCTGGCCGTGAATCGGGAACACGCGGATCGCGTTCACGGCGAGCGGGTTGAGCGTGCCGTTCTCCGGGTCAGTCAGCTTGAAGTCGAGCTCGGAGACGCCGCGCAGCGACGCCTCGAGGCCCGCCGGCGCCTTCCACACGCCGCGCGTCGCATCGGTCCGCGCGAAGATGCCGGCCGCCGTCCCGGCGGCGCCGATCGACCGCAGGCGGAACTCGTCGAGCGGGTCGGCGATCCGGACGCGCGGGAAGTACAACACCGAGTTCGGGTGACGGTAGTTCGCGTTGTCGTCGATCCAGTCGAGGATCTCCTGCACGGTGTTGCGATCGGCCGGGATGTCGATCAGCAGCATCGACCGGTGTTCCTCGCAGAACGTCAGCGCGTCGCCGATCAGCGCATC
>Ga0268386_10000169_pt1 | contig 39236 bp, 31 predicted proteins | sample RVTome_15_FD_200260 | JGI IMG/M metagenome (GOLD analysis project Ga0268386, IMG submission 200260) | Soil microbial communities from uranium-contaminated site in the Upper Colorado River Basin, Wyoming, United States - RVT150D86... ... | reverse complement strand
CTGTGAACGAATCGGAGTTGCCTGCCTGTGCATGCCCAAGACTGACAGTTTCCGGGAAAGCCGGATGCGGGAAACCCGCACGTCCGGTTTGATGAGGGGAGCGGCGGTCGCCGCTCCTACTCTCCCGTTCCCCCTCGCCTGCGCACGAAAATCGCAAAGTGCGTCGCGCACCCGGGGCCGAGCAGTGACCGGCTTCAGCCGGTCACTACGAACCCCCGCTTTTTCGCCGCGCGCTGGTGCAGTCGCGGCCGGCGATTGGTATACTGATAGTCGGTTGAACCCGGCCGACCGAAGGGGAACGAATGAAATCGAACCCGAAACAAGTCGCGAAAGACCTGCTCCAGGACCTGATCCGCGAGGCGGAAACCGCCGTCGACCTGATCGGCAGCCTCCAAGATCAGGCGGATGCCGACGGCGACAACTCGACTGCCTCCCTGTTGCGCACCGTCTCCGAGCGGCTCTTCCACGCCGGCGACGAACTCAAGACCGCCGAGGCCGTCGTGAATTCCAGTCGATCGCGAAAGCGGAGACCGTCGCGGCAGCCGGTCCGCGGGTAGACTGCATCATTTTTGATTTTAGCGGTTCCTGGGTGGCACGCCCTGAGGCTTTCGGAAGGGCGGACGGGGAAAAAGGGACGCAGTTTTTTTCCAAGTCCTCTTTTCCAAGTCCAGCTCGTTTCTAATTCTCATCCAAGTCGCGTCCCTCTCTCGACCCGGCGGCGAAACGGGATGAGGCGTAAAGAGGACGCAGCTTTTCTGCAATCCATCGCGTTCCGGCGCCGGCCGCCGGGTTCATTCCACCACGGATGCCACTGATCGGCCAGCGCGGCAATGCCGCAACCAAAGGGAAAACAACACGGCACAGATTCCACTCAGTCATCCGGAAGAAGAAACCGCTGATGAACACTAATGAACCCGGAAGAATAAACCGCTGATGAACGCTAATGAACGCTAATCCAAACCTCTTCAAATCAGCGTCCATCAGCGTCAATTAGCGGTTGGCTCTGACTGGGAGCGGCGAAGAATTCTGCGCACCGTGCAAAAACTTTGACCGTTTGCAATGGAATGCAATGCAAATCCGCTCGATCCGCTGAATCCGCGTTCCCCCTTGTCACAGCTCAGAATTGGGGTTGTCACGGTGGTGAGTTCAGTCACGGGAGCTGCGTCGGGAATGAGGAGGGATGATCGAGGCTGGCAAAGGCAATGGCGGACAGGGTTTGCGGGTCAAGCGGCGGCATTGCGGCCAGGAATCGAGACGAACGCGCCGGGCGACGCAGCGATTCCGTGTTCGTCGCAAGGTCAAACGGGGACAAACAAAACAACCCGCTGACCATTGCGGTCAGCGGGTGCGGCGAAGTGGAGCGGAAGGGATTCGAACCCTCGACCTCTGCATTGCGAACGCAGCGCTCTCCCAGCTGAGCTACCGCCCCGGACTTCCCGATTGACGCGAGACTCCGTATCGAGGTTCGCGTCGTGCGTCGCGCGATTCTAGGGCATCGGCCGGGGGTTGAAAAGAGTGACGCCCGGCGCTACTCGTTCCGCCCCTCGTGGTTCCACTGCGGGATCGAATCGCCGGCGGAAGCGTCTTCAGACCCCCGGCCGTCGATCGATCTCGGCGGGCGGAAGCGGTCGGAAGAGGCGAGAGGCGAGAGTCGAGAGTCCAGAGCCGGAAACTCCGGATTGCGCGGGTCTTCCGGCTCTCGACTCTCGACTCTCCGCTCTCGACTTTGCGACTGCGGTTGGGGAGTTCCCGGCATGATTCGCAGCGACTGACCTTCGGCGGGCGGACCATATCGCCCGTCGCCGTATCGCGGAGGGGCCTGCCGACGTTCGTCGTGATACGATCCGGAGTCGCCCCGCATGTTGACGTGGCCGACGGATCGCACGCCGCCGCGATCGGTTGCCGGGGTCGCGGCGCGGGCCAGGTTGCGGCGCCGGTCGTCGGTTCGAAGCTGGTTCAGCAATTGGCGGGCGGATTCGAGATTCGGCTGCAGCGACATCGCCAGTTGAATCTGCTGAGTGGCGGCGTGGCGGTCTCCCCGTTCCAGCAGCAGGCGGGCCATCTGGCTGTGCGCCTCGGCCTTGCCGACGCTGGCGACGAGGTGCGGCATCGCGGCGTTCAGGTCGCCCGATTTCGCCAGCACGATCGCCAGGGCATAACGATGCTTGCTGACGTTGGGGGCGGCGGCGACCGCGGCGTTCAGGCTGGCGACCGCTTCCCGCCAACGGCCCTGAGACGAATAGTACAGCCCCGCGGACTGCAGCACGTCGGGATTCTTCGGCGCCAGTTTGAGGGCCTGCTGAATTCCGGCTTCCGCGCGTCGGGTCTGCCCGTCGAACTGGTCGAGCCGGGCGACGCCCAGGATCGCGTCAACGCATTTGGGGTCGTTCGAGAGGGCGGTTTCGTAGTGCTTGCGGGCCACGTTCCGCCGGCCGTTGGCCTCGGCGACCCGGCCGTAACTGGTGTGCAGCCGCACGGGGTTCTTGAGTTGGACGTCCGAATCTTCGGATTGCGTGTCGACCGTGGTCCACAGCGCGGGACCTTTGCGGCCCGGCTCGGTGACGCAACCGGTCAATCCCAGGCACGCGAGGAGCGCCCCGCCGGCGAGAAACGAAGGCGGAAGGCGGAGGGCGGAAAGCGGAAAGCGGAACATGAACATGTGGGGCGATTCCTTCCGCCTGCGGCTTTCCACTAAGGTTCGTAGCAGAATTCGTGAGAATTCTGCTACGCGAGAAGAGCACGGCAGAATTCTCACGAATTCTGCTACCACCAATCACGGGCCTTTGTCGGTCTTCCGCTTTCCGCTGTCCGGCTTCCGTCTTGATTTCAGAGCCGGCAGAAGAACCGCGTCGAGGCTTCGGCGATCAGGTCGTCGGTCAATGCGACCGGTTGATTTCTGAATCGACAGATCGACTGCACGATCTCCAGCAAATCTCGCGGGTCGCTCGATCTGGGGGGTTTGCCCGCGTCGTAGTAATTGCGGTACATGTATTCGACCGCCGAGTCGCGGTAGGGGATGTTCCGCAGTTGGCAGTTGAGTTTGAAGATCTCGGTGTACAGCTCGCGGTCGGGGGAGCCGATCTGGATCTTGTGCCGGATTCGCCGCAGAAACGCCTCGTCCACCAGCTCCCGCGGGTCGAGGTTGGTGGAGAACAGCGTCAACTGTTCGAAGGGAACGGCGAACTTCTTGCCGGTGGCCAGCGTGAGGTAGTCGATGAGCTCTTCCAGCGGGAGAATCCAGCGGTTGAGCAGGTCCCGCGGGCTGACGATCTGGCGGCCGAAGTCGTCGATCAGAAACACGCCCCCGTTGGCCTTGATGTGCAGCGGCGCCGTGTAAAAGTTGCTGGACTTGTTGTACCTCAGGTCGAGCATCTCGAGGGTCAGTTCGCCGCCGGTGATTACGACCGGCCGGCGGATCCGCCGCCAACGGGGGTCCGGCGTGCTCTGGTTGATCGCCTGCACGATGTCGGCGGTGTTGTGAATTCCCAGATCGGCGTTGTCCAGCACGTCGGCGTTGTCCGTCGCCTGGTGGATCGTGGGGTCGAACACCGTGATGATGCTGTTCTCGGCCACGATCGCGTAGGGGACGTGAATTTCACCCCCGTGCCGGTTCAGAAAGTTCCCCAGCCCCTTGGCAATCATCGTCTTGCCGTTCCCGGGGGGGCCGTACAGGAAGATCGACTTTCCGCTGCAGACGGCCGGGCCGAGTTCCTCCAGCAGCCCGTCGCGGATGATGAGGTTCTGGAAGGCGGCAATCAGATCTTCGCGGTGGCACGCCATCCCGGAGACGTTCTGCTTGCGGCATTGGGCGATGTACTCGTCCAGCGAGACCGGCGCCGGGCCGACGTACCGGCACTGCTCGAACGCCTCGCGGGCGCGGCGGCGGCCCAGCTCGGTGAGGTTGAACCGGTACGACGCCGGGCCGATCAATTCACCCGACGCGATCTCGACGCAGCGCTCGTCCTTGAGAAACCGCAGCACCTCTTCGATCACCTGAAACGGCAGCCGCGCCTGCCGGGCAAGCTGGGCGCCGAGCAGGTTTCCGTGCAGCGACAACTGCTTCAGGATCAGCTCGGAGAGCTGCATCAGCGTGAGGCTGGTCTCGGCCAGCGTGCCGGGGCTTCGCGGGGCGGCGGCCGCGGCAATTACGCGGGAGCGGATCTTCTTCGCTGGCGTCGCCGACTGCCCCGTTTCGAAGGGCGAGCCGAACAGGTCGGAATACAGGTCGGGATCGTCCCCGCCGCCGCCGCGGGCCGTATCGCGCGCGTCGGGCGGCTTGTCGAGCAGGGTATCGGGAAGCGCGCTGTCGATCATCTGCATTACCTCGGGACCGGCGGCGTCTCGGTCCGCGGGCCGATCGCTGTCGTTGCCGACGGGAGAACCCTGTCGGGAACGTTCGATCAGTCTCCGCGATCTTTACGGCGGGTTACACATTGACGGACCTCCGCGGTTCAACTCTAGCTTGCATCGAGCCGGCTGTCGGAAAAAAACATCGTCCCGGCCAATTCCGGTCGGCCGAATGCGGGGAAGGGAGGCCGGCCCGGCGGCCCGCCTCCCCTGGTCCCCAATTCGTGAGCGGCTGCGTGTCACGCGACAACTCTGTTACGGCGATCCGCCGCCGCCGCCGGAGCCGCCCGACGAACTGCCGTTGAGCGAGCTGGGATCGTAGCCGATCTGAGGCGTGCGCAAGGCCCCCTTGACTTTCTTGTTGATCTGATTGACTTCGTCGGTCGGCCGGCCGTCGGGCGTATCCATGCGGAGCATGATCGGCGGCAGGGCGTTCTCGCCGACGATCTCGGCGGCCGCCGCACGCACGCTGGCCAACCGCGCGTCGCTGACGCTCTTGTCGTCGGCCTGCTGTACGAAGACGGAGCGCCGCTCTTCCGGAATCGTCTGCAGGATCCACTTCAGCCGCAGTTTGCCGGCGTGATTGAGCGCGTGCTCTTTATCGTCGAAGTGGTAGTAGTACAGCGTGGTTTCCTTCTGCCAGCCGTTGGCGACCTGATTCGCGGAGATTGCCTGCAGATAGGCGCGGTCCTGGCAGTTGTAGGGGTGCGGCCAGTAATGGGCCGCGTGAAACCGCGTCGACCACTGCTGTCCCTCGCCACACGGGCGTGGATAGGGAGGCCACTCGAGCCCGTGGCTGTGAATCTGCCGCGCGCCGTCGGGGCGTCTGGCCTCGGCGTCGTACCAGTCGGAAGTCCAGCGTTTCGGGCCGTCGTCTCGGGGATTCAGGCCGTTGCAGCCGAAGCCGCCGATCGCCAGAAGCAATGCCGTCGAAATGAACCGGGTGCGATTCAATCGCATGATCTGTCCCCCTGTGTGGAACCGCGCGCGGGTCGTCCGTTCGTAGTGACCGGCTTCAGCCAGTCGGCACGTAGTGACCGGCTTCAGCCGGTCGGCGATGGCGGCGATGACACCCGCGGGACCGGCTGAAGCCGGTCACTACGAACAATCACTCCGGCCGCGCACCGCCGGGCCGGGCGGTGATGTGGTGTTTCTACTATCGGCAGTGAAAACACGGGTCATAACGAGAACCGGCAATCTTCCGGCCGGACCGCCGGCGCCGGTCCACATGGTTGAGGCAGGTAAAAGATCGGGGCGCGCAACCCGCACTTCGCGCGCTTTCGATTCCACCGGAACCGGCCTAGAATGGGTTGAAGGATGAAAGATGAGGGATGAAGGATTCCCGGCTTCGCCTCTTTCAACCCTCATCCCTCATCCGTTATCCGTTATCCTTCATCGCTCATCCCTCATCCCTCCATGCCCTGGCATCGCATCGCGAATCGCAACGACCTCCCTGAAGGAAGCGGCGGAGAGTTCGTCGCCGGCGGACGGGTCGTCGCGCTGTATCACGTCGACGCGACGTTTCACGCGCTGGACGGCGTCTGCCCGCACGCCGGCGGCCCGCTGGGACTCGGGACCCTCAACGGAACCGTCGTCACCTGCCCCTGGCACGGCTGGCAGTTCGACGTCGCGACGGGCCGGCACTGTCTGAACGCCAATCTGCGGCACACGGCGTTCCCGGTGAAAGTCGAAGGCGACGACGTGCTGGTGGAAATCCCGGAGTGATTCCGCGGAACTGAATATCGAATATCGAACACGGAATGTTGAATGATGAAGTAAGAACAGGCGATTCGCGTCATCCTTCTGCCTTCATCATTCCGTGTTCGATATTCGATACTCAATCCGTCACGCTGCTCGCTGCGCCCGTTGCCGACGGTCGGCCGGCCGGCTTTTCCAGCGGCGGTGCACCCAGAAATACTGCTCGGGGGCGCGGCGGACGACGTCTTCCAGCGCCCGCGTGTAGCGCTGCGTCATCTGCCGGATGGCGTCGGCCGACTCGTACTGGGCCGTGTCGATGAAATCCATGCAGCCGATTTCATATCGCACCCAGCGGCGCCGGCGGAAGTCGTCCCGCAGCCGCCGCGCGAAGCTGACGCACAGCACGGCGTTGTACTGCTTCGCCAGCAGGGCGATCGATTTGAACGTCGAGGCGTCTTTCCCGAAGAACGGCACGAACAACCCGCGGCTGCCGGCGTCCTGATCCCCCAGCAGGCCGATCGCACCGTGGCGTTCCAGCAGTTCGGCCATCTCGGCCCCGCCCCCTCGTTTCGAGATCAGCCGCGAGCCGGTCTGCTCGCGCCAGCGTTGGAACCAGCGGTGCAGATGGGGATTGTCGAAGTCGCGGGCGACGACCCCCATCCGGAACCCGTACACGCCGAACGCCATGTTGGCCATTTCCCAGTTTCCGAAATGGCCGGCGAGCATGATGACGGGCCGGCCGCTGCACAGCGCGCGAACCAGCTCGTCGCGGCGGTGAAACACGACGACGTCGGCGCTGTTTTCCAGCCGCAGCTTGCGAGGCAACTGCACGATTTCCGTCACCAGCCGGAACAGATGCGTCCACATGCCGCGGATCAGCCGTTCGACGTCGCGCTCGGAGAGGCCGTCGCCGAACGCCGTGCGGAGGTTCTCTCGCGCGACGTGGTACCGGGTCAATTTCCCGGGGAGCACATGGGTGAAGACGAACGCCAGCAGTTCCGAAAGCCGCACGCAGACCCGCCAGGGCAGGATGTCGATCAGGCACACGAACAGCCGGAACAGCACGTATTCCAGCCGGTCGCGAAGCGGGTGGCGTTTTTTCACGGCGAAGTTCCCAGTAGGTTCGGACGGCCCGTCCGGACCTGCCGCTTGACCCATCGAGGTCCGGACGGGCCGTCCGGACCTACTGGCGGCGAAGTTTCGCGATGAGGCGAAATCACGTCAATCCCCGTATCGTGCGGCGTGGCCAACGGTGGGGACGTCCGGTAAGTTGGAGTCATCCAACAAGCGACCCGGACGCTGCCAGCGTCCGGGTCGCTCGCTAACATCCTGAGAAAGCCCACGCCATGCCTCCCATCGTTCTTGCCGTCACCGGCGCCAGCGGGTCGGTTTACTTTCTGCGGCTGCTGGAGGTGCTGTTGGCCGCGGGGCGGAACGTGCACCTCTGCATGAGTCCCGCGGGGGCGGAAGTGCTCAAGCAGGAACTCGACCTGTCGCTCGATCTGGACGACTTCCGTCTCGAGGCGCTGGTCCCCTCGGCGAAGGACCTGGCCGAGGACGGCAAACTCGCCCCGCTGATGGCGTCGTCGGGGAATGCGCTGAGCTCGATCTTCAGCGAAAGCGACGTCTCGCGCGGGCAGGTGGTCTATCACCACTACCGCGATTTCACCGCCGGCATCGCCAGCGGCTCGCACGCGACCGACGGCATGGTGATCTGCCCCTGTTCGATGGGGACGCTGGGAAGCCTCGCGAACGGGATGTCGTCGAACCTGATCCACCGCGCCGCCGACGTGCACCTCAAGGAACGCCGCAAACTGATCGTCGTCCCCCGCGAGACGCCGCTGAGCAGCATTCAACTGGAGAACATGAAGCGTCTGTGCGACGCGGGCGCGGTGGTGCTGCCGGCGATGCCGGGGTTCTACCACAACCCGGTGTCGATCCACGACCTGATCGACTTCGTCGTGGGGCGGATCTGCGACCAGTTGGGGATCAAGGTGGACCTGATCCGGCGGTGGGGGCCGTGAAGAGTCAAGGGCTGAGTGTCGAGAGTCCAGAGCCAGAGAATTCGCATTGCTCACGATTTCTGGCTCTGGACTCTCCGCCCTCGACTCTCGACTTTGCCACTCACACCAGCTCGCGGATCGGCCGGCCTTCCTCGATCATGTACACCGGCCGGCCGGCCTGGTCGACGTATTGCAGCTTCTGCGGCAGACCGAGGACGTGGAAGACGGTGGACAACAGGTCCTGCGGTTTGATCGTCGGGCTGGCGGGACGGTAGGCCTTCGCGTCGGATTGGCCGACAACCTGCCCCATTTTCAGTCCGCCGCCGGCCAACGCGAGCGTGCACAGCGGGCCCCAGTGGTCGCGGCCCGCGTTGCGGTTGACCTTCGGCGTGCGGCCGAATTCGCCGGTGACGACCAGCAGGATTTTCTTGTCCAGCCCGCGGGCGTGCACGTCGTCGACGAACGCCGAAACGGCATGGTCGACTTCCGGCGCCCGGCGATCGAGGCTGCGCTTGATCTGCCCGTGCATGTCCCACCCGCCGAAGCTGACGGTCACGAACCCGCAACCGGCTTCGCACAGCCGGCGGGCGACCAGCATCTGCTGGCCGAGACCGCTGATACCCCGTCGCCGTCGCCGACCGCGACTGCTGCTGCCGCGTTCGAAGCGGTATTTTTCGACGGTCTTCGGGTCTTCCTTCTCCACGTCGAACGCCTCCGGGGCGTTGCCCAGCACGAGGCCGAACGCCTGCTGTTCGAACGCCTTCAGGCCGTCCATCAATCCCGACGCGTCCGATTCCCGTTTGAAGCGGTCGAACTGCTTGAGCAGCGCCCGGCGGTCGTCGAGCCGGTCGAGAGGCGTGCTGAGCTTCATGTTCCGCTTCGCGGTCGCATCGGACCCGAACGGCGAGTACGACTTGCCGAGGAACGCCGGCCCGTCGGAGCCGATGCCGCCGAGCCGCACGTAGGTCGGCATGCCGGATTGGGAATGGTTCGGCCCGCGATACCGCGACACGATCGAGCCGATGGCCGGCCGCGAGGGAAGCCCGCCGTTGTCGATGTTGCGGTTGCTGTAGCCGGTCATCACGTAGTGGGTGCCGCTGCCGTGCCCGCTGTCGTTGTGGGCGAACGAGCGGATGACGGCGAGTTTGTCGGCGATCTTCGCCATCCGCTCGAAATGGCCGCCGAACGTCATTTCGGGGATCTTCGAGTGCACTTCGCCCGTGACGCTGCGGTATTCCGAGGGGGCGGTCATTTTCGGGTCGAAGGTTTCGATGTGCGTCGGTCCGCCCCCCAGCCAGAGCCAGACGACGGCGGTGTCCTTCACGGCCTGCCCCTTCGCCGCCGCCTCGGTCCGCGCCTGCAACAGCCCCGGAAGCGTCAATCCGCCCAGTCCCAGTCCCCCAATCTTGAGGAAGTCCCGGCGGGTGTGGCCGTCACAGTCGCGGTGGCGTCGGCTGGAATGCAGTGTCAGCATGGCTGTCCCTTCCGTCGGCTGAATTTGGAGGGCGGCTGAACGACGTCAGCCGGTCTGTGGTGGGAACCGGAAAATGCGGCCCGTCATGGGCGAAACATCTTCCCGCTTATTCGTCACCGTACTAACTGAAAATCCAGCCGTCAAGGGGAATTATCGATTTTTGTTGATGCGTCGGCCGCCGATGGAGTTGCCGAACCGACGCAAGGCATCACGTCGTTCAGCCGCGGCAACGCGTCCTCCGACCACGGCCGCAGCATCGTCTGCGGTTGGAAGACGACGTTGCGGCCGAAGTTGGCGACGGTTTCGCGGGCGGCGGCAGTGGACCCGTCATTCACAGGCGGGAAGGGACCGGGTTTTCGAATTCCATGTTGGCGAAGGAGCGTTCAAGTTCCGAGGGGGCCAGCAGCAGCAGGACGGTGATGTTCTGGAACGTCTCGTCCGAGACCGCTCGCAGAGCCTTCCGGACCTCGGGCTCGCGGTCGACACGGTCGGTTCCTTCGAAGTCCGGATCGATGACGCGGATGTGGATCGAAAACTTGTGGCGGCGTTGAACGTCGATCCTCGCGTCCGCATGGTTCTGCTGATAGACGGACAGCGCATCAACGATTTCTGCAACTTCCACATCACTTGCGTGAGAGTTATCGGTCATGTGATTCGTCCTTCTGCCCAGCGGCACAGTTCGGTGGCGGAGTCGAAGAACGCACGCGCTTCACGGAGGGAAATCGTTCCCGGCGAGTATCGCAGATCCGTGGACCACGATGTCAGCCTTGCCAGATGCTCACCGATCTCTCTCGGCGTGCCGGAACCGCCGCGTTGGCGGTAGAGGCGAAGCAACCAGTCGAAATCGTGTGCCCGTGCTCCTCGAAACTGTCCCAGCACGTCGTTCTCTTGTGATCGAGTTGTGATCGAGAGGATCAACGCCTTGAGTATACACTCGACTGCATAACCGGACAAATAGACTGCTGCCGTGGTTCGGTCCGACGACAACAGAAACTCCGCGTCGTCGAACCGCTGCGTCGCGGCTCGATAGAAGAGTCGGGCGTTGGGTGAAGAAGGGACCGGCATCGAATCAGTCTCCCGGCAGTGAAACGTCAATCTGGCCTCGGTCGGCAATTGATAATCCCTTGACCACCACAATCCGCTGCGTCCCCAACTCCCCGACCCGCACCGTGTACTTCCCCGCTGCGAATACGAACGGCCGGAACTCGCGCCCCTTGATCCGCAGTGTGTATTCCACCTCGCCGCTCTTCTCGTTCACCACCTGCACCACGGGATCACTCATCCCCATCACCTTGATCGTCGGCAGATAGCCGGCCGGTTTGCGCAGGTAGTTGTCGAGTTGCGAGATCGTCTTCGGCCAGCCGAAGTACGGTTTGTGCTTCGGGTTCGCCGGGTCGGCCCAGCGGGGCCAGCATTCCATGCGGATGGTGCGCTTCGCCTTGTTGAACTTGACGATCCCGTAACCCGGCATGCGGTCGTGCAGGGCGGCCGGCTTTTTACCCGTGGAGATGCCGGGGTTCGTCGCACCGTACACAATCACGGGGTGGCCGAAGCCATCGCGGCGTTTGCCGAGGTACTGCTCCGGTTTCGGGTAGACGTACTTCCCCTTCGCTTCCGGCGCCCAGGCCCGCGGGTAGAAGTTCGCGACCGACGGCACGCAGAACGACCAACCGGCGTCGCCGTGGTCTTTGATGCCGTGGTGCACGATCGTCGCCAGGTGCTGGTCCCCCGCAAGGTGAAACGCGAACGCCCGCCGCAGCAGGTCGATCGCCCGGTTGCGGCCCGACTGCGGCCAGCCGTTGGAATCGAGGTCGGCGATGAGGCGTTGCAGGTTGCCGCCGTGATGCGTGGCCATGTTGGCGAAGATCGTCTGCGAGACGGCCATCTTCATGTCCGTTCCGCGCCAGTCGCTGCCCCAGTCCTTGAGGAACTTTTCCTGCCGTTTGCCGAGCAGTTCGACGCCGGGGATGTCGAGCTTCTTGACGTCGAACTTCGGATCGTTGAAGTGGTCCGGCCGGCCGGTGCCGCTGGGGGGCATGTCTTTGCGGTTGCAGCCGGACTTGAACTTGCGGTCTTCGAGAATCGCGACGCTGATCCGCCCCCAGACGAGATGCGAATAGTACACGCCGATGCCTTGCCCCACCGGCGTCGGATCGTACGGGTCCGGCAGATGGCTGGTCTGCGTGCGTTCGACCATTTTCACGAAGTCGGCCGGGTGCACGTACCCGCCGTCGTGGTCGCGGCCCGGCCCGTCTTTCTGTCTCGGAACCGGGCGGCCCCCCTGCCCCCACAGGTTTCCCTGGTAGACGTCGTGGTCGTCCGGCATGGTGATGGCCGGAATGTCCTTCGTCAGCCCGCGGTACGCCAGCACCCACAGATACCACTTATACATGTAGTCCAGCTTGATGTTCTTCGGGTCGCGGTCCGCGAACGTCGGACTGCGGCCCTCGTAGACCTGGTCGCCGGAGAAGAACAACAGGTCCGGCTTGTGCTTCGCGACGGCGGCGGCGACGTCGGCGTGCGGGAAGAACATCCCGGTCTTCCAGTCCGTCCGCGGGGAGCCGATGAAGCCGGCGTTGTTGTGGTTCCCGGTGAAGCCCGCAATGACGATGGTGGGTTTGTCGACGGGGTCGCGGCGGATGGTGCCTTCCCATGGCTCACCCATCACGCCGAAGTTCTGTTTCAAGTCGACGAAGTGCTGAATCTGATAGGGCACGTTCTTGGTAGCGTCCCACTTCGGGATTCGGAACGTTCCCGTCCACCCCGGCGTGACGACCTTTGTGGAGGCGATGGGCGTCCACTTCCCCTCATTCTTTACGCAGAACCAGAGTCCATTGTTGTCGTCTTTTCCGATCGGAGCCATCTGCACAGTAAGCTTCAGAACACCACGACTGAGCGTGTATTGCGTGCCGACGATCGGGCCGAACGTAGTGAAGCGGGACGAAACATCGGCTTCCCGCAACGTGGTTCCAGGTTTTTCAGCAACGTGCTTCAACCGTCGGCCGCTCAATTCCCATTTGTTGAACCAGAACCGCCCGGTCGTTCCGCCGACGTTCCGGCCAGGGTGCGAGACCAGCGCGACGTTTCCGATCAGCCGCTCGGACGGAACGGTGGTCTCCGTCGTCGCGAAAACCTTCCCCGCGGCGCCGCGCACCTCGAACGTCAACCGGCACCGATCGCCCGCTTGCGGCTTAGCCGTCAGCCGCAGAGTGAACGACGCCGGCAGCGCGGCCCCCTTCGCCTTTCCCGCCGCCTTTCGTTTCGGCGTGGGATTCGTCCGCGGCCGCGAGAAGTCACGGATGAACGCGCGGCCGTCCGCCGTCACGCCCGCAAAGAATCCCGCTCCCGGTCCCGGCCATTGATGGACGATCGCCGCCGACCACGGATGCATTTCCTTCCCGCCAACGCCAATGAGAAACCCGACGGCGGCCGTCGGTGAAACGCCCTTCGCGTTGACCAGCCCCGCCTTGACCTGCATCGAGAATTCGACGTTGCGCGCCGTCAACTGGCGGCCCAGCAGATGCGCCGTCCGCATCGCCAGCCGCGGCTGCGACGCGACGCATTCAAGCCGGCCGTTCTTCACCCGCCAGTCGTGCAGGCGGTTGCCCCAGACGTGCGGGCCGAGCCAGATGCGGTCGGGGGCGTGCGACCAGTCGATGCGAACAATGTCCGAGAGTTCCGCCGCGCGAATCTCGGCGAGCGGAAGCAGACCAATCAGCAGCGCGAGACAGAGCAGTTTCTTCATGACGGCCGGTCCGGTGGGGACAATACGGGGACAGGTCCATTTTTCGGGTGAGAGCGGGTTTCGCGAAAGACGCGTCAATCCGAAAAATGGACCTGTCCCCTTGACTGTGGACGCAAACGACGAACGCCGTTCGTCCGCGAGAATACCGCACGACGCCGCGCCGCGACAGGGATGAGAGAGACGGGCCGCCTCAAGGCGGTACACCAACCTACTTCCGGCGAATCTGCGACGAGAGCGCATACTTCAACCCGTCGTACTCGAACTGCATCTCGCCGAACAGCGCGACGTAGCCGCTTTTGGGCTTGGGAATGCTCGCGGAGAAGCGGCCGTCCTTCAACGTCACCGACACTGGCTTCCACTTCGCGTTGCGGAAGTCCTTCGTCGCCGAGTGGGCCACCCACAACCGGCCCACTTTCGGGTCGGATTTCGCCGCCATCGTGAAGATGAGATTGCCGCCGTCGTCGGCGTGCTTCCACGACAGGTGCGGCAGCGGCGTCTTCGACACGCTGTGGCGGAAGAAGACCGCCAGCGTGGTCAGCGCCCCGTCGCGACCCCCCTTGAGATTGTGGCCGGCGTTGGGGACGTGCAGCACGAACTTCGAGCCGGGCAGGCCGTCCCAGTAGATGTTCATCGCATCGACCACCCAGTAGCGGTCGTTGGTGCCGTGGATCAGCAGCTTCGGCAGTTTCAATCGGCTGCGGTACGTGTAGGGGTCCATCATGGTTCGCAGGCGGATTTCGCGCGGGGATTCCTCTTCATCCGGCTTCTTGATCAGCCCCTTGCTGGAATAGTCGATGATCTGCTCGCTGAACTTGCCCCAGGTGTCGAGCTGGTGCTTCATCTGCGGCCGGAAGTTGAGCACGTTGATCACGATCGGGGCGGTGGCGACGACGCGCTTGTCGGCGACCGACGTCAGCCAACTCGTCCAGCCCCGCTTCGAGGCCCCGGTGACGACGAAGCCCTTGACCGGCTGCTTCCACTCTCGTTTCGCGAGCTGCTCGACGGCGTCCATCGCCCGCACGGCACTCTTAACCATGGGGAACAGCAGCGGCCAGGTTTCGTCGCCCGTCTTCAGGTATCGCAGCCAGGTCTCGGTGATCAGGTCGTCTTCTTTCTTTCCGCCGAGCAGCGGCTGGTTGGGGACCTGGTGCAGCATCGCCACGCGGCCCTTGCACAAGCCGGCCAGCTTCAGCCCCATCAGGACGTCCCCCGCACCGGGCCGCCTGCCGTTGCTGCCGCCGGTGACGAACAGCAGCACGTGGTCCGGGTGCTTGACGGTCTTCGGCTCGTAGACCGTCAGGGCGTGCTTCCAGACGATGCCATGCCATTTCTGCGACGTGAGGTCGAGGTGGTAGACGGCACCGAGGTCGGAGGTCGTCTTGTTCCGCAGCTTCCAGGCGAATTCGGGGGTGGGTTTCGCGACGTAGTTGAAGAGAGCCCTGGGGACTGCGGCGGCCGGCTTGTCAGACGAATCCGCGCGAACTACCAACAACAGCAGTACGACTGCGGCCGCTGCCAATCGAAAACTCATGCGAGGCCCCTTTCGCTGCCCGTGGATCGGGCGGGATCATTTGGATGTCAGATCGATGCGGCCCATGTCAGTCGGTTCGCCGGCTTTGACGGTGATGTGCCAGGGAGACTTTTTGGGATCTTTGTAGCGTCCATTCAAACGGTCCGGGCCGCCGTAGCTTCGGGTAAACAGGTTCTCTTTTCCCCAATAGAACGTGAGGACGTACTCGCCCTCCGGAATGCCGTCGCCGGATTTGTAAGTGGAAATCGAGAATTTCCCATCGTCCCCGGTGCGCGCGGCCGAAACGGTCGGGTTCGCCTTGTCGATTCCTTCGACGGGATGGCAGGAAATCAGAATGGGCGAGTCGGGCGACTTGCCGTCCACATAGACCTGTCCCGTGACGGGAAACGTCGGCTTGCGACCGTCGTCCTTCTTGCCGCACGCACAAGGGAGCGCGATTCCAGCGGCAAGCAACCAGCTCAGGCAGCGATACGACATGGGACGGGTCCGATCGACGTCGAGGGGAGAGAATCGACGGTTCAGAAGTTGCTGATGACTTCCCCTTTCGAGCGGGTGATGAGCCCCGCGAGAATAATCGCCGCGACGTTTTCGCTGACAAAACGGACGCTTCCATCCCCCAGCAGGAAATTCGCCCCGCCGGGATGGAACGAATAGAACCCGTCTCCGCGGAGATTGGTGCAGTTGATGCCGCAGGGTCCGCCGTCGCCGACCGGCATCCCGTCATAGCCGGAGCCTCGAAGCCAGTGTTCTCCGTTGAGGATGTCTGCCCACCCGCCGCCGTTCGACGGCCCGTAAGCCGCCGATAGCGCCGAATCCGCGACCCCCTTGCGATAGATCGTTGCACCGCCGACGCGTTCGCCGACCAGAATCGTGTTCGACATTCCGTCGGAGATGTTGCGGAATTTGTTGTTGGCGTCACCGAAGACCCCGCCCGGCTGAATGGCGCCTTCCCGGCTCCCACCCGCGTTGCCGGCGTAAGCGGTGTTCGCAAAGATACCGCGGACCCCGGTGGCGATGCAGTAGTCGGATTTCGCCCCCATCCACGTGAGGTCGAACGGGGGGACGCCGGGACCGCCGGCATTCGCCGGGATCGTCGCCTGATAAACTTCGTCGCCGGGAGCCGACGGGCACAGAAACATGGCGAGCTTGGTCTGGATATTCTGCAGATTCTGCTGGACGGCCGCCGCCGGAAACCCCAGCGCCCCGGCCTGGTCGAATGAGGGGACGTTGTGGTCGTGCTGCTTGTACAGCGGGTCCTGGTCGATGAACGGCAGAATCTGAATCCCCCACGTCGACGACAGCAGCGGCGGAGAAGTGACGACGTAGTAGCCGAAGGGCATGGTGATGTGCACGTCGTGATAGTTGTGCAGCGCCAGGCCGAGTTGCTTCATGTTGTTGCGGCACTGCGTCCGCCGCGCCGCCTCCCGCGCCTGCTGCACCGCCGGCAGCAGCAAGGCGATCAGAATCGCGATGATCGCGATCACCACCAGCAGTTCAATCAGCGTGAAACCGCGTCTCCCGACGCCCGTTCGCGAACGCAACGGCATGGCTGTTCTCCGGAATGAATAACGTACGCAAGGGGTGCCAATGGGGACAGGTCCATTTTTCGGATGGACGCTTCGTTCGCGAAACACGCTTTCAGCCGAAAAATGGACCAGTCCCCGTTTCCCCCCAATAAGGAAACCCCGGATAACCGCAATTGATTCGACCGTTTCGCCCAGGGGAAGTCAAGAGGCTTGTCGTTGCACGCCCCGGAATCGTTCGCATTCCCCCGCGGTCTCCGATACAGTCCGGAATCGTCGCATCAACGCAATGAGCCATTCGCGAGGAGCTTCGCTTGAAAGCCGACATGGTCCTCATCCCCGGCGACGGCATCGGGGCCGAAATCGTTCCCCAGGGACGACGCGTGCTGGAGCGCGTCGCGGATGTCTTCGGCCATGAGTTCCAGTTCCGCTCCTGCGCGATGGGGGGCAACGCCATCGACGCCCACGGCACTCCTCTGCCCGACGAAACCCTCGAGGTCTGCCGCGCCGCCGACGCCATTCTGCTGGGGGCCGTCGGCGGGCCGAAGTGGGATCAGCCGGAGGCGAAGGTCCGGCCGGAGCAGGGGCTGCTGCGGCTCCGCAAAGAGCTGGACCTGTTCGCCAACCTGCGGCCGATTCGCACCCACGACTGCATCGTCGACGCATCGCCGTTGAAACGCGAGATCGTCGACGGCGTCGATATCCTCTTCGTCCGCGAGCTGACCGGCGGCATCTACTTCGGCGATTCCGGCCGCCGGCAGACGCCCGACGGCGAAGAGGCGTTCTGCGAAATGCGGTACAACGTCCGCGAGATCGAACGGGTCGTCCGCGTGGCGGCCGAGGCGGCGAAGAAACGCCGCGGGCACGTCACCTCGGTCGACAAAGCCAACGTGCTGGAGGTCTCGCGGCTGTGGCGCTCGACCGCCGCCCGCGTGATGCGCGAGGAATACCCCGACCTGCAATACGACGTCGTGCTCGTCGACGCGATGGCGATGTACCTCATCTCCCGCCCCCGCGACTTCGACGTCGTCGTCACCGGGAACATGTTCGGCGACATCCTCACCGACGAAGGTTCGATGCTCCCCGGTTCGCTGGGTCTGCTCCCCTCGGCGTCACTGGGCGAAACCGGCCGCGGTCTCTACGAACCGGTCCACGGCACGGCCCCCGACATTGCCGGCAAAAACATCGCCAACCCGCTGGCGACGATCCTCTCGGCGGCCATGCTGCTGCGGCATTCGCTGAACCTCGCGGCCGAAGCCGACGCGGTGGAAGCCGCCGTCAATTCCGTCCTGCAGGCCGGCCACCGCACCGCCGACCTGGCCCGCGGGAAGCCGAGCATCGGCACCGACGAGATGGGTTCGCAAGTGGTTGCGGCGATCGGTTGAGGGGAAGTCGAGAGTCGAGAGCGGAGAGTCGAGTGCCAGAAGGCTATTGAAGTCGGTTGGTCAACTTTCAACTTTGTCTCTCAACTCTCAACTCTCGACTCTGGACTCTCGACTACGGTTGTGGCCGAACTTGCAGGGTGCGAACGTGTCAGATATCTTGACTTCTCGCTCGCATGGTGGTTGTAGCTCAGTTGGTTAGAGCGCCGGATTGTGGTTCCGGAGGGCGCGGGTTCGAGTCCCGTCAGCCACCCCTGCAATAGCCGTAAATCCATGAAGGATCGCGGCTTTTTCTCTGCGCCGGCCGCACCCCTGGTTGCCACAAAAATGTACTCGCCGTGTACTCATTCCGGCACCGACCCTCCGAGGAATCACAGAACAACGTTGCACTGCTTCAAGAACTCGATTGGTGATTTCCATTCGACGCCGACCATTTCGCAGACGTTCGGCATTTTCGGCGGCTTTGTCGGCTTGATCTTATCGGCGATTTCTTCGCAGGTCACAACGGTCGCTTTGGCCTGCCGAGCATGCGCAATGACCCACGGGTCCGCGGCATTTGTCGATCCGCCGATGGCGGCGAAGTTGGGAAAACTGTGCATCAGGTATTGCATTTGAAAAGTCGTGTCTTCCGTCGGTTTCTCGAAAATGTGCTGGCGAGCTTTGACCCACTCCAGTAATTCATCGTCTCGTTGTCGGATTTCTTCCAACACTTCCCAGCATGAGAAAGCGATCCCGTCATTGAACAGTTTTTCGAGCGATCGCCAGAACGAAGGAAAGACGTCGATCGGGTAATGCTTCCTCCAGCCGTTAATGAAGACGCTGGTGTCCAAGAGGAAACGTTGCTTTTCCATGTCACACGGCGGTCGCGAGGCGACGTGATTGGAGAGTTGATTCCAGTTCCGACAAGTGTTTCAGCTTCAGGTCCAACAGCCGCGACAGTTGACCGCCGTGAATCTCGCCGGACTGGAACGCCGAAAGCGCAAGTTGTGCGAACGAATCGCCGAATCGGCTGAGAGCTCTCTGGACCGGCGGCGGCCCTCCTCCCCCTGACCGCTTTCTCGGCTCGACCTGAACGTCGCGGAGTTTCTCGACCAGATAATCCCGGTCGATTTGCTTCGTTTCAAACATTCGCAGCACAATGACCGGCCGGCTGATGCGGAAGTAGTCGGCGACGCGCTTGATGACGTTGTCTGCGTCCCACATCCAACGGTCGGGGATTAACTTCAATAATTCCTGAGTCGGAACGAGCGTTTCGGCGGCCACTCGGTTACAGAATCGTTCGACGCCGGAGTTGTGGTCGGGAGAAAAGTGCAGCTTTCCCGCACCCGTGATTCCCGATTCTCCCAACAGAACGTGGCAGAATTCGTGAATGAGGGTAAAAATCCTGGCGGCCACCGCGTCTCTGGAATTGACCACGATCGCCGGCGCGAAGGGATGCGAGAGGGCGAAACCTCTCATCTCCTCAACGTCAATTCCGCTGACCTGGAACACGAAGCACCCTGTGTCTTCGATTCGTTTGCGCCACATCTGATACGCTTCTGCCGTTGACACGCAATCCGATTGCATGGATACGGTGACACCGAGCCGCACGCGAAGTTCCCTGGCGACGTCACTGACCTGTGACGCGGTCGTAATCGAAGCCGGAAACGAAAGTCGATTCGCCGCGTCGGGCTCCAGGATTTCGGCGGCCCAGGCCTGTCTTTCCTGAATCCCTCGAATCGCAAAGCACAATTGCGGGCTGAACTTTCGGCCGGCCGCAGTGAGCACGCGAAAATCTCTGACCTTGACAACTGCGAATTCTGTGGGCGGCGCGGGCAGGTAGAAAACCATCAAGGGCCGTTTGTACCGCTTTGCGAGTTTTCTCAGCCTTGAAAGCGAAGGAGTGCCACTACCTCGTTCCCACTTCTGGATGGTTTCGGGCTGGAGTTTTTCCGCGTCAGCCACTGCCTCAATTGTCAGATTGGCTGATTTCCTTGCCCACTCCAGCATGGCAGGAGTCGCGTTTGATGGCACCGACTTCGCCATGGCCCTGTCGCCTTCTCCAGAGAATTCGTGCTCCTGATTCTGTTTCGGCATTTTGCAAACAACAGTATAGTCAGTTTGCCAAGCCAACGGGCTCTCTACAAGACAACCAAGAATTCCCTCCTTTAAAACTCTCGCTTCTGACTCGTCGATCCGACCGCCCGACCGTTCACACATGGTCGATCTCGTGGAACCAGTCCGCCGAGGCAGTCACGGATTCATCGATCGGAAATTCGGGCGACAACGGTTTGAGCATCGTGATTTCCTCTTCGCGCCGGACGGCCAACTCCGCGAACTCGTCCGGAAGCTGTGGGACCCATCCGATGACGCTCTTCGCGCCGATGCGGCTGGAAATCTGCAACGTGGCGGCGACCAGCGTGCCGGCGGCGTCGGCGTTTCTCGTCGCGAAGTCTCGGACCACCAACGCCGATTCGTCGAAGCCGATTCGCACGTAGCCGTCGGGGTCGTCAGGCGGCCCGATCGCGAACACATCGTCGCGGGGCGCTTTGAGTTCGAGGTACTGCCAGTAATCCGTCGAGCGGTGAATTGAGAACGGCAGGTCGCGGTGGAAATCTTCGTACAACCGGCTGATCGACGGCGTGGCGGGCAGCGGGATCGGGTGCAGTTCCAACGACTTCAGTCCGTTCAACACCACGGCGGCCGGTTCGAAGTCGAATTCCCATGCCGGGCATTCCACGTAACCCAGCCGGGCGTAATAACCGGGGTTGATGTCGGAATAGAGCAGGCTGATCGCCGTGCCGTGCTGCCGGCGATACTCGTCCTCCACCCAGCCGATCAGCTCCGGCGCGAACCCGCGGCCGCGGAAGTCGGCGTGGGTGTGCACGGCCCCGATCGCCATGCCGGGGACGATCTCGCCGCGATAGCGGAATTCCAGAGCATACACCCCCAGCGACGTCGCCACCTTCCCCTCGACGCAGCCCACGAACCACCGCGCCCGGTTGTGCTGCGGCGAGGTGAGCCGGCGGCGGATGTGCTCCTCCAACGGCAATCCCCGGCCCCACACGTCGTGGACGTTGCGGTACAGCTCGATTCGCTCGGCGTCGGAGGCGGGGTGGATGTCGAGCATGGGAGAGTCGAGAGTCCAGAGTCGGGAGTCGAGAGCCAGAGTCGCGAGTTGAGAGTCGAGAGTCAACAGTTGAGCGACGGTCTTGCAGGGGCTTTCGGGCTCTCGATTCTCCGCTCTCGACTCTTAATTCCTTCTGGCTCTCGACTCTCCGCTCTCGACTCTCGACTCTCTCACCGCCACGGCGGGCGCGGGCCGTGGAATTGGTAGTAGGTGCATTCGATGCGTCCGTTATACAGTTTTCGCTTGCGGTCGGCGCGGCGGCCGAAGAGGTTTTCGAAGCCTTTGTGGGCGGTGAGGATAAAGAACGACCAGTCGTGCAGGCGGCGGAAGGCGCGGCGCATGTCGTCGTAGACGGATTCAACTTCGCCGGGGTCGCCGGACCGCTCGCCGTAAGGGGGATTGCAGACTACGCAGCCGAACTTGCGATGCGACGCGACGTCGGCCACCGGCATCTGTTCAAAGTGAATGTCGTCCCCGACGCCGGCCTGTGCGGCGTGCATCCGGGCGGCGCAGAGGGACCGTTCGTCGATATCGCTGCCGACGAGCGGCGTCTTCAACGGCGGCCGGACAAGATCGCTTGCCTCTTCGCGGGCCTCCTTCCAGAACTGCTCCCCGATGGCCGGCCAGTGTTCGGCGGTGAATTCGCGATTTAACCCGGGGGCGATGTCGCGGCCGATGAGGGCGGCTTCAATCGCAAGCGTGCCGGTGCCGCAGAACGGGTCCAGAAACGGCCGGTCCGGGTTCCAGAAACTGAGCTGCACCAGCCCGGCGGCCAGCGTTTCCTTGAGCGGGGCGGGGCCGATCCACGTCCGATACCCCCGCTTGTGCAGCCCGGCGCCGCTGGTGTCGAGCGACAGCGTCACCCGGTTGTTGAGCAGCGAAAAATCGACCTGAAACAGCGGCCCCGTTTCGTTGAATTCCGACCGGCCGTGCGCACGGCTCAGGTTTTCGACGATCGCTTTCTTGACGATCGACTGGCAGGACGGCACGTGCGTCAACTGCGACCGCACCGATTTGCCCCGCACCGGAAAGCGGGCGTCGACCGGCAGCCAGCGATCCCAGGGCAGGGCCGTCGTGCGGTCGAACAGCTCGCCGAAATCGGCCGCGTCGAATTCGCCGAGCTTCAGCAGCAACCGCTCGGCGGTTCGCAGTCGCAGATTCAAGCGGCACACGGCGGAAACGTCGGCCCGCACCGTCACGCGACCGTTGTCGACGTGCGTCTCGTCGTAGCCGAGCTCCCGCAGCTCGCGGACGACGACGGCTTCAAGGCCGAAGACGGTCGGCAGGATCAGTTCAACCGTGTCGCCCGCCACGCCGCATCTCGCTCATGGGAAGTCGCTGTGACGTCAATCCAACGCGGCTTCAACATATCACGTCCGTCGCAACGGCACACTTGAAACCGCGATGCCCGACGGCGAACATGGGCGCTCATCCGTAATGATCCCGCATCAGCCGATGGGCGCTAGCCCCCGGTTCCGCCGAATTGTACGTGAACCGGGGGCTAGCGCCCGCCGGCTGATGGCGCAACGGCATTCGAAAGGAATGCGACCCATGAACCACGGTGGCGATCCGCGATTGAAATGGTGGGCGATTCTGCTGCTGGCGGCGTGCGGGATGCTGTTCCTGGCGTTCTTCATGCCGTGGTGGGGGATTACCGTCACCGCGCCGGCCCCGCCGAGCCGTCCCAAGGACAACCAGGCGATGGGGGATTACCAGAAGGACCTGGCGGATTGGCAGGAATCGATGACCAAGGCCGCGAAGCACCTGGATAAACACGAGCGAAAGCAAAGGTCGCTCCTCGGTGACGAATACTGGCGCGAGAAGCAGAAGGAATTCCGGGAAAAGGTCCAGGAGCAGACCAGGGAAGCCGCAAAGGGGGAATCCGCAAAGTCCGTCTCGATCACCGCCCGCGTGTGGGGTTTCAACTGGGTGGGAGTCGCCGTGACGGGGTTGGTGTTCTCGATCGTGCTGCTGCCGGTGGCGATCGTGCCGATGTTCGTCAGACTGCTGCGAAGCTGGATCTGGATCGGCTATTTCGTCGCGGCGGTCTGCGGGCTGGTGCTGTTCATCCTGTCGCTGGTGTGGTACTTCAGCAGCCCGGGGGCGAATCTGGCCAGGCACGTCGCGCAGGGAGTCGGTTGGTACCCCGGGCCGTATCTCGAAATCCTCGGCAGCCTGACGACGCTGGTCACGGGCATTCTGGGGGGCGTGTTCGGCCTGCTGTCGTTTCTGAAGGAGCTGAAAGGGCCCGGCGAGAAGCCCCGGCCCAAACGCGCGCCCCGACCGGAAACGGAGTTCATTGAAGACGACGAGTTCTGAGCCGCCGCAAATACATCGCGAATCGGTCGGTTGTCAGCCACTTTGCAATCAGTCCCGGAGGGACGGCAGCGAGTAGCCTGGGGCGTGAGCCCCAGGGAATGGAGTGCCGAGTACACCCCCAGCCCCGGAGGGGCGGCATCGGCGCGCAGGACTGATGCCGCCCCTCCGGGGCTGCCGTGAACAGTGTGGCTCGATCCCCTGGGGCTCACGCCCTTGTTGTTCTACACAAGTACCTCTTGCTTTCGTGCCTCCGGGCCGAAGGTTTCCCAGCAGAGGGCCATGTCGTGAGTGCGTTGCAGGCCCAGCCAGACGGTTTGCGGGCCCGGCTCGTCGCTGCGGGGGCGGTTGACGTAGCCGCCGAGTTGGGCGACGAGGCGGATCATTTCCTGCAGCGTCGGCGGGTCCGGCGGCGGGGGTTGCTGGTGGACGACGTGGTACACCGCCTTCCACTCCGACGGCTCGAAGACGGCTTCGCAGGAGATGTCCGGGAACTCGCGGCCCAGCCGGCACACGAACAGCGTGCGCCAGGTCACGATCAGATAGACGGCCAGGCACGGAAGAAACCGGTCGATGTGTTCAAACCGCCGGTCTTCCACGCGGCAGCCGGACTTCAGCGTGCGGAAGAACACTTCGATCATCCACCGGACGCAGTAGTATTGAATGACCGTGCGGACCGCGTCCGCGTCGTCGATGGGGAGGCTGGTCAGCAGCATCCATTCCACCGGCACGTCGTCGGCGGGCGGGTCGATTTCGCGGACCAGCACCACGTTCACCGTGACCGGGGGCAGCTTGCGGTCGTGACGCCACGGCGGACGCAGCGTCAACGTCGCCGCGCGGACTTCCACCTCGGCGGTGCGCGACGTTCGCGGTTGCCGGCGGCCGCGCGTTTCGCAGGCCACCTTCGCCTGCCGGCCGCGAACCTTGACCGTGTGGGTGAACAGCACGTCGCGCGTCAGCATCTGGTCGCGGAGCAGCGTCGCCGCGTCGTCGGAAGGAGGCGACGCGGCGCCCCCATCGCGGGCTGCATCGTCGGAAACTCCCGCGTTTTCCGGGGAATTCTCCTCTTTCAGCAGAGCGCGGTCCTGGCAGGCGCGGACGATGAAATCCGGCCGGCCGGCCTCCGACTGCGCTTCGGCCAGCAGTTCGTAGATGTCGGCTTCGCTGTCCGCGATGCAGACGAATTGCGTCTGCGGAGCACGCTGCGCTTCCTCGCGCGCGTGCCGCAATGCCTGCACCCAGCGGTGGCTTTCCTTCTCTTCGATCGGCGTGTGTTTGCGACGATGTTCTCGTTCCAACTTCGACGGCGGCGGCGCGTCGTCGCGCGCCCAGGCCGTCGCGTGCACCGTCCCCAGCGGCGTACCGTCCCGCGTGAAGGCCGCCAGCGGATGCAGAAAGGCGCCCCGCCGCGGCCCGTCGTCCAACGGCCCCGCGCCGGCCACCTGTTCCGCCGGACGGGTCAGGTCGATCTCGGTCGTGTCCTGCACGAGCAGCACCACCTCCTGCTCGGCCAGCCGCCGCCGCGTCGCTTCGATGTGCGGCTGCAACACGTTGTCGAAGTTCGTTTTCTTGTTGTCGAAGAATCGGTACGCCGCAGCCGTCTCGGCATACCCGCCGCAGGCCGCGGGAATGCTCGACGTCGGGCGTCCGCCGAGTTGCGAAAGCACCTCGACCAGCCGCTCGTTGAGCCGCTTGTCGTTGAGTTGCACGTCTTTCATTTCATCCATCGCCCACGGTGCCAGCATCAGAGTCACTCCCTTGACTCGCTTCGCCCCCCTGCGCTGATTAACAGATCCGGGATTGTTGCCCAAACCGCGGAATTCAACAATTGCGGATCAGAGATGTGTAGAACAACAAGGGCTCACGCCCCAGGCTATTTGATGCCGTCCCTCCGGGACTCAATTCCATTACTCGTCGATCAGCGCGTTGACGAAGTTCTCCGCGTCGAAGACCTCGATGTCGTCGATTTTTTCGCCGACGCCGATGTACTTCACGGGGATGCCCATCTGCTGGCGGATGGCGACGACGACGCCCCCTTTGGCGGTGCCGTCGAGCTTGGCGAGGATGATTCCCGTGCAGCCGGCGGCTTCGGAGAAGTTCTTGGCCTGCGAGATGCCGTTCTGCCCGGTCGTCGCGTCGAGGACGAGCAGGCATTCGTGGGGTGCGCCGGGGATTTTGCGTTCGATGACGCGGCGAATCTTGCCCAGTTCGTCCATCAGGTTTTTCTGCGTCTGCAACCGGCCGGCGGTGTCGATGATGACGCACTCCGCCCCGGTTTCGAGCGCCCGCTCGCAGGCGACGTGCGCGACGGCCGCCGGGTCGGTGCCGCTTTCCTTCTTCACGATCTCGCAGCCGAGGCGGTTGGCCCACATCGTCAGTTGCTCGACGGCCGCCGCCCGGAAGGTATCGCCGGCGCCGAGGATGACCTTCTGCTTCGCGTTCTGCACGAGCTTCGCCAGCTTCGAAATCGACGTCGTCTTGCCGGCCCCGTTCACGCCGCAGACGAGAATCACCGTCGGCCCGCTGTCGGCCATCTTCAATGGCGAGAGCGGCTGGTCGGGGTCGTAGTGCGTCGCCTCCCCGGACGGATGCGACGCGACGCACCCATCCGGGGTCGCGTCTTCGCCGGTGAGCAGCCGCTTCAGGTTCTCCTTCACGGTGGCCATCACGTTGTCGACGACGACGGTTCGACCCCCGTGCTTCTCGCGCAGCTCCTCGACGATGCCGGTTGCCGCGGTGACCCCCATGTCGGTCTTCATCAGCCCGGCTTCGATGCGTTCCAGCCGGGCGGCATCGAGGGTTTCGCCCGCCTTGAACAGGTCGCGGACGTCGGTGTTGAGGAGCTGCTTGGTCTTCTGCAGCGCTCCTTTCAGCTTCGAAAACAGGCCCATTGGCGCGGTTCCTCAGTGGGGAAGGGTCGCCGGAATGATAGGTGGGAAACGATGCAGAATTCAATTGACGATTTCCGCCGTCAATTCCTCCCACCGCGCGACGCGCGGATCGCGGCGACCGAACGTGTCTTCCAACTGTTGCCGCACCCACGCCCGGTCGAAGCGGTCGCCCTGTGTTCGCAGCATTTGTTTTACGTCGACGAGATCCTTGTCGCGGAAGACCATCATCTTGAAGACCGCGAGCGTCTCGGCATCCCAGATCATCACCGGCAGGCCGTCCAGATCGAACCGCCGCCGCCGTTGCCGGGCCACTTCGTAAAACGGCGCGATCGGAAGGAACACATCCACGCGAAACGCGCAGTAGTTCGCGCGAAAGAACCCGTGTTCTTGGATCATCTTCGTGGCCTCGGCCGCGTCGACGTCGCAGCCGCCCTGTTGAAGCGACTGAATGCACCGCCCGGGCTGATCGGTGTCGAGGAACAACGTCAGATCGACGTCAATCGTGCCGCGAGGTGTTCCCCAGTAACCCAACGCCAGCGCCCCACCAAAGGCGTATTCCACACCCTGCTCATCGAGTGCGGCGGCAAGATGCCGAGCAACGTCGATTGGATCACGAGGTGCGTCGGGGGCGGGCATTGTGAAGGGCCGTCTGACGTTTGAGGAATTCCCACGTGGACTCCGGCCACGGTTCCGGGACGGGTTCCGGCAGGCCCGCGGCTCGGCGGCTGCGATCCAGTTTCGCGGCCGTCCGGCAGGCGATAGCCAACAGCCGTCCACGCTCCGCGAAGGACATCCGTCGGAATGCTTCGATCTCGTCCCGCGCGATTTCCTCGGGTTCGTGGGGCAACCGCGCCGGAAACCCGATGTTGGTGGTATGCTCGCTGGTTTCCACTGTTGGAGCTCCAGATTCAGCCCGCCTCGTAAATCACCGGTCGGTATTGCGGCGGGGGGATTGGCTTGCCGGACTGGCGGGCCGCTTCCAGCCAGGCGGCCTTGGCAATCTCGACTTCCCGAAGCGCCGCTTCGGCAGTTTCCCCAAACGCCGAGCACGCCCTCAAGTCTGGGATGTCGGCGATATACCCGTCGTCCTCGTCGCTAAAAAAGATGTTGATGTGGTAGTCTTTCAAGGATTCGCCTCCTCCAGCGTCAGATTATACTCTTCAACCAGCTTCAGAAACTGGCGAATCTGGTACGGTTTTGCCTCCCCGCCGACTTCCTGCACCGATTCACCGCAATCCCTGCAGTGTCGACGTCTTGTCCAGCTTCAGCTCGTTCTTGGACGGAATAAACTGCATCCGCTGGGCGTCCGCGCGGTTCGGCTCGCTGCCGGGCTTCAGTTGCCTCCAGATCGTGGCGTCCCGCCGGCCGACCGATCGCAGAATGTAGAGATCCTGCGATTCGTCGTAAGTGATCGTGTCGGCCCGGCCGTGGAAGCCCGAGCCGTCGACCTCGGCATTGCCGTCGGCCGCCATTGTGAGCCAGGCGGATTTCGGATTTCGCGTCTGTTGAGTTTGAACAGGGGCGGATTTCGGATTTCGGATTTCGACGTGGTGCTGCGTGACGACCAGTTCGCGGCTGCGCATCCAGCCGCCACCCTTCGGCAGAGCGTCCGGGTCGACGACGTGCGGCGGGCGTTCGACCGGGCCGTAGACGACCTCGACGTGGCCGCGGAACCGGTTGTGCCGCTCTTTCGTGTTCCCCGTCGTGCCGTCGGTGAACTCGATCTTCGTGTAGTTCCATTCGGTCTTCTTCGTTTTTTGGGCGGCCCGGTTGGGGCGGACGGCGGCCTGCCCGCCGAAGCGGAGGGAGTTCCCCTGCCCACGCCGCCAGAGGGCGACCCAGCCGGGACCTTTCGATTCCGACTTGCCGTTGGTCTGGTCGACTTCGAACGATTTGACGTGCCCCTTGCGAATCTGCACGAGGACGTCCCGCCCGCTCTGATCGGGTTCGTACTCGTAGCTTTCGAACTGCACGTTGTCGCGGCAGACGACGGTTTTCACTTTTGCCGTTTGCTCTTTATCGTTGAGAGTCGAAGGTCGGAAAGTCGAAGGTCGAAGGTCGGATCGACTTTCCGACTTTCGACCTTTCGACTTTCGACTGATGAACGAAACCCGTTCGGAGAGCACGACGTCCATCTCTTCGCAACGCAGGCTGCTGTCTCCGACGACGGAATGGACCTTCTCGCGGAAGCGGGCTGTCAGGCCGTCGAAGTTCATGCTCTTCCGCCACGTGATGTCGAGGAGCTGCGGACGGGCGAGCTTGCGGCCTTCCAGCGTGCGGTCGACGGGGAGCTGCAGCAGCCCCTTGCCGTCGACCCACGACACGTTGCGACCGCGGTCGAGGTGAATGCGGTCCCCCTGGATGTGGGTCATCCGGTCGTAGACGTGCCCCGGCTTGCCGTAGACGTGCACGACCTGGTCCTGCTCGGAGCGGTTGACGATGTGCATCCGGTCGCCGAGGATGCGGAGCGGCTTCTCTTCCGCTTGGTGCTCCTGCCGCACTTCGACGTTGCCTTTCGTCCAGACCTCGCGGACCTTCGCCCCCGCGCCTCGGGAGCCGTTCCGCGGACCCTGCTCGATGCGGACGTTGATCAGGTCCGCCCAGACGTCCATCGGCCCGTCGTCTTTGCCGCGGGCCAGACCGAAACGGTCTTTCTTCTCGATTCGATTGTTTAGCCGCGACTCGGAGGCTTTGCGGAGAGGAGCGCTTGCGCCGGCGCCGGAATTCGCGCTCCTCTCCGAAGACTCCGAGTCGCGACTGAACGGGTCGACGGAGGCCATGAAGCGCGTATGCCGAGGCCGCCGGAGTTGCGTCGGCAGGACGTACGCCGTCGTTTGCGACGCGGCCGGCGCGGCGCTGGGATGTTCGTCGGCGTATTCGAACCAGACTTGCAGCCGCTTCGTGTGCGCCCGCATCTCGGTGGACGTCATCGTGACGCGTTCCAGGGCCAGCATCCGGCGGAGGCGGGTGCGAGCGCCGTCCTGCTTCTCATCTTCAACTCGGCTCTGAACTGTCTTTTTTTCGCGGCGGTCCATCCAGATCCGCACGTATTGCGACCGGAGTTCGGACTTCTCCAGCGGCTGTGTCAGCACGACGTCCTGTTCGAGGTCGACGATGTCGAGGTCCGACTCGGGGTCGGGGAACTTTCGCAGCCGTTTCTTCCAGACGGCGGTGAAGTCGGTCCGCCGCGTGCGTTTGTCGGCGTGCCTCGTCCAGCCTGCGCCGTCGCACCACAGCGACGAGATCGTGCCCCGCCGGTCCTGCAGCAGGGTGATCTTCGGCGCGTGGGTTTCGCTGGTGTCCTGCAGCACGCGGACGTTGCGGCGGTCGCGGAGCACGGTGAGCTTCAACTGGGAATCGTGAATCAGGTCGTCCATCCACGCCCGCAGCCGGTTCGATTCGGAAATCAGGATCACCGGGCGTCGCGGGTCGAGACTCCGGGCCCGCATGCGGCGGAACGCAAGATTCGAATCGAGCGTCTGGAACCGCTCGCCATCCCCGGCCTTCTTAGGAACACGTTTCTTTTTGCTTTTCGCGCGCTGCTTTTTCGATTCGTCCGGCTCGAAAACCAGCGTCAGCCGGTCGCAGAAGAGCATGTCTTTCAGGCCGGGCTTCGTGGGGCGCGTGACCCGCACGTTGTCTTCGAATTCCCCCACGTTCGACTGCACCTGGAACTCGAACGCGCCGTCGGAACGGATATTGACCAGCGTCGGCTTTCCAGCTTCCGCCTTCCGCTTTCCGCTCCCCGCCTTCCGCCTTTCGAACACGAGGTCCATCACGACGTTTCGCCGCAGCCGCACGGTTTCGATGCCGCCGACGGCCAACTTGTCCCCCTTCGGCGGCTCTTTGGTGGGAAGCAGCCCGCATTGCAGGCCGTGGGCGCTGCCTCGGTGCGGGCCGTAGGCGAACGTCAGCGGGGCGTCGCTCCAGATTCGCATCGCCTTTTCGGAGAAGACGAAGTTCCGCCCGACGATCCGCAGGTTGTTGTCGCCGCGGATTTCGACGTTGCCTTCCAGCGACCCGCCGATGACGCGGCCGGGGTTCGGCTTGGTGACGTCGAATTTGTTCGTGAACCGCACGTAGGCCGAATCGCTGACGATCGTGATCGGGGCCTCGCCCGGCTTGCGCCCCTGTTGCATCCAGATCATGGCGAACGGCTTGAAGCGGACCGCCTTGTCGTTGTCGATGCTCTGCCAGTCTTCGGCGTAGACGATCGTGTTGGCCGTTCGCAACTGGTACTTCGCATCGCCGGCCCACGGGACGTGTGGCAGGTGTTTCTTCGCCAGCTCGAGATTTGTCAGCGGCCCGGTTTCTACCGATCCGCCGGCACCGGTACGAGGCGGCCCCTTCAGCACCGGCGGCGCCACCAGCGGGCTGACCACCAGCGAATAAAACCAGTACAACGCGAACGCGCCCGCCGCGCTGGCCCACGTCAGCGACCCGCGCGACGGCGACTCGCGAAAGATCGCGTACCAGGGGGATGTGCGTTGTGCTGTTTGCATGGCCTGCGCGCCGTTTAGCCGCGACTCGAAGGCTTTGCGGAGAGGAGCGTTCCGCATGAATTCCGCGAACTCGGCGCGCTCCTCTCCGAAGACTTCGAGTCGCGGCTAAACGGTCTTTTCGTCGGTCTCACATCCAATCACGTCCGTAATATCCACCAGCCCGATCGGCCGGTTCTCTTCGTCGACGACCGGGATTTCGCTGAACTTCCGCCGCGACAGCAGGCCGATCACGTCGTGCAGCAGCAGGTCGGGGGGGACGGTCAGCGGCTGTTTCGTCATCACCTCGGCGATCGGGCGGTCGAGCCGGTCGTCCTGGCGGGACGCCAGCAGCCGGGCGAGGTCGCTGTCGGTGAACAGCCCGCTCAGCCGGCCGTCGTCGTCGACCAGCATCACCGCCCCGGTTCGCCGCCCCGTGCCGCCCGAATCGACGAACACGCTGCGGACGGTCCGCGACTGGGATGCGATCCGCAGCTCGGCCCCGCGGCGCATCGTCTCGCCGACCGTCCGCAGCCGCGAGCCGAGGTTGCCGCCGGGATGGTACGTCGCGAAATCCTGCGGGGAGAAGCCCTTCATCCGCGAGACGACCAGCGCCAGCGCGTCGCCGACGGCGATCATCACCGTGGTCGAGGTCGTCGGCGCCAGCCCGTGCGGACCCGCCTCGCGGATTTCCCCCAGCGAAATCACCAGATCGGAACTGCGGCCCAGCGTGCTGTCGTCGCGGGCCGTCATCGCGACGATCGTCACCCCCATTCCGCGCAGCAGCGGCGCCAACTGGCAGACTTCCGCCGTTTCGCCGCTGTTGGAAAGGGCCAGCGCGACGTCCCCGGCCTGCACGAAGCCGAGGTCGCCATGTACCGCGTCGGCCGGGTGCAGGAACCGCGCCCGCGTGCCGGTGGACGACATCGTGGCGGCGATCTTCCGCCCCACGAGACCGGCCTTCCCCATGCCGGTGACGATCACACTGCCGCTACAGCCCCGCAGCAGCTCACACGCGGCGCAGAACGAATCGCCGAGCCGGTCGACGACGTCGAGAATCGCCTCGGCTTCGGCCCGCAGAACCGCCCGCGCGTCGCGGAGCTGTTCGAGCTGCGAATGAGGAATAACGCTGCGAAGACCGGCGGCGGACATGGGCGGTCATCCGTGACGCGCGTACGATGGGCCGGGAATTGCGGAGCGGGAGTCTATCCGCGCCGCGGCGGGAGGGGAACACGAATTTTCCCAGCGCGGCGTAGCCGCAACCAAAGATAGACAGAAAGATTGGTGACAGAAAAATGCCGACTCAGGCGGACAACAGATTCGGCTCGGAATCACAAGTCGCGAAGAGCTTTAGCGAATCACAGATCGTTCGCATGACGAATCCCAACAGAAGGCAACTGAGGCAACTGAGAGGCATACGCAGTCCCCTGTCCGAAACGATTTTTCTGTCACCAATGTTTCTGTCTCATCCTTGAGCCATCGCCGACTGAAGAATTTGCGCAAGAAACAAAAACTTGAAGCGTTTGCAATGCAGGACGGCCTTCCGTAGTGCGAAATCGATTTCGCACGGCCCACGTTTCGTGCGAAATGAATTTCGCACTACGTTCTTGCGCTGCCGCTCAGGCTCCAGCGCAGGTACTCGTCGAGGAAGTCGTTCAGTTCGCCGTCGAGCACCGTGTGGGGGTTCGTCGCGCGGTGGCCGGTGCGGGTGTCTTTGACGTACTGCTCGGGGTGCAGCACGTAGTTGCGGATCGTCTGGCCGCCGAAGCCGATCTTGGATTTCTCCCCGCGGCGGGCGGCGAGTTCGGCGTCCTGCTGTTCCTGTTCCAACTGGTGCAGCTTGGCGAAGAGCATCTTGCGGGCCATCGCGCGGTTTTTGTGCTGGGATCGTTCGTTCTGGCACTGCACGACGACGCCGGTGGGGAAGTGCGTCAGCCGGATGGCCGAATCGGTCTTGTTGACGTGCTGCCCGCCGGCGCCGCCCGCGCGGAAGGTGTCTTCCCGCACGTCTTTGTCCCAGTCGACGTCGATCTCCATCCGCTCGCCGAGATCGGGCGTGACGTCGACGGCGGCGAACGACGTCTGCCGGCGGCCGGCGGCGTCGAAGGGGCTGATGCGAATCAGCCGGTGGTTGCCGTTTTCCCCCTTCAAACAGCCGTAGGCGTAATCGCCGCGGACGGCGATCGTCGCATTGCGGATGCCGGCCACTTCGCCGTCGCTGCGTTCGAGCACCTCGGCCTTGTAGTCGTTGAGTTCCGCCCAGCGGAGGTACATCCGCAGCAGCATCTCGGCCCAGTCGGCCGAGTCGTTCCCTCCTTCACCGGCCTGCACCGTGAGGAACGCGTCGCAGGCGTCTTCGGGGGCCGACATCGTCGCCTGCAATTCCAGCGCGTCGACGCGGGGCGTCAGCGACGTGACCGTCGAGCGAATCTCGGCTTCGGTCTCGCCGCTGTCGTCTTCCTCGGCCAGCTCGAGCAGGGCTTCCAGGTTGCCGGCCTCTTTGGAAATCTCGATCAGCGGCTTGATGATCAGATTCACCCGCCGCAGGTCGGCGACCTGTTCCTGCGCTGTCTCCTGGTCGTCCCAGAACCCGGCCGCGGCCATGCGGTTGCCGATCTCCGCGGCCTGCCGTTGCTTTCCCGCGAAGTCAAAGAGAGTCCCTGAGGTGGACGATCCGCTCGATGAGTTCGTCGCAGGTCTGTCGGAGTTCCGGTTCCATGGGTTTGGGATCCTAAATAAATCGGGGGGCGTGCGGTGCGGAGGGAGAATTATAGGAAACGGCGTTGCGGAAAGCCAACACCTCGTCACAGCGGAATTCGCCGTGCTTTTCCTCAGCAAGCGCTCTTAAGAGAAGTGTACGAACAGGGATATAATCTGCGTTCATTTGTGATATTTTTGGGGGAAAATGTAATGTAAATCCAAAACTCTGTGATATTATCTCTCGTGAGATGCGTATTCTGTAATAGAGTTCGCACCGGCAGCCGATGATTCGTCCAAGGACGCTGGCGCTGGATCCTCGCAGGAGGTGAAAGATGCCGCTGCATTTTGGATCGCGTGGGAACAGAGAGAATATTTCACCCCCGAATTTATAACCCGCCCTTGATGAGAATCAGAAAGAGGCGGGTTATAAATTGGCGGGTGAAAAATGGACTTCTGTGAGTCCGCAGGAGCAACCACCGATGCCGACGATGATCAACCCCAGAGACATTTTGGCGCATGATGCCGCGCGAGGCGCGATGTTCCTGCATGCCTACAAGGAATGCTCTCGTCCGGTTCAGGAACTGGTGGATGAAATGACGTCCATCATCGTGTCTGATGAGACCGACGGCGACGAAAAGTCTCACGCGATTGATGTCATCATCGAAGCGCTGTTCCCGATGGTCGCAGCCGACGTGACTGAGCGACACCGACTTCTGATGCAATCCGACGAGGCCAGGCAGGCCATCGCCGAAATGGACGAAAAGGAGCAGACGTTCGCGAATCGGCTGAAAGACGCGATGGATAAACGCGGCCTGACCCAGGAACAACTCGCTGCCGCGACCGGCGTCAGCCAGCCCGCAATCTCCAACATGGTGAATCGCAATTGCCGACCCCAGCGTCGCACGATTTCCAAACTGGCCGCGGCACTGGACGTCGATCCGAGTGAATTGTGGCCCCAACAGTAATCCGATTCATCATTCGGACTTCGTCACTCTTTCGTCAATCGCTTTCCGCGATTCGACATTCGCCCGCCACTCCGGCTGGAACTTCGGATCCCCGTCGAAGATCGTCGTGATGACCGCGTTTCGCATCAGCTCGCCGATGACCTGCTTGGCGATGCGGGCCTTTTCTTCCTTTTCGAGGATGTCGCGGATGCCGGTCTGCACTTCGGAGAACGGCTTCCAGGCCGCTTTCTTCCGCTCGGCGACGCGAATCAGCCGGAAGGCCGCCTTTTCCTCGTGCACCAGGACCTGGCCGATGGGGATTTCGAATAACGCCCGGTCGAGCCGTTCGTCGCTCAGGCTGCCGGATTGCGTCCAGTCCCAGTAGCCACCTTTGGGGGCGGTGAGGCCGTCGGAGTGCTTCTTCGCGAGCTCCGCGAAGTCGTCGCGGGCCTTGAGGCGGGCGATGATGCGGTCGGTCTCCCGCGAGGCGTCGTCCTTCCCGCCGTGCTTGTCGAAGCTGACCTGAATCTCCTGCCAGCGGACCTTGGCGGGAATCGCATAATCGGCGAGGTGCTTCTCGTAGTACTGCAACAGCTCGCGGCGGCCGATGACTTTCTGCGGTTTGACCTTGGAATTAAAGTAGTAGACTGCCATCTGCTCGTTGGCGAAGCCATCCTTGAGGACTGCCAGCGAGATTCCCGATTCCAGCAGCTTCTTTTCCAATTCGACCTTGGAATCGAGCTTCATTCTTTGCTTCTCTTCCGCAAGCATTTTCTCGAAAGCTTCATTGACCAGCTTGTCGAGCTGTTCGCGGGCCTCTTTGGGGAGGGACCGCTGCAGTGCGTTGACGAGCAGCACGCGTTCGACGTGGGTCTTCAGGTCGCGTTTGATGAGCTGCTCGCGGATTTTCCGCAACTCCTCGGCGGTCGCCTGCCCCTCTACCTCTTTGAACTTCGCGCTGTAGCGGTCGAGGATTTCCGACGCGAGGATCGGCTGGCCGTCGACGGTGGCGACCCGCACTGCACCGGCGAAGTCGGGGCCAGGCGGCGGGTCGCTCTGGGCGACGAGCTTGATCTTGCCCTGCGGATTCGTGTCGTCATTGTTCGACCGCGTCGCGACGTCGTCGGCCTGCTTCCAGTGGCCGGCGAGCTTCGTCCGCGGCGGCGGCGGCTCCATGACGGGGTTCTCCACCGACGCCGGCCCCAGCTCGCGGAGCCATTGGCAACCGCTCGTCGCGAACAGAAGCAGGGCGAGCCAGGCGGGTGATCGCATGGAGGGGACTTTCGTAGGACGGGTTTTCAACCCGTCCGGACGGGTTGAAAACCCGTCCTACGGATTCGAAAGAGAAGGGGGGCGGATTATAGAAGCAGCCGTTTCAGTGCCGCAACACCGATTTCAGCGTCTCCAGCAGATCGTCCGGCTCGAACTCCCGCGGCAACGGAAAGTAGCCGGTGCGGTCGTCGACGTCGCGGAGGTCGGCGTCGCTGAGGCGCTTCAACTGCTTCAGGTAGCCCGACTTGCCGAACTCGAACACCGCGTAGCCGTCTTCGAGGTGGATGTTCTCCACCTGCCATTTGCGGGCCGCCAGTTGCAGTTCCTTCACCCGCAGTAACCGTTGCGACTCCAACGGTATCGGTCCGAAACGGTCTTCGAGTTCAGTTTGAAGGTCGGCCAAATCGTCGGGCGTGTCGACCAGCGAGAGTTTGCGGTAGACCTGAATTCTGGTGCGTCCGGGAGGAATGTACGCGTCGGGGAAAAATGCAGAGACCGGGAGATCGACCTGCACGTGCCGGTGCTCGCGGACCGGTTCCCCCTTGAGCTTGCGGACCGCGTTCTCCAGCAACTGGCAGTACAGCTCGTACCCGACGGCGGAAATGTGCCCGCTCTGCTCGGTCCCCAGAATGTTCCCCGCCCCGCGGATTTCCAGGTCCCGCATCGCGATCTTGAAGCCGGCCCCGAGTTCGCTGTATTCCTCGATCGCTTTGAGCCGTTTCGAGGCGTTGCGGGTGAGCGGCTTCTTGTCGTCCAGCAGCAGGTAGCAATAGGCGCGGTGCTTGTAGCGGCCGACGCGGCCGCGAAGCTGGTGCAGGTCGGCCAGCCCGAAGCTGCCGGACTGGTTGATGAAGATCGTGTTCGCGTTGGGGATGTCCAGCCCGCTCTCGATGATCGTCGTGCAGACCAGCACGTCGGTGCGGCCGGCGACGAACTCGTGCATCGCGTCTTCCAGCTCGTCGCCGGGCATCTGGCCGTGGCCGACGCCAATCTTTGCTTCGGGGACGATCTCCTGCACGCGGTCGGCAATCCAGCGGATGTTGTACACCCGGTTGTGGACGAAATACACCTGCCCATTGCGGCTGAGTTCCCGGACGATCGCCCGGCGGATCAGCTCGCCGTCCCAGCGGGTGACGCGGGTCTCGACCGCCTGCCGGTCCTGCGGGGCGGTCGTCAGATTCGAAATGTCGCGCACCCCCAGCAGCGACATGTGCAGCGTGCGGGGAATGGGCGTGGCGGAGAGCGTGAGCACGTCGACTTCCAGCCGCAGTTGCTTCAGCATCTCCTTGGCTTCCACGCCGAACCGCTGCTCTTCGTCGATGATCAGCAGGCCCAGGTCTTTGAAGCGGACGTCCTGCTGCACGATGCGGTGCGTGCCGATGACGACGTCGACGCCGCCGGTTTCCATCTGCTTCAGGACTTGTCGCTGTTCCTTCTTCGTGCGGAATCGCGACAGCACTTCCACATTGAACGGGTACTCGGCCATCCGCTCGGTGAAGGTGCGGTAATGCTGCTCGGCCAGCACCGTCGTCGGCACCAGCACGGCCACCTGCCGGCCGGCTTCGATGCACTTGAACGCCGCCCGCATGGCGACTTCCGTTTTGCCGTAACCCACGTCGCCGCAGATCAGCCGGTCCATCGGCCGCGAGCGGTGCATGTCGTCTTTGAAGTCGGCGATAGCGTGCAACTGGTCGTCGGTTTCGACGTAGGGGAACGACGCTTCGAATTCCTGCTGCCAGTGCGTGTCGGGCGGAAACGCGATGCCCGGCTTCGCCTCGCGGGCGGCCTGCAGGCGGAGCATGTCCGACGCCATGTCGGTGACGGCGGCTTCGGCCCGCTTCTTCCGCTTCGACCACGCCGTCCCGCCGAGCTTCGAGAGCTGCGGCGCCGCCTTCGCCGCCCCGACATACTTCTGGACGAGGTGAATCAGCGAGACCGGCACGTGCACGCGGATGCCGTCGCGGAACTCGATGCCGAGGTGCTCTTCTTCGTGCTCCCCTTTCTTCAGCCGCTCCATCCCGCGGAAGCGGCCGATGCCGTGCGTGAGATGCACGACGAGATCCCCCTTCCGCAGGTCGAGGAAGCTGTCGATGGCCCGGGTTTCGAGCTTGCGTTTGCGCTTGCCGACCTGCCGCAGCTCGGTGCGGCCGAACAGCTCGTGGTCGCTGATGACGAGCACCCGTTCGGCGACGAGTACTTCATGGGATTCACCATTCGAAGCCTGAAGCGCAAGCGAAGGAGTTCGCCCGTTGCCCTTCGCTTGCGCTTCAGGCTTCGGTTGGAACGCCAGCCGGAAGCCGTGGGCGACGCGGCCGACGCAGAGCGTGACGCGATCGGCGAGTTCCGTTCCCTGCTCGGCCAGCAGTTCCGACAGCCGCTCCCGTTCCCCTTCGTTGTGGCAGGCGATGAGCACCTGTTCGTCCGCGGCGACGACGTTCGCCAGCTCTTCCAGCACGGCGGATTTCGGCCCGGCGAAGCGTTCGACCGACTCTGTCTGGAGATGGCAGACGACATCCAGGCCCACGACCGACATCGCCGCAACCTGCACATAAGGCCGCTCGGCGACGCGCTTCAGGACGGAATCGACCGAGAACAGCCCGCGGCGGTCGCCGAGGCGGTCGAGGTAGCGTTTGCCTTCTTCGACGATTTCTTCCAGTTCCGTCAGCGCGATCCAACTGCCGTCGGGGAGGGAATCCAGCAGGGATTCACCGATCGATCCGCAGGACGGGTTTTCAACCCGTCCGTCAAGGGATTGCTCATCGCGAGACCGGTTCTCCATGTCGTAGGGGAATTCGTGAGAATTCCCGTCCGCGTCGCCTTGCACTCCAGAATTCTCACGAATTCTGCTACCCGTCCGACGAAAATCGACCGGTGCCACGAGCGTGAACGTCGCCTCCCGCAACTCCGCCGTCTTGCGTTGCGTCTCCACGTCGAAGCGGCGGATGGACTCGATCTCGTCGCCGAAGAACTCGATGCGGAACGGCTCTTCGGCGTCGGGCGGAAAGACGTCGAGGATCCCGCCGTGCACGCAGAACTCGCCGGGGACTTCGACGCCGCCGGTCCGTTCAAACCCGCGGTCCACCAGCCAGCGAAGGAAGTCGTCGCGGTCGAGTTCGTCGCCGACGCGGATCGTGCGCGTGCCGGACTCACGGTCCGCCCGGCTGGGGACCGGCTGCAGCAGGGCGGCGATGCTGGTGACAACGACCCGCGGCGGCTCGGGGACTGGTCCATTTTTCGCGGGGGCGTCGGTCGGCGGGGTGGCGCTGTCTTCGCGAAAAATGGACCAGTCCCCGGTCAACTTCCGCAGCACGCGCAGCCGGCTGCCGAAGACGGCGTCGGCGACTTTATGCTCCTGCGGCAGGGTTTCCCAAGCGGCGAAGACTTCGGGGGATTCGCCGGTGAACTGCGACACGTCGAGGGCGAATTCGTCGACGTCGGCAATTCGCGGCAGCACAACGAGCAGTGTGGACGGCCGGGTGCCACGGGCAGCTTGCCTGCCCGTGCGTTTTGGCCGTTCGGCACTGGCGGACGAGCCGCCAGTGGCACCCGCACGCACAAGGGCGGCCGCGCTCAGCGCGCAGGCTGAGCCCCAAGCCCCGTCGATTCCGGCGGGTTGGCCGGAATCCAACGCGGCCCGCACGTCGTTGAACCCGTCCGCCTGTTCCAGCAGGCCGGCGAGTTCCGTCAGTCCGCCGATTCGCCGGCGGGTCGCGGTCGTCATGGCGGAATTGTAGCGGCTTTCGCGAATCGGCCAACGGCATGTGGAAGGGGTCGGGTGTCCAGAATTCAATTTTCCGCCGTCGAGCTCCGCAGGGCAGGTCTG
>Ga0268386_10000168_pt1 | contig 39357 bp, 32 predicted proteins | sample RVTome_15_FD_200260 | JGI IMG/M metagenome (GOLD analysis project Ga0268386, IMG submission 200260) | Soil microbial communities from uranium-contaminated site in the Upper Colorado River Basin, Wyoming, United States - RVT150D86... ... | reverse complement strand
CAGTCCTTTCATGGCTTCCCTCCTTGGGAAAACGAATCGAATTCCATTTATGTCAACCCGTACCGTCGATTGTCTCAGATTTCCCACCGACTTTCGAGACGCACACACGCCGACCCCTGGATTCGTCCGATCATTTGAACATTTGCGGGCGAACCATTATGCTATGGATCGTGTCAATTCCGCATTGCGCCGGCGGGGACTTCCTTTCCTCTCTTCGGGGGGCCTGCCGGAGGCGAAGTCGATCTATTCATCCGACGGCCTCCGCGGCCGTTCCGGCGTCATCAATCGAGCAGACAATCCGGGGCAGGGACGTCCGCCATCACGTCACGTGAGGGACGTTCAACATGCGGGCCGATGCTTCCCCGATTTCGCGGCGCGCACCGGCGGTGCCGTCCGAGAACCGCGCTTGCGACGTTTCGCCAGACCGACGCGCCCATTTCACGGGCGCGTACGCGAACCGGCGTACGCGAAGTGCAGAACGTCCGGCCCTCCACACAATTCGCCCGGCGAGGATGCACTCATGACACGCAGCGACCTGCAAGCCGCCACCCGCAAAAAGCTCGCGCAACTGGCGCGGCGACACCGGATTTCGGGCTGGCATTCCATGCGGAAAGACGAACTGGTCGACGCCCTGGCCGGCCGCGCCGTTCGTAGTGACCGGCTTCAGCCGGTCAAGGGACCGGCTGCAGCCGGTCACTACGAACGCCCCGAACGCTGCCGCCTGAAGCCCGCGCGGCGCTGCGACCGTCGGGGGCCGGTACGCGATCAACTGGTCGTGGAAGAGGTCGACGACCGCTGGCTGCGGGCACGGTGGGTGCTCTCGGAACGCATCCTCGACCGCGCGCGGGTGTCCCTGGGGGACGAATGGCCGCGGGCCGTTCCCGTGCTGCGGCTGTTCGACGTCACCGAACGCAATGGAGCGGCCGTCGAGCGGGAATTCGTGAAGGACGAGGAAATTCGCCAGCCGCTCGATGACTGGTATTTTCCCGTCGACCACGCGGCCCGGTCGTACCGCGTGGAACTCGGCTACCGCACGCCGAACGGAGCGTTCTTCGTGCTGGTGCGGTCCGCGAAAGTGAGCACGCCGCAGATCGGCGGCGCGGCGGTTCGTAGTGACCGGCTTCAGCCGGTCGAGCGACCCGCTGAAGCCGGTCACCACGAACGGCCAACATCGCGCGGAAACGGTTTTTCCAGCGAGCCGATCTTCGAGATCGACGCCGAAATCGTGCTCTACGGGCAGGCCCATCCGCGGAGCGACCTGACGCTGATGGGCAAGCCGGTCCAGCCGCACGCCGACGGGAGCTTCGCCGTCCGCATGTCGCTGGGCGACGGGCGGCAGGTGATTCCCGCCGTCTGCGTCTCCCCCAACCGCTGCACGCAGCGCACGATCGTGCTGGCGATCGAACGCAACACGAAGCGCCTCGAACCGACGCCGCTGGACGATCTGGGATGACGTGAGCGTCTATTTTCTGCGCCTCCCGCGTTTCCGCGTCGCTTGCGGTTTCGCACGCTCGGGCGCCAGATCGTAAATCGTCAGGTTCCGGTTGTACTGCGCGATCGCCAGCCGCATGCCGTCGGGGTGGATGTCCACGTCGTAGCCGCTCCCCTTCAGCCTGATCTCATGGAACGACCGGTCGGAATCGGGCTTCCAGAACCACATCATCCCCGCGTTGCCGCCGCCGACGCCGACGAACCAGTTCTCCGTCGGGTGCCACTTCACGCTCCACAGCGTGCCGCGGAAGTTCTTCGCCGGCTTCATCACCCGCAACCGCTTGCCGGTCTGGAAGTCGAACAGCACGGCGGTCGGTTTGCCGACGCCGGCGAAGGCGTTGGTCACCTCGCCGATGCCGCACACGACGAGGTACTTGCCGTCGGGGCTGAAATCCATCCCGCGGATCCCGCCGCAGTCGGCCATGAACGTCTTGTCGTACTTCGAGAGCAACTTCGCGTCGAGCTCGCGAACGAGCTTCCCGGTCCCCACGTTCCACTGCTTGAGCACTCCCATGAGGTCGCCGGAGACGAGGAACCGGCCCGACGGATCGAACCGTACGTTGTAGACGTGACGCGTGTGCCCCGGCAACTCGCGGAGCAGCTTGCCGTCGTCGGCCGACCACAGACGGACCATGTTGTCGTTTCCGCCGCTGGCGACGATCTTGCCGTCGGGAGAAATCGCCACGCCGCGGACAAACCCCTGGTGGGCCTCGACGACGCGGACCGGCTTGGGAACAGAACCCAGGGATTTTCCGAAATCCCTGGGTTCTGTTCCGAGATGCCACCACAGCAGCTTGCCGGCGAACGACCCGCTGACCAGCCATTGTCGCCTTTCGCTCCGCGAAAGGGCGTTTTCCGGCGCTCGTTCGCGAAGCTGCGGATCGGCGCCCTTTCGCGGAGCGAAAGGCGACATTGGCGGATGCAGCGCGAACCGCCGCACCCAGCTTTCGTGCCCCGGCAGATCGACCCGCTCCCCGGTGAGGCCGTCGTAGCGGTGCAGGGCGCTGTCCATCGCGCCGGCGAACACGAACCGCCCGTCGGGCGACCAGCGGCAGGAAATCACCGGCCGGTTGTGGGTGAAGGCGTCGAGCAGATGCACGTTCTTCGGATCGGCCTTTCCCGCCGAGCGATCGTTTTGCAACGCCTTCAGCCGCGCTTCCGCCTTCGCCAGCTTCGCGGCGAGCTTCTTGTCTTTCGCGGCCAGCGGCTTCAACCGGGCGACGTCCTGCCGGGCGAAGGCGACGGCGGGGGAGTCGGCAGTCGGAGTTGAAGCCGCGGTGGGTGGTTTCCGCGCGACGACGGGTGGATTCGCGGCAATGAGCGTCGGCGCGAGTGAAACAAGCGCCGCGGCAATAATGATGTTCGAATTCATGAGCCGATCCAACTGGTGAACCTCAACGATGCCCATGCGCGCCAAGTGAAAGCATTATGCTCGGCAGCAAGGTTCGCTTCATTCTACCAGACGCATGGGAGCAATGCGCTGTCACGTCGGTTCTCCGGGCCAAGGGGGTGCATCCGGCGAATGGTGGAGAAGGCGACTGTTTCGTGGCGGACGCTGCCAGCGTCCGCGCGGATGCTGGCAGCATCCGCCACGTCCCCCAACCAGCAGATGCACCCGGGCCAGGGTCCCACGCGTTCCGCCGGAGACTGACCGGCCCTGTGTGTGTCGTGAACGCAAGTGGAATCCGAATCACGCTGGCGGACTGGAGCCGCGATCAGAAGAACCCCACCCCGCCGCCGGCCCCGAACCCGCCCAGGCCGCCGCCGCCGAATCCGCCGCCGAAGCCGGCCCCGGTTCCGCCGAAACCGCCGCCGCCGAATCCGCCCGCGCCGCGGGAGTACGTGTTCTGGTAGAAGTCCAGTTCCCCTTCCATCGCGGTGATGCCCATGCCGTAGGCCGGCGAGACGATCACCCGCTGGTCCGCCTCGGGGATGCCGTGGTCGTTCAGAATCTGCGCCACGATCGTGCGGCGGTGGGAATCGAGCTCGGGATTCGAGTTGTTGCAGCACCGCTCGACGAGCACCGGGAACGGGGCGCTGCGGGCGCGGGCGGCGATTTCGAGAATGCGATCGCGGCCGGCCGGCGTCAGTTCCGCGGTCGCCCCCACGAAGTCGTGGTCGTGCAGGATGAAGTCCGCCGCCTCCGCGTTCGTCTGCATCGTGTGGTAATGCGCCCGCACCGTGCTTCCCAGCGGCAGCGTCTCCGGCACCGACAGCCCGGCGTTGTAACTCCACCAGCCGCACAAGCGGTCCCTCCAGCAGCCGCACGTCTGGCAGCCGGCGAGCGAGGCGGCGCAAAGGATCAGCGAGACACCCATCAGGCGTCGCGCGATTTTGCGTGGCGTGGCGGGTTGGGTCATGTCGTCCTCTTCATCTTTGGAGTGCTGTGGCCTGACACAGCTTTGGCTTGTCGGGTTGCGGGCCGATTGCGAGGTCAAGGTTGAATCCAAAGCGGCGTCAGGCCGCCGCACTCCAAAATCTACCGCCCCAGTCCGAACAAGTTCCGCAGGCTGCGGCGTTCCGGTTGCACGGGGGGCGGGTCGCTGAGGCCGCTTCCCGGAAGCGTGTCGAAGTTCGGAACGGGTTGCGCGCCCGGGTTGAACTGTCCGCTGGCGGCGCCCGGGTTGGGGAAGCCGCGTCCCGGCGGATGACTGTATTGCGGCGGCGGCACGGTCTGATTCGGAACGTATCGCCGTGGAATCGTCTGGCCGCCGGGAGGCGAATGCGGCGGAGGCTGCGGACCCGGTTGCCCGTTCCATTCGGGAATTCCCCCCCGCGCGCCGAACCGCGACGCCCCGTAAGGATCGGTCACGGCCGGCGGATAACCGGGCGTCGCCGGCGACGGATTGTGCAGCCGATAGCCGACCGGTTCGCCCATTCCCGCCCCGCGGCCGTAGGGGGCCAACTGGTAGGTTTCGAGGTCCGGCGGCCCTTCCGTCATTCCTTGATGATACAAGGGACGCTCCGCCGGCGGTGTGACGTACCAGCCCGGCGACGGCGGGACTTCGTCGGCGTCCATCGGGCGGACGAGCTGCGGCGTGACCAGAATCAGCAGTTCCGTCTCTTCCATCGTCGAGCGCTTGGCGGCGAAGAGTCGCGGGCCGATGTACGGCAGGTCGGCCAGCCAGGGAATCCGCGTGACTTCGGTATTCATCTGGTGGGCGATCAGCCCGGCGATGGCGATCGTCTGCCCTTCGCGCAGCTCGATCGTGGTCTGCACGCGGCGGGCGTCGACGCCGGGAATGCCGTTGACCGAGTTGGCCTGATTGACGCTGCTGAACTCCGGCACGATCGTCATGCGGATCAGGTCTTTGTCGGTGACGGTGGGGGTGACGAACAGAGACGTTCCGAAGCCGCGGAACGTCGTCTGTTGTCCCTGCGCCCCGCCGATGCCGACGATCGTCGGCACGGCAAACTCGCCGCCGGAAAGCATGCTCGCCGTATGCCCGCTGAGCACGGTGATGACCGGCTCGCTGAGGATCTTCGCGGTGCCGTTCGAGGCGAGCCAGTCGATCAGCACGCTGATTTCGCCGTTCTCGAAGATGCCGGTGATCGTCGACGGGATTCCGCCGAGCGCGTAGCTGACCGCGTGCCGGCCGTTGTTGAACAGGTAGCTGAAGTCGATCCCCATCCGCTGCAGTTGCGAGCGGTTCAACTCGGCGATGCGGACGCGAAGCATCACCTGGAACTCGCCGGGGATTTCGAGCATGTTGACGACGTAGGACGACGCCAGATCGAACGCGCCATAGGCGGCCGCCCCGCGGCCGTTGGCACCGTACGTCCCCGACTGCGAGCCGGGATACGGGTTCGGCCCAGGAAACGCCGTTCGCGCCAGCCCCGCGGGTCCGGCGGCGGTGACGGCGACCGCGCCGGCCGGCTGCGGGCCGAACAGGCTGCCGTTCTGGTTGATGACCTCATTGCGGACGATCTGCAGAATGCGGGCCGCTTCTCGCGCGTCGCGGGCCTGCCCTTTGACGACGATCTTTCCCGAGAGCGGAATGAGATAGACCTTGCTGTTCGGGAACAGGTCCGCCAGCTTGCGTTCGAGCTTGCCGTAGTCGATGCGAAGCTGCTCGTCGATATCGGGATCGCGGATCGTCTTCACCAGATAGATCAGCGGGTTGGGGTTGTCGTCGAACCAGATGGTGAGCGTCGTCGATCCCAGCCCGATGCCGATGATCGAGATTTCCCGCGGGCTGAACTGCACGACGTCGATCACCGAGTCGTCGGCGATCGCCGTGCGGACGATGTTCCCGCGGGCGATCAGCAACTGGCTGCGGTGATGGACCACGTCCAGCGTCTCGCGGACCTTGGGCATGGCCAGGATTTCCCGCGGCAGCGGCCTTCCACCGGCCGCCACGTGCTGCGCCGGCCGTACCCTCGGCCGGTCGTCGGTCACGGCCGGCACGAACTGGTGAGTGGTGGAAGAGTCGAGAGTCGAGAGTCGAGAGTCGAGAGCCAGAGGCGGTTGGCCGCTTTCCGCTTTCCGGCTTCCGCGTTCCAACTTCCGCCTTCCGCTTTTCTCCGGCCCTCGACTCTCGACTCTCGACTCTCGACTGGAATGCGGCTGCTTCGGCTCGGCTGCCGGACGGACGGCTTGAACCCGCTGCTCGATCGCCGGAAAGACCGGCGCGGCCATGTGGCCCGAATCCGGCGATCGGCGAAACGTGGCGTGGCGGACGTCCGGCCGCTCGCCGGGTTGCGATCGAAGGTCGGCGGTGGTGACGCGGCTCGTGCGAAGACGCTCGGCGGCGTCATCCGCGATGGCCGATCGGTTTCGCACGTAGCGGCCGGCCTCGGCTGGCTTCGATCGGACGACCGGCCAGAGCGCGTCGTCCTTGCGAACCGGCGACTGGATTGAAGGCGGAAGGTGGAAGGCGGGAGGCGGAGTGCTTCTTCGCGCGTTGCGGTTTTCGCTCTCCGGCCTTCGCTTTCCGCTGTTCGGGTTGACGCTTCCTTCGCGAAACCCGTCTGGCTCCGACGAATGGACCCGTCGCCGTTCATGCTGACGCCGGGGCTGGATCGCCGGGGAGCGCCGATACCGTGGTTCCTCGGCGTCTCGTTTCACCTCGGCGGCCCCGCTGGAAATCGGGAGCTGAGGGGCCTTCGTCGCGGTTCGCTCCGGCTCGGCTTGAGCGGGGGTGTCGGCGTAACGGACCGGCTGAAACGATTGGGCGACTGCCGGAAGAGACATCGCCCCCGGCAGCAGACCGGTGAGCAACATCGTTCGAAACGTGCGGCAGAATCGCTCCATCAGCCCGCCCCTGGTTCCGCCCGGCAGTGAAACACTCGAACCCTCGTCATCGCCGCGACCCCGGAAGGATGCGTCGCGGCGGACCGATCCACTGGCTCGCCGGTGCGCATCGCCTGACAAACACCGTCACCGGCCGGGGTCGGTTCGTATTGCTTCTATCGGTTGGGGGAACGGTACGGGTTGAACGGCAATTGCCGGTTTGAACGGCCACCGCTGGTGTACCGGCTTCAGCCGGCCAATGCGCATGAGTCGTGAGCGCGAACCCTCCGATGGGCCGGCTGAAGCCGGTACACCAGCGGCGTTACGCGCGCGAATTCACACGTTACCACGCGAAGTTCGTGTCGCGATTGAACACCGGCGGACCGGGGTGATACCACGGGCGGCGGTAGCTGTAATACGGAAAGCGGAAGTGCCCGTGCTCGGCGTGGCGATAGTAGCCGGGACCGAAATGGTACGAGTACGGATCGTACGCGCCCCAACCATAGCCGCGGGAATGGCCGGAGTAGCCGCCGTGCCGCCATCCCGCGCCGTGCCGTCGTCCGCAGCCGCAGCCGCCGAAACCGTGGTGTCCCGCAAACTGATATCCGACGGCGGGGACGCTGTAGAAGTACGGGGAGCCGATCCGTCCTTCGTAGCCGCCCGGCTGCCAGTAGCCTGTGACGGGCCGATCGACGACGACCGGCTCGACAACGACCGGCGGCGTTGCGGGGGGATGATCGGCGGCGGCAATCAGCAATGCGAGATACGGAACCAGTGAGGGGAGCATGTTGGAGTCCTTCAGTAGGTCAAACTTTCCAGCTACGTAGGACGGCTTTTCAAACCGTCCGGACGGATTGAAAATCCGTCCTACGGCAGTCGAGAAAATGTAGTTTACGAAACGCAACGTCGGGCCGGCTTCACGGGAGACGGCGATCGGTGCGGCGGCGGCGCGGGGGGATTCCGCGAAGTTTTCCGGATGCACCGGTTCGCGGCATCGTCACAAAACTGCCGGAGGCCGCTGCCGATCGTGCCGATCTTGAGGGGGGAACGGACACCGTCCGGCCCACGTTGGCGGCGTCGAGAGACGCAACGCCGAAACCGCCGGACAAATCACCACTCACCACTCACCACTCACCATCCCCATGCACCTGCACCGGCTCGCGCTGGCGGCGATTGCCGTCGCGATCCCACTTCACACGGCCCGCGGGCAGTTCCCCGTCGAAGGGCCGGGGGTCGTCGTCGAAACGAGCAACGGCCTGCCCATCGGCGTGCCGGAAACCACCGGCGGCGTCTACGGCGAGCCGTTGCACCGTTACGACGCCCAGTTCCCGTGGCTGCATGGGTACTTTCAGGAGATCCCGCCGTACTCCGGTTACGCCGCCTTCCGGCCGTACAACTACAAGCACGTGCTGTCGCAGGCACAGGCGGCCGGCGGCTGGGGGGAATCGCCGACGATGCCCTACGCCCAGCAGTTCTGGCACCGCTACCGCAAACGGGCCCGGATGCTGCCCGGCCCCGCGGTTTCGGAATCGGCAACGGGAGGCCCGGCCCTGTCGTCCCGTTCGCGCTACCGTTCGAGCGGCAGCAGCGGCGGCCCGTTGATCATCCCCGCCGCAGCCATGAAACGATCACGAAATCGCTGACGGCAGGTAGTGCGCCCCATTTTGAGTTGAACAGGGGCACTTCGCACGCTCGACAATCAATTCGCGACTCGTGCGAAATGAATTTCGCACTACCTCTCTCACTCCGCCTTCCGCATTCCGCCTTCCTCCTTCGTCGCCGACGGGCGCGAGACGAACAGCAGGGCTTGCAGCAGCAGGAACAGCACCAGCGGGACGATGATGCCGACGCGGGCGAACTTCATCACCATCGGGTGCATGTCGAACAGCGCGCCGGCCATCAGCAGGAAGACGAACGAAACCAGCGTCATCGACATCAGGCCGCAGCCGATGGCCGTCATCTGCGTTTTGAACTGGCTGCGTTCTGACGTGGTTTCGAAGTGCAGGTCGATCGTCCGCCGCCGCCGGACCGAGCGTTCGGCGGCCTCGACGATCTCGGTGGCCCGCAGCAGGTCGGGCCAGTCCGGAGAGTTGAGAGTTGAGAGTTGAGAGTTGAGAGTCGAGAGTTGAGAGCATCCGATCTCCGACTTCCGATCTCCGACTTCCGACCTCTGACCTCCGCCGTGTGCGAATTGATCGAGAATCGCCCGTGCCACGTCCCCCGTCGCCGCCGTTCGCAGCCTCTCGACGATTTCGTGCGTGCCGGAGACTTCGATGCGGCCGACGCCGAAATCATCCTGAAGTGACCCGGACGCTGGCAGCGTCCGGGTCACTGACGGCGTGATCGCGGAGGACGAATGTCCGCGCAGCGACACGACGCCGGCGTTCGTGGGGATCGCCAGCTCGAACGCCGGCCGCTCCGCCGGCCGGATCGTCCACGTGGCCGTCGGCAGCCGCTCGCCGGCGAGCGTCACCGTCACCATCGAGAAGCCCGTTTCCGGCTCACCCGAGCGCACGGCGGTGACCTGCGAATAATTCCCGCCGAGTTGCCGCAGGATGTCGGCGTCGTGAATTAACGCCCGGTGCACGTCTCGCGCGGAGAGCAATGCGTTGCCAGTGACCCGGACGCTGCCAGCGTCCGGGTCGCTTTGTCGGACGGCGCTTGAAGGAACGACGTCGCGCGACCATTGCAGATTCAGCGGTGCCCCGAGCTTGCCGGTCCGCAGGCACGCGGCAACGGCTCGGAGCGGCCCGGCGAAACGCAGCGGAAAACACGGCACGAGCTTCACGCCGGTGTCGTCGCGGACCAGCGTCAGCTCGTAGACCAGCGCCGAGGCCGGGTCGCCGTTCGGCACGAACAGCACCGGTTTGCCGGCCGCCGCGGTCTGTTTGACGCAGTCGTCGACCGCTTGGCTGCCGACGACGGCAATCACGGCGTCGACGCCCGCATCGTGCGGCAGGTCCTCCCACTCCGATTCGATCCGCACGCCCGGCGCGACGGCCAGCAATTCGGCGGCGATCGAATTCGGCACGAGCACCGCGGCCTTGAGCCGGTGTCGCGAGTCGGCGGCGATCGCGCGGACCAGCGGTAACACGGTCGTATCGCCGCCGAGCAGAGCGAGATTCATGTCGTGGTGAGTGGTTGAGAGTTGAGAGTTGAGAGAGGGAAGCGTCGTTCCACTTTCCGCCTTCCGCTTTCCGCCTTCCGCAGTTCACGGACTCCCGACCTCCGACCTCCGACCTCCGACCTCTGACGTCTGACCTTCCAGCACGTCGGCAATCGTTTGCGCGTTGACCGGCCGGATGACACCGTGTTCCGTCACGATGGCGTCGATCAGGTCGGCGGGGGTCACGTCGAAGGCGGGGTTGTAGACGCTGACGTCGTTGGGCACGGTCTGTTGGCCGAACGGCCGGGCGATTTCGTCCCGCTGGCGTTCCTCGATGGGGATCGCCTTACCGTCGGCCAGCGACAGGTCGAACGTGCTCGACGGGGCGGCGACGTAAAAGGGAATGCGGTGCGACCGGGCGAGCTGGGCCACCGAGTACGTGCCGATCTTGTTCGCCGTGTCGCCGTTGGCCGCGATGCGGTCGGCCCCGGTGACGACCGCCTGCACGAGCTTCTGTTTCATCACCCAGCCGGCCATCGAGTCGGTGATGACCGTCACCGGAATGTCCCGCTGCTTCAACTCCCACGCCGTCAGCCGCGCCCCTTGCAGCAGCGGGCGGGTTTCGTCGGCGTAGACTTCGACCCGCTTTCCCTGGGCGACGGCCGAGAAGATGATCGCCAGCGCCGTCCCGTCGCCGGCCGTGGCCAGCCCGCCGGCGTTGCAATGCGTGAGCACGCCGCTGCCGCTGGCGATCAAATCGGCGCCGTTGCGTCCGATCGCGTCGCACATCTCGCGGTCTTCGCGTTCGATCTGTTGCGCTTCGCGCAGCAGCCGCTCGAGGCGTTGCGGTCCCGGCAGTTCGGCGGCGGATTTCGCCGCGGCTTTCATGCGGTCCAGCGCCCAGAACAGGTTGACGGCGGTCGGCCGGCTGGAGGCGAGTCTATCGACGACGGAATCGAGTTGCGTCAGAAAGCTCGCTGGGGAGGCGTCGACGCCGGCCTGCATGCCGATGACGACACCGTAAGCCGCCGTCACACCGATCGCCGGGGCGCCGCGGACGCGAAGCGCCGTGATGGCTTCCCGCACCTGTTCAACCTCGGTGCAATCGATTTCGACGAGGGCCTTGGGAAGCTTCGTTTGATCGATCAGCCGCAGGGACCCGCCGGCGGCGTCTCCCTGCCAGGACATCGTTCGTGGACTGCCCGTTCCGTCAGCGATTTTTGCGATCTTGCCCGACATGTTCGACTCGATTTGTGATTGAAGGTCCGTTCCACCCACCACCACTCACCACTCACCACTCACCACTCACCACTCACCACTCACCACTCACCACTCACCACTCACCACTCACCACTCACCACTCACCAGATAATACAACGCCGCCGCGTCCGCTGGGAAATGCTCGGCGGTTTTTCGGATCTCAGGTTTTCTGTGCAGTTTTCATTTGCATCCATCGTCCGGTTCGTTCAGCATGGGGCGACATGAAACGGAGTGCCCCCGGCGCAGGGACCCGCGTTCGACCATCTCTCATCGACGAGGAACGACACCATGCCAGCGAAATGCTCCCTGTTGATCGCCGCCGCCTTCATCGTCGCCGCCCTGGATGGCGCGGCGGCGACGAATCCCTCCAAGGTCGCCGCGACTGTCGGCCAAGCGAACGACCGCCCGGCCGCCCCGCCGCGCGACGGCGTCTCCGCCGAGAAGCCGCAATTCGTCGCGGCGCAGAAGTCGAAGTCGGCCGACGAGAAGTCGGACAGCAAAAAGGCCCGCAAGTTCCGCGGCCGACTGCCACAGTATTACGGGCAGATCGGGCTCAGCGACAAACAGCGTAAGAAAATCTACTCGATTCAGATTTCCTATCGCGAACAATTGCAGAAGCTCGAGCAGCAACTCCGCGACTTGCGGGCAAAGCAGGGCAGCGAGATCGACGCCGTGCTGACTTCGGAACAGAAGAAGAAGCTCAGCGACCTGCTCGAAGCGGCCCGCAAGAAGCGGGATGCGCGGAAGAACAGGAAAGGGAAGAAACCCCGGAGTAAGACCACCGACAAAAAGGCGGCGTCGTAGTCCAGACAGCGAATCATGCTCCGGGACTGTCGGATTGAAGGACGGCCGCGACGATTCGGCCTTCAATCGGGAACGTGTTGCGCGCCGTCGATCAGAACTTCGCCAGAAACTCCACCCGCGTCCCCGCGGCCAGCCCGGAGCCTTCGGTTTTCGTGAGGATGCCGTCCACGATGAAAATCCAATGCTGCCCGAGCGCCTGCTGGTAGCGTGCGCCGACGGCCGCCATGTCGCCGGCGCCGGCTTTGTTCGTGTCGCCGCGGCCGCCGATTTCGAACAGCACCTGCTTGCGGGTGTCGTCGAAGAACATCTGGTAGCCGACGCTGGCGCCGGCGGTGTTGCTGGACTGGTTGCTCAGCGGTGCGCCGAAGCGGCCCAGACCGGGGGCGGAGAACAGCAGCCCCGTCTGCCCCAGCGGGCCGCCGGCCAGCGTGCCCCGCGCCGGGGCCGTGAACTGGTCGATCGCCCAGAAGGTGTTGACGTACAACAGGTCGACGCTGTGGTGCGGCGTCCACGAGAACTGGCTGAAGAGCAACTGCCCCGTCCCGGCCAGCGGCGACTCCCCGTGCACGGCGTGCGACGACAGGAAATGCACCGACGAGTTGTACGTGTTGTGGAACCCGTGCAGCCGCTGAATGCCGCTGACCGCCCACGCCACCAGATCGCCGTCATTCACGCCGCTCTTCACGTAGGCGAAGTCGGCGTTGACGGTGCTGAACTTGAAGTCGCTTTCCGTCAGGAAGGCGAACATCTGGGCGTCGTCGTCGGCGACGTTGTTGTTGCGGTTGACTTCATCCCAGGCGTAGACGCCGGTCATCCGCAGGTTCAGCAGGCCGGGGCCGTACAGCGTGTTTCGCGTGATGGTCATCGCGTCGACTTTGTCTTCGTTGATGAACAGTCCCTGCTGGGCGAACAGCGGCATGCGTCCCACCGAGAACCCGTAGTCGATCTGCTCGCTGTCGAGCGGGTCGAGCCGCGGGAACAGTTCGCCGAAATCCCCTTCGAAGAACAACGTCTGGATTTCGCCGTTCCACCCGTCGATCCAGTCCCCGCCGCGGAAGTCGTAGCTGTTGAACTCGCGGCGGTTGCGGACTTCCTGATCGAGCGGCCGCAGACCGAACAGCAGCCGCTCGGTGCCCGTGAAATTTACCTGCGCGAACAGGTCGAGCCGGTGCGCCCACTCGGCCAGCCGCGCGCCGCTCGGGTTGTCGAAGTAGTTCACGCCGTTGCGATACGTGCCGAAGACCCACAGCGCCGGCCGCCAGACGGCCCCGGTGGGAATCTCGATTCCCTCTTGCAGCCAGCCGGGGGACAGGAACGGCTCGTCGGTCTCGATGACGAGCGGCGGGCGTTCGGGAATCGCCTGTAATCCGATCGGATGCTCCGCCAGCTCCGTGTGCGGGTCGTCGTGCTTGCCGCGAACCAGAAACGCGAACAGCCTGCTGAGCGGCTTGTGCGGCAGCTCGACGACGTCCGGCCCGAACTCGAACGCCTTCCAGCGGAAGGGCGCTTCCGCCTTGGGCAGCGCGTCGTTGTACATCACGGGATCGGCGAAGAGATGGCTGGTGTCGACCGGCCTGCCGGTTTCCCCGTCCCCGTAGGACGGATTTTCAATCCGTCCGTCAATCGTACCGCCCGCTGCGGGAGCCGGGGGCACGCCGGGTGCCGTGTGTGATTCATTCCCCACGAGTTGTGGATCGCGGGAAATGAATTCCGCACGACTGTCCGCTGCGCCGGAAAAAAGCGGCGGCGCGGAATCCCCACCGAACAGCCGCTCGGGATCGGCAACGTTCTGCGCGAACGCCGGCGACGCCAGCGACAGCATCGCGGCGGCCAACAGCATTGAAATTAGTCGTTGCCAGCGGATCATGCCCGGCCGTCTTTACTTCAAGGTAATGGTGGCGGTTCGCGTATGCAGTATCATGTGCCCGCGGACGACTTCCGTCGCGACTTCGCGGGCGCTCATGCCGTAGTCGAATCCGACGCTGGAAATCTCCTGCACCAGGTTCACCGGGACCATGCCCGCGATGAGCTGCACGCGGGCCAGGTACGGCCCGGTTCCCCGCAGTTGATGCGGCTGAATCTCGTAGGTCGCCCAGCGGCAGCCGTCGACTTCGATGTTCTGTTTGTGCTTTCGCGCCCCGATCGGCCGGCCGAGGATCGTGAACGGCATGACTTCCGGGCGGACGTAGGGCAACGGGTCGAGCGAGAAGGGCACGTTCAGAATCTGTTCCCGTTCTCCGCCGCGGAAGTTGCGGGTGATGAACCGCGTCTGCAGCGTGAACAGTTGCCGGTCGAGCGGAACCAGCCCGTTGTGCACGTAGAACGAGTGCGAATCGCGCACGTCGCCGTTCTTGTCGAGGTCGCCCGACTGAAACACGACCCGGCCGTTGCGGTCGAAAACCATCACCCGCAGAAAGACCAGCCGCTCGGCGTCGAAGCCGGTCGGCACGCCGTGGCCGTTGGTCCCATTGGAGACGCAGATCCGGAATTTGATTCCCTTGTCGCAGTCGGCGCGGATCGTCTCGACGTTCCCCAGCCGGTAGCCGGTGCTCAGTATCTGGTGCCGCGCCAGGTCGGCCTCGGCCAGCAGCTTCTTTTGCTCGTTGATGATCTTGCGGCCCTTACGGCGCATGTCGACGGTGTCCCACGGTTTGGGGAAGACCGTCCCCTTCGGCACCGATTTCTCGAATTCGTCGGTCCCCCAGCCGGCGCGGTGGTTGAACAGCAGCCACTCGTCGAACGTCGCCAGACCGGCGGTCAGCGGGTCGTCGTCCGGATCTTTCACGGCGTCGGGATTGTGGGGATAGACGCCGGGATGCACGATCGAGTAATCCGGCCCGACCATCATGTGGTTGGTCCGCTTGCGGGAAGGGGTCGTCACGTTCCCCACGTGGGCGACCGGCTCGTAGTGGTAGCCCTTGTTCTCGCCGGGGACTTTGCCCATGTGGCAGTCCTGGCAGGAAGTTCGCTCGATTCTGGCGGCGGGAGACGCCTTGTATTCGCTGAAGGCGTCTTCCAGCCGGAAGCCGTTGGGGGCGAACACGTCGTGGCAGGCGCCGCACATCGCGGGCGTCGTGATGTAGAAGAAGCGTTCGGCTTTCGCGTGAATGTCGCGGCCGCGGACGTCGGGGTCGGGCCGGGTCTTCAGCACGCCGTAGCGCTCCGGATTGGCCAGCACGTCGGCCAGGATGCTGTTGCCGATCGGCCCGTAGACGGGGGCGTGAATGTCCCCGTGCACCAGCGCCTGCCGGCCGGCCCCTTTGCCCCACTCCTGGTTGATGCGATGGCAGACGACGCAGGTCACCCCTTCGCGCGACGCGGGAATGCGATGGGCGTTGGGCGTGTTGATCGGCTCGTTGAGCGCCATTCCCACCGGCGTGTGGCAGCGGATGCAGAAGTCACCCAGCGTGCCGTTGTTCAACTTGATCAGCTTGTTCGACATCGCGTTGAACACCGGGCTGAGCTGGGCATAGGCGTGCGGCGAGACCGACCACTCGCGGTAATGTTTGGGATGGCATTCGCGGCACTTCTTCGCCGAGGGGAACGGGTCGTTCTCGAAACACGCCGCGTGCGCCTGGTCGACCGCCTGCTGCGTGACCGGCGACTGGCCGCGGATAATCTCGGTTGTCGCCTTGTGCATCGTAGGACGGCCTTCCAAGGCCGTCGAATTGGTCCGCGAGTTCGACGACGGCCTTGGAAGGCCGTCGTACTCCAGCGACGCGGGAACGGCCGGTTCGGTGGCGATCCGCGGGACGGTGGCCTTGCCTGCCGTTTCCGGGGCGGCCGCCATCTTCAGCGCGCAAGCCACCGGGCCGGCGCACAGCACCGTGTAGACGACGAGAAACGTGTAGACGCGAGCGCGCGACCGCCTGGCACCGTGCATGGAACTCCCCCCGACCATCACCGGGCAACGAAACGCATCGATCCCGGATGGATTGATCCACTTAAGATGGTCGGCACGGTCGCAGCGGAGAATTCAATAATTCCGCACAGAGGCGTTACAGCGGTCGCGAGGAATGCAACGGAAATGCACGACGCTTCGCGCGCTGACGAAAGAGTTGAGAGTTGAGAGTGAAGAGTTGAGAGTCAGAGTTCGGAGGTGGAGGTCGGTTATCGTAAGTGAGTACCACCGCCTTCCGGAACTCTCAACTCTCATCTCTCAACTCTCAACTATCGACCCAGCAGCTCCGCGTGAATCTTCCGCAACTCGGCCGCGGAAATCTTCACCGCACGGCGGTCGTAGGTCAGCAGGCCATTGATTTCCCCCTCGACGTCGGTCGTCTGCGTGTAGACACCGGCGGCGATCCCCTTGCCCCGCAGCTCGGCCAGACGGCGGATCGACTCGCGGTAGCGGGCCTTGAATTCGTTTACGGTTTTGGGCAGGCCGCCGTAGCCCCAGTTGTCGCGGTCGGCGTCCCAGAGGTGCCCCTTCACCGGCCAGCCGTGGCCGCCGAACTCGCCGACCACTCTCACGTAGTCCCGGTACCGTTTCGGCGCGAACGGAAAGCCGGGATGCGGGTAGCGGTGCTGATCGACAACGTCGCCGACCGGCCAGAAATTGCCTCCGCTGGCGACGTTCACCAACCGCGACGGGTCGCGCTTGGCGATCCATTTGCCGACCTCGACGGTGCGGTGCTGCCCCCACGCTTCGTTGAACGGCACCCACACCACGATCGAGGGGTGGTTTTCCAGCGCGGCGACCATCGCCTCGAACTCGCGCAGGTACTGCGCGTGGTCGCGGTCGCTCCAGAGGGCGTCTTTCGGGTTCGGCTTCAGCCGCGTCCACGGGGGATTGCTTCCGCCGCTGACCTGGTCCTGCCAGAGGAGCATTCCCAGCCGGTCGCAGTGGTAGTAATACCGCCGCGGCTCGACCTTGATGTGCTTGCGGATCATGTTGAAGCCGGCCGACTTCAGAAAGCGGATGTCGAACTGCATCGCCTCGTCGGACGGCGGCGTGAGCAAGCCGTCGGGCCACCAGCCCTGGTCGAGCGGGCCCCAGTGGAACAGCACCTTGCCGTTGAGCGTGAATCGCAGATGCCCCTGCTTGTCGCGGACTTTGCCGACGCTGCGAATGCCGGCGTACGACGAGACTTCATCCACGACTTTGCCGGCCGCGTCGAGCAGCGCGATCTTCAGGCCGTACAGATGCGGCGAGTCGGGCGACCAGAGTTTCGGTTGCTTGACGGCAATGGTCAGCTCGCCGACGCCCCCCGCCGCTTCCCCGACGGTTTTGCCGCCGTCAGTCACAACGACCCGCACGCGTTCGCCGGACGACGGCTTTCCTCGGAGGATCGGGCGGACAGTAATCGTCCCGCGCTGCGGGTCCGTGCCGATTTTGACGTCGGTGAGATGCCGCGCGGGGACCTCTTCCAGCCACACGGTCTGCCAGATTCCCGACACGCGGGTGTACCAGATGCCGTGCGGCATGAGCGTCTGCTTCCCGCGAAGCTGCGCGCCGCCGGTGGCGTCTTCGACGCGGACGAGCAGTTCGTTGTCGCCGTCCTTCAATGCCGCCGTCACGTCGAGCTGGAACGGCGTATTCCCCCCGACGTGCGCGCCGACCGGTTTGTCGTTGACCCAGACGCGGCAACGATAGTCGACCGCTTCGAAGTTGAGCAACGTGCGGCGGCCTGCGGTGCGTTTGGCCGGGAACGTCCGGCGATACCACAGCGCCTCGTCGGGATTGAGCAGCCGTTGCACGCCCGACAGCCGCGATTCCAGGCAGAACGGGACGAGAATCTTCCCCGTCCATTTCGCCGGTTTCTCGTTTTGCTTGAGTGTGGTGAGTGTTGGACCAACCTGTGGTCGGTGCCCGTGAGTGGTGAGTGGTGGTGATTTCCGACCTCTGACCTCTGACTTCCGACCTCCGACCTCTGATCTCTGACCTTTGATGGGCGTAATCGCGTAATCCCACTTCCCGTTGAGGGTCCGCCAGTTTTTGCGGACAAATTGCGGCCGCGGGTATTCGGTCCAGGCGTTTTCCGGCGTGACCTTTTCGCCCCATGTCGTGATCAGCTTCGACTGGAAGGGCTTCGTCTGCGGTTTCGCCGGCGGCAGCTTCGGGACGTTGTTCGCGTCGACGACGTGCACGTCGATGAACTGCCCGCCGCCGGTCTGCCGGCAATGGACGGCGACGAGGTTCTTTCCGGCCTTCAGTGCCGCCCGCTGCTTCGCGTCGAGCCGGACGACCTTGTAGTTCGTGATGTAGCCCTTCAACGCGGCGACCTGCTTCCCGTTAATAAAGACGTCGGCGTCTTCGTCGTGATGGATGTACAACGCCGCGTCCTTCGGGACGGCTTTCAGCACGACCGTCCTGCGCAGCCAGATGTTCCGCGTCGTCCACAACGTGCCGACCCGCGCGCCGGGCGTGCCCGGCGTACCGAAGCCGCCGGGGCCGGTCCGCCAGCTTCGGTCGTCGAATTTGTCCGATTGCCAGCCGCCCGTCGGCTTGCGAACGGTGTATTTCCAGGCAGGGTCGGCGAACGGCTCATCGGCCGTCGCGAGCGAATTGCCGATGACGAACGGGAGAGTGCAGACGGCGAGCAAACCGGCCCGCCGGCAGAATCGCTGTTTGTCGCGCATGGGTGGTCCTGCCGCGAGTATCGACGGCTGACAGTGGCTTCGCAGGGCCGTCTATGACACCACGACGGCGGTGACAACTCAATCCCGGCGACGGATTTTTCGCAATCTGATCTGGTCGAAACGCAGTGCGCAAATCAGCCGGCGGGCGCTAGCCCCCGGTTGCACGTGTGATTCGCGCGAACGGGGGGCTAGCGCCCGCCGGCTGATGGTCAATCCGCGCTCGCGCTGTTTGCAGGAGGTGGAACAGCCGGTCACGCGCCGTGTGTGACGCGGTTTATCGCGAGTAGGCGTCCATCCTGGAGTTGGGGTAAACCTTCACCGCGCCGGCCTCCGATTCCAGCAACTGGCTCAGATTGGCGGGGCCTTCGACCGGCAGGACCTCTTCGTCGGCCCCGAGACGCACGGGGGCCTCCGTCGGCACGACGTCACACTGCAGAGTGGCGAGCCGTTCCAGAAGTTTTTCCCGGTCAACCTGCTTATTGAAAACGACGAGCCATTTCATGCCGGAGCCTCCTTCGTCAGTGGCTGATTTGCTTGCGCGGCGGCGCATTCTTCCGGGGCCGCCGCGGGCGTCACTTGCGCTTTCTGGTTTTTCGCTGCGGTGCTTCTGTATCGGGCTCGGGAGCGGGCGGCGCGGGAGCGGTCCGCAGAAAATTATACGCCGCCCCGGCATTGACGACACCATGCCCGGTGTCGGCGTCCCACCCCGGCTGATTGAGGTTGATTGCCGTCTGAATCAACGCGTCCTTCAGGCGGGCGGGCGTGAGATTGGGAAACGCGCTCATCAGCAGCGCCCCGACCCCGGCGGCGACCGGACAGGCCGCGGACGTGCCGTTGTCGAAGTCCGTCTCGTCGCCGCCGGCGGGACGCCCCGGGCCGCTGTTGCCGAAGAAGTGCGAGTAGGCCGACAGGTCCGGCTTCTGGGGATGCAGCGTGCCCGGTCCCTGCGCGGAATAGCCGATTCGCTCGTGACGGGTGTTGACGGCCGCGATGGCCAGCGATTCCGGCAGGCTGTTCGACGCGGAGATCGAGCGGTTGGGGCCGATGGCGCTGGAATGGCACCCCCCCGACGGACAGTCGGAGCCGCAATTTCCCGCCGCGAAAAAGCACGCACAGCCCGAGGCGATCACTTCCCGCACCTTGCGGTTCAGCGGGTGCTCGGGATCGTAGGCTTCGTGGTTGGGTTGCTCGTCCCTCGGGGGCAGGCCGTGGAAACCGTAACTGTTGTTCGTCAAGTGGGGCGTGCCGTCGAGCCGTCGCCGGTCGAGAATCGCGTTGAACATCTCGATGGCGACGAACGAGTCGCCGGCGTCGGGTCCCGCCAGGAACGGGTAATCGAGCAGCCTGGCAAACGGGGCAGCCACCAGAATGTCGGCGGCGCACATCGACCCGTGGCTGCCGATGTCGGCGGTCCCCGGCCGCGGCCCACCCAGGCGTTCGTGCCCCCCGATCACCGGATAGAAGCTGTTGATTCCCTCGTCGACAACCCCCACGATGATGTTCTGGCCGCGAAAGCCGTCGTCCCAGACCCGCGCGACCGCCAGCAGCGACCGCAGGTCGGCCACGCTCACCGCGGGACGAAACGGGCGGCAGTCCACCCGGCCCGACGCCGCCGGCGCCAGGTCGAACAGGTGCATTCGCGATTCCCCGGCGGCGCGCGATACGCTCCCCGTGCAACTGGGGCATCCCGTCCCCGACCGCCGCCGTCGGCCGAAAGCCGACATCGTCGAGTTGGGCCAGACCCTGACCTTCGGCTTCTCGCGCAGGGCGTCGAGTCGGGACGAATCGATCTCGCAGGCGACGACCGAGGAGTTCGCCGACAGGTCTTCATGTTCGTGGTCGGCCGCCATTTCGGCGATCTGCGTGAGTTTCGCGTCGGCGAACAGCGGAATCGGCCTCACATCGCGCGACAGCTCCAGTCCCAACCCGCTCAGCTTGCTGAGCAGAGATTCGCTTTGTTGAACGGCCTCGCGGGGACTCTCCGACGCCGCCCCGAATCGTGCGAAGGCCTCGGGAACGGACTGCACGACTTCCACCAGGATTTTCAGCTTCGCCATGGGATCGCTCCAGGAAAGAGTTGTCGAACGAACGCACCCGCCGGCCGGGTTCTGGAACGAATATTCATAGTAGCCGACTATCCACGCCGAGTCACGCGCGGCGCGCGATTCGAGCTTGGAAGGGTGTGTCCGACAGTTGGGGGGAAGTGGCGGATGCTGCCAGCATCCGCGCGGACGCTGGCAGCGTCCGCCACGGAATCGTCGGCTTCCCCGCTATGGACCGCTGCCGATCGGCGCGATCGTCGCCAGCGTGAGGTACTGGCTGTCCTGCGGCGCGGCGTTCGTGAACGCCGTCGCCGACGAGACGGTCGTGACGGCGGGGGTGGTGAGCGTGAGCTGCGTCGCGCTGTTGATCGTGAGCACCGTGTAGGCGACGCCGTCGATGCGGATGGCCGCCCCGGCGATCAGTTGCTGGGTGAATTGCGTACCGCTGCCGGTGACCACCGTCGAACCGCTTAACGTGGCCACTGATCCAGTCAGCGAAACCGTGAACGGCGTGTAGCCGATCAGCGGGACTTCCGCCAGGGCCGTGTTGTTCAACGCGCCGGAGATGTTGAACGTCGGCACGGCGTGGATCGCGTCGACGACCGCCATTCCGTCGCCGATCACGCGGCCGAAGACCGTAAAGCTCCCCGAATCGAGGAAGGTGTTGTTCGCGACGTTCACGAACCACTGGCTGGTCGCGCCATTGATGTTGTTGCCCGGCAGCGCCATCGCCACCGTCCCCCGCACGTTCGAGTTCGCCGGGTTGAACTCGTTGGGAATGGCGGGGTCGGTCTGGATCGGCGTCAGCGGCGGCACGAGATCGAAGCCGCCCCCCTGGACGACGAAGTCCCCGCCGGTGCTCGTGTGGGCGGAGCGGTGAATGATCGACCCCGCGTAGCGAGCGCTGTAATTGAGGAAATTCTGCACCGTGGTCGGCGCGTCGTCGTCGAGCAGCTCGACGTCGTAGCTGCCCAGTTCGCTGTCGAAACGGACGACCGTGCCGATCGCGAAGTGCACGTCGATCTCCTCCGGCGTCGCGCCGATCGGCACGCCGTTCTCGACGCCGCGGATGACGAGATGGTTCAACCCGCGGTTGGCGGTCGTGTGCAGCAACTGGGTCTGAATGGTTCCCATTCCCTGCTGGTCGAGCGTCACCGACCCGTCGTCGAACGCCCCGTTGCCGTCGCGGTCGACTTCGACCGTCAATCCGGGCGTGCCGGTTACCGCGATCGACAGCGTCGAGTCGAATACGAGGAACACCCCGTTGGAGGCCAGAGGGGAGTTGCTCGAAATGTCGACGGCGAACGCGGCCTGGCCGAGGAACAGGTCGCGGGCGCGGCGGACGGCGGTCGTCAGACGGCCGCTCGCCGGATCGTCGATCCGCACCGCCAGCACGGCGGGATCGACCGTGTTCGATTCGATGCTTTGAATGTGTCGTCGATCCGGCTGCGAGACGCCGGCGTCGATCTGCAGGCTGTCGGTGCCGTCCCCGCCGGAGACGTTCAGCGAACGGCCGATGGAGCTCGTCCCCGTAATCAGCAGCGAGTCTTTCCCGCGGCCCGTCGTCGCGACGAGGCTGTGGTCGATCGCGGTGTCGTCGATTTTGACCACGTCGGTGTCGCGCCCGCCGACGAGCACGACGTTGTGGCCGACGGCGGCCCCCGACAGCCGCACGTCGTTCGCCCCGCGGCCCAGCACGCCGACGACGTTGTGGCCGACGCTGGTCGCGTCGACGGCCAGCCGGTCGTGCCCCTTCGCTCCCACGGCGACTAGACTGTGCGCCACGGTCGAGCTTTCGACGGCCACCAGGTTGTCGCCGGAGCCGAGATCGGCGATCGCGCTGCGCATCAGCGTCGAATTCTGCACGTACAGCGTGTCGTGCCCGCTTTCGCCGATGAACACGAGGTTCCCGCCGATGGTCGTGAACGTCACGCCGAGATGGTCGCTCCCCTTGCCGCCGTAAAAATTGAAATCGTGCCCGACGTCGCTGGCGTTGAAATGCAACACGTCGAACCCGCTCGATCCGACGACGACGACGTTATGGCCGATGCGGGCGTTGTGCGTGGAAATCAGATCGTCCCCCGACCCGAGCTCGGCCACGAGACTGAGACCCACCGCCGTGTCGTGCAGGAACAGCCCGTCGTGCCCGTCGTTGCCGTAAACGACGAGATCGTGCCCGACGTCGACTCCGTCGATCCGCAGGATGTCGTCCCCGTCCCCGAGAAACGCCAGGAGCGACCCCTTCACGTCCGTCTGTCCGGCGAACAGCACGGCGTCGCCGGCCGACCCGTTGACCGTCGTTCCGTTCATTCCCCGCAGGACGACCCCGGCGTCGGTGTTCAGCAGCGTCACTTCGTTCGCCGCCGAGTCCCCCGTCAGCACGACCGTCCCGCCGGAAACCGTCGCCAGCACATTCCCGGCCGGCAGCACCCGCGTTTCGAGGCGCTCGATCGCCGCGCAGGGTGCCACTGGCGGACTAGCCGCCAGTGCCACCCAGCCGCGACGCGCCCGTCTCCGCGGCGGACGGCGAGCACTCATTCCAAACAACGACTTCCACAACGAATCGAGCACCGTCAGCCCCCGGCAAGACCATCGAACAATCGCACACGGCCGATGATTCGATTCTGAAGGGCGGCAGGGGCCAGCGTCAACGATAAAAGCCGGCCTGTGGGGTGCCGGCCCGCTTGGCCGGCCGATTCCACCTCGCGGGTGACGGTCGGAGCGAAACGTTGCGTTTTGGGGACGCAGTGAGGCGTGCTGTTGCTGCGGGACGATAGCGGCCGCTGGCAGAAGGTCCCGGCCAATGGCTACAATAAAAACATGACCAATGAAACCGTCCTCCTCAACGAACTGCTCGATCCAGTCGGTCGCATCATGAATCGCGATGAGCTCGAGCAACTGGTGAATTTGCGCGCGCCGGCCGCCGTTCAAGCGCGTCTCGACGAGCTTGCCGAGAAATCAACCGCGGGGACTCTCGGCCGGAACGAGCAGATTGAGTACGACTCGCTCATTTCCGCCGGGACGTTGATCGCCGTTCTGCAGTCAAAAGCGCGAAAGCTGCTGAAGGATGGCGGGTTGAATTGATGGACGAGAACCTCCGCAACGAAGTCTGTCGCCGTGCCGGAAACCGTTGCGAGTATTGCCGCATTCATCAGGACCAGTTTCCCTTCTACACTTTTCCCATCGATCATGTGATTGCCCGCCAGCACCGCGGTGCGACCGTTCTGGAGAACCTGGCGCTCAGTTGCCCGAACTGTAAACTGTTCAAAGGCCCGAACATCGCGAGCATTGACCCGGTCAGCGGCGAACTGGTACCCCTCTTCAATCCGCGCAAGGAACGCTGGGTCGAACATTTCGCCTGGGTCGGTACGACCTTGGTCGGCTTGACGCCCGTTGGCCGGGCAACGGTCGAATTGTTGGCCATCAATCATCCAGAACGGCTGCTGCTTCGGGAAAGTCTGATGGACGAAGGCGTATTTCCGCCTGAGGACTGATTGCCGAACGACTCGGTTGCATCTCCCGCCCCGCTCCTCAAGAATGTCACGGCCCGAATTCACCGTGACCCCCCGCGGGAGCCGTCATGCCCGAGCAGCCGACCGTCATTCTCTCTGCCTTCGCCGACGAGGCCGCCAATCGCAAATCCGTCGTCGAGCAGCTTTCCGCGCTGGCCGCGATCGGGCTGCGGCACTACACGCCGCGGTTTCTGGACCTGGACGGCAGCGGGACGGTCAAGCACGTCGTCGACCTCAGCAAGGCGGAGTACAAACAACTCGTGAAGCTGCACGGCGAATACGGCATGGGCGTCACCAGCATCGGGTCGCGGATCGGCAAGGTGAAGCTCCGCGACGTGGACGACGGCACGCACAACAAGTTCATCCCCTTCGACACGTATCTGAAGACCGAGGTCGCGAACACCATCCGGGCGGCGACCGAGCTGGGGGCGAAAATGATCCGCGGGTTCTCGTTCTATCACCCGCGTCAGGACGACCCGCACAAACACATCCCGCAGGCCGTCGAGCAGCTCGGCCGCATCGTCGACGACTGCAAGGCGGCCGGGCTGGTCTTCGGACTCGAGGTGGAATCGAACCTCATCGGCCAGAACGGCCAACTGCTGGCGGAACTCGCGAAGAAAACGAAGAAGCCCAACATGGTGCTGATCTTCGACGGCGGGAACCTCTCGCATCAGGGGTTTTCGCCGCTGGAATGCCTCGAGGAATTCCGCGCGATGCTGCCGTACCTCGGCTGGATGCACGTCAAGGACTACAAAGCGACGAAGAAAAAGAAGCCGGGGGAGCACGTCAACGAAGACGCCGATTGGAACTTCGTTCCCGCCGACGCCGGCGATTCCGGCCACGAGCTGATCTTCCGCGACCTGCGGGCCGACCTGCCGGCCATCGAAAAGCGATTGAAAAAGGTCGGGCTGCCCGGCTACTTCGTGGAACTCGAGCCGCACCTGAAAGGGGGCGGCCAGTTCGGCGGCTTCAGCGGCCCCGACGGCATGGGCGTCGCCGTCCGCGCCCTGTGCCGGCTGCTGGACTACGTCGGCATCGGCTACCGGCTGCGGGATTTTGCGGACATTCAGCGGGAACGCGGATTCTGAATTGGTGAGTGGTGAGTGGTGCCGCGCTCAGTCACCACTCACCACTCACCACTCACCACTCACCACTCACCAGCCATGCCGTTCGACTACCACGCCGTCAAAGACCTCCTCCGCTGCCCGAAGTCGCATTCGCCGCTGGTGCACGTCGATAATTCGCTGGTCTGCGACAACCCCGATTGCCGGATGCGGTTCGAGATTCGCGACGGCATTCCGATCCTGCTGCTGGACGAAGCAACGGAATTGAGCGAGGCGGACTGGCAGGCGGCGATCGGACGTGTTTAGCCGCGACTCGGAGTCTTCGGAGAGGAGCGCGGCGCGATGGCAGGTTGATCGTTCATGGTTTAACGTAGATGGAGTAGGCCTCCATCGATCAACCATCAACCATCAACCATCAACCCTCCCACGCATGAAAATCGGTCTCGTCGGCTACCAGGGAAGCGGCAAGAGCACCGTCTTCCAGCTTCTGACCGGGCAGGAACCCGACCCGGCCAAGGTGCAGTCGGGGCAGCTCGGCGTGGCCGTCGTCCCCGACGAACGCTTTGACCGGCTCGTCGCCCTGCACAAGCCGAAGAAAACCGTGCCGGCGAAGATCGAGCTGCTCGACACGCCCGGCCTCAACCGCAAGACTCAGGAAGGCAACGCCCAGCGGCTCGGCGTCATCCGCGAGGCAACGGCGATCGTGCACGTCGTCGGGGCGTTCACCGGCTGCGACGTGCCGGCCGAGGTCGAAGCGTTCGACGACGACGCCCTCCTCGCCGACCTGCAGGTGATGACCAACCGCATCGACAAGTTGAAGAAGGACGTTCTGAAGCCGCGCCCGGATCGCGCCGAATTGCAGGCCGAACTCGACGCGTTGCTGCCGCTGGCCGAGAAGCTCGACGTCGGCGAATCGCTGCTGAACGTCGAGTTCAGCGACCCGCAGGAGAAGGCGACGAGGTCGTTTTCCTTGCTAAGCCGCAAGCGGCAACTTGTCGTGTTGAACACCGCGGAGGCCGGCACGTACGACAGCCAGGCGGCCGAATTGCAGGCGAAGGGATACCACGTCGTCGCCGCGCCGTTCGGACTGGAGCTGGAAGTGCAATCGCTCCCGGAAGCGGACCGGGCGGAATTCGCCGCGGAGATGGGTCTGGGCGAACCGTCGCGCGGCAAGCTCCTGCGGGCAATCTTCGCCGTCACCGACCAGATCACGTTCTACACGTCCGGCGAAAAGGAAGTCCACGCGTGGCTGCTGAAGCGCGGCTCGACGGTGCTCGAAGCGGCCGACACGATTCACAGCGACCTCGCCCGTGGTTTCGTGCGGGCGGAAGTCTGGGCCGTCGACGACCTGCTGCGGCTCGGTTCCGAACGGGACCTGAAGGCCGCGGGGCTGAATCACATCGTCGGCAAGGAGTACATCGTGAAGGACGGTGACGAGGTGTTCATTCGGTCCGGCGTGTGATGTTCAGCCGCAATTGTAGGACGGCCTTGGAAGGTCGTCCTACAGCGAAACGGCCGGATGTGAAATCGGAGAATTTTCACGAAATACGGCGAATTGACCTTGCCGCCGAATTATGTTTGAGGAGAATTCAAGTGATTGGTTCGTGCGCACGCGGCACGAGGGTGGTCAAGCCCGTGAAGGCACCGGCACTGGCTTAGGTCGGTAGTAACGGGGGGTTCGATTCAAGAAAGGAGGTGGTCCTGTGGAATATGACTGTACAAGCCAACGAGGTGGTAGCGCTTAGGACAGCCGGCGGGCTGTCCTCTGGCAGCCACCAACCACTCGTGGGGATCACCTCGATCCAAACGAGACACGCGGCCCGGTTTCCCAGATGGGAAGCCGGGCTTTTTTTGTTAGACCGACCCCTTGTGCGCCCTCGCTTTCCACGATCGCGAATCTGTGGTATGGAGGCGATCCGCCCGCCCCAAGTCCGGACCTGTTTCCAAAGCAGACCATGAACCACTCGACCGATTCGCTCTCGCTCGATCTCGACTACCTCCCGGTCCTGCCGAAGCGCAGCGACGTGCGAATCGGCTGCATCGGGGCCGGGTTCATCATGGCGGATTGCCACCTCGTCGCGTACCGGCAGGCGGGGTTCCATCCGCTGGCGATTTCATCCCGCAATGCCGACCGGGCGAACGCCGTCGCGAGCCGGCACGAAATCGGAACGGTCTACACCGACTACCGCGAACTGCTCGCCGACGAACGGATTGAAGTCGTCGACATCGCCGTCCCGCCCGACGTGCAGATTTACGTCGTGCGCGAAGCCGTGAAACACACCGGACACATTCGCGGCATCCTCGCGCAAAAGCCGCTCGGCGTGAACTACGCGCAGGCGAAGGAGATCGTCGGGTTGTGCGAAGCGGCGGGGATTTCGCTGGCCGTCAATCAGAATATGCGCTACGACCAGTCGATCCGCGCCTGCCGATGCCTGCTCGATCGCGGCGTGCTCGGCGAGCCGGTGCTGGCCACGATCGACATGCGGGCGATACCGCACTGGATGCCCTGGCAGCAACGGCAGGGCTGGGTCACGCTGCGGATTATGAGCATCCACCATCTCGATACGTTCCGCTTCCTGTTCGGCGACCCGCAGCGGGTCTTCGCAAGCGTGCGGCCCGATCCGCGGACGGCGGCGAAATTCGAACACAGCGACGGCATCTGCCTCTACATCCTCGAATACGAATCCGGCCTGCGCGCCTCATCGTGGGACGACGTGTGGACCGGCCCCGCGCTGGAAGGCGCGGAAGGCGACATCGGCATCCACTGGCGCGTCGAAGGAACCGACGGCCTCGCGAAGGGGACCATCGGCTGGCCCGGCTACCCCGCCCGCACCCCCAGCACGCTCGATTACACCACGAAAATGCGCCCCGGCTACTGGTTCCAACCCCGCTGGAAGGAAGTCTGGTTCCCCGACGCCTTCGTCGGCCCGATGGCGCAACTCCTGTGCGCGCTGGAAGAGAACCGCGAACCGGAAATCAGCGGCACAGACAACCTCGGCACCATGGCCCTCGTTGACGCCTGCTACCGCTCGGCGGAGGAACACCGCGCCGTCGAACTGGCGGAGATAACGGATGAGGGATCGGGTGAGCCGCCGGGTTGATCCCGGCGGGAGGGTGACTCTACGGCGGGGATAAACCCCGCCGCTCGCTGATCGCCCATCCCGTTCAGCGCGGCCACGGCACGTCGTTGCGAATGTGCCGGCCGTTCTCGTAGCCGCTGAAGAACACCTCCAGCAGCGGGTGCCGCACCGGCGTCGTGTCGCGGTCGAGGAGCAGGTTGTCTTCCGCCGGGTAGGTCGTGTTCGAGCCGCCGTCGACGAGCACGTGATACCAGCACTGGTCGCGGTCCGGCTGCGTCTTGTTCGACAGGTACCACTGCGGCGTCGCCTTGCAGTGGCCGTCCACCGCCACGACCACGCCGCGGTACCCGTACCGCTTGTGCCGCACGATCTGTCCCGGCAGAAACCGCGGCTCGTGGTCGGGCAACAGATAATCCGGAAATGAGTCGTTGAGCTGAATCATCGCGACGACAGCGTGAAGTTCTCATGGACACCGTGGAGTGTAGCAGACGGCCGGATCGCGCGAGTAGGTCCGGACGGCCCGTCCGGAGGTCGGAGGTCGGAAGGTCGGAAGGTCTAAGATGAAAGGTCCGTCCTCAGCATAGAGCCACTCAGTACTGAGTGCTGAGTGCTGAGTACCGAGTACTGAGTACGGAGTTCGAAGTACAGCAGATTACGGATGCCCATCTCGTGCCCATCACTTCATCACTCGATCACTCCATCACTCCATCACTCCATCACTCCACCACTCCACCAATCCACCAATCCATCACTCCATCACTCCACCACTCCACCACTCACCAGCCCCCGTTGTTCGCGCCGTAACGCAGTGTTAGAATTGCTCACGTAAAGGCGCCGCAGGTTCGAACTGGTTCACGAGCGATGTTCAATCCCGCGAAATGCGACAGCGTGGAAGCGTGTGATGGCCCATTCCGGCGACAGTTCGATCTGGCCGAACCGGCAATCGGAGTCGCTCGACGTGCATCTGCTGGGAACCGTCGACTTCGACGCCGCACTGACGTTGCAAAAGCACCTCGTCTATGAAATCAGCGGCCGCAACGACCGCTTCGGCACGCTGCTGCTCTGCGAGCACCCGCCGACGATCACCGTCGGCCGCGAGGGAAGCCGGTCCGACGTCCTGGTTGACCAACGTGAATTGACGTCCCGCAATCTCGACGTTCACTGGTTGAACCGTGGCGGCGGTGTGCTGATGCACGGACCGGGGCAGTTGGCGGTTTATCCCGTGCTGCCGCTGGATCGGCTGGAATGCGGACTGGCGGAATACCGGCGGCGAATGCTGGCCGCCGTCACCGCGACCGCCCGCGAACTGCGGGTGCCGACGTACGGAGTTGGAGTTCAACCTTCAGGTTGCCCCGGTGTGCGTCCCTCGGCCGTTGAATGCACAACGGGACAAGCTGAAGCTTGGACTCCAACCGGGTCGCCCGGCGTTGCGTGCCGTTGTGGGCAGTTCGCGTTCCTCGGTGCCGCCGTGAAGTCGTGGGTCAGCTATCACGGCCTGTTCGTGAACGTCTCGCCGCGACTGGACCTGATGCGGCTCGTCCGTTCGACGCCGGCGGGTTCGCGGATCACGTCGCTGGCCGTCCAGCGCGGGCGGCCGACGTCGATGCATTCGGTCCGGGAGTCCCTCGTGCGGCACATCGCGGATCAGTTTCAGTACACTCGGTTCCACGTTCACACCGGCCATCCGCTGCTGAAACGGGAACGGCGGAAGGTGTATGCGTATGCGTGAAGCGTTCGAAATTGATGATGAAGGATGAAAGATGAAGGATGAAGGATGATCGCCGGCGACCTGCACGTAATCCTTCCTTCATCCCATATCCTTCATCCCTTCATCCCTGACGGGCTTCTGCAATCCCCCACCAACTGAGTTGCAATGTCCCTCGAGATTATTGAACGACCCTCCGATTCCCGCCCGCGACGGCGGCTCCCCCGCTGGCTGAAGCGGCCGCTGCCGCAGCCCGGAATGGCGTTCACCAGCGGCGTGATCTCCGACCTGCGGCTGGAGACCGTCTGCGAGAGCGCGAAGTGCCCCAACCGCACCGAATGCTGGTCGCAGAAGACCGCGACGTTCATGGTGCTGGGCAACGTCTGCACGCGACCGTGCGGGTTCTGTTCGGTTCCCAAGGGGAAGACGGAAGCCGTCGAGCTCGACGAGCCGGAACGCGTGGCCGAGGCGGCGGAACGGCTCGGGCTGAAGCACGTGGTCATTACGTCCGTCACGCGGGACGATCTGCCCGACGGCGGGGCCGACCACTTCTACCGCTGCGTGCTGGCCGTGCGTGAACGGACTGGGGCGGCAGTGGAAGTCCTCACGCCGGACTTCCTCGGCAACCCGGCGGCGATCGACCGCGTGATCGAAGCGAAGCCGGACGTTTTCAACCACAACACGGAAACCGTCCCCCGGTTGTACCACCGCGTCCGCCGCAACGCCGACTACCAGCGCACGCTCGATCTTCTCGCGCGGGTGAAGCAACGCGCGCCGGAGATGCCGACAAAAAGCGGCCTGATGCTGGGACTCGGCGAAACGCGGGAAGAACTGCTCGACGTTTGCGCCGACCTGCGGGCCGTGGGCTGCGAAATGATCACCCTCGGCCAGTACCTGCAACCGACGCCGGCCCACCTGCCGGTGGAACGATTCGTCCCCCCGGAAGAATTCGACGAGATCGGCGATCAGGTGCGCGCGCTGGGCTTCGCGATGGTCGCCAGCGGGCCGTTCGTGCGGTCGAGCTATCACGCGGGCGAGATGGCCGCGGAGTTGAATGTTTAGCCGCGACTCGAAGTCGGTACACCAACGGGAAGAGGAGCGCGGCGAGCGAGGCTGCGGCAGCAACCATGCCCACCCCCATCGTCATCCCCGTACTCGGCGCCGACGAGTTGCCCGTGATGATCAGCAGTTGGCTGGTCGATCCGGGGGAAAGCGTCGAAACGGGCGACCGGCTGGTTGAGTTGCTCGTCGCGGGCGTTACATTTGACGTCGCCGCCACCGCATCAGGCGTGTTGCAGGCCGTCGAGCGGGACGTGAATTCGCAGGTCGCGCCGGGAGAAATCATCGGCTGGATCGCCGAACCACCGGAAACCGAACAGAACGATGATCTGGAATAACGTGCGGGGACACACCGAGCAGGTCGAAATGTTCCGCCGGGCCATCCGCCGGAACCGGATGTCGCACGCCTACCTGTTCCACGGCCCCTCGGGCATCGGCAAGCGGCTGTTCGCCGGCACGCTGGCTCAGTGCCTGTTCTGCTCGCGGATTCCCGACGACGAGTTCGACGCCTGCGGCGAGTGCAACAATTGCCGGCAGATGCAGGCCGGGTCGCACACCGATTTCCACGAAATCGGCAGTCTGGAGGGGAAAGCCAACCTGTTGATCGAGCAGTTCGTCGGCGACGACAAGCATCGCGGGCGCGAAGGGTTGTGCTACGACATCTCCCGCAGTCCCATGAGCAGCGAACGGCGGATCGCCGTCATCGACGACGCCGACCGGTTCAACGACGCCAGCGCGAACTCGTTCCTCAAGACGCTGGAGGAACCGCCGTCGTATGCGACGCTGATCCTGATCTCCGAAGACCCCGACGCCCAGCTTCCCACGATTCGCTCCCGCTGCCAGGAAGTGCGCTTCGCGCCGCTCTCGGAGGCCGACGTCGCCGAGTTGCTGCTCGCGACGGGGCAGGTGGAATCGCACGCCGAAGCCGGTTCCGTCGCCGCCGTCTCCGACGGCAGCCTGAGCATTGCCGGTCAACTGCTCGACCCGGCGTTTCGCGAACTGCGGCAGACGATTCACTCCACTCTGGCGATGGCCGACTTCCACAGCGGCGACGTTGCCGAGGCCGTGACCGGAATCGTCACCTCCTGCGGCGAAACCCCCGCGCAGCGCCGGGCGGCGGTGTGGGCCGTGCGGTTCTGCATCGAGTACTTCGCCGGGCAACTGCGGGCCGGCACGACGGAGCAATCGGAACTCGTGGGCAGGCTCATCGAACGGGCGGCGGAAACGACCCGCCAGATCGAAGGCAACCTGCAGGTCCCGCTGTGCCTGCAGGGGCTGTTCCACGATCTGAATCGCCTGGCCAGATCGCCCGTTTAGGTCGCAAGGATGGAGGTCCACAAGCGAAACTCAATGTCCTTTCATTCCGCAATCCGCAATCCTCGCGGCTCGACGCGGCGGAACGATCATCCGAGTTCCGCGCGGATTTCCACCCACTTTTGCTCCTCAAACGACTCCAGCACCGCGTCCGCGACCGCCTGCGCGGCGGCCCCGTGGTCGAAGCCGGGGACGGCGTCGCGCTGTTCCACGATCGCTGAGACGAATTCCCAGACGAGGTCGTAACGGAAGACGACGCTGGGAATCCCCTTGCCCGGTTCCCGCGGGCTGCCCGGAGCAGTGAGGAACTCGCGAGGGACGGCCGTTTCCCGCATCGGCTTGCCGCCCAGCCCCAGAATCACGTGGTCGGGGTCGGTCAGCTTGTACGCGGCCGAACCTTCGCTGCCGTTCACTTCGGCCCATTCGTAACCCAGGCCGTCGTTGTGGTAGCCCTTCATCAGCGTGCTGCCTTCCCACACGCCGACGGCCCCGCTGGCGAAGACGCCGATGAGCGACGACCAGTCGTCGACTTCCGACGGTTCACACGGCTCGCCGCGGTCGGTGCGGTCGCGCTTCGCGAACTGGGCGACGGCGCCGCAGACCGATTTGATCGGTCCCATCAGGTCCTGGGCGAAATCGATGCGGTGGATCGTCATGTCGAACAGATCGCCGGCGCCGGCCAGCTTCTTGTACTGCCGCCAGCCCCAGCTCGTCTCCGGCAGGTCGAGAAACCGCTGGCTGCGGAAATGCCGCGGCTCGCCGAGCTGCCCCGTCTGCACGAGATGCCTCACGTACCGCATCGACGGCGCAAACCGGTAGGTGAAGGCCGTCATGTGCCGCACCCCTTTGTCGCGGGCGGCCCGGTACATCTCGGCCGATTCGGCGAAGTTCAGCCCCAGCGGCTTCTCGCACATTACGTGTTTGCCGGCGGCGATGCAGGCCAGCGCGATCTCGCGGTGCGTGAAGTTGGGCGTGGCGATAATGACGGCGTCGACGTCGGAATCGGCCGCCAGCTTCCCGTAGTCGGTCGTCGTGCGGACCGGACCCCAGTCGTGCTCGCGCTGCTTCAGCAACGCTTCATTGGGATCGCACACGGCGACCAGTTCGGCGCGGGGATCAATGCGGATGCCCGGGACGTGATGGTATTCTGAAACGGCGCCTGCGCCGATGATTCCGATGCGGACGTTGTCCGGCATGACTTCGCTCTGCGAGGATCTTGACGTGGAAACGCAGTGCGAAGTTTAACGAACGGCGGATTGCGAACAAACCGTCGAGAGCGGCGGGCGTGAATCGGGTTGGCGTTCCGACGCGCTTACCACATATACCAATCCTCTTCCTGCTCGCGTCGCCTGCGGCGTTTCCGGCTGGATCCTTTCCGATCGGGGGGCGAGGGGGCCGGCGCGCCGCCGGGGTCCGGAACCTCAGTTGGAGCCGAATTGACGTCCTCTTCTCCACTGACCATGTACGACCAGTTCGCGTCGACCTTGGCGAAGATCACATCGTCGGGTTCCAGCGTGCCGGCAAATCCTGAAAGACTGGCGGACCACCAATCGGCGCCCAGTGCGGCATCGGGATTCATCGACGCCGAGGCCACAATTCCACCGCCCACCTCGTAAACTTCGGCCTCGGCGTTGACGATCGCGCTCGACGCCGGGAGCGTGAATCTGGCTTTGACCTTCATGGAGACCATGTACATCCCCGGCATCCAGGGTTCTTCGTGGACTTGAACGTCGTAGATTTGCACGTCGCTGATCATGGTCTGGCCCTTTGCTGCCGTTCAGGGAGGGGAATTGCGGATCCAGAGATCGCGGACACTGACCTCTTGACCCAGTCCGGTGACGCCGACCGCCCAGCGACCGGCGGGGAGCCATTCGGGAGGCTTCTTTTCGGCCCGTCGGAGCCGATCGACGGCTTCCCATTTTGCTCCGTCGTCGCAGTCTACCAAGAGTTCGTCGCTTTTCACGGAAATTCTCAGGGGAGCCCCCAGTTTTTTCGGTATCGGGATGTTCAGGCGATCGATGATCCGTCCCGATGTCACGCGCACTTCATCAAAAGCAAAGCGTGTGAAAACGAGTTCGCGAACCATCAGGTTCGCGGGCGACCCCAGGTCGGTGCGCATGAACTCGACGCACAGGCATCTCATCTGGTTTCTGGGGAGTGCTTCGACGTCGTCCCGCCAACCCCAGATGATGCCGCCGTGGCCGATCCAGTTGTGAATGGACAATTCCGCCCGCATCTCGAACGGCCGCGACGTCATTTCGCCCGCTTTTGCCACCCAGCGGGTGCGATCGGAACGGATGGCATACTGCTTGAGTTTCGCGTCGAATTGCGGTTCGGCCCGGCCGTCCCCGCGTTGCCACGACAGGATCGTCGGCTTCGTTTCGAGCAACGGCCGCCACGCAAACGGATCGGGTTTCGGGACTTTTTTCGGCGGCGGTGCCGGCTGGACCACGTTGTCTGCGCGATTCGACGTTCCATTTCGAACCGGCGGCGGGCCTTCGTCGCCCGATCCCTCCGGCTTCAGAATCCAGAATCCGACGGCGGCAAGAACGACCGCAGTTGCCAGAGCGGCGATCGGCCGCCAGGGGAAGGGCTTCCGGGAAGGCCTCGTAACCGGCGGGAACTCGACCGTGCTCAGCCGCGACTGAAACGCCTTCAAGTCCCGCACCAGTTCGTCGCAGGTCGCGTATCGCGCGCCGACCTGTTTCTCCAGGCATCGCAGGCAGATGCGTTCCAGCTCGGGGTCGATTGTGTCGTCGATCGTTCGCGGCGGTCGCGGGTCGCGGTGCAGCACCTGGTCCTGGTATTCCTGCGGCGTCGTCGCGACGTACGGTAATCGGCCCGTGATGAGTTGGTACAGCACCACCCCCAGGCTATAGACGTCGGTGCGGGCGTCGACAAGGTTGCTTTCGCCCCGCGCCTGTTCGGGTGACATATAGTTTCGCGTGCCGACCGCCCGCCCCGGTTCGCGCAACAGTTCCGCCTCGGAAACGGCCAGCCCGAAGTCGGTCAGCACGGCCTCGCCGTTGGCCCGCAGCAGGATGTTCCCCGGTTTCACGTCGCGGTGCACGAGGTCGTGCAGATGGGCGTGGTGCAGCGCTCCGGCGACCTGAATGACGATCGCCAGCGCTTCAGGGAGAGAGACCCGGCCCGTCTGCATCCGGTCGGCGAGCGTCTTGCCGGGAATGAATTCCGAGATGATCCCCAACGATCCTTCACAGAGGACGACGTCGTACACGGGGACGATCCCGCGGTGCGTGACGGCCGCCGCCTTGCGGGCTTCGTCGCGAGTCTGCCGCAAGACCGTTTCGGACAGCCCGCGGTCGCTGCGCGCGAGCTTGATGGCGACGCGGCGGTTCAATTCGGGATCGAAGGCCTGCCACACGATGCCGAAGCCCCCGCCCCCGACGCGCACTTCGAGGCGATACCGTCCGACCGTATCGCCGGGTTGCCGGCCGCGTTCGCCGTCCGGCTCGCTGCCCGTATCCTGCTGGGTGACCGTCCGGTCGAGCGAAGCGGATTGCGACTCCTTCCTCTCGGGGTCGGTGAGCCGGCTGAATTCGAAATCGACCTCCTCGCAGAGATCGGGGAATCGCCGCCGGTACTCGCCGGGCTTCGGGGTCTCCCCCGCTTCGCAGAGCTGCGTGAGTTCGATCGCCAGCAGCTTGCGGAAGGCCTCGCGCCGGGAGTCTTCCGGCACGTCGCCGAGCCATTCTTCGATCTTCGGGGCGCCGCCGCTGCTGCATTCCTGCGAGAACCGCCGGCAGAGGGTTTCGACGTCTGCCGCTGAACGGGGATGGTCTCCTGCCAGTCCGTCGGTCTGCGACTTGGCCATCAGCCCGCCTCCGCGAATGGAACCCGTCGACATGGGGAATGCCCCGATCTCTCGTACCAGTAGAACGAGTCGGCGCGTCGAAGTGAACAGCGAAATCCGAAGTAGGTCCGGACGGCCCGTCCGGACCGCGCTATAGAAGCCGCTTGCGGCTTAGCCGTCTTTGGGTGACAAAGTGGCTGGCTAAGCCGTAAACGCTGAGGTGCGGACGGTTCGACCGGCCCGGCACTTTGGAAGCCGGGGGAAAACGGGTACGATCGAATGGAGCCATTCACGTCCGTCCGGGAGATTTTCATGACTGCCAGCGAACTCTGCTTTCTCAAAGCCACCGAAATGCGCCGCCTGTTGTGGGACCGCGAAGTCTCGGCCCGCGACTTGATGGCGGCCCATCTGGCGCAGATCGAACGGGTCAACCCGCGGGTCAATGCGATCGTCACCCTGCTGCCCGAGGCGGCGATGGAGCAGGCCGCCGCGGCCGACGAGCGGCAGGCGCGGGGGGAACCGCTCGGCCCGCTGCACGGCCTGCCGATCGCCCACAAAGACCTCGTGCCGACGAAGGGCATCCGCACGACGTTCGGATCGCCGATCTACCGGGATTTCGTCCCCGACGAAGACGCGCTGCTCGTCGAACGGCTGCGGGCCGCCGGGGCGATCACGATCGGCAAGACCAACACCCCCGAATTCGGCGCCGGCTCGCAGACCTTCAACGAAGTCTTCGGGGCGACGCCGAACCCCTACGACACGACGAAAACCTGCGGCGGCAGCAGCGGCGGGGCGGCGGTCGCGCTGGCCTGCGGGATGCTTCCCATCGCCGACGGCAGCGACACCGGCGGCTCGCTGCGGAACCCGGCGAACTTCTGCAACGTCGTCGGCTTCCGCACGTCGCCGGGGCGGGTGCCGGTCTGGCCGTCCGAAGCCGGCTGGTTTCCCCTCTCCGTGCAGGGGCCGATGGCCCGCACGGTGGAAGACGCGGCGTTGATGCTCTCCGCGATCGCCGGTCCCGACGACCGCTCGCCGATCGCGATTTCCGAGCCGGGGGACGTCTTCGCGGGGCCGTTGGAGCGCGACTTCAAAGGAACGCGCATCGCGTGGAGCCGCGACTTCGGCGACCTGCCCGTCGACCCCGCGGTGACGGCGGCGATCGACGCGCAGCGGCCGGCGTTCGAATCGCTCGGCTGCGAGATCGTCGACGGCGAACCCGATTTCCGCGACGCCGACGAAGCCTTCAAAGTCTGGCGGGCGTGGCGATTCGAGCTGAAATTCCGCGACTTGATCCAGACGCATCGCGATCAGCTCAAGCAGACGATCGTCTGGAACGCCGAAGAGGGGGCGAAGCTCACCGGCCCGCAGATTTCGCGGGCGGAATTGAAACGCACGCAGTTGTACCACCGCATCCGCGAGTTCATGCGGGACGTCGAGTTTCTGATCTTCCCCGTCAGCCAGGTGCCGCCGTTCGACGTCACGCAGCCGTTTGTCTCCGAAATCAACGGCGTGAAGATGGCGACGTACATCGACTGGATGAAGTCGTGCTACTACATCTCGGCAACTGGGCTGCCGGCGATTTCCGTTCCGTGCGGCTTCACCCCCGACGGTCTGCCGGTCGGCGTGCAGATCGTGGGGCGGCACCAGGACGACCTCGGCGTGCTGCAGCTCGCGTACGCGTTCGAGCAGGCGACGCAGACGTGGAAACGGCGGCCGGAAACTACGCAGTAATGCAGCCGCGATCTACGACGTTTAGCCGCGACTCGAAGTCTTCGGAGAGGAGCGCTTCGCCACGACGCCGCGCTCCTCTTCGCAAAGCCTCCGAGTCGCGGCTAAACGGTCTCGGACGGATTAGCAATCCGTCCTACGGGAGTGAAATTCACCAGCATTGCGACGGCGGCGGCGACAGCCGCGACTCCGCCGAGGGTGACGTACACCAGCCGCTCGGTGGGGAGCAGACCCGCGACGAGGGGGCCGAAGGCGCCGATGCCGAAGCAGACCATGTTGCTGAACCCGTAGCCGACGCTCCGCCGATGGGCCGGAATCGCTTTCGCCACGAGGCTGTTGTAGATCGGCTGGTTCATGAAGTGAATGAACGCCAGCAGGCAGGCGGCCGCGAACCGCCACGCGCCGTCGGCGAACGCCATCCACAGCAGCGGCGGGACGTTGCCCAGCAGCACCCACACCAGTTGCTTCTCCAGCCGGTCGGGATGCGCGATTCGCCCGGCGACCCCCTGCCCGACCGCCGCGCACAGTAACGCGACCGTCGCCAGCGCGTTGCGGAAGCTCGCCGCCGACCAGCCGCTGGGGCGGATGCCCGTCTCGTTCAGATACCGCGGCAGAAACTGCAGAAAGCCGGCGTACACGAACCCCGACAGCGCTCCGGCGGCCACGAGCAGCAGGAAGGGCCGCCAGGGAATCCGTTCTTCCCGGGCCGGGGTCGTGTGTCCAGAATTCAATTCTCCGCTCACGATTCTCGACGGCTCGGAATCGCGTTCAGGAGAATTGAATTCTGGACACACGACCCCTTCCGCTGGTTCCTCCGCGTGCACCGGCAGCCGCGTCAGCATGGCGGCGATGACCAGCGCCGGGACCATCAGCACCAGATAGAACCCCCGCCAGCCGACCAGCCCGGTCGAAAACACGATCGACGCCAGAAAGGGAGCGGCGGCGATGCCCACCGACCCGAAGATGCCGTGCCAGCCGAGCGCCGCCCCGCGGTTTTCGGCGGTGGTTTCCCGCGAGATCAGCGACAGGCCGGCGGGGTGGTAGATGCTCGCGAAGCAGCCCATCGCGAACATCACGCCGAACAGAATCGCCAGCGACGGCGCCCACGCCGACAACGCCGCCGTCGCGATCCCGCCCAGCAGGTAGACGATCAGCAGCCGCCTCGCCCCGTAGCGGTCGGCGAGCCAGCCGGCGAGCATCGCCGCCAGCCCGAACGGCAGCCGCCAGACGGTCCCCAGCGCCCCGGTCCCGTCGCGGCCGACGCCGAAGTCGGCGCCGATCATCTGTTCGACGGCGGGGAGCGCGTGCTCAAACGTGTGCACCATCGCATGGGCGCACGAAACGAGCAGCACAAGCCGGAAGGTAGCCGGGGACATTCGCGCCAAGTGGGGTCTCCGATAGGCTGACGGTCTGGATGGAACAGGGCATCGTAATCGCAGGCGACCGTCAACGCGAACGGTGCTGAGTGGTGGAGTGGGGGGGTGGAGAGTGGTGAGAGGATGTGAATCAATCGGAAATCATCGTGGCGGACGCTGCCAGCGTCCGCTGTTTTGCGGATGCTGG